>LSQX01330636.1_pt2 | contig 28527 bp, 25 predicted proteins | sample 654561 | NCBI WGS metagenome assembly LSQX01 (sample SAMN04489861, study PRJNA283612) | anaerobic digester metagenome | isolation source: 4 biogas reactors fed with cattle manure at either 37C or 55C with and... | place: Denmark: Kongens Lyngby | collected 2014
GAAAATCTTGAAGATTTTTTGCAGTATCTGGAGGAAAAAAGTGTGCTCCACCGCGTGAGCGACCGCTGGCACTGGGCGGCGGAAAGCTATCCCGCCGATGAGGTGAGCCTGCGCGCTATCAACCCGGAAAATGTCGTGGTGGTGGATACGACCGACGCCGCCAATCATAAGGTCATTGCCGAAGTGGACTGGGACAGTGCTTTTACTTTTGTGCATGACGAAGCCATCTACATGCTGGCCTCCGAACAGTACCATGTGGACAGGCTCGACCTGGAGCGCAAAAAAGCCTACGTGCGCAAGGTGGATACGGATTACTACACGGACGCCATGACCTATACCAACGTGCGTGTCATCGATTCCTTCGAAAACCTGCGCACGTCCGGGGCGATTGTGGAGCACGGTGAGGTGCAGGTGGTGCGCAAGGTGGTGGGATTCAAAAAGATCAAATTCTACACTTCCGAAAATCTTGGCTACGGCGATGTGAACCTGCCGGAAAAAGACATGCACACGACCAGTTACTGGTTTACAATTCCGCGCGACCGTCTGCGTGCTTTAGAGTACACTCCCGCGGAAATCATCGACGGGCTTTCGGCGCTCGCCTACACTTTGCAGCACCTGTCGGCCATGTTCCTGATGGCCGATATGCACGACATCGACCGGTCGCTGGGCGACAAGTCCGGCCAGTGGTTTGTCAGTCAGGGTAAAACCGGCCGTGTGATCACTTCTTTTTCCGACGGCCGACCGCAGACACTCAACGCTGAACAGGGGCTGCGCATCGATGAGTTCGACCCGACGATTTTTATTTTCGACTCTTACCCGGGCGGCATCGGCTTTTCGGAGTTGCTCTACAATGAGCACGCGAATCTTCTGACCGCGGCGAAGAGTTTGATCCAAAAATGCCCCTGCGCGTGTGGCTGCCCCTCGTGCGTCGGCCCGACGCTGGAAGTCGGCAAATCCGCCAAAGAGATTGTGCCGAGAATGATCGAACTGGTTTTAAAAGGGCAGGTGTAACGAGTCGTAATTAATGAGTTATCTATTTTTGTCTTCCCGGCGAAGGCCGGGAACCAGGAGAAAATAAATGAAAAAACAACCTGCAGTTTATATCCTGGCAAGCAAAAAGAATGGCACACTTTATACCGGTGTGACATCAGATCTCATCAAAAGAATGTGGGAACATAAAAATGATTTGGTGGAGGGATTTTCTAAACGTTATGGTGTTCACAATCTTGTTTGGTATGAACTCCACGCTGATATGACTTCAGCAATTGAGAAAGAAAAGAATATTAAAGAGTGGAAGCGCAAGTGGAAGTTGAATCTCATCGAGAAAATTAATCATGATTGGCGTGATCTGTATGATGACATTATTTAACTGGATACCGGCCTGCGCCGGTATGACGTAATTGAAAGGATGGAAAGATATTATCGGCCTCATAATAATATTTATAACTGAACCAATGTTGTCTTCAGGCGTCTTCCCGGTGGAAACCGGGAACCAGTTTAACAATGTCTGGATACCGCCCTGCGCCGGTATGACCAACTTTTAATAATTTCCGGATGACCAGTACACTGAAAAGTTGTTTGATATTGAAGTATGAAATCGATCGATAAACTCAAACGCCTGACCGGCGAAGACAAGGCCCCTCCCAAAACTGACGCAGTTGCTGCATCCGACGAAAAGCTCCGGCAGCTCTCCGAACTGCGCCGGAGGATCGAGCACGTCACGACACGCTTGCAGGCGAAAAGTGTCGCGGCTTTGAGTGAAAAACGACAGCGCGGCAACCGGGGGCTTGTCGAACTGCTCGATGGAACGGAAATTGAAAACGAGCACGGACGCTTTTTTCTAGTAAGTGACGTCGTATCCGGTTCGAGCCGCCACGGAAGTCGTAACCTGGCACAAGCGTTTGATTGCGACATGACCGCGGCGGGCATGCTGGCCAACAATCCGGCCATCAGCCGCTACAGTGCAAGCGACGCTCTTTTTCTTGATACGGAAACCACCGGCCTTTCCGGCGGCAGCGGCACCATGCCCTTTCTTATCGGGTTGGGCTGGTTCGAACAGGGGGCTTTTCACGTTCATCAGCTTCTGGCGCGTGATTTCGGTGAAGAAAAGGCGGCGCTCGCCCATCTGGAACAAATATCCGTGCAAAAAAAATTTCTCGTCACTTTCAACGGCAAGGCCTTCGACGTCAATCTGCTGACCACCAGATTTATCTTAAACCGCCTGCACTTTGACTTGTCTTGCCTGCCCCATCTGGACCTGCTGCACCCATCGCGCCGGATTCTGGGGCACCGCCTGGATAACTGCAGGCTGTCCACACTCGAAGAGCGGATTCTGGGCGTACAACGCGAAGGCGACATTCCCGGCAGTGAAATCCCGCAACGCTATTTTGACTGGCTCAGGCGGCGTAATCCCGGCCTGCTGGCCGACATTTTTGAACACAACCGCCTGGATGTAATTTCGATGGCAACACTGATGGCGCATCTGGCGGAAATACTATGCGCACGGGCAAGTCAGGATTGCGTCCACAAGGACGATTACCTGGCCGCGGCGCGTCTGCGTCTGGATCGCGCGGATTCAGACGGGGCGAAAAAAATCATGGATACAATACCGAATGCCGACAGTCCGGATGCCTCCTTCCGGTCGCAAAAAAAACTTGCCGAGCTTTGCAGGCGAACGGGTCGCATCGACCGGGCCGTCAATATCTGGCGGCAGATGGCAAAGTGTGACCCTTCCGCTTTTTACCCGGTTTCGGAGCTGGCCAAATATCTGGAACATCACCAAAGAGATTTCGCAGGCGCCCGAAGCATTGTAGAAAAAGCGCTCGCGTCCGGCGGCGTTTTTTCTGAAAAAGAAATGCAATCTCTCAAGCTGCGCCTGAGGCGTCTGGATAAAAAAATAATCGCCAGTCGCGATATGCCTGAAAAAAAGCCCGCCGGATCGAAATGATCCGGCGGGCTGTCAGTAAATCTTGAAATTCAACTCTCTTAGTACGGGCAGTTACTCAGATAAGTGGCAAACTTGCTGCTCGTCGCATAGGAATTATGTTCCGCGCCGCACAGAAACGGGCTGTAGCGTGTGTCGCCGTCAACAAAACGCTTTGCAAACGCCACACCGTAACGGCCGATACGCTGGTCCGTCGCGTTGGGCGTGAAGTGTGTGGCGGATTTCAGCAAGCCATACGCTTTTGGGGCTTTGCTCAGGCTGTTGTAGAAGGGGCGCGCATGAGATGCGTAAGGAGCGATCGTGTCACCGTCTGCGCCGAAGATCATCTGGGGCACCTTCACCGAGGAGAAATTGGTGGAAAGGTTCCAGGGAGTCATCGGAATACCGACGCGCAGTGTTGAATCGCTTTGTGAGGCGATGAGCGTACCGCCGCCGCCCATCGAGTGGCCGGCCACACCACGGTCAGCGGCGCGGATACGTGAGCGCACCGTGCTGCTCGATGAATTGAGAACGTATTTCAGCGCGGCGGCAAGCTGCGTGGCGCGGCTGGCCGGCTGGTCCAGTATAGTGGTGGTATTCATGGCAATCGTCACAAAACCGTGCGAGGCCAGTCTGCGGGCGAACCAGGAAATTGAAGAGCTCGTCCCGGTAAAACCGGGGCAAACAGCGATAACGCCGTACTGACCTGATGTGCTCGGGTAGTAAATTGTGCCGCTGCCGAAACCTCTTGCACTCAACATGCTGACACTGCTACTGGATACGGAAAAAGGTCCGTCCTTGTTGAGCGCGGCGGATGTGGGCGCGGGACCGATCTGCACCGCATGGGCAAGGCCGGCGATCATGAACACGGTTAAAATTGTCGTAAACATAATTCTTAACGCTTTCATAAAACTTCCTCCTTTTTGAAATAGTTCCCCTGTTTTTACCGTTCCCTGCCCTCATTAAGGAAAGGTAATGGCAAGCATGAGCCTGCTTTTATCCAACACGGACACATCAAATTTATATGCCCTGCACGGCAAAACCAGAATCCGAAACGGCGCGTCAGTCTGATTACCGCTGGAATCAAAGGGGTGTGCGTTGTGTGTCGGGATAATCTGATGAGCACAATACGTGCCATATCAGCTCCAGGGTCCCAACCATCCAAGAATACTTATGAAATAAAAAGACTTGTGAAAACATGGTTCTGTAGCAGAGCGATTTGTCTCAAAAAAGTCTCAATGGTATCACTTGTATTTCCTGCCCTGATACCCGTTTGAAACGATATGCATTCCGGCTGCTGCCCGGAAATGCACGCTTCTGCGCCAGCTTTGCTTTATCCGTTCTTCCCTTCGTATTTTTCCAGCTTCTTGCGCAGGGTTTTGCGGGTGATCCCCAGACGCCTCGCCGCTTCACTTTTATTGCCGCCGGTCGCCTGAAGCATCTCCAGAATGCTTCTTCTTTCCACTTCTTCAAGCGGCAGCCCCGCAAGGCCTGTTGAGGCGGGGGTGGCACACGGCAAATTGTCCTGCGGCGCCGCCAAGTCCTGCATCGGAAAAATCAGTCCGCCTTCGTCGATCATGTCTGAACGGGATAAAATCACGGCCCGTTCCACCGTGTTCATCAGCTCACGAACGTTTCCCGGCCATGCGTAGGCCGTCATCCGGCCAAGCGCGCGCGGCGTGAAACCGGCAATGAACTTCGCGTTTCTTTCGGTAAAGATTTTCAAAAAGTGCTGCGCCATCAGTGCGATATCTTCGCGCCTTTCCCTCAAGGGCGGAACAGTCAAAGCCACGACGTTAAGACGGTAGAAAAGGTCTTCACGGAAACGCCCCTGCCGGATTTCTTCTTTCAGGTCTTTGTTGGTGGCGGCAATCACGCGAACGTCAACCTTGATGACTTCCGAGCCGCCCACGCGCGTAAGCTCACGCTCCTGCAGAACACGCAAAAGCTTCACTTGCATGCCGGACGACATTTCACTGACCTCATCGAGAAAGATACTGCCTGCATCGGCCTGCACAAATTTTCCCTCTCTTTTGCGGTCCGCGCCGGTAAACGAGCCTTTTTCATGCCCGAACAATTCCGATTCCAGCAGCGTCTCCGTAAGAGCCGCGCAGTTTATTTTCACAAAAGGGGCAAGCCGGCGGGTGCTGTTTTGATGAACGGCATTGGCGATGATTTCCTTGCCCGTTCCTGATTCCCCCGTAATCAGAACCGTCGCCTGCGTCGGAGCCACCTGCTCGACCATTTCCAGCAGTCCGGCCATCGCGGCGCTTTGGCCGATGATATTCTGCCGATCAAATTTTTCGCCGAGCCTTTCCTTCAGGTATTCGATTTCCTTTTTCTGCTGATTGTGCTCCGTGGCCCGCGCAATTTTTATTTGCAGTTCATCAAAATCCAGCGGTTTGGTCAGGTAATCGTAGGCTCCCTTTTTAAGGGCGCTCACAGCCGTTTCCACAGAAGCGTAGGCCGTCATGATAATGACCGGAACGGAGGGATTGATCATTTTAATCCGCTCCAGCGCCTCGATGCCAGAGACGTTCACCATGCGGATATCCATCAGAATCAGGTCAAAAGACCGGCGACTCGCCTCTTCAATGGCCGCAGAGCCGTCATCCGCCTCGAATACACGGTAGCCCCAGCCGCCGATCAGTTTTTTGAGCATCACCCTGTGTGCCGCGTCATCGTCCACAATCAGAACTTCCAGCGCCTCTTGCATTTTATACCTCCTTTGCCGACAGGGGAAAGCCAAGCAGAACTTTCGTGCCCTCACCTGCGCGGCTTTCTATCTTGATCGTACCTCCGTGCGCATCCATTATTTTTTGGGCGATGGCCAATCCCAGACCCGTGCCCGCCGGTTTGGATGTAAAATAAGGGTCGTAAATCCTCGGCATGTCGTGGTCGCTGATGCCCCCTCCCGTATCGGAGACGGTGAGTTCTAAAATATCGTTTTTCCGGGTCAAAGCCACCGTGAGCCGGCCGCCCGCCGGCATGGCCGAAAAAGCATTCAAAACAATATTGAGCAGCACCTGTTTAATCTTATCCGGGTCGATCATTACCGGAGGCAAATGCCCCTGCTCTTGCATGTTTACTTCTATCTCGTTTTTTTTCGCATCCTCCTGCGTCAGGCGCAGTGTTTGAAAAATCAGATCCGCCAGATGCGCAAGCTCTTTATTGAGTGTCATCGGACGGGCGAACTCGATGAGTTGACTGATGACCCGGTTGAGCCTTTCCGTCTCGGCAATCATGACATCCGCCGTTTCTTCGTCTTCTTTATTACCGGCCAGCCTTTGTTTGAAATAGACGGCAAATCCCTTGATGGAGCTCAGTGGATTGCGGATTTCGTGCGCGACCCCCGCCGCAAGCGACGCGATGGCATTTAAATGCCGGCTGCGGACAATTTCACGCTCCATCCGCCTGAGCGCCGTCACATTGCGCGCCAGCAGTATTTTGCCTTCGGAGGCCTCATCATCGGCAAAGGCGGCCCCAACAACCTCCCATGTCCGCGGCTCGTTTGTTTCGGAGGGGACCGCAATATCAGCTTCCACCGGCTCTTCCTGCCGATCTATTTTCTCCAGCAGTTCCGAAAAAGCCGCGGGCAACACACCGGCTGCATCCTGTCCGGTGGCTTCGTGAGTGTCACAGGCCAGAAGCACCCCTGCCTGCTCGTTGCAGGCGGTGATTTTGCCTGCCTTGTCCACCGCCAGAAGCGCGATAGGCAGATTTTTGACCAGCGCTTCCGAAAAAAGAGTGACGCGGGAAAGTGAAACGCGAGTATGACGGTACGCCTGCACGAGGAACAAAGAAACGATGGCAAAAGAGCCGATGATGATGAGAATCACGGCAAAAAGAAGTGTCCGCAGCGCGTCCTCGCGTGATGCCTTGTCAATTTTGTCCATATTGAAGCCTATGAAGACTCTCAGCGGGGGCTCGTCTTTTACACCCGGGGCCCGCGTGGGGGAGATGAGCCGGTAAACCTCAAATGTGTCCGCGCCTTCCGGATTGGCGCTTTGCCGCCAGTGCACGGAACTTTTGCCCTTTTCTTTTATCGCCAGGTCCAGCCCGTAGCTTGTGCCCACCATGACCGGCTCGCTGTCTGCCACGATATTTCCGTCGCCGTCGGTTACAATCATATAATCAATGTCCGGCTGGTCGGCGGTTTCCATCAGAAGCTTCTGAATATGAAACATGTCGTCCATATCCCCCCGGCAGCGCAGCCCCGCCTCGAAGGACTGGATCAGCGTCGTGCCTTTTTCCACAAAAAGAGTAACCGCCTGATTCCTTCTTTGCTGGTACTGCATGAAAATCATCATCGTCAACATGGCAATCACGACGCCTACCGCACTTAGCAAAACCCAGGCGGAAATATCGAAGCGGATTTTTTTCTTTTTTTCTTTTTTCATTGTCTATGCCCCGCATCTTCTGGTTACAATCTGCCCATTGGATACCTTAAGTGGGTAGTGATTATCCACTCATTGAGGGTAAAACGCAAATATTATTTCTTCTGTTATGTAAATAACTCCATAATTACAAACACATAAACAGAATGGCATGTCGTATGCAATAACCTCGGGAGAAAGGTTAGCATAAATCATACGAAAGGAGAGTAACCATGAAAAAATTAACCCTTATATTGGCGGCGGCTACGCTGGGAGTACTTTTAGCCTCGCAGGCATTTGCCTGGGGCCCTGGTTTCGGGAAATCCAGAGGATGGAACTACAACCGTGGCACGGTCTGGGACGAGCTGCAGTTAACCGGCGAACAGAAAACGAAAATCGAAGCGTTGCAGGAAAGTCACTACAAAGCGACCAGACAACTGCGCGAGAAGATTTACGACAAATCCGTTGAGATGCGCAAACTGTGGCGCCAGGCCAATCCGGACAGAGAACAAATCGCGGCCGCACAGCAGGAATTAAGAGCATTGCGCAATGAAATGGAGGACAAGGCCACGGCGCTGCGGCTGGATGTGCGCGCGGTTTTGACCCCAAAGCAAAATGAAAAGCTGGCCGATTTACGCTGGAGCAAAAGCTACGGTTTCGGGCCGCGCCACGGCATCAGAGGCCGCGGCGGTTATGGTCCTGAATTCTGGCCCGGATGCGGCGGTCCGGGATTCGGCTTCCGCGGCCCTATGATGCGCGGGGGCGGCTATATCCCGAACGTGGATGAGGATTAAGGGCGGGTAAGTCTTATCAGCCAATGCACCCGTCCCTCCTTTGCAAAGGGGAGCGTCAAGCTCCCCTTTTCTTTAGCCGGAAGTTTTGAGCCCCTTTTCCCTGTCTCACAAGCACCCCTTTATCAACTCTTGATCCGGTCAAAACTTCGCCAATAAATTTCTTGACACATAAAAGTCACCTCAATATACTTCGCGGCCTGTCAGGAAAGCCCCGTCAGAGACCTCTGAACCAGCGGCCACAGGGGGCGGGAAGCGGCGCTTTATTCCTGCGCCGAAACGAGCGCATTATCCGTTTTGTTAAAAAACATCAGGAAAGCGAGGTTATCGAAAATGGCACAAGAGTCTTATAACGCCTATGTGTCGGCACAAACCCAGTTTGACAAGGTGGCCGACCAGATCGGTCTTGATCAGGCCACACGTGATCTACTGCGTCAGCCGAGCCGGGAATATCATTTTACCATACCGGTGAAAATGGACGACGGTACCACGAAAGTTTTCAACGCATACAGAATTCACCACAATGACGCGCGCGGACCGGCCAAAGGCGGCATCCGCTTTCACCCGCAGGAAACGGTGGATACGATCCGGGCTTTGTCGATGTGGATGACGTGGAAATGCGCGGTTGTCGATATACCGCTCGGCGGCGGCAAGGGCGGCATCATCTGCGATCCGCGCCAGCTTTCCCTCAATGAACAGGAGAAGCTCTGCCGCGGCTATGTCCGGCAGATCGCCAAAAATATCGGGCCGGTGCAGGATGTGCCGGCACCCGACGTCATGACGAACAACCAGCACATGCTTTGGATGATGGATGAGTTCGAGACTATCCACGGAGGCCACTATCCGGGCTTCATTACCGGAAAACCGGTCGGCATGGGGGGGTCTCTGGGCCGGACGGAAGCCACCGGCTACGGCGTCATTTATACACTGCGCGAAGCCCTCAAAGCACTGAATATAGATATTGCCACGACCACGGCAAGCTTTCAGGGGTTCGGCAATGTCGCCGAATATGCCACGCGCCTGTATTGGGAGATGGGCGGGAAGGTCATCGCCATCGCCTGCTGGGACAACAACGATAAAAAGTCCTACACCTTCCGTAAAAAAGAAGGCCTCGATATCGAACAGATGGCGTCGATCAAGGACTCCTTCGGGACTATCGATAAAGACAAGGCGCAAAAGATCGGCTGCGAACTGCTCGAGGCAGACGCCTGGATCGCCCAGGAGGTCGATATACTGTTGCCTTGTGCACTGGAAAACCAGGTCACGCCCACCACTTTTGCCAAGGTGAGCGACAAAGTCCGTGTACTTTGTGAAGGCGCCAATGGCCCGACCACACCGGATTGCGACGAGTTGATCAGAGCCAGAAACATCTTTCTGGTGCCCGACTTTCTGTGCAACGCAGGCGGCGTGACATGCAGTTACTTCGAACAGGTTCAGTGTAACACCAACTATTTCTGGCCGAAGCAAGAGGTTCTCGAAAAACTCGATTTCAAAATGACCTCCGCTTTTCACGCGGTGCACGAACTAGCCCGGGAAAAGGACCTGTACATGCGTGACGCGGCCTATGTCATCGCCATCAACCGGGTGGCTCAGGCGGCGAAACTGCGCGGGTGGGTATAATGGTCGGGCCGGGCCGGCGTACTCGTCGTTTTTTAAAGAGAACCGGCACACAAACGGTCATGTGTTGATTATCTGCGTATCACGGGCGGGGGCCGCTCCCCCGCCTGAAAATCCTGATGCGCCGGTTGAGAAAAAATTGCGGGCACTCATTTCCAGGGGGACAATAAAATGGCAGAACAGAATCTCGTCTATCGCGGCAAATCGAAAGATGTTTTCAAAATACCCGGTGGTACATACAAAGGCAGGTACCGGCTTGTCTTTACCGACAGGGCCACAGGCTACATTGAAAATGGAAAAACTGTTTTCGACCCGGGCCGCGACGAGGTAGTCGGCGAAATTCCGGGCAAGGGGGCGATTGCCTGCCGCTTTGCCACCCACTTCTTCAAGCTGCTTCAATCCAGAGGAATAGCAACCCACTACGTTGATACCGTAAGCGACAACGAGATGATCGTGGAGCCGGCAAGGCCTCTTTCCCTCAAGGCGGCCGCGCCTGAGTTGGCCGGTGCGGAACCGCTGGCGAATCTGGAATTCACCTGGCGTAACAACGCCACCGGCAGCTTCTGGAGACGCTACCCTTTTGTACGCCCCTGCAGGAACACGAACAGACTTGTGGAGATTTGGACCAAAGGCGACAGCGACATTCTGATCACGAAAGAGGCGCTCGAAGAAACCGGCGCTCTGACAAAAAAAGAAATCTCCGACAGCGTAAAACTGGTGCAGAAAATCGCTAAAATCGTCTCGGAAGAGTTCGCCGCCAGAGGCCTGCACGTCATTGACGGCAAATTCGAGCTGGGCCGCCTCAAACGCACAGACGGGAAAATAGTGCTGATTGACGAAATATCGCCGGATGTCCTGCGCGTGTGCCGCGGCTACAGGCCGGACAAAGATGGCCACTGCACGATTTACAGACAGTGCGCAACAACCTCCTTCACCGGCGGCAGGCGGGCGATCAAAAACAAAAAGCAGGTGCCCGCGTCAGATTTTATCGACATCTTTTTGTAAAAAATATCCACGCGGTGAAATGCCGGGATGCGGCTAAAGCCTTTGGCGTGTCACAGCATAGCGCCTCATGCGGGCAAAAACACGGACCGCCTGCTCCGGAAAGTCAAAACAGGGAATGCCCGCCTCCTCCAGCATGCGTTCGCTCGCTTCTTTATACTGCCTGTCCCCCAGCAGTGAAACAAAAACCGGCTTGCTGCGGTTGGCCGCCACCGCATCGGCCAGGGGCTGATGAAGAGCGGGGTCTTTTTCAGCCGCGGAAATGAAAATAACCCCGTCCACACCCGTGTCGTCCAGAAGCGCCTTGACAATCCCGGAGGTGGTTTTTTCATACCCGTGCGCCAGCCAGTCGGGAAAAATGTCGATGGGATTTTTTGTCTTTGAGGCAGTCGCGACCACGCGGCCGATTCTTTCGAGTGTGCCTTCGGCAAACGTCGCGGCCTCCAGCCCTTCTTCCACTGCCGCGTCAATGCTCATGATTGCCTGAGCGCCGCTGTAAGTGACGTAGGCAAGACGCCCGCCCGCCGGAAGAGGCATGTTGAGGAACCCTTTTAACGTCCGGACAAATTCATCTATACCGGCAAGACGCAGCCCCCCGGCCTGCCGCACGATACCGTCAAACACCGCGTCTTCGACCGCCATGCTCGCCGTATGAGAGGCCGAAGCTTTCGCGCCGGCCTGTGTGCGGCCGCTTTTAATAATCAGCACCGGCTTTTTCCCCGTGGCTTTTTTCAAGGTTTCCGCAAAGAGCTTCCCGTCTTTTACATCCTCCAGATACAGGCCGATGATTTTCGTCTGCTCATCGTCGGCAAGGTAGGAAAGGGCATCGGACTCATTGACATCCACCTTGTTGCCCAGGCCGATTCCTTTGGACAGGCGCAGGCCTTCAAGCGAACTGAGATAGCGCAAAAGAGCGCCCACAAAAACACCGGACTGGGCGGCAAAACCGATTGGACCCGCCTTCAGCATACGGGAAGAGGAAAAATAGGAGGTCGTCAGCTTTGTGGCGGTATTGACCAGGCCCAGTGTGTTGGGGCCGAATCCCCTCATTCCGGATGATTTCAAGATTGCGCGCACATCCTGCTGATAACCGGCCCCTTCAGTCCCCGTTTCAGCAAATCCCTCAGCGGAGATTACCACCCCCTTGACGCCCTTGTCCGCACACTCGCGCAGGGCGGCCGGAACGAAACGCGGTGGTATGAGCAAAACCGCAAGGTCAACTTCGAACGGCACATCCCTGATGTTCGGGTACACGCTGACACCGAACATCTGTCCCCCCTGCGGGTTCACACCGGCGATGCGCCCCGCATAACCAACCTCCCGCAGAACCTTGAGCAGTTGAGAACCCGGTTTTTCCGGATCCCGCGACGCTCCGATCACGACCATGCTTTTTGCTTCCATTATTTCACGAATCGGCCGCATTTTGTTCCTTTCTCCGGGAAGCCTTTATTTGTCCCGGTTTAAATTTTACAATTTTTTAGCAAAATAGCCCTGCGGATGCAACGACATTGCGAAAAATAAAGAAAATGGCGAATAGCCCTCCGCTCAATGGGTGTTAAGCTTTGTTGCAGACTCGCCTGCTGATTCCGAGGCAATGGCAAAGCCGGCCGACGCGATACGCTCCGGGGCAGCGTAACCTCCTGTCCGGTTGCATCAGAGCACGTCATTTGTATTGAGTTAAACGTGTCTTGTATGAGATAAGGCGATAACCCGATCACAAAACTGACAAAGAGGGAGGGGGAAATGAAAAAAATAATCACACTGGTTATGCTGTCGGCGTTATTGATGACCTGCTGCTGTTGTACAGAGGTTAGATGCAAGGCAGAGCAGCTGTCGTGCCGGTTGGATTGCCCGGAAACGATCGGCCTCAAGCAGGCATGCCAGCAGAAGTGCAATTTTTTATACGATGTGTGCAAAAACAAATAACCGTAAAGCCCTGAAAAAAGTGTCGCACGCCAGTCTGTCTTGACAAAGCAGGCCTCGCGTCTATATGTTATCTTTAATTGAAAATAAAAGGATGGAAAAATGTCATTTGTCAGACCGGATATCATCAGGCCCCCCAGCGAACACGCCAGCTACTATCTGCCGCTTACATCAGGCTGTTCGAATAATTCATGCACTTTTTGTAATTTCTCATTCACGAATCTGGGTCTGCGCGACCTCGAAGACGTCAAGCGCGAAATTGACGCCATGTCCATGTTCGTCAGTTCCCGCGTCTGGGTGCCGGGCCAGCCTGATATCGTTTACGCGATTTTACACGGCTGGGATGGAAAAAAAGTATTTCTCCAGGACGGCGACGCTTTGGTCTATCCCTATCCGAAGCTCCTTGAAGCACTAAAATATCTCAACGCTAAATTCCCCCGCATAGAGCGCATCGCCAGTTACGCCACACCGCAGGACATCCTCAGGCGCAAGGTCGATGAACTCGAGGCGCTGCGTGACCAGAAGCTCGGTATTCTCTACATGGGCGTGGAAAGCGGCGACGATGAGGTGCTGCGGCACATAAAGAAAAACGTGACCCAGGACCAGATGGTGGAGGCGGCGCAGAAAGTAAAGAAGGCGGGTATTCTTCTTTCTGTAACGGTAATTCTCGGGCTGGGTGGTGTCGAAGGAAGTGCAAGGCATGTCCAGGAAACGGCAAGGGCGCTCACGCGGATGGACCCTGATTATGCCGGCGCACTGACTTTGACCCTGGTTCCGGGAACTGAGCTGCACAAGGAAGTACAAGACGGCCGGTTTGAACTGATAACGCCGTTTGATTCGCTCAAGGAATTGCGCTCTATGGTGGAGCTGTCCACTTTCACGAACTGCTTTTTCAGCTCGATGCACGCCTCCAACTACTTCGCGATACGCGGCACACTCCCGCGAGATAAGCAAAGAATCCTCGACCAGCTAAACGCGCTTATTTCCCGGCAGGACCCGCGACTTTTGCGCCCCGAGTACATGAGGGGCTTGTAAAAAGCCATCGGCGTCTTTCGATTCCGTAATTTTCATTACTGTCCCCCGCCGGCGTGGGTGGCCCGCTTCAGCGGGCCGGGGGTGGACTTGCTGTCTTTGGCTTCCCGCCATCCATTATCAGCTACTCGCTATTTGCTTATTCTGTTCTGGATACCGGCCTTCGCCGGTATGACGATTTAAAAAGAGGGTGTATCATTGACAGAGTCATGCATTATCAACGCAACACCGGATGTTGTTTTGTTCGATTATGGCGGAGTGCTTTCAGCAGAGGGATGGAAAAAAGGGCTGCGGGTTATTGCTGAGGCCAACGGACTGGATGCCGATTCTCTTATTCAGACCGCCGCCGACACAATCTACGACACAGGCTACATCACCGGAAAAGCATCTCAGGAAGATTTTTGGAATAAGTTGAAAACCAGAACCGGCATCAAAGGTGACAGCAACTCTTTTCTCTGCGAACTAATGTCCCGTTTTATACTGGATCAGCGGATGATTGATCTTGCAAAACGTCTGAAGGCGGGTGGGGTGACCATCGGCATCTTGAGCGATCAGACAGACTGGCTCGATCAGCTTAACGCGCGCGATGATTTTTTTAAATACTTTGATCACGTGTTCAACAGCTACCACTACGGAAAAGGCAAACGCGACGCGACTCTTTTTGATGACATCGCCGCCTTGCTGAAAACACCGCCGGAAAAGATTCTGTTTATCGATGATGATCCGGGAAATGTCGGGCGGGCCCGGCTAAAGGGCTGGCAGGCATGTCTTTATGCCGCCACCGACGCAGATGCGTTTCACGCGGAAATGGAAAGGATCTTTCGCGAAAAAATACAGAAAACGCAATAAAGGCTGCAGGTTACATACGTCGGCAATTTAACAAGAAAAGGAGCATCCACTGTTATTCAGTTTGAAAAGCGGCATCCGCAATCAGCTCAAAAAAGAATGAAAAAAGGAGGGGAGGATATGTCTAAAAGTTTGATGGAGTATTTCAACAGGGAAGACCGCTTGGGCGTGCTGGCCACCAGCGATAAAGCCGGCCAGGTCGATTGCGCCTATTTCGGCTCACCGCGCATGACTGATGAGTCAACTCTCGTCGTGGCTTTAGGGGACAATAAAACCATGGCCAATCTGCAGGAAAATCCCCACGCCTGCTATTTCATCATAGAGCCGGGAAAGAGCATCATGGAGTGGAAAGGCCTGCGCATTTATCTGATGATGACCAAATGCGAAAATGAAGGCGAAACGCTCGAGATGATGAGAAGGGCGATTGCCGAAAGAGCGGGGGAGGCGGCGGCTGAAATGATGCGCGCGGCAGTCACTTTTTCCGTCTCAAGCATCCGGCCGCTGGCTGATTTCGGTCAGGGCTGGGAAAATTCAATCTGATAAAAAAGAAACCCGTCGTTTCAATTTCCTGATTGCAGCACAACGGGGATCTCCATGGTTTTGCCGCCGCGCGAAATCGTGAGGCTTAGTGTTTCGCCCGCCTCGTGCTCGTCCAGTGCGGCATTGAGCTTTCCGACCGTATCCACCTGCCTGCCGTCGGCAGCCGTAATGATATCGCCGGGAATCAGCTCTCCGTCTGCGGTTATCTTCGCGCCTTGCAGTCCTGCGCGCAAGGCGGCGGACCCGGCCGGCACTTTCAGGATCACCACGCCTTCAACCTTGAGCGCCGCCTTCAGACGCTGATTGATTCTTTCATCCAATTCGACGCCCAGAGACGGCCGGGTGTATGCCCCGCTCTTGATCAGTTGCGGCACGACACGGTTCAAGGTGTCCACCGGCACCGCGAAACCGATACCCGCGCTCGCCCCGCTGGGGCTGTAGATGGCCGTGTTGATGCCGATGAGCCTGCCTGCGGAATCCAGAAGCGGCCCTCCCGAGTTGCCCGGGTTGATGGCCGCGTCCGTCTGGATCAGATGTTCGATGGTGCCGTTTTCGCCGCTTAAAGACCTATCCAGCGCGGAGACAATGCCGGTGGTCAAAGTCCAGTCCAGGCCGAACGGGTTGCCGATGGCAAAGACCTTCTGGCCGACCCTGAGATCGCCGCTGGTTCCCAGCGGCACGGGCAGGGGACGTTTAAATCCCGCACTGATGCGCAAAACGGCGATGTCGTGCGCCGGGCTGGCCCCCGTGAGCGAGGCTTTATAATCGCTGCCGTCGCTCAACTTCACAATTGCTTCACTGGCTCCCTCAATCACATGATAATTGGTGATGACATGACCCGCGTCGTCCCAGATGAAGCCGGAGCCTGTGCCCCTGGGGACGGAAAAGACATTACGCGTCCAGAAGTCGCGCACCAGCGCCCTGGTGGTGATAAATACGACAGAGTCTTTTGCTTTCTCAAACAGTTCGATGGTCACCTTCTCGTCGTCGGCCAGATCCCCGCGCGCAGTTACTGTTCTCGGCGCCGCGTCGCGCTGTAGGGCTGGCCGCCCGCGAAAATCGGAGATGTTTTGCCAGGCCAGCCAGACCAGGAAAAAGACCAGTACGACGATGATCAAACGAAAAACAAATCGATTTCGGGCTGACACGGGGCGATAACCTCTTTAAGGACATTTCAAGAACTTAAAATGATGATGAAACAATAGATGTCAACATGGGCTGGATCAGCGGCGCGGCAGGCTGGAAAATACGGCGCGTGTACAGTGTGCTTTACCCGTCGCTTGCCTGAGCCGCTTTACGGTCAGACACAAAAAAACGAGGCGTTTATACTCCGGCGCGGACCAGATACCGCGTCCGGCGGCTTTGGCCTCGTTTCGTGCCACCATGAATTTTGCACGGTGAGGCGGCTTTAGTTCCCGGGTCAGCACATCGCAATGCCCCTCCCGCAGCATTTCCAGATTGATATTTCTGTCTTTGAACCAGACAATACCCAGCAGGCGGTTTTGCCCCTCCATCCTGATCACACCCACATAAACCGGCTCTTCCAGAATTTTTGTTTCCAGCGCTTTTAGTGCAGCAAGGCCGTAGCGGTTATGCGCGGTCAGGAGGGCTTCGCCGGGCCGTCTCACCGGAAATGTTTCAGGTGTTTCAATCCCGTAGAGGCGGATTTGCAGTCTGTTGCCCACTTCAGTAACCAGCTCGAAGGTATTGCCGTCCGTAACTTTTGTTACCTCTCCCGTAACTACATAGGCAATGTTTTCCATGCAAGACGCACCAATGAGGACAACCGCAACAGCAATAGACAGCAGCACCAAGGGCTTTTTCAGGCCGGATTTTTTCACAAATCTGCTCACGAGACACCATGCGGCTTTCAGAAACGGGATGACTCAACATAAAGCCAAGGCGGGCGAAAGTCAAAGTGATATTGATGAATGAACAAAAAGTCCCGCTGCCGTGCTGCATTCATGGTTCGCGTCAAAAGATTATGGGCCATGGGGGAAGAATCTGCCGGGGCGCGCCCTTGTGTTCTACGCGCGGCAGCACACTAAAAAATTGTCAAACAATAGAAAAACATGCTAGGGGAGCATAGGTTCAATCTGAAATGTGCTCATATTCAGAGGGAAAGTATAAATATTCAACTGATTTTGGAGTCGTGTTATGGCCAATGGTGATTTTCACAGTTTTTTCAGTCCGGAAGGCGTCGTAATTGTCGGTGCGCGCAGATCTATGGGGTTCGGATTCGGCATCCCCGCTTTTTTAAAGAAAAACGGCTGGGGGGACAGGACTTTTCTGGTAAACCCCTCCGGCGGTGAAATCGGCGGCATGAAAGCTTATCAAAAAATAGCGGATGTACCCGGACCTGTTGATCTGGCCATTGTCATTGTACCGGCCAATGCCATTGCCGGAGCGCTCACACAGATCGCCGAGCGCGGCATCAGACATGTAATCATCGAAAGTGCCGGATTTGCCGAAACAGGCGAAAAAGGACGCATTTTGCAGGAGGAAATCAGGGAGCTGGCCGCGCGTCTCGGCCTGCGGGTGATCGGCCCCAATTGTGTCGGCGTCATCAATACGGAAAACCGCTTCGCCTCCGTTGAGCTGCTTGAGGAATCCCTGACGCCCGGGCCTCTTTCCGTCATCGCGCAAAGCGGCGTGTTCGGCAACATCCTGCTGGATTTCCTCTTTCAGCGTGGCATCTATGTGTCCAAAGCGATCACGCTGGGAAACAGAATTGATGTCAATGAGTGCGATATGCTCGATTATCTCTATGACGATCCGGCAACCAAAGTCATTGCGATCTATCTCGAGGGAGCGGCCGACGGCGCGCGCCTGCACCGGACACTCGCGCGCGTCACGAAAAAAAAGCCGGTCATCATTTTGAAGAGCGGGCGCACCAGCGAGGGAAAGCAGGCCACCGCCTCGCACACGGGCAGCCTCTCCGGTGAAGATGAAATTTATAATGGCATCTTTGCCCAGACCGCAACGGTGCGGGCCGAGAGTCTCCCCCAACTGATCGATTTTGCAAAAGTATTTACGACCCAGCCCCTGCCGCAGGGCAATCGCCTCGGAGTTGTCACCTCCAGCGGCAGCATGGGGGCGCTCGCCACGGATGTCGCGGTGGCCGGCGGCCTGTCGCTGGAGCCTTTGTCTGAAGCTACGGTAAGGCAGGTGCGCGATATCGCTCCCGACTGGATGAACGTAAAAAACCCGCTGGATCTCGGGCCGTCGGGGCTTTTTAATCAGCTCACGCCGATGCTCATCAATGACCCGCAGGTGGACATGGCTCTTCTGATTATTGCCGTGCCCTACTCATACATAAAAGTCATCAAACAGATGGGGGTAAAGCTCGCCGATGCTTTCGGTGAACTCCATGAGGTGCGCGCAAAACTGGCGGCACCCAAGCCTTTCGTGATCACCGTCGTCGGACATGCTGATCTTGTGGACGAGATTTCCGACATTGCCGGTGATGAGATTCCGGTTTTCACCTCGCCCGAAGCGGCCGCCGCGGCTCTGGCGGGCTTGTGGAAATACACAAAAAACGTCGGTAAAACAAAAGCTTAGACGCTCCTGCCCGCTTCATTTCCCAGATGCGAGTCAGCGGCGCGCAGATAGTTTTGAACGTAATCCCGTACGGAATCCTCCAGGGGTGAAAAATCCACAGGACAGCCGAAGTCGCCAAGTTTGCCCATCTGCGCCTCGGTAAAATACTGATACTGATTGCGCAGCGCCTCCGGCATTTCCACGTATTCGATCTCGGGCGCAAGCCCCATGGCATCGAAAACGGCTCTGATCAGATCGTTCCATGTTCTGGCCCTGCCGGTTCCGAGGTTAAAGATCCCATTGGCGTCTTCATTTTTAAACAGCCACCACATCGCCTCTACACAGTCTTTCACATAGACGAAATCACGCATCTGCCCCCCGTCGGCATACTCGGGAAGACAGGACTTGAATAATTTCACGCTGCCGGTCCGGCATATTTGATGAAAGGATTTAAAAACGACACTGGTCATCTCCCCCTTGTGGTATTCGTTGGGGCCGAATACGTTGAAAAACTTGATGCCCGCGATTTTGTTTTCCCAGCCGTGTCTGAGCGCCCTCAGATCGAAGATCTGCTTGGAGTAGCCGTACATATTGATCGGCTTGAGCGAATGAATCTTTTCGTGATCGTCGGAAAATCCCAGCCGGCCGTCACCGTAGGTCGCGGCGGAGCTGGCATAAATAAAGCGGACACCCCGGTCAATGGCCCACTCGGCCAGAAGGCCCGTGTAATTATTGTTGTTGTCCCACAGGTAGTCCGCGTCGCGCTCCGTCGTGGAGGAACACGCGCCCATGTGAATAATCGCGTCGATATCGAAGCGGACTGTATCGTGGTAGATCATCTCGCGGAAATCGTCTTTGTGCAGATAGTTGACGAACCGCAGATTGACCAGGTTTTTCCACTTATCAGTTGTCCCAAGGCGATCAACGATGATGATGTCGTCAATTCCCTCCTGATTCAGTTTCCAGACAAAGGCGCTGCCGATAAAGCCCGCGCCGCCGGTGACAATGATCATAAAAATCACTCCTGACAAAAATTTTTAAACAAACATATCTTCAGATACGCGCTTCAGGCCTCCCGTACATCCTGCCTCAGTACGCGACGCAGCAGTTTTCCGGCCGGGTCACGCGGAATGACATCCCGGATGAGAATGGTTTTGGGCACACGGTAATCCGGCAGGTGTTGTTTGCAATAGGCCATCAGCTCGTCTTTTTTCGCCTGCGCCCCCTCCTTCAGCACGATTACAGCCACAATAGCCTGCCCCCGGAGGCGGTCATCGACTCCGACCACGGCCGCGTCGAGCACCGCGGGGTGAACCTTGAGGATCTCTTCTATCTGTCCCGGATAGACATTGAACCCCTGGGAAATAATCATATCGTCCTTGCGATCCACCAGATAGAAAAACCCGTCCTGATCGATGCGGGCAAGATCTCCCGTATATAGCCAACCGTCACGAAGTTTGGCCGCGGTGAGCTCAGGATCATTCCAGTAGCCTTTCATCACCTGCGGGCCTTTGATCACCATCTCGCCGATCTCACCCGGCGGACATTCCCTGAGTCCTGTTTCCAGATCCATAATTTTAGCCTGCACATCGGCCAGAGGCACACCGACGGAACCGACGGGCCCGCCTTCGGGATAAGGCGTCATGTGTGTGGCGGACGACGCCTCTGAAAGACCGTAGGTTTCTACAATATTGCTTCCCGTGACGGACCGGTAGCGCCGGTACAGCTCGGGCGGCAGGGGGGCTCCGCCGCTTGTGCCTACATGAATTGACGACAGATACTCACGTATCTCCTCGTCGCTCAAGGACAAAATGGCACGCCAGAGACTGGGCACGGCCGGAAAGGAAATTGGTTTGTATGTCTCGAGCATTTTGGAAAGGGACAGTATATCCATCGCGTCCATACGCGGCAAAAGCAGCATACGGTATCCCTTGAGCACACTGATGAGCAGGCAGGCGCTCAGGCCGAACACATGAAAAAAAGGAATGGCACACACCACCGCCTTGTTGCCCGCGCCTTTGGCGCCCACCCAGGAATTGGACTGATAAATACTGGCCAGCAGATTGGCGTGTGTGAGCGCCGCCGCCTTGGGTGCTCCGGTGGAGCCGCTGGTGTGCTGCAAGACAGCAACGTCATCCGGGGATACCTGCGCTGCCGGACCACCGGCTGCATCTGCCTGCGCCATCAAATCCGCATATACCTGAGGCGGCAGGACTCCCTCATCCACGGCGATCTTTTGTTCCATGCCGAATACGGAATGGAGGATGACTTTTTCCACGCACGTGTTTTTGATCACCCGGTAGAGATTCTTCGCAAACAGATCCAGCGTGATGGCCATCTTTGCGCCCGCGTTGTTGAGGCAGGCGGCCAGTTCCGCACCTGTGATGCCGACACTGAGATTGACTGCGATGGCCCCCAGTTTCATCAGGGCAAAAAATGCTATGACATAGATCGGCGAATTGATCAGCATCAAAGCCACGCGATCGCCTTTTCCAATGCCCGCACCTGCGAGCACGGCAGCGAATCTGTCCACTTTTTCATTGAGTTCGCCATAGGTCGTATCCTGTTCATTGAAGGTCATCGCCAGATATTCCGGGTGACCGGATGCCGTATCTTTTAAAAGCTGATAAAGACCCACCGCCGGGTATTCGATCGAATGAGGCACGCCTTCCGGGTAATGTTTAAGCCATGGATAGTCCATATTATTCACCTTGATCGATTTTTTTGCTTGTGAGCAATTTTATTTTGCGGCAGTGAGTTTTTAATACTGAAACAGCAGGTCTGTCAACAGAGATTATCCCGCCGGCCGGATATTAAGCAAAAGTGGTGTCAGTCGACATTCCCGCGGCCCGCCCCCCTGATGGCGGGCTCGGTTTTTCACACCTGATCAGGCGTTTTTCAGTTTTTTCCCGTTCAGGTCATGAGGGAAACCGTCTTTATCCACATACGACATATAGTGTTTTTTATCTTGACAACACCTATATGTAGTGGTAGTGTCGCACAAAAGGGAAACACTTGAACTTGGAACTAAAGTTCGCCTCAAATCGGTCGATAAATTATATGAGGCAAACTGCGAAACGTGCCGCCCCGGTACCCGTGGCGCGAAACGGGGGGCGGCAAAGTAAAGTGTGAACCTCTCAACCCAACTTTTAGCCCGGGGCGGATTATCATGATCCGCCCCCTTTTGTTTGATGTTTGTGCCCTTATCCTGCCTTTTTCAGCATGATCCGTGCATCGGCGATGGTACAGACTTTTTCCGTGCACATTACCGGATTTAAATCTATTGATTCCACTAGATGCCGCATGTCCATCATGAGGCCGGAAAAACCGATGAGAGTTTTTTTGAGCTCGTCCATATTGACAGACGCGCCGCCGCGATAGCCGGAAAGGAGCTTCCCCGCGACAAGGCCGTCAATCATGCCTTCCACATCGCGGCCGGTAAGCGGCGCCATGCGCAAAGACACGTCTTTATAAATTTCGACGCCCACGCCGCCCATGCCCAGAAGAATCATCGGGCCGAACTGCAAATCATTTTTCGCGCCGATGATCAGCTCCAGTCCCTTGACCATTTCGGCAATCAGCATGCCGTCGAAACCCTCTATCCGGGAAATATGTCGGAAGGCTTCCTCAAGTGTCTTATCGTCTTTGATGCCGACGACCACGCCTTTCACGTCCGATTTATGTACCACATCGTGGGAAACGATTTTCGCCACCACCGGATAGCCGATTTCTTTCGCGATGGCGGCAGCTTGCGCGACGTCTGTCGCCACATCAAAGCGCGGCGTACGAAACCCGTACAGAGAAAAGATTTGCAGGGCGTCGGGTTCTGTCACCCAGCCGTATTTTTCGTGTTTTGCCAAAATATCTTTCACTTCTTTTTTCAGCATGGCTGCCTCCCGGCCAGAGCTTTGGCCATCAGCACCGCTCCCTCGATGGAAGAGGATACTGGAATGCCGTTGAGCTCGAAGCCTTCGATGAGCATGGTGTATTTTTCCACCTGCGGAACATAGGCGATAAAAGGTTTTTTGAACCGCCTGCTGACGCTGCTCAATTTGACGCCGATGTCCAACGTGATACCCGGAAGGTAGGGCAAAAGCAGGACAACGACACAATCGATTTCCGGCGATGCCGCCATTACTCCGGCGCTGGCGACAAAGTCTTCATCCACTGCGCTGCCGGTAAGATCCGCGGGATTGCCGAGCGCCGCGATGGAGCGGATGCTTTCGGCCAGATTGTTTTTCATTTCTGTCTGCACAGCCCCGGACAACTCCGGAGCGTCAAGCCCGGCCGCCATGCAGGCATCGACCGCCATCGCCCCGTGCCCGCCGCTGCCGGTAATGATGCCGATATTCCTGACGGCCTGTCTGCCGTAGGCGCCAAGCGCCTCGCAGTAGGAAACCAGTTCCCTTTCATCTGTCGCCTCGATGATATTATGCTGCGCCATCGCGGCGGCAAAGCTTGCGTAGTCTCCGGCCAGCGATGCGGTATGACTGGAAACGGCGCGGTTGCCGGCGGCTGTTTTGCCCGATTTCATAATCACGACCGGTTTGGCGCAGGCGTCAGCCGCCAGCACAAACTCGCGACCCTGGCCGGGGGCGAACCCTTCAATGTAAAAGGCGATCACTTTCGTCTGCGGGTCTTTGGCCAACCAGGCGAGCATTTCTTTTTCCCCGATCAGCGCCTTGTTGCCGATGCTTACGGCTTTGGCCATGCCCACGCCCTGCTGTGTGAATTTGATCATCTGGTCAACTAAAATGCCGCCGCTTTGGCTCACGAAGGAAACACCGCCCGGCTCCGGTTTGATCATCCTTTCGACCGGCAGAAAAAAAGTGTCCACCTTAAAGGGAACGTAAATACCCAAGCAGTTGGGACCGATAAAAGGCAGACCCGCCTCCCGCGCGATGCTTACAATTCTCTCTTGCAGATCCGCGCGTCCCCCTTCGGTGAACCCGCCGGAAATGACGGCCGCGGATTTCACACCGGCTCTGGCGCAGTCGCTCATTACGGCCGGGACGAGCTCGGCGCGCGTGGCAATGACCGCCAGATCGATTTTTTCAGGAATGTCCCCTACACCCGGGTATATGGCATCGCCATGCAGCGTCCCGCCTTTGGGGTTAACCGCGTAAACCTCGAGCGGATAGCGGTTTTTGTTTTTGTCATAAATAACATTGGCGGGATGGCGGTCATTCGCGGCGGAAACACCGATCACCGCCATGGTCTTCGGCTCGAAAAGATCTTTGAGATTCATGAAACTCCCTCCGGGTTTGATGGCTGTCAATGCAGGCAGCCCGGGTCATCCGTGAAATAAGTCCGGCAGGGCGTCTCGCCTTTGATCATCATAAAGTTGATCTGCCGGCCCGTGATGCCGCCCGAGCCGCGATAAGAAAAAAATGCGTCCTTACGACACACTGTGCACAAACCGGAAGCTTCTATGTTGTCGGCGGGAAGACCGCTGTCGGCAAGCTGCCGGCGGTTGGCCTCGATAAGGTCGAGCATCCATTTCCCCCGTCGGCCTCCCTCGGATAAAAACTCCCCCGCATTTGTGAAGCCGCAAAAGGCCTGAGCCGCCGCCGTGTCCACCTCATAGCAGCATTTCCCGATACACGGGCCCATGGCCGCCAGCATGTCGGCGGGCAGCGAACCATACTCGTCGCGCATCAGGCGCACCATCTTCGCGCCGATACCCATCGCCGTGCCGGAGCGGCCCGCGTGGACGGCCGCGATGACTTTTTTTATCCTGTCAACGATAAACAGGGGCACACAGTCTGCGGTTTTGATGCAGATCGCCAGATCGGGCCGGTTGGTAACGACCGCGTCATAGTTGAGCGCCTCGCGGGAGGTGAAATAATCGCCGTGCGGCCTGATTACCAGAATGTCGTCTTTGTGCACCTGATTGAGCACCAGGAAATTGTCCAGGGGTATATCAAACGCGGTGGCGAGCTTGTCCCAGTTGGCCAGCACACGAAACTCTTCGTCTCCCTCCTGAAAGCTCATGTTCATGCTTTTGTAGTCGTCCCGGGAAGAGCCGCCGCGCCTGGTGCAGAAGGCATGCGTCAAAAAATCGCACGATTTGAGCAATGACGATTCAAGATAGGCGATGGAGTTCTTTTTATCGACAAGAAACATGGCTATACTTTTAGCTCATCTCCCGCGGTTTGTAAACCGGATTTGCCCCGGTCGGGCCTGAACGAAACAACTCCAGCAACCTTTCGAGGGCATCCGGAAGGGGCGCTTGAAAAACCATCCTTTCGCCTTTTCCCGGGTGAAGAAACGAAAGCATGGCGGCATGCAGGGCATGCCCGGGAAAGGCTTTTATTTCCGCTGTGAGCCTCGCGTCTTTGATGGACTGCAACCTGGAGGCACCACCGTAAAGATTGTCCCCCACCACCGGATGGCCCACACTGGCAAGGTGAACACGAATCTGGTGAGTGCGCCCTGTTTTGATTTCAACATCCAGAAGTGTCGCGGCCGCGTATCTTTCGCGCACCTTCCACAGTGTGAGGGCATTCCTGCCCCGGCGACTTTTTGTGGACATTTTTTTGCGGTCCACGGGATGACGGCCCACGGGCAGGGCTATCTCACCTTTTTCCTCCCGGACGCGCCCCCAGACCAGGGCGACATAATATTTTTGCACTTCCTGTTTTTCAAACTGCATGGAAAGACCCCGGTGTACTTCATCCGTTTTGGCCGCGACGATGAGTCCCGATGTTTCCTTGTCCAGACGATGGACAATGCCGGGCCTGAGTACCCCGCCGATGCCGGAAAGGTCTTCGCAGTGGTGCAAAAGGGCGTTGACCAGCGTCCGGTCGGGATTACCGGGCGCCGGGTGCACGACCATGCCGGCGGGCTTGTTGATTACAATAAGAGAGGAATCTTCATAAACAATGTCGAGCGCGATGTCCTGCGCGACGGCCGTCGCCTCGACGACCGGCTCCGGATGCAGCACTACAAGGTCTCCCTCCTTCAGCAGCAGGCTGGCTTTCGGCGGACGACCGTTGACCAGGACGCCGCCTTTTTCTATGGCGTCTTTAATTTGTGAGCGGGAAAAGGACGGTGCCGCCTGGGCCAGAAAGACATCCACGCGCATACCGGTCTGCGCCGGACCGACGGTGAAGAACAGGTCTGTGACCTTGCCTTGTTCGACCATGGCGCAGTTGCTCCTTATGAAGCGGCAACGAGTTTGAGTCCGTCCGCAATGAAGACGAATTCTGCTTCCGTCACTGTGCGCAAATCGATGAGTATTTCTTTTTCATCGACGCGGACAATCACGGGAACCGGAGCGCGGCGCAGCCCGGCCTCCAGTCTGGCGGGCGTCATATTGGCCGAGCGGACGCACACGACCGCGGAAGGGATGTTCTGCATGGGCAAAGACCCGCCCCCGGCAGCGGACGGCGCCTCTTTCAGCTCGAAGGTGAGGCCCGCAATGTCGGCGCGTCTGAGTTTCGCCATCAGCTTGCGCGCGCGTTTTTTGACGTCGGCCAGAGGCTCGGTCAGCGCCTTGAGCGGCCTGAGCGCAGCGGGGGCTTTTGCCGGCACGAGGTAGTGCATCAACGTCGCCTCCAGCGCGGCCAGCGTGAACTTGTCGATGCGCAAAGCGCGGTTGAGGGGATTTTTTTTGATACGGGCGATGACGTCTTTTTTCCCGACGATAATGCCCGCCTGCGGCCCGCCCAGAAGCTTGTCGCCGCTGAAGGTGACCACATCGACATCCGTCGCCAGCGCCTCGCGCACAGTAGGTTCGTGCTCAAGGCCGTATTCATCGAGGTTGATCAGGCAGCCGCTTCCCAGGTCATCGAAGACGGGGATGTTGTTTTTTTTACCCAGCGCGACCAGCGAGGCAAGATCCGCCTCTTCGGTGAAGCCGACGATTCGGTAATTGCTGGTGTGCACCTTCAAGATGACGCCCGTGTCCGGCCCGATGGCTTTTTCATAATCGGAAAGGCGCGTGCGGTTGGTCGTGCCCACTTCGCGCAATATGGTGCGGCTTTTGGCCATGACATCAGGAATGCGAAACTCACCGCCGATTTCGATGAGCTCTCCCCGCGACACGACAGCCTCCCTGCCTTCGGCCAGAGTGTTGAGCACCAGCAAAACCGCGGCCGCGTTGTTGTTCACGATCAGGGCGTCCTGCGCGCCGGTGAGACGGCGGATAAGCCCGCTTACATGGTCGTAGCGCAGGCCGCGCTCCCCTTTTTCCAGATCGAATTCCAGATTCGAGTAGCCGCGCCCCGCCTCGACAATACGCTCAAGCGCCTCCGGGCATAAAGGCGCGCGCCCCAGGTTGGTATGTAAAATTACGCCGGTGGCGTTCACCACGCGACGCAGTTTGCAGCAATGCAGATCGTCAATGATTTTTTGCACCGCGTCTGCTGCCTGCTCATCGGAGAGCTTCGCGGGAAGCTCTTTATCGGTCACGGTGAGAATATTATCGCGCAGCTTCTGCACCACGTCACGGCAGACCTCCCGGACAATTTCGTGCGACGCTTTTTCATAGGTGCCTCTTTTTTCCAGCAAACCGAGAACCTCGTCGATTTTCGGAATGCCCCTGAGCAGTTCTTTTCTTTTTTCATCCATGGTATTTTCCTAATCAGAGCGGCCGGCACAAAACTGTTTCCGTCTTCCCCCCGTTATGTCAGCCGGACGAGGCCGGCCTGCCGGCGGCAGTGGTCGCGGAAGTTGTTGACGGCAATGAAAAACTCTCTCATCATAATCACCCAGTAGTATCTGCCCCACGGTGTCAGGTGCAGATTCGGCGTAAAGTAGCGGAAAGACCCGGCCAGCGTAAAGGCCGCCATTTCCTTCCACAGTGTTTTCAGAAAACGACCTTCATATTTTTCTTCGAGCTGTCCGACGTTGAGGCGCGTGCTGAAGAGCTTCATCAGAAAATCGTAGCGTATCCGGTCGGCGGGGCTGAATGTACGCGTCGCCTGCAGCGGCAGACGGCCGTATTCCAGCTCGGAGATGTATTGCCTGATATCGAACGTGTTGGCGTAGCACACGCCGTTGACATAGCCGATGGCGCCGCTGCCCAGGCCTGCGTACTCATCGAAATCGACCACATATTCGTCAATCATAGACGCTCCGGCTTTTTTACGCGAAAAGCACCAGGCGGAGGAAGCCTCGTAGTCTCCTTCGAGACGGCGCAGGATCTGCTTGAAAAAAGCCTTTTCGCGGCTGAAATTTACCTCTCCCATCTTTTCCCTCATCAGTTTCTGTGTCAGATGAGAGACCATCAGAGGGTAAAAGGTGACCTGCTGCATCTTTATTTTTTGCAGTATGTCCAGGTCCGCTTCCAGCATTGCGGCGCTCTGCCCGGGAAAATTAAAAATCATATCAGCGTTTAGCGTGTCGAACTTTCCCGACACTTGTGTCAGTCGAGCGGCAATTTCCTCTCCGGAGCCGTATTTGTCGTAACGGGCGATTTGTTGGAGAAGCCCATCGTCAAAAGTCTGCACACCCACGGAAAGGCGGTTGACGCCTGCCTGCCTGAGCATTTCGACATTTTCGTCCGTGAGGTGATCCGGGTTGGTCTCCACCGAAACTGAGTTTATCGGAAAAAGCGCCCGCGCCAGCCTCAGTGTTTCGACAAGCTCTTCCATCAGGACCGTGGGCGTGCCGCCGCCCGCATAGATGCCGCTGAACCTGTAGCCTTTCTGTCGGTAGAGGGCCATCTCCAGCCGCACGGCGGCATGATATTGGCGGGCAAGCCCCTCATCAAAAATGACGCGGTGAAACGAGCAGTAGGGGCACAACTCTTCACAAAAAGGTATGTGCAGATAAAGCAGGCGTGGCCTGTCGTCGTCACAGGAAGGCAGCTCCGGCGGGATTCCCTGTTCAAATTTGAGGGCGCGGTCAAATTGTTTCCTTGCCGCACTTGTAATTATACGGTCAATCAAAGCTCATTTCCTTTAGTCATTCCGGTTGTAAACGGCCCTTC
>LSQX01034081.1_pt1 | contig 28524 bp, 25 predicted proteins | sample 654561 | NCBI WGS metagenome assembly LSQX01 (sample SAMN04489861, study PRJNA283612) | anaerobic digester metagenome | isolation source: 4 biogas reactors fed with cattle manure at either 37C or 55C with and... | place: Denmark: Kongens Lyngby | collected 2014
CATTTAGCGGAGACAAACTGTTGGGAGGCCCGCAGGCCGGTGTAATTATTGGGAAAATGGTTTTTCTCAATCGAATAAAGAAAAACCAGCTGACCCGCCCCATGCGTGTGCATAAGCTGACCCTTGCCGCGCTTGAGGCTACACTGCGTCTTTACCTGGATGAGCATCAGGCTCTGCAGGAAATACCCATTTTACGTATGCTTACCCTTCCTGTTGAAGCGTTGAAAGCCCGGGCTAAAGGGCTGGCAACAGAACTGGAGGGTAAGGGTGGGTCTTTTTGCCAGGTTGGGATTTCCCAGGAGAAAGCCCGGGTTGGCGGCGGGTCCCTGCCGCAGGCTCTTCTCCCCAGCTGTCAGCTAACCCTGAAGTGCCCGGGGATAAGCGCCGGTAAACTGGCGGAAAGATTAAGGCAGGCCAGCCCTCCGGTTATTGTCCGGGTGAAAAAGGACAGGGTGTTGATAGATCTGCGCTCTATCAGTGAAGAAGATGATGGATTATTAATGGATACAGTAACCGGCTTGCTGCAGAAAATGGATTACGAAAACAATGGGGGCATGGTGTAAAAATGATTATCGGGACTGCCGGTCATGTGGATCATGGCAAAACAGAATTGATTAAAGCACTCACCGGTGTCGATACAGATCGTTTGAAAGAGGAAAAAGAAAGAGGGATCTCTATTGACCTTGGTTTCGCTCCTTTAAGGCTTCCCGGCGGGCGTTTAGCGGGGGTGGTTGATGTGCCCGGGCATGAAAAGTTTATTCATAACATGCTGGCGGGAATCGGTGGGATTGACCTTGTCATCATGGTGATTGACGCTGCTGAAGGAGTAATGCCCCAAACGAAGGAGCATCTTGATATACTGGAGCTATTGCAGATAAAAAAAGGCCTTATCGTGATTACGAAAATCGATCTGGTGGATAAGGAATGGCTTGAAATGGTTGCCGAAGATGTTCGTCAAAACTTAAAGGGCACTTTTCTCTCCGCTTCCCCTCTTCATTTTGTATCCTCCTTAACGGGGGAGGGGATTGATGAGCTCAGGGAAGAACTGGCGCGGATTGCGGAGACTGTATCCGACAGAGATAAAGACGCCCCTTTGCGCATGCCGCTGGATCGGGTTTTTTCGGTTGCCGGTTTTGGAACGGTGGTTACGGGCACCGTTTTGAGCGGAACCGTAAAAGAAGGACAGGTGGTGGAGATTGTGCCACCGGGCACGGAATTTAGGATAAGGGGTGTCCAGCTGCACGGCGAAAACACAGGCCTGGCTTACGCTGGCCAGAGGGTGGCCTTAAACCTTGTTGGCCTGGGAAAAAAAGAGGTAATCAGGGGAAGCGTGGTTGCAACCCCCGGTTATTTTGGGACAACCCGTACTCTGGATGTCAAACTAAAACTTTTGGGTTCCGTTTCCAGGCCCCTGGAGAATATGTCCCCGGTTCATTTTTATCTCGGCACGGCCAGGGTGGTTGCCAGGTTGTACCTGCTGGGCCGTGATGAACTCGCGCCGGATGAAGAGGGATTCGCTCAATGCCGCCTGGATAAACCTCTGGTTGCCCAGAGGGGTGACCGCTTTATCATTCGTTCTTATTCCCCGATGGTTACTATCGGAGGGGGAATCGTCCTGGACGAACGTCCCCAGCGCCATAAAAGATTTAAGACCGCGGTACTGGAAAAACTGCAGGATCTTGAAAAAGAGGACCCCCTGCCCTTTGTGTTGCAAAAATTAAGGTCTGTTCAGGGAGGGACATTGCAGGAATTAAACCAGTTAATAAAAATAGGGGCCGATCGTTTAAGAGATCTTCTGGACAGGGCAGTCGAAGAAAAAAAAGTTGCCCGGGCCGGTGATTTATATGTTGCTGCTGATACCAGAGAAGAATGGGCAGCTGCAATTATTAATAAGCTGGAACGCTTTCATCAGGAAAAACCCTTGCTTCCCGGCATGCAGAAGGCGCATCTTCGCGGAGTGCTTCCCCATAAAGTTACAGGACGCATATATGATGCTTTTTTAAAATATCTATTGGATAAGAGTATGATAGCTATAAACGGGGAGCTGATCTGTCGGAAGGATTTTACTCCCGAACCTGCGCCCGCGCAGGAGAAAAAGCTGGAAAAAATACTGGAGATTTACGAAAAGGGAGGCTTAGCCCCGCCGCCCCTTAAGGAATTGTGGGAAGTAACCGGTATAAAAAAAGAGGAAGGTGAAAACCTTCTTGATTTTTTGGTCTATAAAAACCTGCTGATAAAGATCAACGAGGATGTTTATCTGCACGGGGAGATTTATTATCGTTGCCTGGAGGCCTTAAAGAATTACCTGCATAATAATTCGCGCATTACGCTGGCACAGTACCGGGATTTGATCGGAAGCTCCCGCAAGTATGCCCAGGTTCTTTTAGAGTATTTTGACAGCTGTAATTATACAAAGAGGATCGGAGACGAAAGAGTCCCCTGGAAGCTTTTAAACCGCTGAAAGGGATTTTTCAGAGAGTACAATAAATTAACGGCCATTAAGAAGGATTTTTTTTCTTTAATGTCGAAGTCAACAAAAGTGGTTTATGCGTTAGTGGTTTATGCGTTGGTTTAATTTTTTGTTTTTAATGTTTTTTCTAAATTTGTTATCAGGTGGCCGTAAGGGAGGTGTGCTCAGGAACAAATACTTAAAGAATATGGTTTATAACGGGAGATGATGTTTAATAGGGTCCGATTTGAATTTGGAGAAGTAATAGTTCATCATCAGAAGTAATAGTTCATCAATGGTTCATCAATCTAAAAGGGATAATTACATCTCTAGCGAGGTATGAAGATGAATACAGAAACTCTGAGTTTTATTCAAAAGTATGATTTGCTGGGATGCGTTCAATGCGGGAGGTGTACCGGGGGATGTCCTGAGGCTATGCGGACCGGTTTAAACCCGCGACGCGTTGTATACGATGCTCTCGAAGGGAATGTGCCCGAGGAACTGGCCAAATTACCGGAAATATGGGATTGTACAACCTGTAACACCTGTGCGGCCAGATGCCCCAAGGGATTGAAGCCTGTAGATGTACTGATCGGGTTGAGAAATATTCTTGTTGAAAGCGGAGTTATTCAACCAACGGTGCGTGATGCCCTGGAAAGCGCTTTTCGGGAAGGCAATCCCTGGGACAAACCACGGGCAACCCGTGGCGACTGGATGAAGGGCCTGGATGTTAGTATGGCCGAGCCTGGTGAGAAGGTAGAAAACCTTATTTATGTGTGCTGTACCATTTGTTATGATCCCAAGGTGCAGGTTATAGCCCAAAACCTTGTCAAAATTTTGAACAAGGCTGGAGTTGACTATGGTTTTATCGGGGATGATGAATCCTGCTGCGCCAGCGAGGTTTATAACCTGGGTGAAGTCGGGGAGGAAGGACTTTTTGATATGATGGTGGAAGATAACACCGAGCTGTTGAACAGCTATAAGGCCACCAGGATTGTAGCCATTTCCCCGCACTGTTATGCTGCTTTAAAGAACCAGTATCCAAATCTCAAGGCTGATGTTATTCATTATACGCATCTTGTGAAGGAACTGCTTGAAGAAGGGAAGCTCGAGCTGACCGGGGAACTTCCCAAAAAGATTGTCTATCATGATCCCTGCTACCTGGGCAAACAAAACGATGTTTACGATGAACCGCGCGATATTTTAAGCCGAATCCCCGGAGCGGAAATTGTGGAATTTGAACGCAGTAAAGAACGCAGCCTCTGCTGCGAGGGCGGCGGGGGAAAAATGTGGACCGAATCGGATTCCAAAGAGGAGCGCTTGGCGGAAATCAGGGTTAAAGATGCAAGGGCTCTTGGTGCGGAAATACTGGCCGTTGCCTGTCCTTTCTGTGTTTTGACTCTGGATGATGCGCTTAAGGCCAAAGGGTTTGAAGAGGAGATGCGTGTTGCGGAGATCCTGGAAATACTCGGTGATTTAATCGAGGAATAGAATAGTAAAAGCATTAGTAGGAGGGTGGAAAGTTTATGAATACTTTTGTCTGTATTAAGAGGGTACCGGATACCTCTGAGGCAGAAGTGAAAGTTGATGCTTCAGGAAAGGATGTCGACAGCAGCAAGTTTTCTTTCGATATTAACGATGCCGATAACTATGCTGTTGAAGAAGCCGTTCTCATTAAAGAGGCCAAGGGAGGCACGGCTAAAGTCATCTGCGCAGGTCCGCAGGATGCCGATGTGATGATCCGTATGGCTCTGGCCAAGGGATGTGACAGCGCTATCCGTATTGATGACCCGCGGATAAATGTGCTTGATCCATTGCAAGTGGCAAAAGTACTGGCCGCCGCCATTAAAAGCCAGGAGTTTGATCTGGTTTTAACCGGCTGTATGGCGAATGATGACGGGGCTATGGCTGTCGGGGTTGCTCTGGCCGAAGAGCTGGGTGTATCTCATGCTGCCATGGTAAAAAAAGTTGAAGTTGAAGATGGCAAGATTAAGGTTCAAAGGGAATTGGAAGGCGGTATCGGCGAGGTAGTTGAACTTGCCCTGCCGGCGGTAGTTACCATCCAAACCGGGATTAACGAACCCCGCTATGCACCGATCAGGGGAATCAGACAGGCCCAGAAGAAAGAATTAAAAGTGGTAAAAATTGATGACCTTGGTCTCGATGAAAATGAGGTTAATGAGGCTGGTTCCCTGATTGAACTGCAGCAGCTTTATATCCCCGAGGTGGTTTCCACTGCCGAGGTAATTGAAGGGGAACCGGAGGAAAAAGCAGAGATTATGGCTACCAAGCTGGTGAAGGGAGGGCTGCTCTAAAATGGGAGATATATTTGTATTAGCAGAACACCGTCAGGGAGAATTACGTGAAGTTTCACTGGAGATGCTTACAAAGGCCTCCGAACTTGCTCCCAAAATGGGTGGCGAAGCTGTTGCGGTACTTATTGGCAGCGGGGTTGACTCTTTTGCCGAAAAACTCGCCGGATACAGCGATAAGGTTTTATATATCGATGATCCCCTTTTTGCCGATTATAACTCTGAGAAATACCAGAGGGTTCTTGTGGAGTTGATTAACGGGTATAAACCTGAACTGGTAATGATCGGTCATACCACGCAGGGGGTCGATCTGGCTCCGGCGCTGGCCGTTGAGAGCAAGCTGCCTTTTGTTGCCGATGTGATCGAGATAGAGCATGCCGACGGCAAGCCCCGGCCGGTACGCCAGTACTACCAGGGTAAAGTTAATGCCAATATTGCTTTTAAGGGCGAGGCCCCTTATTTGATTACTTTCAGGGAAGCAACTCTGGAAGTTCCTGATGCTTCGAAACAGGGGAAAGTAGAAAAAATTGACTCCCCATTAAAAGAAGACATCGAATACCGCAGGTTTATTGAATATGTTGAAGCAGAAGTTGGAGACGTAGATATCACTCAATCCGAGGTTCTGGTGGCTATAGGCCGTGGTGTCAGGGAAGAGAAAAACATGGCTATGATTGAGGAACTGGCAAAGGCCGTTAATGCCGATATCTGTGGTTCCCGCGCCGCCACCGATGCCGGCTGGCTGCCTCATGACCGTCAAGTAGGGACCTCCGGAAAGACGGTTAAGCCCAAGCTCTATATCGCTATCGGTATTTCCGGGGCTTTCCAGCATCTGGCGGGCATGAAGGCTGCAAAGACCATTGTGGCAATTAACAAGGACCCTGATGCTCCAATCTTTACAGTAGCCGACTTTGCTATAGTCGATGATCTTTTTAAGGTTATTCCTAAATTGACAGAGAAACTGAATGAGCTGCGGGGTTAAAGGGCGGTTGCGTTTTTTTGCAACTGCGGTTATCAGCAGTTATTCTTTGTTGGAGGATGAAAGAGAGCAATGAACAAAAAACCCAAAATTGGCGTATATGTCTGTCACTGTGGGATTAATATTGCCAAGACAGTGGATGTTGAAGCAGTATCAGAGTTTGCTTCTCGCCTGCCCAATGTCAAAGTGGCACGTAACTATTCCTATATGTGTTCTGACCCCGGACAGCTCTTGATTAGGGAAGATATCAAGAATGAAGGGTTAAATCGTGTTGTTGTGGCTTCTTGTTCCCCGCGGATGCACGAGATGACTTTTCGCAAAACCCTTGCGGAGACAGGTCTTAATCCCTACTATTTAGAGATGGCCAATATCAGGGAGCACTGTTCCTGGGTCCACGAGGATCGTGAAGAAGCTACGGAAAAGGCCAAAAAGCTGGTTTTTTCAGCCGTTGCAAAAGCCCGGCTGCTGGAACCTCTTTTTGAAAATGAAGTTGATGTTGAACCTGCTACGCTGGTAATCGGAGGGGGCATCGCCGGGATCCAGGCAGCCCTGGATATAGCCGATGCCGGTTTTAAAGTCTACGTGGTGGAGAAAACTCCGTCAGTCGGCGGGAGAATGTCGCAGCTGGACAAAACCTTCCCAACGCTGGATTGTTCGGCCTGTATTCTTACTCCCAAAATGGTGGATGTGGCCAGCCATCCCAATATTGAGTTGTTTGCTTATTCCGAGGTAGAGGAAATCTCTGGGTATGTAGGCAATTTCGACGTTAAAGTGCGCAAGAAGGCCCGTTATGTTGATGTGAACAAATGTACAGGGTGCGGTGTTTGCTCTCAGGAATGCCGCCTGGCCAACAGGATTCCCAGCGAATTCAATGTCGGAATGGGGAAAAGAGCCGCAATCTATCTTCCTTTCCCTCAGGCTGTTCCTGCCAAATACACCATTGATCCGGAGCGCTGCTTGATGCTGACCAGGGGAAAATGCGGTAAAGGCCCCAAATGTGAGGCTGCCTGCGCGGCCGGAGCTATTGATTTTAATCAGAAAGATGAGATCGTGGAGCGCAAGGTCGGAGCTGTTATCGTAGCTACCGGTTTTGATGTATTCGATGCTGCCAAAAAACCCGAATACGGTTACAGCGATTATGACAACGTTATTACCGCGCTGGAACTGGAACGCCTGGTGTCAGCTTCCGGTCCTACGGGAGGGAATATCGTTCTCGGTAAGGGGGAAGATGCTTATGTCCCCAAGGAGGTAGCTTTCATCAGCTGCGTCGGCTCCCGCGATCAAAGTGTAGGAAACGAGTATTGTTCCCGTGTTTGCTGTATGTATACAGCGAAACTGGCCCACCTGGTCATGGAAAAATTACCGGAGGCAAATGTAAGAGTTTATTACATGGATGTCAGGGCTTTTGGTAAAGGATTTGAGGAATTTTATGACCGGGTACGCCGTGAAGGAGTGCGTTATATTCGCGGTAATCCGTCCGAAATATTCAAAAGAGGCGATAAACTGGTTGTGAAGGCGGAGGACACACTCAGGTCGACCCCCATTGAAGATGAAGTTGACCTTGTAGTCCTGGCGGTGGGACTTGAGCCGCGCAAGGATGCCAGGCAAATAATCGACCTGTTGCGCTTATCTCAGTCTGCAGACGGCTTCTACCTGGAGGCGCACCCCAAACTTGCGCCGGTTAATACAGCAACCGACGGGGTTTTCCTGGCCGGGTGCTCCCAGGGGCCGAAGGATATTCCTGATACCGTTGCTCAGGCTAAAGGTGCGGCATCTTCTGCGCTTGTACTGCTCTCCAGCGGTAAAGTGAAGATCGGTGCTCAGATTTCTTTTGTCAATGAAGCAACCTGCCGGGGATGTGGCTATTGCGTTGAAATTTGCCCCTACGGCGCTATTGAACTGGTGACTGTTAACCGTATGGGTAATATGGTCCAGGTTGCCAGGGTTAACGAAGCTTTATGCAAGGGATGCGGAGCCTGCTCTGCCGGCTGCCTCTCCGGTTCTATCCAGCAGAGGTCCTTTATGGATAGGCAAATACTGCCACAAATAGCTGTATTGGGGGGCGTAAGATGAGCGAACAATATGAACCGAACATTGTAGCCTTTTTATGTAACTGGTGTTCTTATGCGGGCGCTGACCTAGCTGGAACCAGCAGGACGCATTATCCGGCTAATCTGAACGTCATCAGGGTTATGTGCAGCGGAAGGGTAAACCCATTATTTATCATCAATGCTCTGCAGCAGGGCGCTGACGGGGTGCTGGTTTCCGGATGTCACCCCGGCGACTGCCATTATATGGAAGGCAATTTCTATGCGCGCCGCAGGTTTGGTCTGATGAAGGATCTGCTGGAGTACGTAGGGGTGGATCCTATGCGCTTCAATATGAGCTGGGTTTCTGCTTCTGAAGGTTCCAAGTGGAAAGACGTTGTGGAAGATGTAGTCGGAAAAGCAAAAGAAGCCGGTCCCTTTGAACAATTCCGGCNNTGACAGAACCGGAGGATGCAGATAAGCTTGTTTTTTCACCCCTTTGTGTAAACAACCTGGCGACCTATCTCACGTTAGTAGAGAAGCTTCCGGTACCCCGGGGGGTGGAGCCCGATACCCGAAAAGTTGCCCTGATGGTTAAAGGTTGTGACAGCCGCGCGGTTGTCCAGCAATTAATAGAAAAGGGCATTGAAAGGGAGAGCGTGCTTGTAATCGGTTGTCCCTGCCAGGGGGTTTTGGATTTAGAAAAAGTGGAAGAAAAATTCCCCGGCGTCCAATCTCCAGTGGATGTCCAGTGGGGAGATGAGCAGTTTATTATAAACTTACCCGACGGGCCGCAGGAGGTCCCCAGGGAGGAATTGCTGGCACAGAAATGCCTGAACTGCCGTTATCCCAATCCTGTAATGGCCGATGTAATGCTCTGGGAAGAGGTTAAGGCCTGGGGTGACGAAGAATATGCAGATGTCAAAGAACTGGAAGAAAAGGACTCACAGGAGCGTTGGTCGTTCTGGCAGGATAAATTTGAAAGCTGTATAAGGTGCTATGCATGCCGTAATGCTTGTCCCATGTGCTATTGTGAGGATTGTGTGCTGGATAGGCTTAACCCGCAGTGGGTTAATCGTTCCAACAATATTTCAGAGAATACAGTATTTCACCTGGCAAGGGCTTTCCACCTGGTGGGGCGCTGTATTGAATGCGGGGAATGCGAAAGGGTTTGCCCGATGGGTTTACCGCTCATGAGTCTCAACAGGAAGCTTGCATTAGAAGTCCGGGATAAATATGACTTTGAGCCCGGGCTCGATCCCGAGTCCAAACCGTTCCAGTCCAGCTACCGTCCTGATGATCAGGAAGACTTCATTCTCTAGAGGTGGGTGCTATGGATAGTAAGAAACTAACAAAAGATAAGTTCGGCGGTTTTATTGATTTATTAAGTAAGCGAAAATTGTACGTTCCTCAAATGGCAGGGGAAACGCTCAGGTTTGCTCCGGTAGATTCCAAAGATGAGGTTAATCTTGTCTTTTCCAATACGGCCGTGCCTCCCAAAAGCGTTCTTTTTCCGCAGACGGAAACCTTATACGAGTATGAAGCGGGCGGTACAGAAATGAAAATACCGGAAGGACCGGAAGAGAAGGTGCTTCTGGGGGTAAGACCCTGTGATGCCAGGGCGCTGACCATAGTTGATAAGCTTTTTTCATGGGATATAGATGATCCCTATTATCTTAAGAAGCGTGAAACGACAACGATCATTGGTCTGGCCTGCCAGGAGCCCGGGATCAATTGTTTCTGTACTTCCGTAGGTGGAGGACCTGCCTCTACAGAAGGTATGGATCTCTTGCTTACCGATCTCGGTGAGGGTTATCTTTTGCAGCCCTTAACAGAAAAAGGAGAAAAACTCTGCCAGGATGCCGGAGAGTTGCTTGTGGACGCAGCGGGGGATGATACTCAGGCTGCAGACAAGTTCCATCAGGAAGCTGCGGAGAAGATCGTCAGAAAAATTAACGTGGACGATATTCCGCAAAAATTGGAAGAGCTTTGGGAAAGCCCGCTCTGGAAAAGAGTATCGGATGCATGCTTGGGATGCGGTGCGTGTACTTTTCTATGTCCTACCTGCCACTGCTTCGATATTCAGGATGAGATGGAAGGCTTTGAAGGGCGCCGGTGCCGGATCTGGGATTCCTGCATGTTTAAAGAATATACGCTCCATACTTCAGGACATAATCCCCGTCCCACACGCCGGGAGCGGACCCGTAACAGGGTTAATCACAAGTACTCTTATTTTGTGAAAAACTTCGGAACAATTGCCTGTGTGGGCTGTGGTCGGTGTATAAATAACTGCCCGGTCAACATTGATATTCTTGACATTTTATCACAGGTTGTTAAGGAGGCAATATGAACGATAACTTAAATCCCTATAAACCTGAAATAGTTACTGTCGAAGACACCTGGTTTGAAACACAAGGCGACCGTGCTATAAAAACCCTTAAGGTTGTCTTTGACGATGAAGAAATAAGGGAAAGCTGGGAACATCGTCCAGGGCAGTGTGCCATGATTGGCCTGCTGGGTGTGGGAGAAAGCATGATCTCGATCTCCTGTTCGCCCACGGAGGGTAAATTCCTCAGGTTTTCCGTCATGCGGGCGGGTAAAGTAACACAGGCTCTGCATGAGCTCGAACCTGGTGATAAAATGACAGTACGCGGCCCTTACGGAAACAGCTTTCCTGTGGATGACTGGAAAGGAAAGAAGATACTAACCATCGGCGGTGGTATCGGCCAGGCCCCTATGCGCCCGATCGTTGAATATGTAAAAGCAAACAAGGATGAATACGCGGGTTTGACCACGATTTACGGTTCCAGGACATCGGGGGACCTTTGCTTTAAAAAGGAATTTGAAGCCATGAGAGAGCGTGATGATGTCAACGTTCAACTTTCGATTGATATAGAAGAGGAAGGCTGGCCTTATTACGTTGGGTTTGTTCCTTCCTTGCTCATGGACGTAAATCCGTCACCTGATAATACCATCGCTGTAACTTGCGGACCTCCGGTCATGATTAATTTTGTCCTGCAGAACCTGAAAAAATTAAATTTTGCTGATGAGCAAATTTATACTACTCTGGAAAACAGGATGAAATGCGGCTTTGGAAAATGCGGGCGTTGCAATGTAGGAAATCTATACGTCTGCAAGGATGGTCCTGTTTTTAGTTATGCGACGCTGAAAGCAGTTCCGGAAGCATTCGCTTAACAAATAGCAATATCTGCAAAATATTTTAGGGGCTGATTTTAAGCCCCTATATATTTTTTAGGCACATATTTCTATTCCTTTCTATTAATACTAATAAAGCTCCGGGTCGTATCTGCTGCGGGCGGTATCTGCAGGCTTGATTTAAAGGTTCCGGCGCTTTATAATAGATGGAGGCGTGTGATATCAGTGGAACAATATGGACAGGTAATGGAACTCAGGGATGACCAGCGGGCCCTGGTCAAAATTCGCCGGCACCTCTCCTGTGGGAGCTGTGGACGTTGTGCGGGGTTACTTGGAGCTCCTGAACAAAATAATCACTTTCTGGTAGAGGTTTTTAACCCGGTAGGAGCCCAAAAAGGGGAGCTGGTGCGTCTGGAATCCAGGTCTTCGGAGATCATCCTGGCTGCCTTTTTGCTTTACCTGTTACCGCTGGCGGGGCTGGTGGTGGGGATTTTTGCCGGGCGGGGCCTGGCAGTCGACAGGGCATTGAGCGGCAGCCCGGATTTATGGGGGCTTGGTATCGGACTCTTATTAATGGCCGGTGTTTTTTTTCTGCTACGGTTGTATGAGAATAATCTAAAACGGGGAAAACGCTTTAAGGCGATGATCACCTCCGTTGTTGATGAAGGAGAGATTCCGGAGGATCTGGCCCCGGCTAAATAATCAGGGGCTGGTGTTCCAGCAAGGGCGGAAGAGGTTTGCGTGAGCTGTTTGAACGGCTGGCGGTTAGACCTGTTAGTCGTTTTTTATTTTTCCAGGGGAGGTATTTGAGGATGTTCTTAGGGGGGACATTTAAAATAAACTATAAGCAGCACCTGGAAATCGGAGGCTGCGATACTGTTGAATTAGCCGGGCAGTATGGAACGCCGCTTTATGTTATGGATGAAGAACTAATCAGGGATAATTGCCGGCGTTATCTTCGCGCTTTGAAGAAAAACTACCCCCGGGGGAAAATTATTTATGCAGGGAAAGCCCTGCTGGTAAAAGCGATGGTAAATCTGGTAAAAGAGGAAGGGCTTGGCCTGGATGTTGTATCGGGGGGAGAGTTATATACCGCTTTAAAAACAGGCTTCCCCGGTGAACAGATATACTTCCATGGAAATAATAAGTTGCGGGCGGAGATGCAAGAGGCCCTGGAGACGGGTGTTGGGAGATTTGTCGTTGACAGTATCGCTGAGCTTAAGGAGCTTGCCGGACTGGCGAGGGAGTACAACCAAAAAACCGCGATTCTTCTGCGTGTTAAACCGGGGATAGAAGCGCATACCCATGATTATATCCGGACCGGACAGGATGATTCCAAGTTCGGGATTAGTTTATCCGAAGCTCCGGATGCCGTTCGTTTTGCCCTGGAACCGGGTTCATTTCTTGAGCTCAAGGGGTTTCATTGTCACATCGGTTCACAGATCCTTCAGCTGGAACCTTTTCGCCTGGCGGCAGAAATAATGTTGAAATTTATGTCCGCTATTAGGGAGGAAACCGGGTTTGTCGTCCCGGAACTGGATATTGGCGGAGGGTTGGGCATCCGTTATTGTGAAGAAGATCAACCACCGCCGATCGAAGCTTTTGTCGAAAATATCGCCGATGCTGTCCGGAAATATGCACAAGAAAATAATTATCCGCTGCCGGAGCTAATGCTGGAGCCGGGACGCTCTATTACAGGAGAGGCCGGTATAACCCTCTATACGGTAGGGGTTGTCAAGGACGTGCCCGGGATCAGGCGTTTTGTCTCCATTGATGGCGGAATGATGGACAATATTCGCCCCGCGCTTTACGGGGCAGGTTACGAAGCAATGCTGGCAAATAAGGCCATGCAGGCACCGGCAGAGGCGGTCACTATTGCCGGTAAAGCCTGCGAATCCGGGGATCTGCTGATTAAAAACGCTTCCCTGCCACCTGTTGAAAAAGGAGACCTCCTCGCTGTTTTCAGCACCGGAGCTTATTGCTATTCCATGGCCAGTAACTATAATCGTAACCCCCGGCCGGCGGTGATTTTTGTCAGGAATGGAAAATCCCGGGTTATTGTACGCAGGGAAACATATGAAGACCTTATCGCTCTTGATGAACTTTAAGAAAGGTAAGAATTGTATGGAATTTACTAAAATGCAGGGGCTTGGCAATGATTTTATTATCATTGATAATATTGAATATAAAATGGAACATGCCGGTCTGGTGGCGCTTGCTCCCCAACTGTGCAGGAGGCATTTCGGCATAGGGGCTGACGGGCTGGTTATCCTGGATACTTCCGCGCAGGCCTCTTTTCAGATGCGTATTATTAACGCTGATGGCAGTGAAGCGGAGATGTGCGGCAACGCTATTCGCTGTTTGGCCAAATATGTTTGGGAAAGGGGATATCTCCGGGACCTTAAATTTGATTTTGAAACTGCGGCCGGGTTGAAAAATGTAAGCCTGTCCCTGCGCGAGCAAAAGGTAGAGGCTGTAAAGGTTGACATGGGGGAGCCGATTCTGGATAGTAAGAGGATTCCCCTGAGCGGCCCTCCCCGTCATGCCGTTAATGAATTAATTGCGCTGGATGAAGAAGAGCTATACTTTACAGCGGTTAGCATGGGGAATCCCCACTGTGTTGTTTTCATGCAGGATCTGGAAAACAAACCCTGGAAAAGGTGGGGCAAGGCACTGGAGATAAACCCTTTGTTTCCCAGAAGGACCAATGCCATATTTGTGGAGGTAAAAAGCCCTGAAGCAATTAGCGTTAAGGTCTGGGAAAGAGGCGCCGGGCCAACCCTGGCCTGTGGGACCGGCGCTTGCGCAGCTGTGGTGGCGGGTGTCATTAACGGGCATCTTCGCCCTGCAGCAGATGTGCATGTACACCTTCCGGGAGGCATTTTAAAAATTAACTGGGTTAAGGGAGAGAAAGTATATATGGAAGGCCCCGCTGAAGAAGTATTCAGCGGCGAGATTATTTATTAAATGATAAATTTATAGAAGGGAGGAACCTCCGGATGGATCGTACCGCGGAACGAATCCGTTTGTTACCCAGGTATTTGTTTGCCGAGATCGATAAAAAAATAAAAGTAGCCCAGGAAAAGGGTATCGATGTGATCAAGCTGGGGATTGGGGATCCTGATTCACCTACTCCCGGTTACATTATCAAGCGTATGCAGGAAGAGGTTGCCCGGCCATCTAACCATACTTATCCGCCCGATGAGGGGTTAAAAGAGTTCAGGGAAGCGGTGGCAGCATATTACCTGCATCGCCATGGCATTGCACTTGATCCCGGAAAAGAGGTGGTTCCTTTAATCGGTTCAAAAGAGGGGATTGCCCATATTTCATTTTGTTTTACCAATCCTGGGGATGTTAACCTGGTGCCTGATCCGGGCTATCCGGTATATGGCATAGGGACTCTTTTTGCGGGAGGGATTCCCCAGACGATGCCGCTATTAAAAGAGAACGGCTTTTTGCCCGACCTGCGGAGCATTCCTGTTGAGGTCGCCCGCAGGGCGAAGCTGCTATTTCTGAACTATCCCAATAATCCTACGGGTGCGGTGGCAACGAAGGAGTTTTTTGAGGAAGCGGTTAGTTTTGCCAGGGAGTATAACCTGATTATCTGTCACGATGCCGCATATAACGAGATTGCCTTTGACGATTACCGCCCGGTTAGTATCCTGGAAATAGAGGGTGCCAAAGAGGTAGCAGTTGAATTTAATTCTCTTTCGAAAACATTTAATATGACCGGATGGCGTATTGGGTATGCGGTTGGCAATAGCCTTGCGGTAGAAGCCCTTTATCGCTTTAAGACCAATGTGGATTCCGGCCTTTTTAAAGCAATTCAGTATGCAGGGGTTGAAGCGTTTACTAACCCCTCAATGGAGCCTTTTCTGGAAGATCTGCGAAAACTGTACAGGAGCAGAAGAGATGTGGTCGTAAAAGCCCTGCAGGATGCCGGTTGGGATATAGATCCCCCGAAAGCTGCTTTCTATATCTGGGCTCCTGTCCCACAGGGCTATACCTCCCAGGAGTTTGTAACGTATATCCTTGAAAAGACAGGGGTTGTCGTAACCCCCGGCAGTGGGTTCGGTAAAAATGGCGAGGGTTATTTCCGTATAGCCCTGACCGTAGGTGAAACGAGGCTGGAGGAAGCCATGGAACGTATTAAAGGAGCGATCAGGTTTGGTTAATTATTGTACCCGCAGGAGGAAACTTTTTTCCGAAAAAGGGATAAAATGAAAGTAAGGAGATGATTTTATGGCCGGGTACAATGTTGCGGTTGTTGGTGTTACGGGTATGGTAGGGCAGAAATTTATTGAAGTGTTGCAGGAGAGAAAATTTCCCGTAAAGGGCTGGAAGCTCCTCGCTTCATTACGCTCTGCCGATAAAATAATTGGTATTAACGGCCGGGATTATGTTGTTGAAGAAGCCAGGCCTGAATCTTTTGAGGGTATAGATTTTGCCTTTTTCAGCGCGGGAGGGGATATCAGCCTGCAACTGGCCCCCGAAGCGGTAAAAAGAGGAGCCGTTGTTATTGATAACAGCAGTGCTTTCCGCATGGATCCGGAAGTGCCGCTTATTGTCCCCGAAGTTAACCCGGAAGCTGTATCAAGCCATAAAGGTCTTCTAGCCAATCCCAATTGTTCTACGATCCAGATGGTTGTTGCCTTACAGCCTTTGCATGCGGCGGCCGGCTTGAAAAGGGTGGTTGTGGCTACTTATCAGTCTGTCTCCGGTGCAGGGAGGGAAGCTGTAGATGAGCTGGTGGCTCAAAGCCGTGCTGTTTTGGATAAAACAGCAATGCTGAAGGAGAGGATACCCTATAAAGGTGCTGCCAAACAATATCAAATTGCATTTAATATGGTACCGCATATAGATGTTTTTGATGAAGACGATTATACTAAAGAAGAGCTGAAAATGATCCAGGAAACACGAAAAATAATGAACCTCCCTGATTTGCCGGTTACGGCAACCACGGTAAGGGTACCGGTCTTTAACGGGCATTCCGAAGCTGTAAACGTTGAATTGAACAACCCTCTGTCACCCGGGGAGGCCCGGCGCCTTCTTGCGGAGTTTCCCGGTATTATCGTGCTGGATAATCCTTCAAAGTTGAGCTATCCGATGCCTGTTGATACCGAGGGCCGGGATGAAGTGTTTGTTGGCCGGATACGCTCCGATCGTTCCGTTCCTTATGGCCTGAACATATGGGTAGTTGCCGACAATATCCGCAAGGGTGCTGTAACCAATTCTATTCAGATCGCTGAATTGCTTTTATAAGAATACAAATGTTGACCAGATGCTTGAGGTGAGGGATATTGAAAATATTGGTACAAAAGTACGGTGGGACTTCTGTAACAACCGCGGAAAAAAGAAAATTAATCTATCAAAGGATCAGGGAGGCTCAGGAAGAGGGATTTAAGGTTGTCCTTGTGGTTTCAGCAATGGGACGTGACGGGGCTCCCTATGCGACTGATACGCTGAAAGCCCTTGCACTGGGAGAATATGATGATCTTTCGCTGAGGGAACTTGATTTAATAATGTCCTGTGGCGAGACAATATCCGCTGTGGTTGTTGCCGCCTTTCTCAGCGCCCAGGGGTTGCCGGCCTGCGCGCTGACAGGTATTCAGGCTGGTTTTCTCACTGATGGGCGCTATGGCGAAGCTGAAGTGGTTGATTGCCAGCCTTCCAGAATCAAGGAGACCCTGCAATTAAATGTAATACCTGTTGTAACCGGTTTTCAGGGAGCAGATGCACAGGGTGAAATAAATACCCTGGGCAGGGGGGGCAGCGATACTTCGGCCGTTATTCTGGGAGCAGCCTTAGGCGCTGAGAGAGTAGAGATCTATACCGATGTATCGGGAATTATGACTGCAGATCCCTTAATTATTAAAGAGGCAAGAGTCATTCAGCAAATTACTTATAGTGAAGTTTGCCAGCTGGCATATGAGGGGGCAAGGGTAATACACCCCCGGGCGGTGGAGGTTGCCATGCGTAATAATGTACGTGTTATGGTGAAGAACCTGGAGGATCCCGGTACGGGGACGCTGATTACGACTGAGGCTTCTTTAATAAAGGGTAATTACAGCACCCGTGGGCGAAGGGCTGTAACCGGCATAGCTCACGAAACAAACCTGGCCCAGTTTCTAATTGAGCTGCCTAACCCTGATTCTTTTAGCGAGCTTGAAATATTTCGGCAGATTGGAGAGGCCGGGGTGAATATCGACCTGATCAGTGTCTTTCCATTATTAAAAGCCTTTGCTGTCAAAGATGAGCACCGCCGGAAGGTGGAGAATATCCTGGAGGGGCTGGAAGTACCCTTCAGAGTAGAGAAAGATTGCGCCAAGGTTTCTGTGGTAGGGGTAGGAATGCACAGCATCCCCGGTGTGATGGCCAGGGTAGTAAAGGCGCTGAATGAACATAATATAGAAATAAAACAGACAGGTGATTCCAATATTACCATTTCATTGCTGATCAAGCAGGATGATCTTCGCCGGGCGGTTCAAACCCTTCATGATAGCTTTTATCTGGCAAATAATAACGGCGGGGATGAATAGTACGGCTTATTGACAATTTAAAGTCTGGCAACTCCGCTGCTTAAATAATAATCTATGTGGAAGGATGGTCAAAGATGCAGCTCATACCGGCAATTGATCTCCACGGTGGAAAGTGTGTCCGCCTTTTAAGAGGGATAAGGGAGATGGAGACTGTTTATAGCGCTAACCCGGTAGAGGTGGCGCTGAAGTGGCAGTCAGAGGGTGCGGCCCGCCTCCACCTGGTAGACCTGGATGGAGCTTTTGAAGGGAGACCGGTCAATTCTGCCGTGATCTCCGCCATTACCTCTGCGCTCCATATACCACTGCAGCTCGGAGGCGGCATGAGAGATGCGGAAAACGTCAGGCGTACCCTGGAGCTCGGCGTTTCAAAGGTGATCTTGGGCACGGCGGCTGTAGAAAAGCCGGAGATGGTAAAAGAGCTGGTTGATCGCTATCAGGACAGAATTATTGTGGGGATAGATGCCCGCGATGGGATCGTGGCCGTGAAGGGATGGGTCGAGGGCTCTGAAAGAAAGGCTGTGGATTTTGCCCTGGAAATGCAGGATCTGGGGGTCAGGGAGATCATCTATACGGATATTTCCCGCGACGGTACTCTGGAAGGGCCGAATTACAGCGCAATGGAGGAGATGGCAAAGGCCCTCGACATACAGCTTATTGCCTCCGGTGGGGTCTCCTCCTTGGGGGATCTGCGTCTGCTGGGGGAATTGGAACATCTGGGCATTACAGGTGTAATTGTCGGACAGGCTCTTTATAGCGGCAAGTTTACTTTAAAAGAAGCCTTAATGGAGCTTGAATAAGAAGAAAGGTTTTGTTTGGGGGGCTGTTATTTGACCAAAAGGATTATTCCCTGTCTGGATATAAAAGCGGGAAGAGTGGTAAAGGGAGTCCAATTCGTTGATTTAAAAGATGCGGGTGATCCCGTGGAGCTGGCCGGATATTATGATCAATCCGGCGCTGATGAGCTTGTTTTCCTCGATATAGCGGCCACATACGAGGGAAGGAAAACCATGGTAGACGTGGTGGCAAGAACAGCCCGGGAGGTTTCTATTCCCTTTATTGTAGGAGGGGGTATCTCTTCAATTGAGCAGATGAGTAAGGTGCTCCAGGCGGGGGCGAATAAGTTTTCTCTCGGTACCCTTGCGGTAGAAAACCCGGAGCTGATTGCAGAGGCTGCGCACACTTTTGGAAGCAGTTGTATCGTTGTGGCTATTGATGCCCGCTGGAACGAAAAGATGAGGAATTGGGAAGTGTATACACATGGCGGACGCCGGGCTGCCGGTCTGGCTGCAACAGAATGGGCCGCCAGGGCTGAGAGCCTGGGGGCGGGGGAAATACTCCTTACCGGTATGGATGCGGATGGCGGGCGGGAGGGCTTCGATATACCTCTAACCAGAGCGGTTTCCGAGAGGATCAATATACCGGTTATTGCCTCCGGCGGTGCCGGAAGAATGGAAGATTTTTATCAAGTTTTAACGGAGGGGAAAGCTGCGGCCGCGCTTGCCGCTTCAGTTTTTCATTACCGCCGGTTTTCGGTTTTAGACCTGAAAAAATTTTTGTTTAAAAATGGGCTGGAGGTGCGGTTGTCCGATGACTGTTAATTTTGATCTTGATGAGCTTTCCTTTGATAAATACGAGCTTCTTCCGGCGATAGTCCAGGATTATGATAACGGGCAGGTTCTCATGCTGGCATATATGAACAGGGAATCGCTGCGAAGAACGCTGGAAACCGGGTTGACCTGTTTCTGGAGCCGCAGCAGGCAGGAATATTGGCAAAAGGGTGAGACATCCGGAAATATACAAATTGTGCAGGAGATTTACTATGATTGCGATGCTGATACTCTGCTGGTTAAAGTAAAGCAGATAGGCCCTGCCTGCCATACGGGCGAAAGAAGCTGTTTTTACCGTTCCATTCCCTTTACCCCCAAAAGCCGGTAAAATAGATTATTTTGTTTCGTATCGAAGCGGTATGATAGCGGAGGAGTGGTATGATATTGGAGGAATTGAAGCAGCACATAATAGAAGTCATTCCCGGTTTTGTAATTGTAACATTCAATGAAAAAGGGATCTTTCAGCTTTCCTTGAGGTGGAAAAGCTGCATTCCGGATTCCGGTATCGCTTGCGATAAGGAAATGTCCCCCTTGCCCGATCTTTATGATGAGCTTCAGGGATACTTATTGGGGAGAAAAATAGAAGGTGATTATCCGGTTATTGGGGATGGTTATTCTGCCTGGACTTTGCAGATCCTGCTGATTACAAAATTAATCCCATTCGGCAATACCTGGACTTATAAGCAGGTGGCGGAGATGGCGGGCGTCCCTGCAGGGGCCAGGGCTGTCGGGCAGGCTCATCATAGAAACCGTACACTGCTGCTCATACCCTGTCACCGGGTGGTCGGGCAGGGAGGCGCCTGGTCGGGTTTGGCCAGGGCCTGGACTGGAAAAGGAAACTCCTGGATCTTGAGAGATCAGCACTAGGTGCTGATTTATAAATTTACCCAGTTGTTTCTTTCATTAATTAAAGGTATAATTTTTAATTAAAGATATTTTTTTAAGACCGTACGCGAAAATCATTTATTTACTTGAGAAATTAAGAAAAAACCGGGCGGGTGAAGCATGGGTAATAAACAGCATATGCTAATAACCTTGGATGATCTTAAAGCCAACTCCACGGTAACGGCTTATATACAAAAAGCCGATGATAATTTGGGCGTGCTGGGATTTTCGGAACATGGTTTCCGGCATAACAACCTGGTAGCGGATACCGCTTACAGGATTCTGACCGCTTTAGGTTATAGTACACGTGAAGCGGAGCTTGCAGCTATTGCCGGTTATCTGCATGATATCGGCAATGTAGTGGAGCGGACCCATCATTATGCCATTGGTGCATTAATAGCGATGGATATATTAAAGGAAATGGAGATGGACAAAAATGAGATTGCCGAAATAGCCTCTGCTATTGGTAATCACGACGAGCAGTACGGCAATCCCGTAAGCAGCATTTCCGCTGCGGTTATTTTAGCCGACAAAGCGGATGTACACAGATCCAGGGTTCGCAATCGTGATTTTGCCACATTTGATATCCATGACCGTGTCAATTATGCCGCTGAAGAATCCGTGCTGGAACTGGATCCGGGGAAAAGGATTATTACCTTGAGGCTTAAAATTGATACGAGTATTAGCAGGGTAATGGAGTATTTTGAAATTTTTTTGAGCCGCATGATCATGTGCCGCCGTGCCGCTGATTTTCTATCCTCTCGCTTTGCGCTGATTATTAACGAAGCGCAGTTGCTCTAAATATGAATGGCTGATTCGCCGTGCAGATGGAGTTCGGAGGGTCTCCTGGAAAGGCTGCGGGTGGTACAAGTCGGGATTTGTTCAGATTATATTGGTAAGGGGAGGGGTAAACAATTGAAATTGAAAAGGCGTTCCAAAGCAAGTTCTTTATTTTTTATTATTTTATCCTTAATTTTAGTCATAGTATCAGGCGCTTTCCTATATCACTGGGAAAGTTACCTGAAAAAAGGCCTGGATCTGGAGGGCGGGGTTTATGTGCTTCTGGAAGCGGTTCCGTCCGCAGATGAAGAAGTCGATCACGATGCCATCCAGCGGGCGATGACCATCATCAGCAACAGGATCGATGAGCTGGGGCTGGTTGAGCCGGTGTTGCAGCGCGAGGGAGACAGGCGGATCAGAATTGAGCTGCCGGGAATCGAGGACCAGGAACAGGCCATGGATGTAATCGGCAGAACTGCCATGCTGACCTTTGTCGGTCCTGAAGGTGATGTTCTGCTGACCGGGGCAGATTTGCAGGATGCTTACTTTACACGGGGTAATTACAGTGAGCCGCTGGTAGCCCTGGAGTTTGGACCGGAGGGAAGGGACAAGTTCGCCGCGGCAACTGAAAAATACCTGGGGCAGCCGATTGTCATTTTTCTCGATGATGAACTCGTTTCCGCCCCCACAGTGCAGAATGTGATCGAAGAAGGAAATGCTGTTATTACCGGTATTTCCTCGGCGGAGGAGGCCCACAATATTGCTTTGATGCTGCGGACGGGTGCCCTGCCGGTCGATCTGGTTGAACTTGAAACCCGCTCGGTAGGACCGGTGCTCGGCGAAAATGCCCTCAGGCTAAGTTTTACGGCTGGGATCATCGGGCTGGCAATCGTTATGGTGTATATGCTCTTCTTTTATAAATTTGCCGGGCTGATCGCCGATATTGCCCTGACGGTTTACATGGGGCTGGTCTTCCTTATCCTGGCCGGTTTCAACGCTACAATGACCCTTCCCGGTATTGCAGGCCTTATCCTTTCCATCGGGATGGCGCTGGATGCCAATATCCTGATCTTTGAACGCATCAAGGAAGAGATAGGAAAAGGTAAAACGATTTTTTCGGCCATTAACACCGGTTTTGAACGTGCGCTGAGCGCTATTCTTGATGCCAACATTACTACCGTTATCGCTGCACTGGTTCTTTTTATCGTAGCCAGCGGAACGGTGCGGGGGTTTGCTATTGTGCTGCTTGTCGGTATCTTATGCAGCGTTGTTACGGCAGTTTTATTAACGCGTTATCTGCTGCGCCTGGCGGCAAGATCAAGCCTCATCAAGGGCGCTTCTTACCTGGGCTTTAAGGGGGTATTAAAATGAAATTCAATTTCCCTTTTGTAAAATATGGACGGGGAGCATGCATTTTATCGGGTTTAGTTATCTTAATCGGCATAATCTCGCTCTTTATAAACGGCCTCAACCTGGGCATAGATTTTACGGGGGGGACGATATTCCACCTGCGCCTGGAAGAGGGTTACCGGATGGAGGAAGTAAGGGAAATTTTGGCGCCCTTTGGGTTGGACGGGATCCCGCTGCAAAGGGTCGGCGGCAGCGAAGGAAGTGAAATAATCGCTAAGGCGCCACCCCTAGTTGAAGCTGAAAGGCAGAAGATTATTGAAGCTTTCCAGGAACGCTGGCCGCAGATGACCACTGAAGATATCCTGCGTATTGAAAACGTAGGTGCTGTAATCGGAAAGGAACTGACCAGAGAAGCATTTTTGGCGCTGGCCCTCGCCTCCCTGGGAATGATTCTTTATATCACTCTGCGTTTTGAATTTAAATTTGCTCTGGCGGCAATTATTGCTTTATTGCACGATGCTTTTATCATAGTAGCAGTATTTTCGATCTTCAGGATCGAAATTAACAGTACTTTTATAGCGGCGATATTAACGGTCATCGGTTACTCAATTAACGATACGATTGTTATTTTTGACCGTATCAGGGAAAATTTAAAGATCCAGCGTAAAAAAGCCGTTCCGGAAGTGGTTAACAATAGCATTAATGAGAGCCTGATCCGCTGTATTAACACTTCAGTAACAACCTTTATAGTCCTTGTCTGCCTTTTTATTGCTTTTAGTTATTTTATCGGCGGGATGGACCTCAAGGCATTTGCGCTTGCGCTGATGGTTGGAGTGGTTGCCGGTACTTATTCTTCAATTTTTATCGCCAGCCCGCTCTGGCTGTTATTCAGGAAGGAAAGGATCATTGAACAGCAACAGTAATTATAATAAGATAAATGTGCAGAAAATCCTGCGGCTGTATCCACAGGATTATGAAAAAAGGGCTGCTCTGTCAAAAAAGTTGACTATTGCTCCGCCCGCGGCTCAGGTTTTGATCAACAGGGGAATCGATACTGTCGAAGAAGGTGAGGCCTTTCTTAAACCTGATCTTTCGCGGTTGCATTCCCCTTTTTTGATGAAAGACATGGATCCGGCTGTTGAAGCTTTAATGAGCGCTATCCGAAGTGGAGAAATAATTGCTGTTTACGGTGATTATGATGTAGATGGGATTACCTCAACGACGATCTTATTTTCTCTGCTGCAGTACCTGGGGGGGGCGGTAATCTTTTATATCCCGGACCGTCAGCAGGAGGGGTATGGCTTAAATACCGCAGCCCTGGACTATCTCAAGAGCCGGGATGTTTCAACAATAGTAACGGTGGACTGCGGCATTAACTCCTTCGAGGAGGCGGAATATGCCCGCAAGCTGCAAATGAAGATGATTATCACCGATCACCATCAGCCGGCTGATGTTTTGCCGGAAGCCGCAGCGGTAATCAATCCCCTGCGGCATGATTGCCCCTATCCCTTCAAAGGCCTTTGCGGAGCGGGGGTGGCTTTTAAGCTTGGACAGGCCCTGCTGATGCGGACCGGAAAGGGCGAAGCGGAAGATGCGGTAAACAGGCCGGCAGGGGATGAGGGAAGCGGGATAATTAATATCTGGGAGTATCTTGACCTTGTTGCGCTGGGGACAGTGGCCGATGTATCCCCGCTGGTTGGTGAGAACCGTATTTTGGTGGTGCACGGCCTGATGCAAATGAGACGAAACCCTCGTCCCGGGCTAAAAGCTCTTTGCGAAGCGGCGGCATTAAATAAGGAAAGGATTACCGCGAGAGATCTGGCTTTTATTATCGCACCGCGCCTGAATGCAGCCGGACGCATGGGGGACGCTTCCCGCTCTTTTTACCTGCTCCTGGAGAAGGAAATTGAAGATGTGCAGAAAATAGCGGAGGAGCTGCATGAAGAGAATAAACGCCGTCAGGCACTGGAATTGAAGATATTCAATGAAGCATGCAGTATGGTTGAAGAGGGAAAAGAAAGTCAGGGGCGGTATTTTATTCTACTGGCGGGCGAGGGTTGGCACAGTGGGGTTTTGGGGATAGTAGCGAGCCGTATGGTAGAAAAATACAATGTTCCCGCTATCCTGATTGCTCTGGAAGATGGCGTAGGCAAGGGATCGGGGCGAAGTACGGGTAATTTTGACCTGTTTTCGGCTTTGGGCCAGTGTAAATCAATCCTGGTGGGTTTTGGCGGTCATGCACAGGCTGCCGGTTTAACGGTAAGCGAGGAAAATATTCCGCCACTCCGGGAGCAATTGAATACTCTGGCTGAAAAACATTTTGAGAGCTCTCCGGCCTCGGATGTCCTTTATGTAGACGCTGAACTTGAGCCTGAGGAGATTACCCCCGATCTGGTCAGGGAACTGGAGATGCTGGAGCCTTTTGGCCATGGAAATCCGGAACCACGCTTTATTGGCAAAAAGTGGTTCCTAGAAAAGAAAAGAGAGGTTGGAAAACGGCTTCAGCACTTGCAGCTGGGCCTTAAAAAAAATGATCAAAATTTTTCCGGTATCAGCTTTAACGGAAAAAGCCGGCTTCCGGAGGCGGAGCCTTTCAGGGAAATTGACTTTGCTTTCAATATTTCCTTTGATCGGTGGAGAGGAAATAATGCTTTACAGCTGGAAATATTTCATTTCTCTTATTGCGATGAATTCATTGGGGGAAGGCTGTCGATCGTTGATAAACGGGAAACGGTTCGGAAAGTGTCTTATGTAAACAATCTGCTGGGGAAAAACGAAGGGGTGCTGATCTTTGTCAATACGGTCGGGCGGTTAAATAATTTAAAAAGAATCTTTGCCGGTGGGCGGCAAATATTCTTCAGCCATCAGGGTAAAATATTTTCCAATAATTATGAGGAAGCGCCAAGGCATATCGTGCTTTTTGATTTGCCGCTGGGAGAGATGCAGTTAATTAAACTGTTAGGTTCTTTGATTCACTTTGAGAACCGGGAATTTCAGCTGCATCTGTTATTCGGCAGTTGGGACTATAACGAAAATATGAAGCTTTTACTGGCCACGGTTCCGGCTTTTTCTTCCCTGGAACTGATTTATTGCGCATTGCAGAAGGTGGTTTCCAAAGAACCTGTTCCGTTGTCGAGTGCTTGCAGCAGGATTAAGGAAATGCTGCCATTTACGGCCACAAAACATCTTTTAGAAAAATGCATGGAGATATTTTTGGAAGCCTCACATCTTGATTTGGATGAGAGAGGCATTTTTTTAAGGAACGATTACAGGGACACCTGTGGATTACTTAAAGATCTGGCCAGGATTGAGATTTTTCAAAAGGGACGTCTCCAGTGGAAGGAAGCCCTTTTGTGGCAGCAATTCTTACTGGAAGAAACGGGGGAGAAAATCCTTCATTATTTGAACGACTTTACTAACCCGGATACATAACTTATACTGGACAGTAGAATGAGAAATGTAGGGGAAAAAATGAGCCTGCAAATTCTAAAAAAACGTTTTACAAAGTATAACGAAAAGCGGGAAGATTGGGTTTTAATCCGCAAGGCTTATCAGTTTGCCCTGAAGGCTCATGCGGGTCAGAAGAGGGTCTCCGGGGATTTGTTCATCACACATCCACTGGGGGTTGCTTATATTCTGGCCGATCTTGAGCTGGACCTGGTTACTGTGATGTGCGGGCTGCTCCATGATGTCCTCGAGGATACTCCTGTTACTTATGAGGAAATTGAAGAGGAGTTTGGCGACGAGGTTGCTTATCTGGTTGATGGGGTGACCAAGTTGAGCCGTATGGAATTCCGCTCCAAGGAGGAACACCAGGCGGAAACATGGCGCAAAATGTTTGTTGCGATGGCCAAAGACATTCGGGTAATTTTAATCAAACTGGCCGATAGAACTCACAACATGCGGACGTTGCGTTATCTGAAAGATGCCAAGCAGAAAGAAATAGCGCGTGAGACGCTGGAGATCTATGCCCCTTTAGCTCACCGTCTGGGTATTTATAAGCTGAAATGGGAGCTGGAAGATCTGGCCTTTCGATATTTGAACACTTCAGGTTATTACAATCTTGTAGATAAGTTGTCGATGAAACGTAAGGAAAGGGAAGAATTTATCAATAATATGATCGCCATTCTCCAGGAAAAGATTAATGACGCGGGGATTCCCGCAGAAATAAACGGACGTCCCAAACATATCTACGGCATATACCATAAAATGAGAACTCAGGATAAGGATTTTAGCGAGATCTATGATCTGATCGCTGTGCGAATTATTGTGGAGAATATCAGGGAATGTTATGGGGCGCTGGGGATTGTTCATACTCTCTGGCGGCCGATTCCGGGACATTTCAATGATTATATCGCCATGCCCAAGCCCAATATGTACCAGTCCCTGCATACCACGGTAGTTTGTGCTGAAAACAAGTTGTTGGAGGTGCAGATCCGCACCAGAGAGATGCATCGCACGGCGGAATATGGCATCGCTGCACACTGGAAATACAAGGAAAAGGTTAAGGATGACCGGGAATTTGAAGAAAAACTTTCCTGGTTGAGACAACTGCTGGATTGGCAGCAGGATTTAAAGGATGCTCACGAATTTATGGAGCATCTAAAAATCGATCTTTTTGCTGATGAAGTTTTTATTTTTACTCCCAAGGGGGATGTGGTCGATCTTCCCGCTGGGTCTATCCCACTTGATTTTGCTTATAAGATCCATACCGATATCGGCAATCGTTGCGTGGGTGCCAGGGTCAACGGCCGTATTGTTCCGTTGGAGTATAAGTTGCATACAGGGGATATGGTAGAAGTTATTACCAGCAAGCAGGGCAATCCCAGCAGGGACTGGCTGAAGATAGTTGTCAGTTCCCATGCCAAGAGTAAAATCAGGGCATGGTTCAAAAAAGAAAGGAAAGAAGAAAATATTGCCAAGGGAAAGGAGAGCCTGGAAAAAGAGATCCGCAGGTTAAACCTGAAGCCTCACCTTTTGCTGAAAGAACAACTCCTGGAGGCCACAGGGACAAAATACAACCTCCTCTCGGCGGATGACGTTTATGCTGCCGTAGGTTATGGCGGAGTATCGACGCATCAGATTATCTCCAGGTTGAGAGAAGAATATCGCAAAAAATTTGGGGAGGAGGAGGAACTTCCTCCGGTAGAAATAAAACCGTGGAAAGGAGCTGCTAAGGCTGCACGGGGTATTAAAGTAGAGGGCATTGATAACCTGCTGATTCGTTTTTCAAAATGCTGTAACCCTGTGCCGGGTGATGAGATCGTAGGTTTTATCACGAGGGGAAGGGGAATATCCATCCACTGCAAGGATTGCCCCAATGTTTTAAAAGCCGGAGAAAAAGAACGCTTGCTCAAAGTATACTGGCAAGCTGACAGCGATATTTCCTATCCGGTTGCTATCGAAGTAACAGCTATGGATCGTCCAAACCTTTTAACGGAGGTCATGTATGCCGTCAGCGAGAGCAAGGTCAATATCACCGCTGTAAATGGCCGTACAACCAGGGAAAAAATCGTAATTATCAACATGACTTTTGTTGTCAGGGATCTGGAACATCTTGAACATATTATAAACAAAATAAAAAGGGTGAAAGATGTTTTTTCTGTCAGGCGTTATGCGGGTGCATCTTCCCCGGGGAAGTGAATAATCTTATGCGCGCAGTTGTTCAAAGAGCAGGGCATTCTTTTGTTGAAGCAAATGATCAAGTGGTCGGAGAAATAAACAAAGGGCTGGTTGTTTTTTTAGGGGTAGGCGCGGATGACGAAGATGAAGATTGCAGTTATCTTGCCGATAAAATAAGCGGGTTGCGAATTTTTGAAGATAGCAACGGTAAAATGAACCTTTCTATAAAAGATACCGGGGGCAAAATCTTATGTGTTTCACAGTTTACGCTTTACGGAGACTGCCGTAAAGGACGCCGCCCCAGTTTTATTGAGGCTGCCGCACCGGAAAAAGCTGCTTATCTGTATGATAAATTATGTCACATGTTAAGAGATAAAGGCTTAAAGGTTGAAGCTGGACAATTCCAGGCAAAAATGAAAGTCAAAGTTGACAATGATGGTCCCGTAACTATTCTGCTGGACAGCAAGAAACATTTTTAGTGCGACACCGTGCGACACCGGGGACGGTTCTCCCTGTCGCACCAATGTCGCAGTGCGACAGGGAGAACGTCAGACTGTGTGAAAACTGTCACCCTGAGCAAAGCGATCAGAATGACAAAAACCCTGCGACACCGGGGACGGAGAGTCTGAATAAAAGTCCGTGTAAATGGCAATAATCTCCATATAAGAAAACAAATGGAGGTTATGAAATGGGAAAGTCAAAGAACATTCTCACGGACAAAGAAATGGAACTGGTGAGCCTGCTAATGCAAGATTGTCAAAGCACGGGTGACATTCAGACAAAGTTAAAACGGCTTTTTGCCGGTACAATTGAGCAGATGC
>LSQX01104123.1_pt1 | contig 28522 bp, 20 predicted proteins | sample 654561 | NCBI WGS metagenome assembly LSQX01 (sample SAMN04489861, study PRJNA283612) | anaerobic digester metagenome | isolation source: 4 biogas reactors fed with cattle manure at either 37C or 55C with and... | place: Denmark: Kongens Lyngby | collected 2014
CTCCGGCATCCATGCCTGCGTAGTGCATTTCAATGTTAAATAACTCATCTGTTTCAGACTTGGCTTTGATGTCCAAAACTGAGTTTTTGCCTTTTATAAATTCACTGTAAGTGATAGGGTTTAGTATGGTTATCTCTTTAATTTTTTGCAGATTTAAATCAGCAAAAACCTCGTTGATGATATAAATCAAGCTGTCCTTGGTTTCCTCCTCGGCAAAAACGCGATGAAAAATATAATCGTTGGTAAGTGATAAATTTGCTTTTGACATGCAATTCCTCCTTATATTTGTTAATGCGCTAAGTGTGCTCTATATGTATAGACGACAAAAGGGGGAGTTTTGTTACGGAAAAGTGAAAATATTTTAAAATAACGGTTAAAATCATTCATGCACAACCTAAAGATTGAGGGTAAGATGAAGTTGTAAGCGGCGCTTTTTGCAAACTTACAACTACCCCAAAAGCTTGTCGCATGCCCCTACTAACTACTTCTCCGGACTATGCTTGGATGATTTTCACAAACTCGCATCAGCTAGTTTGTAAAGAGCCTGGAAGCTCTAAGAATCCTAATTATTTTGCAGCAAAATCACTCGGGGACCGTAGCTCAATCTCCGTGAGCAACTCGCGCCGCATCATTAATCATTCACCATTAATCATTAATCATTCACCATTAATCATTCACCATTATTTTGCCATTTTTTCAAACTTCCCAGGGTTTTTCAGGCCAGGGATGCCGAGGGTAGCGGCCGCGTAAATCTTTGCGCACATCGGCATAAGTTCCCCGCCAAAACTCGCTTAAATCCCAGGTTTTTTGCGCGCTGCGAAAGTTGGGAGCCAGTAGATCGTAGCACACTTGCAAGCGCTTTTCCGCAATCCAGTGTTCGCCGTGGCTCCCCACAAAATCCCCGATGCGAGCGCTGATTTCCACCACGCCTTGCTCCGGATGCGGATAGGCGTACTTTGCCCTGCGCCCAGATTTTAGCACGGTGCTTTGAGGAAAGTTTTGCTTGAGCCAGGGGAGCATGGCAGTGCCAAAATAATCTTCTAATAATTTCCGCCAGCGTTGGGGATTCAAGTCGTTTGCGCTTTGCACACCCGCAAAAAACTCGCTGTAAATCAGCTCCCAATCGTCCTTTTGCCAGGTGCTAAAATTGTATTCCGGGAACAATTTCGCCGCCCACAACATCTGATGCCAAAGGGTGCGGTTGGTATCGTCCCACCACAAGTGCGAAAGATCTTCGCGGCGATTTTTTTCTAACCAAGCACGGCTCAATAAAGCCCCGATTTCGTCGCGCTCCGCTGGGGAAAGCTCGCCCCACAAAACTTCGCGGCGACTGAGTTCCACCTGGGCGTTTTTGCGCACCGCAATAATGCGCCAACGATTTCTTCTATTATGCCATTCCAAAGCCCAGGTTTGCTGTGATTTTTGCTGGGCTAAAATTTCGGCGCTAATGGGAACGAACAGGCAAGTGTTGATTTGCTGCACCGCCCCGGCGCTGGCCAATAAGGCAAAAGGAATGATAGCGGGGGCATCGCCGCATTGGGCCGAGCTGAGGGCGATGCTATAGTTTTCCGTGGCGTAGGATTGGCGGTTGGCGTTGGCCACGGCTAACTTTGAGCCAAAAGCGTGGAAAAATTCCGCGGCGAAAGTGGGGAAGTCGGTGCTGTTCGCAGTGGGATTCCGCCACTGGCGCAAACGGCTATAGTTGAGTTCCACTTCGCGCCCTAAGTGGCGGGGTTGTTGCACCAAAGTTTGGCTCATCTCCCATAAATTGCCCGCTAACTGGGCTTGGTCAATGATGGCAGCGGCGGCGAGAATCGGGGCGGTGGGGGCGGGCAACTCACTGAGAAAAACCGCCAAATCCAAATTTTGCACCGGAACCGCTAAAACTTGCCAACCTAAAGCATTGATGCGGTTTTTGTTATCCCACAAAGCCAAGTTTTGCAGTGCTTTTTGAGTTTTTTGCCAAGCTTTTTCCGGGGGCGCAGTTATCCACCCATCTGCGCAGCTTTCTACCACTAATTTCTGTCGCAAAGCGGAGCGCTGTAGGGCAATATTCTCCAAAGGCATACGGCTAATTTCGGGAATAATCTCCGCATTCATGGTTCTTTCATCGTGCTTATGCCACAATTTGATGCAAACTCCGGCTTGGGTGCGCCCCGCTCGCCCTTGGCGCTGCAAAGCGTTGTGCTGAGAAATGCGTTGCAAACGCAGTTGCACAATTTCGTGTTTTTGGTGAAAATCCGTGGCCCTTTCCCAGCCCGAGTCTATTACCGCCACCACTTGGGGAATAGTCAATGAAGTCTCGGCGATATTAGTGCTCAAAATAATGCGTTGCTGCTTTGCGGGGCTAAAAACTCGTTGCTGTTCCGCCATATTAAGGGAACCGTGCAAAGCTAAAATCTCAAATTCTCCTCGGGGGTCAAAATTTTCCCGCAAAAAGCTTTCACAAGCGTCTATTTCGCCTTTTCCGGGCAAAAACACCAAAATCGTCCCCGCAATATGGTTGGCGCGCAGGGTTTTCAAGGCGCGGTCCACTTGTCTGGGCAAAGCTTCGCCCATCTGTGGCCCCTGATGCAGCACTTGCACAGGAAAACCCGGATCATGGATTTCTTGGGGCGTGCATTTTAACAATGGCGCCAAAGCTTCGTGGTTTAACGCTGCCGAAAGCACCGCCAAACGGGGCGCAGATTTGCCTTGTATTTGCAAAGCGTGGAGCAAAATATCCATTTCTGCCCGGCGTTCGTGTAATTCATCAAAAATTATCCAATCCCAATCTTCCTTTTTTTGATGCAAAAGTTGTTGGAGATAATTCCCATAAGTGCTAAATAATATCTGGGTTTTAGGAGAATATTTTTGCTCTAATCTAAAACGATAGCCAACTGTGGTTCCCACAGTTTCACTTATACTTTGGGAAAGAAAATGGGCCAAACCCAAGGCTGCTAAACGGCGGGGTTGTAACACTAAAATTCGTTGGGGTTTATTACTGCTTTTATGCAAAAACCAGGGCAAAAAGGTGGATTTTCCCGTGCCGGTGGGGGCAGTGAGCAATAAGTTGCGTTCTTGGACTGTCCATTTCTGTAAATCCGTATAATATTGTGCTAAGGGTAGAGTTGCTAAAGCCGAAGGTAGTGTTGTTTTTTTCATCAATTTGTCATTTGAGGGAATCCATCCAAGCATCGAGGGCTGCATCCCAGTTTTGCCGTGTGGCATCTTCTTGAAACCAGGCTAAAGTCTGTGCTAGGCCGGCTTTTAAAGGGGTTTTAGTGCCAAATTCTGGACATAATGCTTTGATTTTGCTGTTGTCGAACACCGCATTCCAAGCTTTGTCTCCTAACAGCCCCGGACCCATTTCCGAGTAGGCTTGGGCGATTTCCGCAGAACTCATGTAAATAGCATTTAGGGGAACTTCTAATAATTCTGCCAAAGTACGATAAATTTCCTTCCAAGTGAGCACCTGGTCGCCGGTTATATGGTAACTTTCCCCTAAAGTTGCGGGATTTCCGGTGATTTTAGCAAAAGCTTGGGCAAAATCGCTGCTGTGGGTGAGGGTCCACAAAGTTTCGCCTTGGTCGTGGATTACCACCGGTTTGTGTGCCAAAAGTCTGCGGGGTACGGTGTAGCCCATATCGCCAAGAGCCACTGGGAAAACGGTGTCGTAGGTGTGAGAAGGGCGCACAATGGTACAGGGTAAAATCCCCAGTTTGTGCTGCTCCAAAAAGAACTCTTCGCACTGTTGTTTTTGGCGAGAATATTCCCAATGGGGGTTACCCAGGGGCGTGTTTTCGGTGATGGGGCCTGGGGGTAGTGGTTTGACATAAGCCGAAGCAGAGCTGATAAAAATATATTGATCCGTAAGACCTGCAAAACACTGGGCGCGCAGGCGAGCGTGTTCGGGGCTAAAGCACATAAAATCGGCGATGCCATGGAAATAGACACCTTCATCTTTCCAGCGTTGGCTCAGGGCTAACATCTGTTTTTGGTCCCATAAATCAGCTTGTATATGTTGAACCGCACTGCTCACCGGTCGGCCCTGGCGCAAACCGCGATTTAAGTGCCAAACTTTATGCCCTTGTTCTAGGTTAGCTTGGGAACACCACCAACTAATATTGCCATTTCCGCCGATGTAGAGAATATTCATAGCATAAAAATACACAATGTTGGGGAAAAAAGCTAAGGAGGAGGAGGGATTCGAACCCTCGGTCCCCGTAAGGAGACAGCGGTTTTCGAGACCGCCCCAATCAACCACTCTGGCACTCCTCCGAGTGCAAACACAAATCTAATAAAATGTTATCTTTGTTTTTCACATTAGGGATAATATTTTCCCTCCCTTAAATCAAGGACCCATGAATTCAGACCAAATTTTTGCCGATCTCGGCTTGGCGCCTAAGGTTTTATCCGCCGTCAATGCCCTGGGGTACGAAATCCCCACTCCCATTCAAGCCCAAGCAATTCCCGTATTACTCAGTGGAGCTAATTTATTGGGCACCGCCCAAACAGGTACCGGAAAAACTGCTGCTTTTGCTTTGCCTTTGCTCAGTCGTTTAGACCCCAAGGTCAAATTACCCCAAGTTTTAATAATGGCACCCACCCGGGAACTAGCCATTCAAGTGAGCGAAGCGGTATTTAGCTATGCTCGAGGCATTAAAAACTTTCAAGTTTTGCCCATTTATGGCGGTCAAGATATTGCCGTGCAGTTGCGAGCGCTCAAACGCCGCCCCCAAGTGATTGTGGGAACACCTGGGCGGATTTTAGACCATTTACGCCGTAAAAGTTTAGATCTTTCCACTTTGCAAGCGGTGGTGCTAGACGAAGCCGATGAAATGCTCAAAATGGGCTTTCAAGAAGATATGGAAGAAATTTTAGCAGCTGTTCCTGATACTTGCCAGCGGGCGCTGTTTTCAGCCACCATGCCCAAAGCCATTCAAAAAATCGTGCATCAACATATTGGCGATGCTCAGCAAATTCGCATACAGTCCAAGACTAGCACTGTAGAAGCTGTGGAACAGAAATTTTTGCTGGTGCGCAATGAGCAAAAATTCGAAGCTCTTAATCGTATTTTAGAAGTAGAAGAAATTGAAGGGGTGATTGTTTTTGTGCGCACTAAAGCTGCGGCGGCTAAGCTTTCAGAACGCTTAGAAGCTAGAGGTTTTGGATCAGCTCCTTTATCTGGCGATATTAACCAAGCCGAGCGTGAACGCACGGTGAATAGACTAAAATCGGGGCAAATTGATGTTTTAGTGGCAACTGATGTAGCCGCTCGCGGCCTAGATGTGGATCGCATTAGCCATGTTGTCAACTATGACACCCCCTATGACACGGAATCCTATGTGCATCGCATTGGCCGCACTGGTAGAGCGGGGCGCACTGGTATAGCCATACTTTTTGTAACTCCTCGCGAAAGACGCATGGTAGCCAATATTGAAAAATCCACCCGCCAAAAAATTGAGCAAATGAATTTGCCCAGTGGCGAGCAAATCAGTAGTAAAAGAGTGGATAAATGGCGAGAAAATGTCTTGGAAACCATTGCTAAAGAGGATTTAAGCGTTTTTAGCAAATTAGTGGCGGAACTTAGCATGAGCCATGCCTTGGATCCCTTAGAAATCGCCTCGGCTTTAACCTTTTTAGCCCAAAAAGAGCAACCGCTTTTCCCCAAAATCAGCGACCTTAAATTGCCTAGCCCCAAAGATCATAAAAACATGGGTTTTGGCTTAGATAAAGATCGTAGCTGGGAAGACGAAGCCCCCGAAGAGGGTTTTAACCGCTATTATTTGGCCGTGGGAAAAGAGCATCGAGTTGGCCCCAGTGATATAGTGGGCGCCATTGCCAATGAAGGGCAAATCAGCAGTAGAAATATCGGAAGAGTGCGGCTTTTTAGAAAGCACAGCACCGTAGAATTGCCCGAAAATATGAGCAAAGGGGTTTTGCAAAAGCTTGCCAAGCTAACCATTAAGCAGCGCCCTTCGCGTTTTAGGCTAATGACCGACGAAGCACCTCCATCTTCCAAACGCCGGCGTAGTCGCGGTCGTATTCGCAAAGCGCCCCAGTCTTCGAAGCGGGGGAGAGGCCCTCGTAAGTGATTTTGGGGTAGGGACATTGGGGAAAAGTAGTTAGTAGTTAGTTTGCAGAAAGCACCGTACTTACTTCTTTTCTGAGAATCTTGTCGCAGCTTACTACTGCCCGAAAAGCTGGTTGCATCACCCTACTAACTACTCCCCAAGAAGCTTGTTGCATACCCCTACTTTATCGTTACAGATGGGCGTGCCCCTGCAAGCAGGGTCGGGCTTTCCGCTTGTATCTTTCGTTTATTTCGTGCAAAACTGTATCGACTGTATCGATTATAAATGAAGCTGGTTGCAAAAGCGCCCATCTCGATACAATTTCGCCTAAAAATGTCATTTCACAACTGGCGAAATCACTCGATGACCGTGCATGGCATCATCCTAACTCAAAATCTGGGCTACAAGGCTTTTAATAGCGGTCCAGATTTGGGTTAAAATCGCCAAAAGCTCTTCAAAAAGCTCAAAAATCTCACTTATCTCGTTTATTTCGTTTTTTTTTCCCTTTTTGCCGCCGGCAGGGCTTTTCTTGCTCGACTTCTTCTTTTTAGCGGAGTTGGCTCTTTTCATCTTGCGCCATTCCCAGGGTGGAGTGGGGTCATTTTGGCTCCAAAGTCCTAGTTTTTGTCGTCGCGCTTGGGCTTCGAGCTTTTCCCATTCCGGACGATCTTTCCCGTATTGTTTATACCACCACGCATAGCCATTAGCTATCAACCACGCATTTAAGTTCAAAGAATCATTTACCCACACATCGCCCACTAAACGCTGATAGCGATCCGTATTTATAAGTTGGATTTTAACTTCTTTGCCCATAATCAAGCTATCTACTGCACGAGTGGCCTCGTCGCCAAAATCCTGATTACTTTCGGGGCAATCAATGCCATACAAACGCACTCTTTGCCTTTTGCCTCCCACCATAAAGTGAAAAGTATCCCCATCGCTGACCTTAGTAACCTGGCCGTGCATCCATGGTTTTGCGCCCATTACCGCAGAAAATGATAGTATTAATATGATGATAGCTCGTTTCATTAACAAAATATGCTTAAATAGCTAAATTTGGTCTATGAAAAAATCCCCTCGTGCTCACACGAAAATTGTTGCCACTGTTTCCGATAAATTATCCACCTCAACTCTCACCGCTATTTTCAAAGCGGGCGTGCAAGTAGCTCGTCTTAATATAGCTCATCTCGACTTGGCCACCACCGTAGAAATGATTGCCCAAATTCGCAGCATTTCCGAAGACATTGCCATACTCTTAGACACCAAAGGCCCAGAAATTCGCACCCAAGCCATGGACGATTTAGCTTTGCAAAAAGGCGACCATATTGTGATGAGTGGTGTTTTCAAAGAAGTGGACAATCTTCCCCTAGTTCAAGTTAATCATATAGATTTTGTGGCCGATGTAGCTTTAGATGCCACAATCTTTATAGATGATGCCGCCATAGAGCTAAAAGTTATAGCTAAAAACTCCAATCACTTGATCTGTGAAGTGCAAAATACAGGAAAAATCCAGGGGAATAAAAGCGTAAATGTCCCTGGAGCGCATTTGAACCTGCCTAGCTTGTCGGAACGAGACAAAGAGTTTTTAAAACTTGCCGCTGAGCAAAAAATTGATTTTATTGCCCATTCCTTTGTGCGCAGTCGCCAAGATGTTTTAGATGTAAAAAATGAATTGAGTAGCTGGGGCAATGATGAAATAAAAATTATCGCTAAAATCGAAAACCAACAAGGGGTGGAAAATCTCGAAGAAATTTTAGACGATGCTTATGGGATTTTAATAGCCCGGGGCGATTTAGGAGTGGAAATTCCCCCGGAAGAAGTCCCTTTGATGCAAAAATTGATGATAAAAACTTGCATTCGCCGGGTTAAACCAGTGATTGTGGCTACTCAAATGCTAGAAAGCATGATTCACAACCCTAGACCCACCAGGGCAGAGATTTCCGATGTGGCCAATGCCATTTTTGACGGTGCCGATGCGGTAATGTTAAGTGGCGAAACTGCCTATGGCAAATACCCCGTAGAAGCGGTGCAAATGATGGTGCGCATTGCCCATAGCGTAGAAAGTGAACGCCAATCGGTGGTGCGCCGTGTCCATGGAGGCTTTGCGCCCATGGCTCGCCACTATATCGCCAAATTAGCCATTCAAGCGGCCACGGATTTAAAAGTCAAAGCGGTGGTAATCCCTTCACGCACTGGGCAAACCGTCTTAGAAGCGGCAACTTATCATCAGGAAAAACCTATTTATGCCATGTGCTATAACCCCACTTTGCGCCGACAGTTAAATCTCTCCTATGGAGTTTATCCCTATATGATAGCCAAATGCGAAGGCAGCGAAATAGTCTCTTGCAGTATTTCACTTTTACGTAACCAAAAACAAGTGGAGTCTGAAGATTTAGTGGTTTTGGTATTAAACTCCTTTGGTGCTCCCGATGGGGAATACAATCAACTTCATTTAAACCTAGTGAAAAACTTTATAGATCGCAGTTAGCCTAAGTTTTATCTATATTCTATAATAGTATGGGATGGTTTTGAATGTAAACCTAGAGGCTTTTTATGCGTGTTTTTTGGAAAAGTAGTTTTTTTCTACTGATAATTTTTGCCCTTTGGACCCCTACTTTAGCTTGGGAATACAGCATTGACAATACCTGTCAAGATTGTGATCGTCGCTATTTAGATTCTCTTAATGTCTATAATCGCCGCAATGTGCGCATCAATCAAACTGGTTATCGACCCCAAGACTATAAGCGGGCCATGGTGGCCAATGCCACGGGTAATTCTTTTAAAATCATCAATGCCGAAAATGGTTCCGAAGCATATTCAGGGAATTTGAAAAATCTGGGTAAAGTGGTGCGCCCAGGAATGTGGATTAATGGAGCTTTTAATTCTATCACCACGGTTTATGAATTTGAAGTGGCCGAATCCGAAGAAACTCTATTTGAAGCGGTTTTTTCGGATTTAAACACCCCGGGTCAGTATTATTTAGTGGCCGGCAACGATACTTCTGCCACTTTTAGGATAGATGATAAGATTTTCAACTACATATTTGAAAATGCCCTTAAATTTTTTGGAGTAAATCGCTGTGGCGATACCCATTCCTGGATTCATGGCCCTTGTCACTTGATGGATGGGGCTGATATTGGCAAACCTGGGGCTTTAGCAGGGGGATGGCACGATTGCGGAGACCATTTTAAAGTGTCGGAGACTTTGGGATATACGGCGCTGATGCTTTCCATGACTTACGCTCTGTGGCCCGAAAAAGCCGAAGATTTTTATGGCGCCAGTTATAATGACACATTGCCTTTTGGTACCGATGGCATTCCCGATTTATTGTGGGAATCCAAGGTGGGGGCGGATTATATCTTTAAACTGTACAAAGCTTCCGTGGAAGATGGATTGTTGGCGCAAAACGATATGTATCATTCCGTGGGTGTGGCCATGGCCGATCACCATTATTGGGATATGCCCGAAAGACAAGATGTACAACCTGCCGCACGAGGGGGAAACCCCCGAGTGGTGGCCAAAGGAATTGGGGGCAATGTGGCGGGAATGTACACCGCCGCCCTAGCCTTTTTTGCCTGGGGTTGGGAACCCTTTGATAAACCTTATGCCGATAGTATTTTAGCCGCTGCCGAAGATATGTACGCCAAGTTGGTGATTCCCTTAATTGGCAAAAACACCGATAATTTAGAAGGATTTTACACTGGAGCAGGACAAATGCACGATGACCCTGCCATGGCGGCGGTGGCGCTGTGGTTTGCCACCAAAAAGAAGGAATACGGCTACGATTTATTAGAGAATCCCCAGTTAGGGAGTGCGCCCAATGCGGTTTATAACCAAGGAGTTTTTCCCTTGGGGCTTTTTGGGAGGGAACCCTTTCATCACGGCGGTTGGATGACCGACTATCAGCAAGTAAATGCCTTGGCCATGTATGCTTTTGCCAAATTAATTGTGCCTAACAATGCCAAAGCTGCGGAATATGGCATAGAACCTGTGGTGCGTGACAGTCTAATGCAAGATGCCGTGGAAAATCTGCGGGCTTCGGTGGAAATTGGTTCCAATGGTTCTGAGCGCATAACCACGGCCAGTGGGGGAATAATCAACGCGGACTTCCCATATTACGGTGTATTTACCTCGGCGGATTGGGGCTTTAATCGCTACAATATGGGTTTGGTTATTGAACTCTTTATGATGTGGGATCTCACCGGCGACAAAGAGTATTTGCAAGTGGGTTTAGATAACTTCTATTATAACTTGGGCATGAATCCGTGGGATATTTCCTTTTTCATGGCCGCAGGGGATAAAAACTTACAACATCCCCACAATAGAGCAGCTAACCCCGATGGCTACAATGCCGGGGGATTTCCCTATGAATACACCAGTCCCAAAGGTGCACTTATGGGCGGTTGTCACCCCGAAGATCTACTCAAAGATGATTGGAATGACTATACCGTTACAGAAACTTGCATAGATTTTTCCTCGCAAATAGTGTTGCCAGCGCAAATGCTCGCCAAAGATTTGCCCCCAGATAACGAAGGGCCGAAATTCACCAATGTACAGGGCATTCCTGTAAGCGAAAGCACCGCATTAATCAGTTGGGAAACCGACGAATTAGCCCAAGTAACGGTGTATTTAGCCGATGCTCCTTTTGGTAATATGCTCGACACTTTGCACACCACCGGGCTTTCCATGGCCGAAGCTCTTTTGGCTGAAAATCTTGAATTAGGCAAGACCTACTACTTCTACCTTGAAGGCATGGATATTCGCAAAAATCGCAGTTCCGACGACAATCATGGGGAATGGTATTCCTTTACCATGGTCTTGGATCCGGCGCAAATCAGCGGCGTGCGTATATGCCAAGTGGATGATCGCTCTGCCAAAGTCTATTGGTGGACCGCCAACGGCGCTTATCCAGGGATATTGAACTATGGAAGCAATGCCGCTAACTTAAACCTCAGTGCGGTGGGCGATCAAGGTCGTCCCGTAATGTTCCACGAAGTTTTACTTAAAGATCTTGAGCCTGCCACCACCTATTATTTCGATGTGGTTTCTGGCTCTACTACGGACAACAATGGTGGTGCCCATTACCAATTTACCACCACCGCTTTGCCCCAATTTGTGGATTATACCATCACCTTAAAACCCATCAATAAATCCAATGGCGGCGCGCATTTTTATATGGAAATAATGAATAATGAAGATCGTCCCTACACGGGTTTAGAAATTCGTTTTTACTATTCCACCAAAAGCGTGGCGGCTAGCAATGTGGAAATCAAAGGTTTTGACAACCAGATTTTCGATGTGGGGGGCATGACCAGCATGGTTAACCCCACTTTTGGCGCTCCGGTGCAAGTACAAGGCACAAATCAGTGGTATATTCCCATCACTATCCCTGCAGAACTGCCTGTTTCAGGACGCGCTCGCTTAGAACTAGTATTTTACACTAACGGTTGGGATCATTTGCCCTGGGCAGAAATCACCGAAAGTTGGTCCATAATTCCCCATACCGATCCCGGCGAACCCCAGTATTTTCCAGGCATAGACTTGGCCAAAGGTTTGATTTACGCTGAACCTGAACATGTGGAATCGGTGAATGGCGTTCCCGAAGTAACTTATGTGCGCGATCCTTATGTTAGTGCGCATTTCAATGGAAATCATATTTATGGCTACCCGCCCGATTACGCCGATGGTAAAATGCCTGTGATAATCCGGGATATGTACATGACTTTTAGTTCGCCTTTTGTAAGTCCGCAAATCAATTTGGTCACCGAAGAGTACGAAGCTGCTTTCACTGGTACTAGCTGGGTCAAACCCACCGGAAATTTGGATTTAGTGGAGTTAAACGGCCAGCCCATAAATGTGGAATACCCCACCCAACGCAAAGATTCCCTAACTTTTAACCGCGATGTTAGTCCTCTTAATTATGGCAACAATCGCTATGAATTTGTTACCTGGCACAATGCCAATGCCAATGAATCCACGGATTTAACCAAAAAATACGATTGCCAGTGTGTGTATCAACGCAGTAACATAGAGGTGGATACCGTGGTGGTGCCTCGCATTCAGCGCTATGTGAACTTTATCCCAGCCGATACTGTGCATTTTTACCAAGGTAAAAGAACTCTGGTGCGTTTGCAACTAACAGACTCCTTGGGAAATCCTGTTAGTGATGTAGATATTTCGCTTAAACTTGCCGCCAGCATAGATGGTGTGGATTTTTACGGTGATGCCATGGGCAGATTACCCATTAGCCGTATAGTGGTGCAAAATGGTGTGGCCGAGTTTTATGTGGCCTTTGAAGGTAAAAGAGCCGATGATGTTTACGCTAATTTATCCCTAAGTCCAGAAAATCCCCCTTCGGAATATATGTTTATTATAGAAAACCCCGTGCTTTTTATCGAAGCACCACCGCCTTGGCCTATTATCGAAAGTGCAGTGATTTTAGATACCGATTGTGATTTTATTCCCGATGTTTTAGAGATAACCATGTCCACTGAAATGGTGCCTGGAACTTACGAACTGGTGGATGTGAGCTTTTTCTTAGAAGGAGAAAAGATTAAGGTCGCCGGTTCACTGGCTCAAGTAGATGGAAAGATAATTCGTGCGAGCTTTAATAGCCCCAGCGGAAAAATCAACACCCATGCCACCGGAGAAGTGGAGGTGAAAGTCAATGCAGGGAGCATTGGTGAAAAAACTAGCACTGATTTTTATAGCGATGGCATAGGCCCCGTGGTTTTATCAGTTTCCTTGCTCGAAAATGTGGAAAACACCCCCCATGATAGCTTATTTGTGCAGTTTAGCGAAGCGGTACATGCACAAAAGTCTTGGCCTTTTAATGTTTATGACCTTCAAGGGCATTTAATTAACGGAAATGTAGAGGTTTTGGACGCTAAGCTATATAACGAAAAAGAGAATATTTGGGTTTATAATATAATCAACCCCAGTGGTGGAGCAAATATGGTAGATACTAATACCTTTGTACAGTTATTGCCAGGGGCAGAAGTAGTAGATGAATATGATAATGGCGTGGCAGCTTGTGATTACGATAAAATTAAGGTTGGCTTTAAACGCCGCCCTGTGCCCATGACCTTTGCCAGTATCAGTGACAAAAATGATGATGGTTTAGCAGAAACTATTCGCATTGAATTTATACGCCCCGTGGATGATTTACATGAGGCTGATAGCATTGCGGTGGTTTTTGGATATTTTGCTCCTGAAACGCTTACGGTAAGCACTTGGACATGGAATAATACCCGAGATGAAGCCACTTTAAATTTAAAACCGCCTTTTGCCCAAGGTATTACTGCGGGAACTTTTGAAGGGGTTCACAAGGGTAGTGAGTTGGTAAATGCGGGAATGGTTATTCAATACAAAGGCGCTGGGGCAGATTTTGACAGCCAAGAATTAGTGGCGCAAGATTCTGTGGGTCCCATGATAATAGCTGCGCATTTTGGAGAGGGTAGAGCCTTTGATACTTTGATTGTAAACTTTAGTGAGCCTGTGGTAAGTCGCATAGACACTGCAAACTTCTATCACTTAATAAGACAAAATGGCGATGTTCCTCTAGAACCAAGCTTTTATTTTGTGGCTGGGGATGGTTTAAGTCTATTGCTGTTTTACACTTCCGAAGCCGAAGGATATGTTACCGAGGGGGATAGGGTGCGTATGGCGGGCAGACAAAGCAGATATTACGATGAGTCTGGCAATTATCCTGCGGAAAATGGCCCCTGGGTTACTGTTACTGGAAAAAGGCAAATCAAAGTGGAAATGACCATTGCTAATAAAAATAATGTGAATAAAGTTGATCCCAATGCGGTGAATTATGGACCCTTTAAGCCAGAAAACGATGAGTCTATGCGCATAACCATAGTTAATCCTCGTAATGGCTCTAAAGATATTTGGAAAGATGGCCAAGTTTTGGGAACAGTGAACGATACCAATGCATATAAGCATACTGGCCCTACATTTTTGCTAGAAATAGATGTGCCCACTGGTAAAGCTTATGGTGAAGCGCCAATTTGGGATCTTGTGGAAATCGATTTAAATCTCAGTGTTTTCTCTAATTTAGGAGCTTTTGTAAATAAAATTAGCGAAAAAATTCTGTTGACAAGTGCTGAATATTTGGATACAGGTAGTAAGTTGTTGGTACAGATAGAGTGGTTAGTAGATGAACAAAGCGGTGGTGTAAAAAGCCAAAACGGACGCGCTGCGGGTAGCGGTGCTTATGTTGCTCAGGCAAATATGACAAGTAAAATGTACGCCAGCATAAGAGAAGGTGTAAGTGCGGAACAAATGCTACGCTTTAACAACAAAAAGTCTAACCAGAACAAAAACATACTCTTTGGTTATGTGAGGAGTAAATGATTTTCAAGAGGGGAAAGCAGCTATTTCTGCCACTGGACTAATTGCACGGCGGGGTAATAGCTGAGTAAGATTTTAGCATAATCCCAGCCTTGCTTGGCTTTGGCTCGTACGCCCATTTGACACATGCCAATGCCATGCCCAAACCCCTTGCCTTGAATGGTAACTCCCTGGGGGTTTTGTGCAATTAAAAACCACGCCGAGGGCAAAGTCTTTGCGCCATTTGGTGGCGAACGCAATATCCACCGGTTTTTATCTCCCGACACTCTAAAATTGCCCTTATCGGTAACATAAAGCACATTTCCCACCCTAGCTCCTGGCAAAAAGTCTAAAATCACCACATTGCTAATGCGATTAAAATTAATGAGAGTGTCGGGGTGGCCTTTGCTCAAATGCGTCTTAACAATTCTGCTCAGCTGTTCCCAAGTGTATGTAAAAGACCAGTTGCTATAAGATGACGCTTGACACCAAGCTTTGCCATGCTCGTCCACATCGGGCACCGCTTGCAAATACGAAAGGCTATTTTGCCCCCAGGTTTGCAAGTCTGCGGTGTGCCCACCGCAGGTGCTGTGGTAATAAGCATTTATAAGCTGTTGGTTGTGCAACATTACCACACCAGCGGTGCTCCGAACCGCTTGGTTCGGCAAAGCCGCCTCGCCGCTTAAACCTTGATAAACTTGGTCGCGAGTATCGTCAAATACATCAAAACCGAGGCTTTGCCGAGATCCAAAATGCCTATAAGCATAAGTTCGTGCCGCCACGGCTTGGGATTCTAGCGCAGCAAACATAGAGCTATCCAAGCGCCCGATTTCCCCGGGAACCACGCCTTGCAAATACAATTCCACCGGTAGCTGATTTACCACCAAGATTTTCCCCCCTTGGGGACGCAATTCCACCGTGCCGCGATATTTCTTTTTATTAATTTCCACATAGTTTTCCCTGCTAGCATCGTCATTTATCCAGGCTAAGCTTTTGGCCTGCCAAGTTTTACCCTGGCTCGAAGTGATTCTCAAAGCTCCTCCATGCACTTGAACGCTAATAGTGCCAGAGCCATGCCCTTGATACTTCTTATCAGTGTGTAAACGGCATTTCGTTTGGCATTTCAGAGTGAGCTTGGCGGTATTAAAAGACAGTCCCACGCGAATATCTCTGCGAAAATCCGTGGGAGTAGGCAAAGAACGCACCAAAGCTTGGGCGACAGATTCCACCAAATCTTCCGCAAAATCGTGCACTTCGTCAAAATCCGCAGGCAATGCAAAATCTGCCGTTTCGGGAGGAATTTCAAAGTCTTCTACCGCTGCTTTTTCTGCTAGCTTATCGTCAAACTCCAGAATCTCCCCTTCAGAAATCGCTGTATCAGAACTCACTGCTGGTAAAACCACCAGTGTATCTCTGCGCAAAGATGGAGGAGGCTTTTCGTCAAAAGTCAGGTCAATGGTTTGCTGAGGAGCTTCGAACAAAGGCAAACTATCATCTGGGGCAGAACCTGTTAAAGGGCGGGGAGGCTGTCCTGCTTGGGGCTCAGCCATAGCGTTAGGCAAGGGGGCACAGGCAAAAAAAAGAGCTGAAATTCCAATGCAGACCAAAGGCTTTTTAGCCCAGTGGTCCAAACTCATTTTTTTTGTCCTTTGGCCATTTTCCGCAATTTACTTTGATTTATGGATTTGTCTGCCGCCGAAATTTTATCTACAAAAAGAGTGCCATTTAAGTGATCTACTTCGTGTTGAATGCAGCGAGAAAGCAATCCGCCCACATTTTTCATTTCAAAAGTTTCACCTTTCTCGTTGATTCCCTTGACATTGATAAACTCGGGGCGTTGCACATTGGCAAAAATATCGGGTACTGAAAGACAACCTTCTTCGTAATCTACTATGGGGTTATCTTCTTCCACAAAACTAATCTCAGGATTGAAAATAATATATGGCTCAGGCTCTTCGTCTTCTTTGGCGACATCGGCCACTATTAATTGAATGTTTTTACCCACTTGAGGAGCAGCCAAGCCAATACCAGGGGCTTCGTACATGGTATCTAGCATTTTTTCAGCTAATTCCACTAATTCGGGAGTAACTTCGGCCACTGGCTCTGAATGTTTACGCAAAATTTCGCTACCGTATATTTCTATGGCTAACAATTCCATAATACCCGCCTTTTATTTTGTTTCTTGGGGTGGATTAACCAATCTTTGTATAGCCGCTGATTCAAAATCAACCTTAGTGTCGTTATTTAGCTTTAAAACCACAATTTTTTCTTCTTTCTTTACATTTTGCACCACACCAAAAATACCGCCGATGGTGACAACTTTATCACCTTTTTTAAGATTTTGGCGCATTTCATCGGTTTTTACAGCTTCTTTTTGCTTGGGGCGTAAAATAAAGAAATACAACACCACAAACATTAAAATCATTGGAAACAAAGGACTTTCTAGCATAGAATTTCTTTTAACCTCTTTAAAAGTTACAATTTAGCAAATTATCTGCACTTAAACATCAAAATTTAATCCCTTAAAAGTGTTTAAATGCATCTTTGTCAGAAAAAGGACTTTTAAATTTGCAGTATTTTATTAAATTGTCATTTTTGCTCCCATAGCTCAGCTGGATAGAGCAAGTGCCTTCTAAGCACTAGGCCACAGGTTCGAATCCTGTTGGGAGTATTTTTAAAAACTTATGCCAGCACTTAGCTGGCTTTGTATTTTTTGACCAGAGATGGTAAATTCCCCTTGGGGTTTGCCACCAAAAGCCAAAATCGCTGCTTGTAAACTCAAGTTGTGCATGGTTCTATAGCTTAAACTTCCCGTAAACACATAAGACTGATCGCTGAGATTAACCACGCCATTTAAAGCTAAAGTCATATCGCTAAGCAAGAATTTATCTATGGATAAAAAGCCTGCGGCATAATATTTACCCAAAGAATAGGCTTGAATTTGTCCCTGACTAGCCAACCACATTGATATCGTTCCCTGATTAAGCACAACATCTTGGTTTGTGCCCATATTTATGCTAGTAGGGGAGGAATATGCGTAAATTTGCGCAGATTTATAATCTTTGCCGTGGTTTCCTAAACTATTGTAATAAAACTCGTATTGCAAGCGCAGGCGATCGGGCACTTCTAAAAACCTAAAACTACGCCCTGCAGAAATAGCCACCCGGGGAGCTCCCGTCGCCGAAGCTTTGGCATACAGCGAATCTAAACCCTGCTTTTGGGGCGCAATTTCCCAGTTTTTCACAAAGTTTTTAGGTAAAAACACCGCTTCGGCGGTAAAATCCCAGTTTCCCAAACGAGTGGAAGCATCCCAGGCATAAGCTGGGTGCAAAGCTGATTTTTTCCACAGACTAAAAGCGGTTTCCACCGGTCCCAAAATAAATTCTGCTTTAAAAGAACTGCGCAAATCTTGCAGAGAATCGCCCCCTCTATTGTCAAAAAATGCATAAAAATTGGTTTTCGCCCCAAAAGGAGCGTGTAAACGCAGACCATTAGTCCCTTCTCTAGCTCCGGCACGCTCAATCAAGTCTTTTTGCTCCACATTGATCAAATCTGAAGGGTGCCAAAAATGTCCGCGACCCCATTGCAAAACCTGCTTACCTGCCCGCACATATAAACGCCTTTTTAGGTGAAAATCCACGAATAATTCCCGCACATAACCCGAAGTTAGCTGGTTATCCGCTCTATAAACGCCTTCCAGGGCAGCAAAAGCTTTGCTATCGTCTCCTGTGCGCACATCTAACAAAAGCTCTCCCACGCTTTGATGCCGCTGGGAAATATCTTGCCAGTTTTTGGCTTTGAAATAATCTCTATTTACGCCATGAAATAGCTGCGAAGTTAAAGAACCGCTGGGGCTAAAACTCACCCCGGCCGTGTCTTCAGTGAGGCTAGTTTCAGAAATGGGCATTTCCACCACCACGCTTTCCATCTCGCCAAAAAGATTGTCAGTGGCAAAAGGATCGCCATAAACTAAGCTTCCAAGAACTGCCAAAAATCCCCACAAAGCCTTTTTCATTATTTACTCAAACTTTCCAAATGCGCTTTGGTAAAAATATGATTGGGGATTTTTTTAGTGGAAATTTCCTTCACTTCCATCAAGGTTTTATTGCCTTTTTCAAATTCATCTATAAAAAGCTGTTTCACCGGCATAAAATGCTTACCCACTTGGGTATATTGGGTAAAAAACACGGAGTGCATTAGGGTTTTATTGGCGGAATAAGCTTCTTCTTTGAGCAATAAATTGCTGCTTTTTTCTATCCACCAAATTTTGATAGGATAGTCCACATCGCGCACAATAGCTTGTATATGTACCTTATAAACCGGGATTTTTCCTAAAACTTCTTCGCTAATTTTTTCGCTACCATCGGTGTTTTTTTGCACCTGATAGGTATCCACCAAATTGCGAGTTTCAAAGTCATGGGCCCGGGCGTTGGTGCCGCCAATGGATTCATCGCGATTTATATGCTGAAAAGCTCTGGTATTGCGGCGATACATCCACATATGATTATCCACGCGCAAATAGCCATTGCCCCGGTCTGATTCTGGGGATTGAATATGAATAAGAAAAGAATTATCGCTGTCTCGACGATAAAAAGACATGCGCATGGTTTTGTTTCCCTGCTCCGGTTTTTGTTGGGTCAAAGTTACCATGGAGTGCATATCCGTGTCAAATTTCTGCAAATCTTCCATTTTTTGCAATAAAGCTTGCCCTGTGGGTTGCGCCCAAAGGCCACCCAACATCAAAAACAACAATACAAATAACTTTTTCATAAATCCTCTATGCTAAAAACCTTAATCGTAGTGGGTTGTGTCCTAATCATAGTGTTTTAAATACTAATCATAATGTCTTAGCGCAGTAGCAGGGGTAAGTTGCGCTGCTTTGCGAGCCGGAAACCAGGATGTCAAGACCGTGATAAATACTATTAAAATTACAAACAAAGTTATTGATAAAAGCGTAGGCACAAAGACCAAATGATTGTTTATTAGCAACATTCCCAAGGGATTACCCGCCGCTTGAATGGTGAGCTGACTTAAAGCAAACATGCTAATCATCGCTAAAATTACCCCAGCAATGGCCGCCAAAAAGCTCAGTAAAGCGCTTTCTAGCAAAAATATTTTCCGTACCTGGTTGCTCTGCATACCAATGGCACGCATGGTGCCAATTTCTCGGGTACGCTCTCTGATGGTCATACGCAAAGTGTTGATAACGCCTATTAATATTATAAAAAAGATTAATATCACCGCTTGAAAGGTAATCAGCTGCAGAGCACTTTCTAACTGCATAATAGCCGAAGCACCTTCGTACATGGTGTTCACCGACACCGCCGTCCCTTGGTATTTACCCTGGGAAATATCTTTTTGAACTTTGGTCATATCTTCCGTGGTGCTTACCCTGGGGGTAATTTGCCATTCGGGGCTTAAAATCTGGGCAAAATCTGGAGAGATTTCTACAGAGTTGAGGGGGTGAATCTGGGGCAATGCGCCGTAGAGCTGAGGGTAGAAGTAATCGTCCCGGGCTAAGATTAAATTAGGGGGTAGGGAAGAGTCCGGTTTAAAAAGACCGCCCACCACCAGGCGAAGTTTCTCGGTGCTATCTGCTTGGGGAAAGCGCAGGGCATATTCTAAGAATAGGGTATCGCCAGGGGCAAGTTTGTGCTCTTGGGCCCAAGGTGCTGAAATTAAAACTTGATTTCTGCTCCAGTCAAAATCACCCACTAAACGCTTTTGTAAAAGTTCTTGACTGGAGCTATCGCTGAGATAGCCGCTGTAAAAAGCTGTGCCCAAGCTTTGCCCCTGGTGTTGCCAAGCACCTTCTATAAAAACCCAGGGAGATTGGAGCATATCCCAGATACGATCCGCCACTAAACGCGCTTCTTTTTGGGGATTTTCTAAAACTATGTTCAGACTGGGGCTATCTTCGGGGTCTAAATTTATGAGTTGCACAATATCTTTGATATTCAGCAAAGTTACGCTTTCCATAAATAGGTTCGAAGGTTCAAAAATCCCCACCAAAGTCAGACGTGCGGCTACAAAAGTCCCGTGTACATCTTGGGCGCGCACGCGTAAAATATCCCCCACTTGGGCGTTGATGTATTTGGCCCGCGCCGCCGACATAATGAAAGGATTTTCCACCGTAGAATCACGCAAATCGCTCCAATGCCCCGCTACAAAATGAAAATCATCGTTTAAATGGGCAGAATCTGCGGGGCTAAGCGGGCCCTGCAGGTTCAAGCCCATGAGGGCGGCGTTGTCCGACTTCCCATTGCCCACTAGCCGCCCTAAAATCCCGATGTTTTCCTCAACTTTAATCACCCCCGGGATTTGCGCAATGGAATCTTGCCAATGCTTTCCACCTCGCAGCATTTGCGACATGGGCTTTCCCAGATGGGCAAAATTTACGATTACATGCCCCGAAACCGAAGATATTATTCTATTTACTAGCGTATGAGAAATACCGTGGGCAAAAGAATTGGCGATAATCAAAAATGCGGTTCCCAAGGCGATAGCCGCACCTAAAAAGATATTGCGTCTTTTTTGCCTAAATAAATTGCGAAATGCCATGCGTAATAAAGTCATAAGTGTTCCTATTCCCGAGAAATGGCATCTAAAGGAGTGATTTTACGGGCGATATTGATGGGGTAAAGCGCCGCCAAAATAGTAACTGCAGCCAGTTGTGCATAAGTGAGCAACAAATCAGCCAAGCCAAAAGTGGGGTTAAAAGTGTCGCCGCCAAAAAACAGCTGCAACATATCGTTGTCCGTGGTGATATTTAGACTGCGTATTACCAAAACCACGATAAAGCCCAGTAAAACGCCTAAATTGCCAAAAACAAAGGCCAAAACCCCAGTTTCTAACATAAACATTCTGGCAATAAAGCCTTTGCGAGCTCCCACCGCACGCATCATGCCAATTTCAGAAGTGCGTTCCAAAGCAGCCATGGAAAGCGTATTGACGATGATTATAATAGCTACAAAAAATAGAAAAGCCACAAAGACATTGAGGGAAGCTTTGATTAAAATACTCATGGAACCAATTACTCCGCTGGCGGTTTGCCAAGTTAGGGGCCGTAGGGGAATATCTTCTTGGGCAAAAAGGCGATTTAGGCTATCCATGGCTGCTTGGCGATTAATTTCGGGCTTAATGCGGGTGAAAATCATCTGATAAACCCCTGCTTCTTCGGTTTTAGGCACAAATTCTTCTTTTTCTGGACTTACAGATTCTTGGCTAAACATCTCCTCAAAATCCATATCATTGCCAAAAAGTGCATCTAAATTATCGCTGTCAAAGCTCAGTAAAGCGAGGTTTTCCGCAGAAATCTCCTCTTGTTCTTCATCTTGGTTAAAATAGCCCATACTTTGACGATAGGAATTAATATCAGTTAAGATAAAATGCCCCCAAATCACATTTAGGGCTTTATATTTGACCACCGCATCTACGGTCATGCGAATATCCGTGGCGGTATTAGTGGCGCTATGCCCCATAAAGACAATATCGTTTTGCACCCGCAAATTTCCGTAGTTTTCTTTGGCATCTTTGGGCATAAAAGATGAATCAAGTTCGCTGTGGGGAGGGCTAAACCAAGTGCCCATGGTGGTGTATAAAATCTCCAAAGAACCGCTGGGAATAATCAATCCAGTGCTTTGGGGCCATTGTCCTTGCAACAGTTCTAGGTTGTCGGGAAACACTTTTTGCCAATCTGCAAAGTTTATGCCTAGCAAAAAAGCAAAGCCGGGAGTGCCACCATGCTCGTTGAGAGCCATGACAAAATCTTTGCCCGCAGGGACAAATCCTGTAAATAATCCCGAGTTTTCCAGATAGGGTTTTATGGTGTCGTAGCGGAAAATATCTTCTAAGGGCTTGCCTGCCATATCTAAGATAACATTGTCATCTATTTGGTCTTGGGAAACTAAAATAATATCGCCGGTGAAGCTTTCCACCACACTTTTTTCCAAGCCTTTTTCCATGCCTGAAATCACCGAGTTACCCAGAGTTAATAGCAAGGCTCCAAGGGCTAAAATCGAACCTATAACTAAGCTTTTCCCGCGGTGGCGAAATATATTGCGCCAAGCTATTTTTAAAGCTAACATATTAATCGTCCTGAATTAGCCCATCGTGGATTTTAACAATGCGTTGGGCATATTTTTGCACATCGGGATCATGGGTGGAAAACAAGAAAGTGGTGCCTAAACTTTGGTTCATTTGCACCATTAAGTCTAAAATACTCGCCCCCGTGGCAGAATCTAAGTTGGCCGTGGGTTCATCGGCTAAAACCAGGGCGGGCTCGGTGACTAAAGCTCTGGCAATGGCCACTCGTTGTCTTTGCCCTCCAGAAAGCTCCGCAGGCCGGTGATGCAAATGATCGCCTAAACCTACCGCATGGAGTAAATCTTTGGCTTTGCGGCGAATATCCGTGGCACTTTGTTCTTTCATTAACAAAAGGGGAAATTCCACATTTTCCAAGGTGTTTAAAACTGGAATTAAGTTAAAAGTCTGAAAAATAAAACCAATTTTGCGCAAGCGCAGGTCTGTGAGTTCTTTGTCTTTTAAACTACCGATGTCGGTGCCAGCAACTTCTACTTTGCCGCTAGTGGGGGTGTCCACACAACCTATGATATTTAACAGTGTGGTTTTACCGCTGCCCGAAGGCCCCATTACCGAAAGTAGTTCACCGCTTTTTATGTTTAAATCAACGCCGCGTAAAGCGTGTACGGTGGTGCTGTCCAAAGAGTAATCTTTAGTAAGGGCTTCGATGGCCACTATATTCATTTTGCCTCCAATGCAATTGTATTTAAGCTAAATAAATTAGGCAAAATTTGCTATGCAAATCGCTGAAAAATCTCGATTTATCGACTAAAAACTATGTTTTTGCCAATAATTCTTTGACTTTTGCCACTAGAGCTTTACGGTCCAAGGGTTTTTGAAAAGTGGCGGCTACGCCAAAATTTTGTGCAGAATTCAAATAATCTCTAGAATCTAAACGACCACCACCCGAAATAGCGATAATATCAGTGTCCGGCCATCTTTGTTTTACTTCAAAAATAATTTCAAAACCGTCTTTTTCGGGCATTACAATATCGGTTATCACTACTTTATAGGTCTTTAGGTTAAAAAGTGCTTCGGCTTCAATACCATTGGCTACTACATCTACGGGAACTTCAGCTAATTTAAACACTTCACTTAAAAGGGAACGAATTTGATAATCATCGTCTATTATTATTACTTCTGTCATATTTTCTCATTATACTTTAATTTGCCAAAATTTTAAATACTTCAAAAAAAATATTTCATTACTTTGGTAAACGAATTGAAAGTATATACTATTCCTGCTCAGGTATGGGGAGATATATCCTAAATTCTGTTCCTATTTCGGGCTTAGATTCCACTCCTATATGGCCGCCCCAGGAGTTAACAATGCCCAAAACCACAGAAAGTCCTAAACCAGTGCCTTCATTGCTTTTTTTAGTAGTGAAAAAGGGATCAAAAATACGCGGTAAAATATGTTTGGGAATACTTTCTCCAGTGTCGATAACTTGTAGTTTATACCAGTTTCCTGGAGGTATAGCTTGGTCTGCAAAATATGAACTCACTTTAAATGAAATTTTACTGAGTTTTATGCTGATGGTGCCTCCAGTTGGGCTCATGGCGTGAATAGCATTGGTGCATAAATTCATCACAATGCGGTTTAGTTCAATGGTTTCCCCCAGTAACATATATTCCTCTTGGGGAATTTCTGTATAAATATCAATGTTCTCTGGTAAATTTCCTCTGAGCAGTTTAATGGTTTCATTTAAAGTAAAGGTAAAAGAAATTAAACTAAGTTCTTCGCTTTCATCGCGACTGAAATCCAACATTTTTTGCACTAGTTCTTTGCCTCTTTCCGCTGCTGTGAGCACTTCTAGCAAATATTTTTGCACTTGGTGTTCGGAGTCTAGCACTTCTGTGGAAATTTCTGTATAACCGATGAGCGCACCTAAAATATTGTTAAAATCGTGGGCTAATCCCCCGGCTAAAGTGCCCATGGCTTCCATTTTATTGGCATGGAGCAAATGCTCTTTAAACTCGAGGCGCTCTTTTTCCATTTTGCGAAACTCAGTGATGTCCATAACTATGCCGAGTATGCCTTGAATGTTGTTTTTATAATTCATCAAGGGCATTTTATAGCTTCTGTAATGACGAATGTCTCCATCTTGGGGGTTGGAGTATTCTAACTCGATGTTTTCGCCTTTTAAAACTCTTTGGTCGTTGCGATTTTCTTCTTGAATTTTAGAGGGGTTAAAATTGGTGCTTTCTAAATCGTAGCCCAATAAATTGCCGCGCATCTTTTGATCTGCTCGATTTTGTAGCACATAGATGCTTTTTTTGTTTTTTATATAGACCTGAAAAGGTAAATTGTCAATTAGTGATTGCAAAAGATATTCACGGTCTTGTAAATGTTGTTGAGCCTTGCGCAAAGCTATGGTTTGAGTGGAGTTTGATATTTCTTTGGGACTTAAGTTTTCGTGATTATTTTTAAAGGCATCAGTGGTATCTCTTAAAATTAAAATTTTCCCTTGGGTGATTCCTCGAATTTTTTGACGGACTACTGACAAACTAAATTGAGCGGAATAGTTAGCTTTTTCTATAAAAAAAGGATAATCTTCGTACCAAACATGATCTTGGTATTGGGGAAATATGTCGTTTATATGTTTACCTTTGAGTTGAGAGTATTTAATGTTTAAAATCTGGGCCGCAGCAATGTTAGCCACATCTATATAACCGTTTAAGTTAATAGAGATAATACCATCTTTAATTTCTTCGAGTAAACTGCCGGTGAGTTGAAACAAAGTGGGTTTGGCGCTGCGGTGATCAAATACGGAAAAGTAAATGCTGTACAACAAGAAAACAAAGCCCAAAGGAGCTAGTTCCATCAGATAATCTATGCCTACAATGGGTAAAACAAAGGTTACCAATATAGGGATACTTAGAGAAATTGGGGTGGCCCAAAGCAAGGCTAACAAAGCGTTGCGAGTCTCATTTTGCGTGGATTTATAGGCTTTGAAAAGCAAACGCATTCCCCAAAGTATAGGAGTGATTACAGAAAAAATAATGGCAAAAAAAGTGAAAAATCCGTATTCCGTGTGAAAACCGAGATAAGATAGACTTACACCTTTAATTATATGAGGTGTGAAAATTCCAATGAGGGAAAAACCTAAAGCGATCCAAGTAAAAGGTGATTTCAAAAAGTTATAACGGATGCTGATAAGTGATTCGAAAAATCGGAGTACAAAAAGGCCTAGAAATAGCCAAATAAATGTGGAAATGCGGAAAATTGTGATTTTATAAGGAATGTCTAGTGGTAATTGATGCACCACTGAAGCTAATAACCAAAGAATAACTGTGCCACCCAGTTTGACAAAATGCAGTACAATTTCACTTTTTAGCGGGCGGGTAGCGACTACGCTGACCATTAAAGAAAGAGTTAGTAGCAGGGAAATAAAATAAAAACCGCTAATTACCCAAGGCATAAAATTATTGATGTTTGCGACAGCCATAAATAAAATCTAACTATTCTAAGGGGAGTTTTTGACTATAAAAGCGCAGAGCATTACTATAACATTGTTTTAGAGTGGATTGCAGATCTAAACTCCATAGTTCTCCCAGTTGATTAGCGGTATCTAAAAGCTGATTTTCCCATAACTTTAGGTCTAATTTAGGCTTATCCCAATCGCTTTCCAGCAAAATTTTCTGGGGATTTATGTTTTTAATGGCATTTTGAGCTTTTAAACTGCGAAAAGAGTCCAAATGTACGGAAATATAGCCTCCCATAGCGTCAATATTTTGTGCTTGCTGCACGCTTCCTGTGAATCGGTGAAACAAAAATTTTGGCGGAGAATGTTGTTTAATCAGGTGTAAAACTCTATCTACGGCTCGTACGCTATGTAAAACTATGGGCCGGTTAAACTCTGCAGCTAGTTTTAGCTGGAATTTTAAAAATTCTTCTTGTAATTTTTGGGTGTCTCGCCTACGAAGGGACAAATCTAAGCCAGTTTCTCCAATAAAGCTCTGGGGAAATTTACCCAAGAGCTCTGCTAGGTCCTTTTGCCAGTTTTCTGGGGTGTTTTGTACATACCAAGGGTGAATACCAAAACCACAAAAGGCGTTTTGAGGCCCAGTCAAACAAATTTCACTTAAAATGCCCCAATCTGTGATTTTACTGCTACAAGTGGCGTATTTTGTGTTAAGATCCAATAAAAAATCGAAAATATGATTATGTGCGTCAAATAGTTTATACATTTTTAAAACAAAAATTTAGATTATTTTTATGCGTGAACTTATAGAAAAAATTATACGGTTGGGATTTTCAGTGGTTTTTAGTGCAAATGAGGAAGGGGAACCATGTATTTTGATTTATCCTCAAAGCTCTGAAAGAACCAGTAAAAGTAAAGCCAAGTTTAGTTGTGTATTGACGCCAGGCACTTTTCAAGAGGCTTCTGAAACTGTATTAGAAGATTTTCTCAAAAAATTGCAAAAGCGGGTTTAAAGATTTATGAAGATTGTTATTGATGATAAAATTCCTTTTTTAGAAAAAGCTTTTGAAAATATTGCTGAAACGGTTTTTTTGTCGGGGCCAGAAATCACTGCGACGGATTTGCAAGATGCCCAGGCACTTTTTGTGCGCACTCGCACTAAGGTCAATAAAGAATTGTTGGCAAATACTCCAGTAAAATTTGTGGGTAGCGCAACCATCGGATTTGATCATGTAGATTTAGATTGGTTGCAAGAAAAACAAATAGCCTTTAGCAATGCTCCAGGGTGTAATGCTTTTGCGGTGATGCAATATGTAATTTGCGCCCTTAAAGAAATTGCTTATGTGCAAGGCCACAGCTTGGAGGGCAAAGTTTTAGGTGTGGTGGGGGTGGGAAATGTGGGCAGTGTTGTGGCAAAAGCAGCTCAAGGTTTGGGGATGGAAGTTTTGCTTAATGATCCTCCACGAGCAGAAATAGAGGGTGAAAAAGCTTTTACCCACATAGAAGAAATTGCCAAAAGAGCGGATTATATAAGTTTTCATGTACCCTTACAAAAAGATGGTGATCATTGCACTTATAGAATGGTTAACGCGCACTATTTATCACTGATGCGAGATTCAGCTTGGTTAATAAACACCAGTAGGGGAGAGGTGGTGGACAATACCGCCTTGCTTTTTGCTTTGCGTAGCGGCTGCCTCGAAGGCGCGGTTTTGGATGTATGGGAAAATGAAACCAGCGAAATTAACAGTGAATTGCTCTCTTTGGTGGATATTTCCACCCCTCATATAGCGGGTTATTCTTTGGAAGGAAAGGTAAATGCCACCCAACAAATTGTGCGAGCTTGGGCAGAGCATTTTGACATTGATGCTTTGAAAACCTTTAGTGTAGATGCTGATTTGCTGTTTCCGCCTATGGTTCCTCACATCAATTTACAAGAATTTGACGATGATATCGCCGCTTTGCTCCACGCTTTGCGTTGCACCTACGATTTGCGCAAAGATTCCCAGAATCTCAAAGCTTTCCCCGCCGAATTCGAAAGTCTGCGCAGTAACTACTACTTCCGCCGGGAATTTTCCGCCCACAAAGTCAGCCTGAACCCCCAAGCCGAAGTTTTGGCTCAACGCTTAAAAGCCCTGGGATTTGAAGTTGGGAAATGAGTAGTAAGTAGTAAATTAGTAGAAAACGCCGTACTTACTTCTTTTTTAGAGAGTTCGGGGAATAAATATTAATTTAAAAGTGAGGGGCGGAATGGCTAAAGATTTTAAAGATTTATTTGTTTGGCAAAAGTCAATGGATCTCGTAGTTGAAGTTTATCAACTTGCTAAAATGTTGCCTAAAAAAGAACAGTATTCATTATGTGACCAAATAAAGCGTTCTGCTGTGTCTATTCCAAGCAATATTGCTGAAGGTCAAGGTAGAAAAACAAATAATGAGTTTAACAGGTTTCTTTCTATTGCTAATGGCTCAAAGGCTGAATTGGAAACCCAATTATTACTTTGTGTTAAAATTAATTATCTCAAAAAAGATGAAATAAGCTTAGCATTAAACTTAATCCATGACATTGGTAAAATGATAAATGGCTTACAAAAATCTTTACGCTAACTACTGCCCTAAAAGCTTGTC
>LSQX01254256.1_pt1 | contig 28517 bp, 30 predicted proteins | sample 654561 | NCBI WGS metagenome assembly LSQX01 (sample SAMN04489861, study PRJNA283612) | anaerobic digester metagenome | isolation source: 4 biogas reactors fed with cattle manure at either 37C or 55C with and... | place: Denmark: Kongens Lyngby | collected 2014
TTTGCTTTGACATACCATTCAGAATGGTCGTTATATGTTTCACGGGGATCAAGAGCTGCACTATCTATACCGTTTAAAGCAACAGGAATTTCAAGATTAAAAATAGGAATCACTTTTTTCTTTGCTTTTTCAATTGATCCGTCAAGGATAGCATCAATAATATTCCTGGTATCTTTAATTGAAATTCTTTTTCCCGAACCATTCCATCCTGTATTAACAAGATAAGCAACAGCATTGTGCTCTTCCATCTTTTTAACCAGTTCTTCACCATATTTTGTAGGATGAAGAGATAAAAATGCAGCACCAAAACAGGTAGAAAAAGTAGGCTGTGGAGTTGTTATACCCCTCTCGGTACCTGCCAGCTTTGCTGTAAACCCGGAAAGAAAATGATATTTGGTCTGCTCTGAAGTAAGCTTTGAAACAAGAGGCAATACACCAAAAGCATCAGCTGTAAGAAATATAACCTTTTGGGCATGTCCGGCTTTAGAAACCGGTTTTACAATATTTTCAATATGATATATCGGATAAGAAACCCTTGTATTTTCAGTAAGTGAGCTATCGCTGAAATCAATTTTACCATTCTCATCAACCGTCACATTCTCTAATAATGCATCTCTTCTGATAGCTTTAAATATGTCAGGTTCAGCCTCAGGGTCAAGATTTATGGTTTTAGCATAACAACCTCCTTCAAAATTAAAAATACCATCATCATCCCACCCATGTTCATCATCACCGATTAGTTTTCTTTTCGGGTCGGTTGACAAAGTTGTCTTACCTGTACCGGACAATCCGAAAAATATTGCCACATCGCCATCTTTATCAACATTTGCCGAGCAGTGCATTGATGCAATCCCTTTTAAGGGAAGGTAATAATTCATCATTGCAAAGAGACCTTTTTTCATTTCTCCGCCATACCATGAACCTCCAACAACATGCATCCTTTCAGTCAGATTGAAAACAGTGTACACTTCGGAATTCAAACCATGCTCTCTCCATTTGGGGTTAATGATCTTAGATGCGTTAAGAGATACAAAGTCAGGTTCCCCGTAATTTTTCAACTCTTCGCGATCAGGCCTGATAAACATATTCTTTACAAAATGTGCCTGCCAGGCAACCTCCATAATAAACCTGACTTTAAGTCGTGAATTAGGATTTGCTCCGCAAAAGGTATCCATTACAAATAATCTCTTACCTGACAGTTGACTTACCGTCAATTCTTTAAGATCATTCCACACCTCTGTGGAAACCGGCTTATTATCATTTGGCGCCTCTTTTGAAGTCCACCATATAGTATCGCGGGTGGTATCATCCATTACAATGTATTTATCTTTAGGAGATCTGCCGGTATAAATACCGGTCATTACATTCACCGCATCCAACTCTGTAAGCTGAGCCCTTTCAAAACCTTCAAGTTCAGACCTCATCTCTTCATTAAAAAGTTCTTCATACGATGGATTGTATACTATCTCTTTTACATTGTAAATACCATATTTGCTCAAATTCAAATCTTGCATATCTGTCAACTATTATCTAAAAAATTAACTAGAAAATATTAAACAGAAACAAAAATATAGTTTATTGCCAGTTTTTATACTAAACACCCTTATTTACCACATTTATGTAATAAAATAAACAATATCTTAACAAATTATCACAAAGTTGAGGGTAAAACTGTTTTTTTGTAATTCATAAGAATTTTTCGGGAATACAAATCACCAACTCCCACCGGCAATAAAAACCAAAATGAATATATTACAAATGACAGATATACAAGCAGATAGTCAAGATCTGGGATGATACTGATTAATTGTATCTTTTAAGTAATCGCGGTCAAGATGAGTATATATTTCTGTTGTCAGAATCGACTCATGCCCCAGCATCTCTTGCACTGCCCTAAGATCGGCACCACCATTAATAAGGTGTGTTGCAAAAGAGTGTCTAAAGGTATGCGGACTGACCTTTTTCTTTAAACCGGTCTTGGCAACAAGATTCTTTATTATAGTAAAAATCATAACCCTGCTTAACTGCTGCCCTCTTCTGTTTAAAAACAAAATATTTTCACTCTCTTTCTGAACTTTTAACTTATTACGATAGCTTTCAATATATTTTGTTATCTCCTCCTCCGCCCTGCTGCTAACAGGGACCAAACGCTCTTTACCTGCCTTGCCTTCAATTTTTACAAATCCCTGATCAAAATGGAGATTTGTCAACTTCAGGTTAACAAGCTCCGAGACTCTTAAACCACAGCTGTACAATGTTTCAAGCATCGCTTTATTTCTTTGCCCTTCAGGCTTTTCAAGAGATATAGCATCAATAAGTTTATCTATCTCCTCCATAGTGAGGATATCGGGAAGCTTTCTCCCTATTTTAGGTGACTCCAGCAATGCAGTCGGGTCACTTGAAATTTTTTCTTCAATAAGAAGATATTTAAAAAAAGATTTTATGCCCGAAATAGTTCTTGCCTGGGTTCGGGGGCTGACCCCTTTTTCATTTAACCACTCCACAAAACTTGTAAGATGCTCCAATTTTACCTTTTCAGGTGTAACTCTTTTATATCTGGCATCCAAAAAATAAGTTAGTTTATTAATATCGTTTATATAGGCTGCTATAGAATTCTGCGAAAGTGACTTCTCAAGTTTCAGGTAACTTTCATACCCTTTTTTTCCGGTTTCCCATTTCATCTGTATATAAAATATTAAAGATTTTAATTAATAATTTCAAATAAATATATATTGCTTCAAATTTTTTACATCACAAAATGCAGCTTACATTAAAATAGTTTTTCCCAATTCTATTTTAAATACATTATATTATGTTGTTTAATACGTTTAAACAGATATAAAGTTACTATAAAAAAAAGTTACTATTTTATTTTGTAAATTAACAAAGGGCCTGTCAGGTGATTTAAGATACCAAAAATATGGAGTTGACGGGAGCTCATCGGGAGATGCAAGGCGGTATGTACCAAATATATCTGTTGCCGGTAATGATATTACTCCGGATACAGCTGCAGCAGTTCCTGTAAACTGACGCAGGTTAAAATAATGCTTTACTGTCATAATCGGTCCTCCCAATGATTAATTTAATTAATATTAAAATACTCATTACTGCAGATAAAAGTACAATAATTATTGAAAATTCAAATCAATTTTTAGCAATTACAAGCATTTCAAAATCTTCAGGAGTCAGTTTGTGATCTCTGGAAAAAGCTCCAAGACGCGCTCCGAAAATATCAATGTTTTTGTATTCCAGCGATTTTAAGAGCCAGGTTATTTCACTGGGCACGTAATATCTTTCATTGCAATCAAGAGTTTTTGTATTGCCTGAGTCGTCTTTAAATTCAGTAATGTTATGATCACGAAAAGTCATAAGATCAAATGAATTGCTTTTGTAAACAGCATTTCCTGGATCTGTTGTTGATTCGCAAAATTTCTCAACCGAATGAAATAGGGGGAAAAGTCCGTTAAGGGTAGTGAAAATAAATTTTCCGGGATTTCTGAGAGATTTAGAGACATTCTGCAGTATCTCATAATTCATTTCATCCGTTTCCATCAGCGGGAACCCACCTTCACACAACATAATAGCGATATCAAACTCTTTATCGAAGGATAAATTCCTGGCATCCTGTCTTAGAAAATTAATTTTCAGACTCTCTTTTTCAGCTTTCTCTTTTGCTCTGGAAAGTTGTGATTCCGACAGGTCAATGCCGGTAACATTATAGCCTCTTTTAGTAAGTTCAATTGCATGCCTCCCGGTTCCGCATCCAACATCCAGGATTTTTATGTTTTTATTATAGCCTGATTCCTTTTCAATAAAATCGCACTCTCCAGACGTTCCTTTAGTATAATTTTCATTATCATATGATTGGCCGTAGTTCTCAAATAGAGATTCATACCATTGTTTTTTCATTTAAAATTGTTTATTTTTTTTCAGAGGTATTGTTATTGCCGGACTCTTCAATATTTTTTTCAATTTGTTTTATCAATTCATTATTCCTGTCAATAGTGGATTTTATTTTTTCAATCTCTGTCTTATCCTTTAGGTCATCTAGTTTCTCCTTTAGGGATAACTGCTTATTATGAATCTCTTTCAGCAAGTCTTTTTTCTTCTCAATTTTTTCAGATTTTATGGCTTCATCAAAAATAAGATCTTCAGGCGACAATTCATCTTTATGTCCATTATTCTCAATTTTGATTTGAGGTATAAACCTGTTGTTTTCGACCCTTCTCTGGTTCATGAAAGTCGGAGAAACAATTTCAATATTTTTTTCATGGAGTTTATCCATTACTTTGGCATTTAACTGCGAACTGGTACTAAAAAATTTATTGCTGTCATCCAGGAATCCATGGATTTTATATACTACTGAAAAGTCGCCAAGGCTTATTATATAAACATAAGGATCGGTTAACCCGGTTTCGGTAGCCGCATCTTTTAAAGCCTCCTCAATATCATACCGTGAAACATCATAGCCCAATGATACTGTAGTAGAGATAACCGTATTAATTTTACGGGTCAGCTTTACGGGGTTATTTGCAATATACAAATTTGGCAGGGTCATGAAATTGCTGTCCTCGAGTTGAATTTCTGTATGGAAAATACTTTTTTTAGTCACTCTGCCGTGCAGGTCTCCGATTTTAATAAGATCTCCGTTCCTGAACCGGTTCATCGAATTATTCATTATACCAGCAATGAGATTTCCCAATACGTTGGTAGAACTTAAAGCGATACCTGCAGTGATAATAATACCCAGGAAACTAAGTATTTGTCCTTTCGTCGATTTGTCAATTGGAAGTGATAGTATTAGTGCCAGGGTTCCAAAAAGAACAATAAAAAACGAAATAGTTTTTTTTATGATATTTTTGTCTGTTGAGGCAGATTGGAACTTACTAAATACGCGTGAATTTAAGGTCATAAGAATAATAATAATCAGCAATATACCCGCAGGTTCAAGTAATGATTCCAGGATACTTAATAACTTTTCCATAATTAACAAATTTTTTATGATGTCACAAAATATCTTTTAATACCGCTTCAATTGTTGGGAATTTAAATTCAAATCCGGCTTCAAGTAATTTTGCAGGTATAACTGCCGGACTGTTTGTCAGGAGTCCTGCCGCTTCACCATAAAATGCCTTAAGGACAAAGGCCGGTACCCTGAAGAGAGCTGGTCTTCTGAGCGTTGATGCAAATGCTTTAGTAAAATCTTCATTAGTAATCTGACCGGGGGCAGCGAGATTATAAATTCCGGGGGAAAGCTTATTATCAAGTGCTTTTAAAAATGCCTCACTGACATCTTTTTCATGTATGAAAGGGAATGGCTGTTTGCCATTTCCTATTTTGCCGCCAATTCCCAATTTAAATGGTAACGCCATCATTTTTACAGTAACTGCTTTACTGCCCAAAACAACAGCTATCCTGAATATGGTCATGCTTATATTTTCAGGCAGTTTTTTCCAAACCGATTCCCAATCCCGTACAAGATTACCTAAAAATCCGGGGTCAAAATCCACACTGTTTTCATCATGTAATTTATCAGATTTGTAGACACCAATTGCTGAAGCAGTGATAATCCTTTTTGGCCTCAGCTCATTTGGCAGCAGGTTTACCGCGCTTACGATGTTTTGTGCAGTTTTTACCCTGCTGTTATAGATGACCTCCCTGTTTTTTTTACTCCACCGTCTGAGTACCGGTGCACCGGCCAGGTTAATGACAGCAATAGAACCCGCCAGCTCATTGCTTAATTTTTGGGGACTGCTATAGAGTAATTCACGGCTTATTGCAGAGAATTTATATCCACGGTTTTCAAGTTCATTTGTTATCAGTTTTCCGAGATATCCATTTGCCCCTGTGATTTTTATTTCCACTGTGATTAAATTTATCAGATGTAAATATAATCATAATGTAATTTTAATAGTTATTTTTTGAAAGTTGTCTGCCGGAATATTGTTTCATAACCTTTTGTTTTGTTACTTTTACATCACAAATGAGTTTTAATGTTTAGACGGATTCGAATTATATGGCAAAGGTATTCAATGCTGTGGTTACACCAATTGATTGCCTGGCGGATAGCCCGGATTCCTGAAAGGCAGTTTCTGTACGTCTTAAGTTTTATTGTAGGTGTATTCAGTGGCATTGCAGCATTCCTGCTGAAGAACCTGATTCATTTTGTAGCAGAAAAACTTACCAGCTGGTTTGAGGTTGACTCTATCAGCTACTTTTTTCTGATTTATCCACTGATAGGCATTTTTTTTACAGTTCTTTTTGTCCGTTATTTTGTTAAAGACAATATAAACCACGGAATTTCAAAAATACTTTACTCCATTTCCAGGCAGGGAAGCCGGATAAAATCACATAATAACTGGTCTTCCATGGTAGCCAGTTCACTGACCATAGGATTCGGAGGTTCGGTAGGAGCGGAGGCGCCTATAGTGCTTACCGGCGCCTCCATCGGTTCGAACCTTGCCCGCCTTTTCAGGCTTAATTATACTTATGTAACACTAATGATAGGTTGTGGAGCTGCAGGTGCCATTTCCGGGATTTTTAACGCTCCGATTGCAGGGATAGTGTTTACTCTGGAGGTACTGATGCTTGACCTTACAATGGCATACCTGATACCTTTACTGATCTCTGCTGTTACAGCTGCTGTTATTTCCAACCTGTTCATGGGCGAGGAGGTAATGCTGCATTTTAATTATGTCAATACTTTTACGTTAGATACAGTATGGCTATATATCCTTTTAGGGATATTTACCGGATTTGTTGCAATATATTTTACGCGAATGACTATGATGCTTGAGTCAAAATTCAAGAAAATCGATTCGTGGAGTATGAGATTAATAATCGGTGGTATTATTATGGGATTGCTGGTATTTCTTTTCCCCCCGCTGTGGGGTGAAGGCTACAGGGAGATTGGTTTGATCTTTAACGGTAACGGATCCTCACTGTTAAATAATTCCTTGTTTTTAGGATGGGCTGATAGTCCTTTGCTGATACTGCTTTTTCTGGCAGGAATACTTATGTTTAAGGTTATTGCTATGGTCGCCACGACCGGGTCAGGGGGCATCGGAGGAGTATTTGCACCTACGCTTTTTATGGGTGCTATCGCAGGTTATTTTTTTTCGACATTGATCAATATAACCGGGCAATTTGAACTCCCATACGATAATTTTGCGCTCGCGGGTATGGCCGGAATGATGGCAGCTGTAATGCATGCCCCGCTTACTGCAATATTTTTAACCGCAGAGATGACAAGCGGTTACGATCTTTTCATACCGTTAATAATGACTTCTATTGTTGCATATGTTACTATAATGTTTTTTGAACCCCATTCAGTTTATACCAAGCAATTGGCTGAGGCGGGTGACCTTTTGACCCATCATAAAGACAAAACTGTTTTACGAATGATGAACGTCCGGAATTTAATAGAGACAGATTTTGAGGTCATTAATCCTGAAGCTACCCTTGGAGACCTGGTTAAGGCAATATCCAGATCACACCGGAATCTTTTTCCTGTTGTTGACGGGAATGGCATTCTGAAAGGAATGGTAAAACTTTCTGATGTGAGGAAACTTATTTTTGAAAGGGATCTGTATGACAAAGTTATGGTGAAAGATCTTATGTACATGCCTGAATTTTTTATATCACCGAATGACAGTATGGAAGCTGTGGCAGAAAAATTTGAGTCATGTGGCAGATATAACCTTGCTGTTATAGAGGAAGATAACAGATATCTTGGATTTATTTCCCGTGCAGTGGCCTTTTCTAAATACCGGAAAACAGTGCAGGATTTTTCATTTGAGTAATAGCAAATTTGATGTATTTAATTCGAATAACATGATAACTCGCGGAACATTTATTACCCGGATTTCCGGCGGAATTATTGGCCTTAGCCTGCCTGATTATGCATGGCCTGTAAATCATTTTGCCGGAAATAATTTACCTGTGGTGATTTCAACATGGAGGCATGGAGTAGCAGCCAATGAGACGGCATGGAAAATATTATCAGATAATGGTTATGCACTTGATGCTGTGGAGGCAGGAGTCAGGGTTTCTGAAGCTGACCCCGGTGTGAATTCAGTTGGATATGGTGGAATTCCTGATGCTTCCGGTAAGGTTACACTTGATGCAAGCATTATGGATGAGAAGGGCAGGGCAGGGAGTGTCTCTTATCTGCAGCATATAAAGCATCCCATATCAGTTGCCAGGCTGGTTATGGAGAAAACACCTCATGTAATGCTTAGTGGAAGGGGTGCCCTGAAGTTTGCCATGGAGAACGGCTTTAATAAAGAGAAGCTGCTGACAAATGCAGCCCGGCAAAGATGGAAGAGATGGAAGACGGAAGAGAAAGTATATAAACCAGAAATAAACTCTGAAAATCAGGAGGGAGATCATGATACTATAAGCATGCTTGCAGTTGACAGTGAAAGCCGCATCTGTGGTGCCTGCACTACCAGCGGCCTTGCATTTAAGATGCATGGAAGGGTAGGTGATTCACCCATTATCGGGGCCGGACTGTTTGTTGACGGCGAGATAGGAGCTGCTGCTGCTACCGGTACAGGAGAACTGGTGATGAAAACATTAGGTTCATTTTTGGTTGTGGAAAATATGAGGAATGGAATGACTCCTTTTCAGGCTTGTGAAGCTGCCATTATCCGTATTACCAAAAAGATCCCTGATTTCAGTGAATACCAGGTTGGCTTCATTGCATTGAGCAAGTCTGGGGAATATGGAGCAGCAAGTATAAGTCCCGGATTTGAATATGCCGTTGCAACAGCTGAATTCACAGGATTGAAAGAGGCTGATTCATGGATGAAAGCACAATAACTACAGAAAAAGGGACTTTTGCAAGTCCCTTTTTTGTTAAACGAACGGAGCGTTTTTAAGGTAATTAAAGCTTAGTTCGACACTTTCAAGAGGATCAAGGTCACGGAACCTGTCCTGTTCAACAAAGAACATCTTCATGCCGGCTGTCTCCTTTACGGCAAATATGCTCTCAAAATCTATTCTTCCGCTGCCTACAGGTGCAAAAAACATATCTTCTGTTTTTACCATATCTTTCAGGTGGTATATTTCGAACCGGCCGGGGAATTTTTTAATGTAATCAACCGGGTCATAGCCTCCCCGTGTCACCCAGTATAGGTCTATCTCAAAAGTAACAAGCTTTGGGTCAGTCTCTGCAATCAGCACATCCATCCCCATCTGGCCGCCCATATTTTCAAATTCAAAAGCGTGGTTGTGATAACCGAACCGGATATCAAATTTCTTAGCAATCTCTCCTATTTTATTAAATTTTTCTGCAGTTGATTTATAACCGTCAATGTTCTTCCTGAATTCTTCGGGAAGATATGGATAAATAACATATTTACAGCCTGCCTCTGCCGCGTCAGTGAATATTTTCACAGCATCTGCAGGTTCAACAACACTGTGGCTGCTGTGCAGAGGCATCCCCAGTTCGTTAAGCCTGTTTGCAAACTGTTTTGGAGCCATTCCGTAGAATGTCCCGTCAGAAAAATTATATCCGGCGGCTTCCATAGAGTTGTAGCCTATTTCGGCAAGCCTGACGAGGGTATTTTCAAGGTCCTGGTTTATTTTATCACGCACTGTATACAGTTGCAATCCGATAATCTTCTCTTTTGATGAGGAACATGACAACTGGGGAATCATTAAGCTTCCTGCTGCAAAAGCAGCTGTTGTTTTCAGGAATTTACGGCGATCTGTCATTTTGCTAATATTTTTTGATTGATTAATTATTATTTGAATTTTCAATTATGAAGCCATTTAAAAATCATCGTAAGGTGAGATGATCTTTTTATTTTTCAAGATGTTAACAACAGCGTCGATAATTTCATCATCCTGCATGGATGCGTAATTGAAAATAACATCAAAATCATCATTGTTGGTATTTCTGCCAATAATCTTTTCAATAAAAATATCTCTCTTGCTATCCATCTCCCTTACAAATTCAACAGACTCTGCCTGTGTCAGGTCCTTTAACTGCATTATTCTGTTAATTCTCCATTCCAGTGGAGCTTCAAGCCTGATGTTTAATTTGTTAGGGACGCTATTTAAGATAACTCCCGCTGAAGGATTTATGATTATAACACGACCTTTATAAGCAAGTCTGCAGATCACACCTTTAAAAGTTTCGAGCATCATTTCATCGGTGATATCATAAATAGTTTCATCACTGAAAACTTTTGCCGCCTGTGTAAGAATTTTTACAGCTTCTTCGGAATCATCATATCCGCTGCTTTTAACTTCGGTGATCATATCCTTAACCACATCTTCGAAAAGATCCTTATCTACCCACTTCCATTCTGCATCAGTTTTCGTGTCAGACATATAACTATATCCGGTGAGGATTTTAGATAGTTTGATAGCAATTCGTTTAGCTGAACAGCCAGCCTGACGGGATATTGTAACCACCGGACCCGGAAAATAACCTGTTTCCAGGTCACAGGAAGCGATGCTGTTTATAAAGTTTTTAATAAATTTTTCCATTTTATGGCTCATTTGACAACAATTCAATATTCACCCGAAGTTACAATCAAATCTTTACGATTGAACAAGATATGTTATTAAATAGGTGATTTTCGAAATGTTATTAAACAAGTTTTTTGTCGGGTTACTGATAAATCTCAACCAGTTTGATGTCAAATACCAGGGCTGAATATGGTGGAATCGAGCCATCCCATGAACCCTGTGAACCATACGCCTGACTTGAAGGAATTAAAAACAATCCTTCTGCACCTTCCGTCAGCAGGCTGATAGCTTCATCGACACCTGGGATAAGTTCCGTTGATTTGAAAGTGTATTTCCAGATTCCGTCTCCCGCATAGTGATATTCGGAAGCATCGAAAACATTTCCCGATTCCGGGAAAAATCCCATATAAATTATTCCGATTGAGTCACCCGGCTGGACCATGGTAACGCCTTCTCCCTCATCTACTATTGTATAAAAAACACCATTTACTGTAGTGTCAACATTGAAACCTTCTGTTATCAGAGAGTCGATGTATCGGGATACTATAGCAGCTTCCCTCTCCGGGGTATATTCAATTTCATCTTCTTTAATACATGAAGCTGTAATAATAATTGCAGCTAAAAATAAAAATTTAGCAATGTCCTTTATTTTTATCATCTTTTTCAATTTTGTTACCGAACAGCTGCAAAGTTAATCAACAACTTTGAATATAATACTTTTTAAGATGTAAAGTAGAATTTAATTATTTCTAACCCTGACGTCATGCATTTTTACAACATATATAAGGGTTGTATACGGTGGGATATTTGCAGTGCCGGCCTTCCCGAATGCCAGGTTTGAAGGTATAATGATGTCCATTTCACATTCTGCATTCATTAAATTTATCCCCGTTCTTAGTCCCTGGATCATATCGTCAGGGGCAAAGATAAATTTCCAGATTCCATTTGGAGGATAAATGTCGAGTGACTGTTCAATAAGTCGGTCATTAAGTGAATAACACTGATATTCAATAAAACAGGTATCTCCCTGTTGCGGGGTAGGTCCGGCCCCCTCATTTTTTAATATATAGAAGATTCCTGTTCCTGCAGTGTCAATATTTAATCCTTCTGCCTCCTTTTTCAGGATAAACTCCTTAAGTTCTGCCATCTCCTGGTCAAAGTCACGGTCATCGTGCTTACAACTATACAGAATGGCGGTAATGGACAGAATAATTGCAATAGTGATATATTTGTTCATCTTTTAATATTAAATAATTGGATGAAAATACGAATTTTATTTTTTTTATATATGTCGTTTTTTAAATAAAAAATCCCGGCTTTCCAGCCGGGATAATTTATAATCTTCAAAAGCGACTATTTGGTTTTTTATAAGAGTTTGTATGCGACAAATATACCATGAACAATTAAACAATGCCAGTCAGGGTTACTGATTTTACTGGTAAAAAAAGCTGATGTTTTGCTTCAGGAAATCTTACTGTTTATAATTACCGGCTTTAATCTTGAAAAAAAGTTATGATATACCTCTTATCAGAACCGATAATTACATATTTTAGTAGAATTTACAAAGAAACGGTTTTGACAGGGTAATTATTAAAGAAAATATTACCGGCCTCAGGTCCGGAATAATTTAATTATGGGAACATTAATTGTATTTTTTGTTTTAGCAATATCTATTTCATTTGTTTGTTCATTGTGGGAGGCTGTTCTTTTAAGCACAACACCTTCATTTATCAGCAGGATGGAAGCTGAAAAGCCACATATAGGCCATATTCTTAATAAAATGAAGGATGATATTGACAGGCCTTTATCCGCAATTCTCACACTTAACACAATTGCCCATACGGTAGGGGCTTTGGGAGTGGGCGTTCAGGCAGGAGAGCTATTTGGTCAAAATTATTTCTATTTCATTGGTGTTCAGATAGCATATGAGTCATTGATTGCAGGTATAATGACACTTGCAATATTGATATTATCAGAGATCATTCCTAAAACAATAGGTGCAAATTACTGGAAGGAGATGACACCTTTCACAGTACGATCACTGCAGGTTTTGCTCATAGTTTTAAGTCCTTTTGTATGGTTAAGCAAATGGATCACCTGGCTTGTCATTAAAGATAAAGGAAGAAGTGTTTTCAGCCGTGCTGATTTTGCGGCTATGGCTGACGCAGGACTTAAAAGCGGTGCACTCGACAGAGAGGAGAAATCTATCATTCAAAACCTTTTAAGGCTGGAAAATTTAAAAGTAAGGGATATCATGACTCCCCGTTCTGTTGTGATGATGGCGGATGAGGAATATACTGTTAATGAGATTTATAAGGAGTTAAAACCTATGGTTTTTTCCAGGATCCCTGTGTTTCATAACCATCCTGATAATATAACAGGGCTTATTCTGAAAGATAATATTCTGGAGAACCTGGCTCAGGACAGGCACCAGGTTAAGGCTTCAGAGATTAAACGTGATATCCTTTTCGTTGAAGACAACTATTCTGTGGCTAAATTAATGGATACACTTGTTCTTAACAGGGAACATATGGCCATGGTAGCAGATAGTTTTGGAAGTATAGTGGGATTAGTAACCATGGAGGACCTTTTTGAAACCCTTTTAGGTTTGGAAATAGTTGATGAATCTGATAGAGTGGAAGATATGCAAAAACTTGCAGTAGAGAGATGGAAAAAAAGAAGTAAAAAACAGAATATAAGAAAAGATAAATAAGCTTCAATACCCCGGACATCCTTTTAAATTTATTTTAATTTATCTGTGTGAGAATCTGTTAAACGACATAAACTTGTTTAATTGATTAATTTTGAAAAAAATAATTTTAAATAATATATTATGAAACGAGCATGTTTGTCAAATAACCCAGGAGTATGATTAAAACATATGCGAGTTACACATGATACATTTATAAATTAATAATTTTAATCATATGAATATTAGTGCGTTACAAAAGGAGAGAGCAAAATATCAACCTAAGTTGCCGGATTCACTTAAAGGTGTAGTGAAATTGTCGGAAGGGGCAAAAACTGAATCTGTTGCTGATCAGAATGAAATAAAAAAGATTTTTCCCTATACCTACGGAATGCCCATTGTCACTTTTGAAAAAGGCCGGAAGCAGGATGGTCAAAAGCCATTGAATGTAGGCGTTATACTTTCCGGAGGACAGGCACCGGGGGGGCATAATGTGATATCAGGCATTTTCGACGGGATAAAAAAAATTGACCCGGCAAGTAAGCTTTATGGTTTTCTGGGAGGCCCTGCCGGATTGGTAGATCATAAATATATAGAACTTACAGGTTCAATAATTGATAAGTACAGAAATACCGGTGGATTTGACATTATAGGATCGGGCCGTACCAAACTGGAAGAGCAGTTGCAGTTTGATGAAGGTTTGGAAATTGCTAAAGGTTTAAAACTTGATGCCCTGGTAATTATTGGCGGCGATGATTCAAATACAAACGCATGCGTTCTGGCTGAATATTACGCAGAAAAAAATTCAGGGGTACAGGTTATAGGATGTCCCAAAACAATAGACGGAGATCTTAAAAATAGTCTGATTGAGACATCCTTCGGTTTTGATACAGCAACAAAAGTATATTCAGAACTTATCGGCAATATTGAACGTGATGCCAATTCTGCAAAAAAATACTGGCATTTTATTAAATTGATGGGCAGGTCAGCTTCTCATATCGGATTGGAATGTGCTCTTCAGACACAGCCTAATATTACCCTTATTTCTGAAGAAGTAGCTGCAAAAAAACAGACATTGGGAGAGATAGTCAGTTACATTGCTAATATAGTCGCACACCGGGCTGCCAATGGCGATAATTTTGGAGTGGCTCTTATCCCGGAAGGATTGATAGAGTTTATACCTGAAATGAAAGTTCTTATATCTGAGCTTAATGACCTCCTTGCCGATGGAACAGTAACAGGCAAAGAGTTTAAAGAACTTAAAAAGGGTGACCGCAGAGAATGGGTAGCATCGCATCTGGCCAATGAGACAGCAGATTTGTTCAGATCTCTTCCATCAGGTATTGCAAGTCAGTTGACCCTCGACCGCGATCCTCACGGGAATGTTCAGGTTTCACTGATTGAGACTGAAAAGCTACTTGGGGAGATGGTAAAAAGCCTTCTGTCTGATATGAAAAAGCGTGGTGAGTATAATGGTAAGTTTAGTACGCAGTATCACTTTTTCGGTTATGAAGGCAGATGCGCAGCTCCTTCAAATTTTGACGCAGACTATTGTTATTCACTAGGTTATACTGCAGCATTATTGATATCGGAAGGCAAGACAGGTTACATGGCATCCATAAGAAACCTGACCGCCCCCGCTAAAGATTGGATTGCCGGAGGTGTACCAGTTACTATGATGATGAACCTGGAAAAGAGGCATGGTTATTTTAAACCGGTAATTCAGAAAGCGCTGGTTGACCTGAATGGGGCACCTTTTAAATATTTTGCTTCAAAACGTGATGAATGGGCCCTTGATTCAGATTATATATATCCCGGTCCGATTCAGTATTTTGGGCCTTCAGAAGTGTGCGATCAGCCAACAGAAACCCTTAAGCTTGAAAAGCAGGGAAAATGATTCAAGGTGGTTAATGACCAGCTCTGATCTCTATTCAGGAATAAAAAAATAAGGTAATTAAGTTTAAGGCAGATTAACCCGTAACTTAATTACCTTATCAGGTAAAGTTATCAGAAGATAAACCTGACAGACAATGCCAGCTCATCTCCCCAGAAACCAGTGTATCCAATAAGGTTGAATCCCGGTTTCCAGTCCAGGCTAATATTGAAGGGAATGGCTTCTATATTATACTCCATGCCTATTATCCCGTCTATACCGATCACTGAATGGGAGTCTACATCATCTTCAAACCACGGATGTTTATCGTATCCGTCCCAGAATCCGATATGTCCCCCAAAACCATAATACCAGTTCAGCCTTGGAGTATTGAATGCCTGTGCATGAATTTCATAAAGGCCGGTAATATGGAATCCTTTCCATCTGGTAGATAACAAACCTTCAATAGCTGTATTACTGCTGATAAAATGTTTTACTGTTAAACCGTTTGACAAGCCTCCTCTAAAACCAATGCCGGTATTGTAATCCTGGGCATTAGCAGACAAGGCAACAGAAATAAAAACAATAACTGCAAAAAATAGTTTTTTCATGCTTATTACTTTTAATTTTTATAAAGTTACAAAATATTAATTTAAATTAATTGTCACAATGAATTATTATGATAAAACACATTCTTTTGTTAAATATATTTTACTGATTAAATACAAAGGATATAATATTAGCACCCATTTTTAGTGCTATGTCTCTTATTTCAGCAGGATTATTATGAACAGCTTCATCTTCCCATCCATCACCCAGATCTGATTCATAAGTATATAGAAGAACCATCCGGTCTTCAATAAACATTCCGAATGCCTGGGGTGGTTTATTATCGTGTTCATGAATTTTAGGCAAACCTTCACTGAATTTGTATTTTTGATTGAAGATATTGTGACCGGGGGGCAACTCGATTAATTCTTTTTCGGGAAATACTTTTTTTATCTCTCTTTTGAAATACTCATCCAGGCCGTAATTATCATCCACGTGTAAAAAGCCTCCGCTTTCCAGGTAAGTTCTGAGGTTTAAGGCGTCACTTTCAGATAATACTATATTACCGTGACCAGTCAAATGAACGAAGGGAAAATTAAAAATTTCCGGACTTCCTATATCAATAGTCGAAGGTTCAGGATGAATGTTTGTTTTCAAATTTTTGTTACAATATTCAATAAGATTTGGCAATGCAGTAGGGTCAGAATACCAGTCGCCTCCACCTCCATATTTTAGCAATGCTACTTTAACACCTGACGTTTGGGCAATGGCAGTACCAGCAACAATAATATTCAGAAACAACAGAATAAGAAGCAGTTGTTTAGTTTTTCTGTTTATAAAATTGTTTTTTTCAGGCTTCATATGAATATAACATAGTTAAACATTTAATCAATCGTATATCTTAACCGTTCGCTGAAGTGAACTGCAATATATAATGGTTCAAATATACTGACAAATATTTTGTCTGGTAAATTGAACTGCAATAAATATTTTAAGTTGTATTTGCCAGGTTTACAATATGGCATGCTATTACACCGGCTGTTTCAGTTCTTAATCTGGAAGATCCAAGGGAGACACTTTTAAAGCCTTTGTCAGTTGCCTTTTGTATTTCATCAGGGTTAAAATCTCCCTCCGGCCCAATCAGAATTGAAATCTCTGAACCGGGTTGTATTACATCTTTAAAATGAGGCTTTTGTCCCTCCTGACAATGAGCGATAAATTTGTTGCTATGCTGGCAGCTATTTACTAAATCATTGAATTTTGTAAGCTTATTCAGTTTAGGTTTATAAGCTTTTACCGACTGTTTTATTGCAGATATAAGTATTTTTTCAAGCCTTTCGGGATTAATTTTTTTTCTTTCTGAGTGATCAGACAGCAGGGGAGTAATTTCATCAATTCCTATTTCTGCAGCTTTTTCAAGAAACCATTCAAACCGGTCGATGTTTTTTGTTGGGGCAATGCCAATGTGTAAATAAAAATTTTTTTTGCCGTACTCCTTTGTCGAGTCTGTAATCTTAAGACAGCAGTTTTTAAAGTCAGGATTAATTATTTCGGCAATATATAAACCACCTTTTCCATCAACAACCCTGACAACTGAACCTTTTTCCAGCCGCAATACCTTGACAGCATGCCTTGATTCCTGGGGGTTTAAATTTATTATCTCTCCGGAAATTTCAGGAATGTAAAAAATATGCATTAGAGATTTTATGATTTGAACTTTAAGATTTTAACATTTTAGGTATTATTCTGAATGCCATTCTCCCGGAATGGGCTTTTATATTTTTCCAGTCATTCTCGTCAAAGTCAATGCCTATAGTAGCACAGGTTGGCATATCTTCAGTATAGCGGCTGAGAAGGTATCCTGCAAGCAGATGGAACCCCGGATTATGGCCGAAGAAAAATACGGTATTCCATTCAATAGGTAATTTGTTTATTATATCTAAGAATTCGTAGGTGCTAAGCCCTTCATATATCTCATTCATTTGGGTGATATCATTCTTGTTAAACTTAATTTTTTTTGCAATAATCCGGGCAGTTTTCAAAGCCCTTTTTGCAGGGCTTGATATCATAGCGTCTGCTTCAATTTCCTGTTTGTGCAATTCTTTGCCAACCAATTTTGCATCTTTTTTTCCGCGGTCCTGCAAATCTCTGTGAAAATCATCATGATATCCGTAAGGAACCGCTTTTGCATGCCTGACAATAACAACTCGTTTCATTATTTAAAAATTTATATTTACTTCCGTGAATTCATTATTTGAACAAAATTAGCTTAATTTGAATCAATAAGTTCATTATTCTCCTGTCTTTTTGTAAAAGAACAGGTCAATTATAAAAGATTATTTTGTGCGGAGAATCGGATTATTATCGGATACACATGGATTTCTTCCTGAGAGGCTGTTCATTTTTTTTGAGAAAGTGGATGAGATTTGGCATGCAGGCGACATAGGCACAATGGATGTGGCTGACCGTCTTGCAAATTTCAAACCATTCAGGGCTGTTTATGGTAATATCGACAGTCAGGAAATAAGATCTGTATATCCTCAGCATCAGCGGTTTTTATGTGAAGGAACGGAAGTATGGATGACACATATCGGAGGTTATCCCGGAAGATATGATCGATTTGTAAAACCGGAGATTTTTTTAAATCCTCCCAAATTATTCATCAGCGGGCACTCGCATATACTTAAAGTTATTAACGACCATAAACTCGGATTACTGCATATAAATCCCGGAGCAGCCGGATATTATGGTTTTCATAAGGTTTGTACGGCAGTCCGGTTTATTATTGACGGAGAAGAGATCAAAGATCTTGAAATATGGGAGAAGGAGAGAAATAAAATCGTCAAAAGCGAATGAAACTACGTATTCATCATTTTTTTGATATAATAAGGGATTTTGGTAGCGGGAAAGATTTCTTTCCACATCCTTACTTGCACTCATATCATAAAATTGCAAATATTATTTTGAAAGATCCATTTCAAAGAGTTGAGATTGTGATCGGAACAGATTCTGTTTGTGAAGGGTGTATTAAGTTAAAAGAACATGCGTGCACAGACATAATCACACACAGAAAAGATTTTACCGGCAAAGAGGAATTCAATAATTATCTGGATGCAAGAATAATGGAAGTATGTGGCATTGAGGCTGATACCGTTACAAATCCGGATAGTCTAATCAAAGTATCAGGAAAGTATATCGATAACATTCACTATATCTATTCAGGTAATGACAAATCGCATACAGAAATGCGAAAGCTCAGTGTTATAAAAGGGGTAGATAATTATATCAGGAAACATGGGATTATAACTAGCAGGTTTCTTTTTTAAATATTATAGCTGCCCAGTTGTTTTTAACTATCTTTTCATTCTCCTTAAATCCCCATTTTTCGGCCTCATTCATTACTGCAGGCATCTCTTCCTCAAAAAAACCGCTGATAAAGAGCAATCCCTTATCGTTTAAAATTTGGTAATAAGTCTGCATATCTTTTATCAGGATATTTTTGAAAATATTAGCAAGGATAACGTCATACCTATTGTTTTTGACAACAGATATATCACCTTTCAGCACGTTAATATTTTTTATATTGTTAAGGACGGCATTTTTCTGAGCAGTCCGGACCGCCCTTGCATCAATATCGACAGCAGTTACTGATGATGCCTCCATCAAAGATGTCAATATACCTAAAACACCAGTACCACATCCCACATCCAGAACTGATTTTGCTTTTATGTCATTTTTCAGCATAGCCCCTATCATCATAGCGGTGGTTTCATGGGTTCCGGTGCCGAACGACATACAGGGGTCGATAACTATTTCAAACCGGCATTGAGGATAGTCCTTATGAACCGGGCTTCTTATAAGGCACTCATTGGCGACTACAATGGGTTTAAAATAGTTATCTTCCCATTCACTGTTCCAGTTTTCGCATTTTATCAACGTTTTTTCTACAGAAAAGGAAAATCTTCCTTTATACTCCTCCAATATATTTGAAACGGCATTTTCATTATAAAGATCTGCAGGTATAAAAGCTTCAAATCCTGAATCTGCCTCCGTAAAACTTTCGAAACCATTATCCGCCAATCGGGCCATAATCAGGTCATATAACCACTCTTCCGGAGGAAAGGCAATAATGCAGATCTTATAATAATCCATTAAGATTAAAAACCATTAATAATCCCAAGGAAATCATCGGCCTTCAGAGAAGCACCTCCGATCAGTCCGCCGTCAACATCTTTATTTGCAAACAGCTCCTTTGCATTTCCCGGTTTACAGCTTCCCCCGTAAAGAATTGAAACATCATCTGCTATCTCATTACCAAATTTATTTGCGATTGTTTCACGGATAAAAGCATGAATTTCCTGTGCCTGGTCTGAGGTTGCAGTTTTACCGGTTCCAATTGCCCAAATTGGTTCATAAGCAATTATCAGCTTTTTAAAATCTTCTACAGAGAGTTTAAAAATTGTCTCCTCAAGCTGATTTTTAACAAAAACATTTTGTTGTTCTTTTTCACGCACTTCGAGAGGTTCACCACAGCAATAAATCGGGGTAAGTCCGTTAGCCAGCGCCAAAGCAAGCTTTTTGTTAAGGATTTCGCTTGTTTCACCGTAATATTCACGTCTTTCAGAATGGCCCAGGATAACATAATCTGCTCCTGTTGATTTTACCATTTCTGCAGAAACCTCACCGGTAAAAGCTCCTTTAGCTTCAGCTGCACAATTTTGTGCTGCAACACCAATCCTGTTAACATCAACCGATTCTACCACTTTGGTCAGATGGGTAAAAGGAACTCCCAGGATAACAACTACATCGTTAGCTGCTTCCTTTGCTGTCAGCTTATCAACAGCTTTTGCCAACTCGATTCCCTCACTTACATTTGTATTACATTTCCAGTTTCCTGCTACTATTTTTTTTCTCATATTATTATTGTTTATTATTTCTGTGCGGTGCAAAGTTATAATTCGCTTTTATATTGATTACACAACAGGTTCATTTATTAATATTTTTTTGAAATTCCTCCGGAGTGGGAATATCGTTATAATGGTATTTTGCTACTATGGTGCCATTTTTAATCACCATCAATCCCGGATTTGACCTTATCATTGTTTTCAGGGTTATTTCATCACAATTAAAGAATTCATATGGAATTTGGTGCTGTTCAGCAAACTTTTCCGAATCATCAGTCAGGGAAGAGGTAAGGCAAATAAATGCGTAGTCCTGGTCCATAGCCCATTCTGCAAGGTGATTGATTTTTTCCTGATATTTTGTATTTGATTTTTTCAGGTCGTATGCTATAAGCATAAACACATACTCTTCGTCATAGATAAAAAAGTCTATTATATTATCTCCTTCCGGGGATTCAATTGTAAAATCGTGGATCGGGGGTTCATATCCTTTATCCAACAATACCGATTCAAGATTATTGAATTCCCAGTTAATGGTATCTTCCCACGGATAATTCTCTTCTGTGAACCGCTCAATGTTACCGGAATTTTTGTTCTTATAATAAAAAATATTTTCATACTGTGGTTGAGGTGCCCCTTCAGGTATAGACATAGCTTCAGGTATATTCACCCCTGTTTTATATGGCCTGAAATCGAAAAGGGGCAGATGATTATAAGAGTAAACTGCTGCACCCACATACATTGCAACAACTGCTGCTCCTGCAATCCTGGCAACATTTACCGGCAGGATACGGGGCATATTATTCCTGTAAAAAAATACAATCCATGTAAGAATAATAAGTACAATATTTTTATAGAAAGTTTGCCAGTTTGAAATTACCAAAGCATCCCCAAAGCATCCGCAGTCGGAAACCGGATTATAAACCGCAATCCAGAGAGTCAGGAATGTAAAGAACACCATAAAAATAAATGCAAGCCAGGAACTTAACCGCAAATATAAATTGAACAACAATCCCACTCCGATAGCAAATTCCAGAAAAGCAAGCATAACTCCCAGGGGAAAAGCAGCCCAGTTAAACCAGTCAAAGCCCATTGCTACAAAATAATCAATAAATTTATAAGCCGAACCCCACGGGTCAATTCCTTTTACGAATCCTGAAAAGATAAATGTAAGTCCTACAATAATGCGGGCTATATGTTTAATGATCTTCATAAATATATTATTTCTCAAAGTTTATTTTGATAAGGGCGAATACTGCATAATTTATAATATCCAGGTAATTAGCGTCGATCCCTTCTGATACATTTGTTTTGCCCTCGTTGTCTTCAATTTGTTTTATTCTTTTGAGTTTCATGAGAATGAGGTCGGTATATGAGCTGATACGCATTTTGCGCCATGCTTCCCCGTAGTCATGGTTCTTATTTTGCATAAGTGTTTTTGCCCCGGAAAAGTAATGGTTATACATTTCTTCCGCCTTATTTTTTTCGAGATCGGTTTCTGAAGGGGATAATTCAAGTTGAATAAGACCGATAATTGCATAGTTTATTATTCCGATAAACTCAGGAACAACCCCTTCGTTGATTTTTGAAATCCCTTTCTCTTCAATACTTCTTATTCTTCTGGCCTTAATATAAATCTGGTCAGTTAGGGAAACAGGTCTTAAAATTCTCCATGCAGTACCATAATCCTCCATTTTTTGCAGAAATACCGAACGACAGATATCAATAACCTTATCATACTGTTTTTTTGTTTTTTCCATTCTCTTTTAAAATATGCCATAAAAATATTAAAAATTGAGAAACTTGATGGGTTTTGTTATACATTTGTATTTAATAAGCGGTTATGCACTATTCTGATATATGTTTAATTATTAAAAAATTTAATTTATGTTAATAACCCAGTCGGCAGGAAGATTTTTAAAAAGAAAAAATTCTATAAATCTGGGCGGCAGGTTAATTGATTTTTCTGTACCTGCAGTAATGGGAGTTCTTAATGTAACCCCTGATTCCTTTTATGAAGGGGGCAAAACACAGGATGAGCGGGAGATGCTCTCTATGGTTGAGGAGATGTTAATTGAGGGAGCTGACATAATAGACATTGGCGCTGTATCAACGAGGCCGGGAGCACCCGTGGCCTCAACCAAAACAGAGCTGGAGAGGTTACTTCCTGCAGTTGTTGCGGTTAGAAAGGCTTTTCCGGAAATTGCCATTTCAATCGACACTTTCAGGTCATGGGTTGCACTGCGTGTAATAGAAGAAGTCGGCCCTGTCATTATCAATGATATATCGGGTGGAACTTTAGATCCCAAGATGTATGAGACAATAGCCAAAGTCCAGATGCCCTATGTACTTTGTCATATTCAGGGGAATCCCCGCAATATGCAGGATGATCCGCAATATGAGGATGTAATAAAGGACATTTCAAATTTTTTCAGTGACAAAGTTAAGCAGCTAACCAAGATGGGTGTTAATGATATAATTATTGACCCGGGATTCGGTTTTGGCAAGAATATGCTGCACAATTATGATCTTATGAACCGACTCGATTCATTTAAAGTTTTTCAGCTGCCTGTACTTGTAGGCTTAAGCAGGAAATCGATGATATGGAGGTTGTTAAGTATTAAGCCGGAAGATGCTCTCAATGGTACTACTGTCCTTAACACAATGGCACTTATGGGAGGAGCAGATATATTGAGAGTTCATGATGTTAAAGAAGCCGCTGAAGCCATTACCTTGTTCGAAGCATTGAAATCTACTGCTAAGTAATGCCCTTATTTATTACTATACGGTTTCTGGATATCCTTGATATTTTATTAGTAGCTATATTGCTATATCAGGTTTACAGGTTAATAAAAGGAACCATTGCATTCAATATTGTTATAGGCCTTTTTTCTCTATATCTGTTATGGGTTATTGTGAAGGCTCTCAATATGCAGTTACTTGGCTCTATAATGGGACAGTTTATCGGGGTAGGTGTTTTAGCATTGATTATTGTATTTCATCCTGAGATCAGAAAATTTCTGGTATTTATTGGCACAAATTATAATTTAAACAGGATCTTTTCCTTAGATAAACTCTTCGGAACACACAGGGAGCGCAGTTTTCCCGGCAGCACTATTGAGGTATTAACAGATGTAAGCTTTTCGATGGCCAAATCCAAAACAGGGGCATTGATAGTTATTGCCGGCACTTCAGATTTAACGGAACAGATAAGAACAGGAGAGACACTAAATGCTGATATGTCATCATCTTTATTACGCACTATTTTTTTTAAGAATACCCCACTTCACGACGGGGCTGTTATTATAAAGGATGATAAAATTATTTCAGCCGGATGCATATTGCCACTAACACAAAGAGACCTTGATCAGACCTTTGGACTAAGGCACAGGGCAGCTATTGGCATAACAGAGAATACTGATGCTGTAACCATTGTAATTTCTGAAGAGAGGGGAACAGTTTCATTTGCCCACAGTGGTGAAATAATTCGTCAGATTACAAGAGAGACACTTTACCACCTGCTTGAGGAGAATATTCAAAAATCTGCCAAATAGCAATCGGCTGGTTAAAAGGTTGTCTTATCAATTTGATAGTTATTTCTGTCACTTGAACTTCTTGATATCAGCTCACCCAGAAATCCTGCAAGAAAGAACTGTGCTCCTATGATCATAGATGTCAGGGCGACATAAAAATAGGGACTTTGAGTTATCAGGTTACCTGTAATTCCATGTTTAAGATCAATAATTTTCTGGATTGCAATCCAGATAGTAGCTGCTATACCTAATATTACCATAATTACCCCCAGCACCCCAAAAAAGTGCATAGGCCGTTTAACGAACCTGGACATAAACATCACTGACATCAGGTCCAGCGGTCCTCTGATAAATCTTTCAATTCCAAATTTTGAGGTACCATATTTACGTTCATAATGTTTTACAACCTTTTCACCGATTTTATTATATCCAGCCCATTTTGCAAGTACCGGAATATAGCGGTGCATCTCTCCATAGAGCTCAATACTTTTTACAACTTCATAGCGATATGCTTTTAGTCCGCAGTTCATATCATGAAGTTTAATACCGGTAATTCGCCTCACAGTCCAGTTATAAAGTTTACTTGGCAGATTTTTCCTAAATAACGGATCATGCCTTTTTTTCTTCCAGCCCGACACCAGGTCAAAGCCATCTTTAGTTATCATATTATACAATTCCGGGATTTCATCCGGACTATCCTGCAGGTCAGAGTCCATTGTAATAACCACATCTCCCTTGACGATATCAAATCCGCAATGCAATGCAGCTGATTTACCGTAATTTCGCCTGAATTTAATTCCTTTTATTTCCGGGTTGTCTTTTTGCAACAATTCAATTATCTGCCAGGAATTATCTCTGCTGCCATCGTCAATGAGTACGATCTCCCATGAATAGTGATTGTCAACCATTACTTTTCTTATCCAGGCAACAAGTTCTTTCAAAGAGCCCTCTTCATTATAGACCGGAATAACCACAGAAATATCCATCATAAAAAATTTTGATCAGTGACAATAAGCATTATACGGCATGATTTTATGCAAATATATGTTATTTGCCCGGAAATTTGCCGGGAACCTAAAATTTTATACTTTTGCATCCGGGTAAGTCCTGTGCGGCCAGCTCCTGCTGAATCCCCCCAGGGTCGGAAGGCAGCAAGGGTAGGCGGTCGAAGCGGCGCGACACAGGTAGCTTACCCACTTTTTATTTAAAAGGGGGCAATAGATAAGCAAGTATCCTGATTAAAACCGAAACGAGCTACATTATAACATTGAAAAAACAATTTTAATCATATCATTAGTGTTTACTCGACAGCTTAAAACGGGCATCCCGATTTAATTCGGAATCGATGAGAATGATTAAAATCCATGCGAGTACCCAACATTAAAATCAGGGCAGACCATATGATACCTTTGAAAACATTTAATTCAATCATATGAAAAAAGGTTTGCAGAATAAAAAATTAATTATTTACTTTGCGCCGCTGTTTTAGAAGCAGCAAATGTTCTGAATTAAGTTTGAAAGATGCATTAGGCCGGATTAGCTCAGTTGGCCAGAGCACGTGATTTGTAATCTCGGGGTCNNAATCTGACATCCGGCTCATTGAAAAGAAAGATCTGATTTTAAATATCAGGGGAGATACCGAAGCGGTCAAACGGGGCAGACTGTAAATCTGTTGGCAAAGCCTTCGTAGGTTCGAATCCTGCTCTCCCCACCAGTTGTTATATATTCTTGGTAATCAGTTCGTTACAACTTCTGTCGCCGCTTTTTTAAGTAAAAGTTGACAAAAGTTGACAGCAACAAACTGATTATTTTTTACAGGGATATGAAACAAACTGTGCTTATCAGACTACCGGTTATTTATGATGCAGGTGGTGACCTTTCCAAAAAATGGTTTATTGAATTTTACGTCCGTAATCCGCGTACAGGATTTATGGAACGTCAGCGAAAATCAAAAGGGATAAATAAATTTCATACAATCAAAGCAAGGCAGGCTGCTGCAGAAAAAATGCGACATTACTGGTCGGATAGACTTAAAGCAGGCTGGTCACCTTTTACTGATGAATTAATTATCTATGAGGACAACCTCGAATACCAAACTTTCATAAAAAAATACCGAACCTCAAAATCTAAGAATGGTACTTTCCGGTACTTTGCTTCACAATATCTTGATACAATCCAAAGTGAGGTGGAGGATAATACAATTTCAACTTACCGGAGCAAATTACGAATGTTCGATGCATGGTTGGAAGATCATCAACTTAGTGATGCTGACATATCTGTAATTAACCAACCCTTAATGGAAAAATTTATGCTGTTTATAATTAATGACCTCAAACGTTCCAAGTCAACGGTTGATAATTACAGGATTTTGCTGGATGCCGTTTTTAAATTTGTCAGAAAAAAACGCAAACTTTTTCCTAATCCATGTATTGATCTTCCCGGAACTAAAAGGGTTAATGATTCCGCGGCCGAACCTATTCATGAAGAGGACATCAGTATTTTTAAGGAAGCAATCATCAAAGCTGATCCTCAATTATGGCTTGCTATTTGTTTTGAGTATTACTGTTTTCTTCGTCCCAGGAAAGAATTAAGGTTTTTGAAAATATCTGATATCGATTTTGGCAGGGGGGCGATTAAGGTAAGATATGAAATTGCAAAAACAGATAGCAGAATTGTAAATATTCCCCTGGTATTTCTCAGAATGTTACGTGAAACTTATCAATTGCATACCTATCCACGTAATTATTATGTAATTGGACCAAATGGAAAACCTGGACCAACCCATCTTTCTATTAATAATTTAAGCAACCGGTTTGTCAGTTTTCGGCGAAAATTAAATATGCCTGAAATGTATAAGTTTTATTCCTGGAAACATACCGGTAATATTAGGGCCGATGATGCAGGTATTCCACGCGAGGAAACCCAGGCCCAAAATGGGCATACCAGTCTTGTTATTACTGAAGGATATATGAGAAAAAGAAAAGCTGTTTATAGCCCTAACATTATTAACAGGTTCCCTGAAATATAAAAGATCCCGGCATTAGGGCACCGGGATCTTTATAGAACTAACTAAACTAAATATGAAAAAAAACCGCGTCTAATTTTTTTCCCAAAATTTCAACTTTTGCCAGAAATTATTCTTTTCTACCTCTGCAGATGTTGAATCTGAAGGTGTTAAAATTTCTTCTTCAACGTCCACAACATCCATATTATTATTCAAATCCAACACTATTTGTCCTTTATGGCTTTTTAGTTTATCAAAATTGTTTTGGATCTGGTATTTTTCCAATTCTGCCAGCTCCTTGATTAGTGAATTTTGCTGCTGAAGCTGTTTTTCCAGGGGTTTAATTGAAGTAAAATTAATTATCAAAACTGTGGCTGTTACTGTTATTATTCCGGTAACCAATGAAATTATGGTGTTTTCAATTCGGTTAGATATACTCATAGTGTTCTTTATTTTTACAATCCCTATATGATTGAACTAATTTTATAATTGTAGGTATTACCCAGGCAAACATGTAAATCAATAATATGAGATCATCAGTTGTCAATTTTAGTATTTTAAATCATATATAAATGAAAATGAACAAATTAAAAATATGATTACAAGCAGCATTACAAACACATCGATAATATTATCAAACCCCGGATCCTCCGTCATTGTCTATCGCCAAAATATTTACCATTATCTTTTTGCCTAAGGGCCTTTGCTATTTCGGCCCCTCCAATATAATCCGATGCAACATAGATATCTTTCGGTTTCCTTATCTTTTTGGCTACCCAAATCCCTTCCCTGTCCAATTCATCCTTTTCTTCCCTGGTAAGATTTAATTTATCCAATATGGCTTCCATTAGGGATGTGTTGCCCTCATAGGTAATAAAATGGTTGCTCTGCTGCCTTTCAATAATAACAGCATGTGCCACCCGTTTTTTACTTGCATAATAAATCCCTGCAACTTCCCCTCCACGTGGTATCCACGGGGACATTCGGATATGGTGTTTATGGTAAACCAGGTTATGGGTAAACATAGCCGGCGACCATGCCGTAGCAGGAATTGGAAAATCATAAGAAATTTGAAGATGGCACCAAACAACAAAAGCTGCGCACCACGGGTAACCTTCTTTTAATCCAACTGATTTTAGGTAAGCCTTTATTTGTTTTCCGTCGTTGTTCCCGGTCAGCTCCCTGACGCCCACTTGGCTTTCGGTAATATCCAGCAGTTGCTTACGTAATTCTGTTACCCTGGGGATAACCGGATAATTTTCTATTACAGCCGGGATGCTATTTCCACCAAACCCCAGAAAAGTAGAGCAAACCAAAAAAATCCATATAATAATTTTTGAAAGGGTGTGCATTGTTTAATGTTTTTAGTTATTGTATCGGGATCTATCAGTTCTTTAAGGATTGGCCTGGATTTTTCCATGATGAACCAAACCAGCAGCCAAAAAGAGATAACTGCTATTCCGGCAAAAGGCAATTTTGCCAGATA
>LSQX01168459.1_pt1 | contig 28516 bp, 29 predicted proteins | sample 654561 | NCBI WGS metagenome assembly LSQX01 (sample SAMN04489861, study PRJNA283612) | anaerobic digester metagenome | isolation source: 4 biogas reactors fed with cattle manure at either 37C or 55C with and... | place: Denmark: Kongens Lyngby | collected 2014
ATTTGTGCTAATATAGACTCATACAATCGATTGCAACAATCTGGAGGTAAATATGAGAATACCCTATGAGACCATGTTAAATGAATTTAAAAGGATCCTTATGGATCGCGGCATTGAAGAAAAGACAGCTTTTGAAGCTGCAGAGAATTTTGCTCAAACCAGCTTAGATGGTGTTTACTCCCATGGAATAAACCGATTTCCTAGAGTGGTAGATTATATCGACAGAGGAATCGTAGATGCTAAAGCTACGCCTACTGTGGAAATGACTACAGGCTTTATGGAAAGATGGAATGGAAATCAAGCTTTAGGGAACACCAATGCCCAAAAGGCCATGGATAGAGCCATAGAATTGGCTAAAGAAAATGGTATGGGCTTAGTAGCCACAAAGAATACTAACCACTGGATGAGAGGTGGCGCTTACGGTTGGCAAGCAGCGGATAAGGGATGTATTGGTATTTGCTTTACAAACACCATGCCCAACATGCCAGCTTTTGGAGCTCGTGATCGTAAGATTGGAAACAATCCATTTATCATAGCCATTCCAAGAAGTGGTGGAGCCCATGTGGTCATCGATATGGCACTTTCTCAGTTCTCTTATGGGAAGATTGAAGAGTATAAGTTAAAGAACAAACCCCTGCCAGTCCCAGGAGGATATGATACCAAAGGAGAGATTACCACCGATGCAGCTGAAATTGAAAAAAGCTGGAGAGTACTCCCTGTAGGGTTTTGGAAGGGTAGTGGATTATCCATCGTTTTAGATATGATGGCAGCTATTCTAGCAGGAGGAAATACTGTGGGTGACATTGGGGAGTCTTTAAGTGAAGAGACAGGAGTATCCCAAGTGATGATTGCCATAGATCCTACAAAGCTAAGCTCTCGTGAAGAAGTGGACAATGTGGTGGATAGAGTCATCGCTCAACTTAAATCTTCAGAACCTGCTGAAGTAGGCGGTAAAATTTCTTATCCAGGAGAATCATCCTTAGCTAAACGAAAAGAAAACCAAGAAAAAGGAATTCCGGTGGTAGAAGACATTTGGAATGCCATAACTCAGTTATAAGGTTTAGAAAGTTGCTTAAAAAGGAGCAAGAATCTAAATTCATATAAAACTAATTAACAAAACTTAGGGAGGAAATATTAATGAAAAAGAAAATTGCGATTCTACTGTCCGCTCTATTGGCTATGACAGCTTTAGCAGCATGTGGAGAAAAAGAAGCAGATACACCAGCAACACCGGGTGAACCAGGTGCTGAAACCCCTGCAGATGAGCCTTCTGCGGATGCTGAGCTAGAGCTTATTGTAGCTCATAACCAAACTTCACTTGAAAACCCATATGCCTATGGAATCATCAAGTTTAAAGAAGTTATGGAAGATATTTCTGGAGGTAAAGTATCCGTAGTCCTTCATCATGGAACCCTTGGAGAAAGTGAATCAGAATTAATTGAAAAGCTTGAGATAGGTGCAGCAGACTTAGTTGTAGCTTCACCAGGTTTCATGACATCTATCGGAGTTCCAGAAGTTGACATGTTCTCATTACTTTATCTTTTTAACGGATTTGATCACTGGGGCGAAGCTCTAGATGGAGAATTCGGAAATTCTATGAAGCAAGTAGTTAAAGAAAAGACAGGAAATAACTTTCAGATTATGGACTACTGGTCTGCAGGAGTTAGAGACTTTTACGGTAAGAAGTCCATTATGAAACCAGAAGATGCTAAAGGCATGACCATCCGAACCCAGACGTCAGGTGTGGTTAAGGATTTCTGGGAGCAAGTTGGAGCTGTTCCTACCAGCGTAGCCTGGGGAGAATTGTATCAAGCTCTTCAACAAGGTGTTGTTGACTCAGCAGAAAATGACTACACAAACTTTAGTTTAAAAGAACATCATAAGACTCCAAACGGGAAGTTCATTAGTGAAACTCATCATGACTATACCACTAGACTTTTCTTAATGAATGGTAATTCTTACGATAAACTTACAGATGAACAAAAGGGCTGGGTAGACGAAGCGTCTAAAGCAGCAACTAAAGAAGAAAGAGATGTTACTTACAAAATGTTAGATGAATCCAAAGAAAAGGTAATTGCTGACGGAGCTACTGTTGTTAATCATGAAGACATGGATATTGAAGCATTTAAAGCCATTGCTTTACCAATTCAAGATAAATTTGCAACAGATAATAAACTAACAGAGTATCTAGAAATGGTTCGAGCTATCGCAGAGTAATTCTAATACCTAAATTTAGGTCACCTGCTTTAATAGTCAGGTGGCCTAATTTTTCATAATATGTAAGAAAGATAAATTTATTTGTAGTAGAAAGGAGGAGTGCTTTCACATCCTAAGAAAAAAGTTATAGGATTTGATAGCACAAAATGTATGAAAAAAGCGATTGATTTAATGCAAAAAATCCAAATTGCCATCGGCGGACTTTTTCTAGCTATCTTTTTTGTCACCATCATCTATCAAATGTTTACCCGTTTTGCAGGGATTTCTGCGACCTGGACTGAAGATGTTACCGTATATAGCTTTATCTGGGCAGTATTTATGGGCGCTTCTGCCATGGTTCATGAAAAAGCCCACTTTGCCTTCACATCATTTAGCGATAAGCTTAAGAGTGAAAATATCAAAAAGATTTTAGCCATTGTCATCTCCCTGATCATGTTAGTCTTTGCTGGCCTTATGGCCTATTATGGGGTTTTAATTGCTAAGCAGTTTTGGAATTATACTTGGGTAAATATCCCTTCATTTAAGAGAGGACCTACTTGGCTTGCTCTTCCTATCGCAGGGGTTACATCAGCCATTTACTTGATTGAACACATTTATTCAGATGCTATATTCTTAGCGAAGGGAGGAAGCCGTTAATGGGAATTATATTAGTATTAATGTTTGTCATCTTTGTCGCCATTGGTGTGCCCATATCCTTTGCACTAGGGGTGGTTTCTTTTACAGGAATTGCATCTCTGGAAGCTATTCCAAACATGGTGGTTTTCACAAAGATGTTTAACGGTCTTGGTAGTTTTACCTTATTGGCTGTCCCTCTATTTATCCTAGCCGCCAATTTAATGAATGAAGGTGGAATTACAGATAAGCTTATTGATAGTTGTACAGCAGCAGTAGGTCACTTTAGAGGTGGTTTAGCTTATGCCAACGTTCTTGTATCCATGATTTTCGCAGGAATTTCAGGGTCAAGTCAAGCAGATACTGCAGGAGTTGGAAAGGTCTTTATACCTTCCATGGAAGCCCAAGGTTATGATAAAGGAACCGCTGTGGGGGTTACCGCAGCCTCATCTACTCTAGGATCTATTATTCCACCAAGTATTACCATGGTGGTTTATGCCGGAATTGCTAATGTCAGTACTGGAGCCTTATTTATTACCGGACTTCTTCCTGGGATTATGCTGGGTTTAGCCATGATGCTGGTGATTAAATTCTATTCTAAGCGTAAGAATTTCCCTAAAGGGGAAAAAATGCCGATGAAGCAAGTTATAAAGCAAACAGCCGTATCATTTCCAGCTTTGCTTACCCCTATTATTCTTATTGGGGGAATTGTAACAGGATTGTTTACGCCTACTGAATCAGCCGCAATTGCTTGTTTATACGCTTTACTTATTGGAATTTTCTTTTATAGATCCATTAAAGTTAGTGCCCTTCCAAGAATCCTGGTTGATACCATGAAACTTTCTTCTCTATCTCTTTTTGCATTAGCTACCGCTAATGCCCTGGGAGAACTACTTAGTTATTATCAATTAAACAAAGTAGTTCAATCCTTTTTCCTAGGAATTCCTGGTGGGAAATTAGTTTTCTTATTCGTTGTAGTGGCATTCTTCTTATTCATCGGAACCTTTATGGATGCCATTCCAGCCATGATTTTGTTTGTACCCATAATTTTGCCTTCTTCCACACTACTGGGAATCAGCCCTATTATGTTGGGCCTAATCATTGTGGTGACCTTAGCTCTAGGATTGGTTACGCCGCCTTATGGTTTATGCCTGCTTATAGCTTCGTCTATTAGTAAGATTTCTATTGAAGAGTCCTTTAAAGGTACTCTGCCTTACTTCTTGTCATCACTAGCTGTATTAGCTCTATTAGTGCTTTTCCAAGATATTTGGCTAGCCATACCCACGGCTTTATTCCCGAAGTTATTCTAAAGGGAATACCAAACAATAAATTTAATTTAGAAGATATCATTAATGAAGAGATAGTCTCCAATGAGCCTATCTCTTTTTTGTACTCCAAATAGAAAATTGAAAGATAAAAATACAATTTTGACCATAAAAATTTTAAATTTGTCCACATATGACCAATGTCTTATTCATGAAATAGAGATATAATTAGCCTATCATTATTATTAATTTCATAAGAGGAGGAAGAGAGGGATGAATAAGAAGGTAGCCGTGATTACAGGAGGAGCCCATGGTATAGGTAGGGCTATGGTGAAAGCATTTGAGAAGAATGATATTCAAGTGGCTTTTATTGATTTGGATAAAGAGGCGGGGGAAGAAGTTTTTAATGAGATATCCCATGAGGACTCTAAGGGGTTCTTCTATCACGGAGATTTAGCCGTCAAGGAAGATATGAAGAATTTTATCATCCAAGTAGTGGAAACATTTGGGCAAGTGGATTATTTAATTAATAATGCCTGTATTCATCATTATGGACTCTTTAGCGGATGCACCTATGAGGAATTTAACGAAGTCCTAAAAGTAGGAGTTACAGCGCCTTATTACTTGACCCTGCTTTTAGAGAAACACTTTGCTAGAGCAGCAGCCATCGTCAATATCTCATCCACCAGAGAGAGAATGTCACAAGAGGACACAGAAAGCTACAGCGCAGCCAAGGGAGGCATTGGAAGTCTTACCCATGCCTTAGCTATGAGTCTCGCGGGAAGAGTTAGGGTCAACTCCATAAGCCCAGGTTGGATCGATACCAGAGAGGGAGAAGAAGCATTAACTCTACTTGACGTGAGAGATATGGACCAGCATCCCGTTAAAAGGATTGGTCGAACAGAAGACGTGGTAAGAATCGCCTTATTTCTGTGTGATGAGAAATCCGGGTTTATAAACGGAGAAGATATTACTGTAGATGGAGGTATGAGTAAAATGATGATTTATCATGGAGGAGAAGGTTGGACCTACCATAAAGATTAAGGAGGAAATTATTTTGAAAAGAACGATAATTGTAGAAGGTACAGGCAAAGTTAAAGCAAAACCAGATCTTATTTCCCTAGAATTTAGACTCCACAGTGAAGATTTTGACTATGAGAAAGCCATGGGCAAATCAAATAGCCAATATGATAAATTAACCAAGGGGTTAAAAAATGCGGGTTTTAATAAAGAAGATTTAAAAACCAAAGAAATGAAAGTACTGACTAAGTACGAACAAGAACATGATGGGAGAGTATATCGTCAAATCTTTAAAGGATATGAAATCACCTATCATTTAGAAATTATGTTTACCCTTGATTTAAATCGTCTTAATGGGTTGCTAGGAGAGATTGCAGCTACAGGATCCACTCCCGAATTTAGTGTGTTATTCCTAGTATCTGATGATAAAGAACTAAGAAATGAAGCCTTAGCTCTAGCCACGGAAGAAGCAAAAGCGCGAGGGGAAGTTATAGCGGAAGCCATGGGGATAAAGCTTGGTCACATCAGAAAAATTAAAACCTTAGAAAATGGGGAAGGTTTCCCGTCGAGAATTGAATATCCTACCATGAAGATGAGAACTATGAATTTAGATATTACTCCTCAAGATGTGGAAAATGTAGAAAAAGTCCAAATTACTTTCCACATTCTTTAAAAAAATACATTGTAATTTCCATTATGTCAAAGTATAATTAAAATTAAAACTTTGATGTGAGGGAAACTGATATGAATAAGCAACATGAGCCCATGGAAAAACAAGTTACTCGAGAAACCTTCTCCACTAGCCTGGCCGTATTTTTTGCCACCCTAGGATCTGCTGTAGGACTAGGTAACATTTGGAAGTTTCCTTATATGACAGGAATGAATGGAGGAGCCGCCTTTATTTTGGTGTATCTCTTCTTTGTTCTCCTTATTGGAATCCCCATTATGGTATCTGAATTCTATTTAGGTCGTAAGACCAGAAAAAATGCTGTAGGTGTCTTTGACGTGCTCAAAGGTCCTAAATCCTTTAAAATTATTGGATACATGGGTATGGTCTCTGCCATGCTGATTATGTTTTTCTATAGTACTGTGGCTGGTTGGGTATACTCCTATGTGGTGAAGACCATAAGAGGAGATTTTCGATTTTTAAAAGATCTTAGCATAACTGATGCAAAAGCTCAAACCACAGCTGTCTTTGATGCTACGGCTTCAGGAATAGAACCTATGATCTGGCAAGGACTAGCTGTCATAGTGGTGGCTACTATTCTAATGCTAGGGGTGAAAAAAGGTATTGAGAGAGTAACGAAAACCTTAATGCCTGTGCTCTTGACACTGATTATCCTCATTGCTATTAGAGCCATGTTTCTTCCAGGAGCAGCGGAAGGAATATCCTTCTTAGTAAAACCGGATTTTAGTCAGTTGACCACCTCATCAATCTTAGCAGCCATGGGACTGGCTTTCTTTAAGCTTTCCTTAGGTATGGGCACCATGGTTACCTATGGTAGCTATTTTAATAAAGAAAATAATTTAGTGGGCACATCATTTAAGGTAGCCTTCTCTGATGTGGCGGTGTCTATTTTAGCTGGACTAGCGATTTTCCCTGTGGTGTTTACTTTTGGTCTGGCTCCAGAAGGAGGTCCAGGTTTATTATTTAACACCATTCCTTTGGTGTTTTCATTGCTACCTTTAGGAAATCTACTTTTAGTTTCATTCTTTGTCCTAAGTGCCATTGCGGCTACCACAGCTATGGTGTCAATGGTAGAGGTTCCTGTGGCGATTTTCACAGAGCAGTTTAAGATTAATCGTAAGCTTAGTGTCGTTATGATTACTTCCGTGATGTTTATTATTGGAGTGTTAACCACCCATCCTGATGCACTATTTGGCTATGTTCGAATAAACGGGATGAACTTATTTGATTCTTTTGATTATCTTGCGTCTAATGTGTTAATGCCTCTAGGGGGATTACTTATTACCATCTTTGTAGGTTACTACGTAAAGAAAAACCATATCCTGGCGGAATTAACAAATGATGGACAAGTGGGAAATCCTAAACTTATTGGAGCATACCATATTATACTTCGTTATATTACTCCAATTTTGTTAATCATCGTATTTCTAAATGCCATGGGATTATTTAGTTAAACAGGGAAACAATTAGAGAAGAGAGGAATTTAGTAGATTCTTCTCTTCTTTTTCATGGAGTTTTTTTCTTTTTCCTTTAATATCTCTTAGGCTTAAGGTATAATCAGTAATGGATGTAAGCCGTGCGTAGGCTTATAAAATTTGATGAAATGGGGGATGATGTATGAATAATGAGAAAAAAATGGAAGAGCTTAATGTGCTATTTAAAGAAAATAAGCTCAAAGAACTTCGAGAAGAAATCCTAGCACAAAACGAAGTAGATATCTCAGAATTTATCAGTATTCTCCCTAAAGATAAAGCTTTGATGGTGTTTCGATTTTTGCCAAAAGATCAAGCCGCAGAAGTATTTTCGAATTTAGAAGTTCAAGAACAAGAGAAAATTATAAGTGAAATCACAGACCAGGAACTAGGATATGTCTTAGATGATATGTTCGTAGACGATATGGTAGATATGCTAGAAGAACTTCCAGCAGGTGTGGTTAAGAGAGTATTAAAAAATACCGATGAAAAAACTAGAGGTACTATTAATACCTTTTTAAAGTATCCAAAGGATTCCGCAGGAAGTATCATGACGGCGGAGTATACAAACTTACGTGAAGCTATGACGGTAAAAGAAGCTATTAATTATCTAAGAAAAAGTGGGGCAGATAGTGAAACGCTCTATAACTGCTACGTGATAGATCCAAATCGGATTCTTGATGGGGTGGTCAGTGTGAGGAGGCTACTTTTGGCTGATGACAGTGCTGTAGTTTCAGACCTCATGGAAGAAGATGTGATGAGTGTCCATACCTCAGACGATAAAGAAGATGTGGCTTATTTATTTAACCGATATGATTATTTGTCACTTCCTGTGGTGGACTCTGAGGACCGATTAGTAGGTATCATCACCGTAGATGATATTATGGATGTTATGGAAGAAGAGACCACAGAAGACTTTGAACGTATGGCAGCTACGTTCCCCTCAAGTAAGCCTTATCTTAAAACTTCCGCTTGGGAACTGGCGAGGAATCGTATTGTGTGGCTTACAGTCCTTATGATTTCGGGAATTATTACAGGGGCTATTCTAGCTCAGTATGAGGAAGCTTTTCTAGTCATTCCTATTTTAGTTACCTTTATTCCTATGCTGACAAATACTGGAGGAAATGCAGGGTCTCAAGCTAGTACCCTGGTTATCCGTAGTATGGTGCTTAACGAGATTAAGATGAAAGATGCCTTTAAAGTCCTTTGGAAAGAATTTAGAGTTAGCTTGATTGCAGGATCATTTTTAGGACTTATAAACTATATTCGATTAATCATTACGTATCCCGATCAGCCCTTAGTGGTTCTTGTAGTATCCTTATCAATTTTTGCCACTGTGGTGATTGCAAAAATCGTAGGTGGTCTACTGCCCCTAGGAGCTAAGCTATTTAAACTAGATCCCGCTATTATGGCAGCCCCTTTAATTACAACGATTGTGGATGCTCTTTCATTACTTCTATACTTCTATTTAGCTGGACTTATTCTTCATATCTAAAGTAAGAGAAAAGAGAAGACTTCCTTTAGGAAAAATGAAGAATAAACCAAGACCTTTTTAAGTTCTACCTTTCATACTAAAGATAGTGATGGACAAAGGGGTAGGATATGAGCAGAGAAAGAGAATTAAGACGTAGGCAACTAAAACAAAAAAGAAGAAAGAATAGGAAAAGTCTAAGCTCAGAAGGAAAGATTATGGGCATAGGCTTTTTATTGCTTCTTATTTTACTCGGGACTACTAGTCTGAACTCTTTTTTTAGAGGTGAAGAAGAATCCTCGTTTGCAGACTATAATGACCCTATGCAGCGAATTGAGAGTATAGAAGAATTAGATGATAAAACCAAAGAAGCCTGCGAGCTTTTCTTAAAGATTGCCAAAGATGAAGGTCTCAATGTGAAGATTACAGAGACCTATCGATCAAAAGAACGACAAGAATATCTCTATGCCCAAGGGAGAACTCGTCCAGGAAAGATCGTGACTTGGACACTTAAAAGTAAACATATGGAGAGAAATGCTTTTGATATCGCCAAAGACGAATTAGGTCATGAATACGATGATTTAGATTTTTTTAGAAAAGCTGCTGAAATAGGAGAACGAATTGGGCTTGAAGCAGGGTACTACTGGACAGATGGTCAACAAGACATGCCCCATTTTCAAATGAATTTTCTAAGCCGAGTGAAATATCCAGATGGTTATCGTAAGTAAAAGGTTCTAACTTTTAAAAAAAAGATAGAAAGAAGTAATTCTTTTAGATTGTGTATAGGTTCTGGCTGAAATAGACGCTGGGACAGCTAAATAAAGAATCTAGGTGCACTTATTTTTCAGAAAATGATGCGTTATTTAGGAGATAGTAGGATGAAGAAAAATACAATATCAAAATGGATTAAAAGATTTTCGATCATGATGATCATAGTCATATCAATAATCTTCTTAGTTCCTAAAGTAGTAACCTATAGAAGACAAGTTGCTAAAGAAAATATTATAGATTTAGCATTGGAAAATAAGACCTTGTTAGATGAATCTATCCAGAATGAAAACTATGAGAATGCGTTAGTGCTTGAATGGATAGAGGACACCCATATGTGGAAAAATGATTCAGAAGAACTAGTTGTGGAGTTTTACAGCACGGGATATGGGATAGTTTCGGCATCAATCTACACGGGAATCTATTATGCTAGTTCAGATAAACCCATAGGATTCCAAGGATTTGCTGATGAGCTGACTTGGAATAAAAAAGGGTGGGAATGGAAAGAAGCTAATGGCGATAATTGGTATTATACAGAAAAGATCGCTGACCATTGGTATTATTATGAAGCAGGCTTTTAATAAAATATATGGATTATAGGAATTCTAAGAAATATGTTTAGAAAAGAAGACATGGCGGATCAATTAAATCCTCCATGTCTTCTTTCTCTTTATTTGATTTTGGGGATTTTATCTACGCTCTCTAGAGTGACACCATTGCCTTCAAAAACTGCATGCTTTAGAGTAAGTTGGTATAACTCATCAGATGTAGCAATGATGGTATTATCACCAGTGGTGGAGATAATAGCAAAGTTGGTCATTTCTTCATTAATGAAGAGAGAATAGACATCTTGGGTGAGCTCAGGCATAAGAGAGCGAGTGACAAGCTGATATACATTATAAGTTTGATTATAAATCTCAGATTCACTGTCCTCATTTGTTTGAAAAATTGGAATTATAAATTTCCCCTTAAAACGATTATCTTTTTTGAAAAGATAATTAGTTTTCTGTCCTTTTATGACCACAGTAGTTTCACTAACCTTATCCCCATCTTTATATACATTAGCGTTGATTTGATGATTTATTTCTTGGTTGAAAGGAGCTCCATATAGCCACCAGAATCCTAGGGCAAAGATCAGGACAATAATTATAGTTATGGTTCTTCTTCTCACACTATACCTCCACTTAATTGTTAAATAATTTCTAAACGATTTTTTTTAGCATAACATATCCTTATTAAGAATGTTAATTAGCGAAAATGACATGACTATAAGATGTTCCATCCTTACCGAAACTATTTATTGGTTGACTAGTGAAATAAACTAAAATATGATGAATGCAAGGACTAAAGGAATCTTGCTAGGAGTTTAAAGTAATGGAGGGGAAATATATGAGAAAAAACAAGAAGTTAATTGTGATTGTGAGTTTAGCAATTATTCTTATACTCACGGGTGTTATAGGGTTTATTTTCTCCCCGAAGAATATCGTAAGCCAGAAAGCCAGTGCTAGCCTTGAATATTTAGTCTATGAAGATGAAGCGATAAAGGTAGATGAGGCTCAGGTTATGGGAATTTTGAAGAAGTATAAAGCCCAAAGATCATTAAAGAGTTTTTTTCCTTATTTCACAGATGATATTAAGATCCAAATGATTATTGATGACAATGGAAGAAGTAAACATTTTCTCTTAGGAGAATTCAATATTTGGTATGAGGCATCAAAATCCCATGCTTATGTTATTAAAGATGCTGATAAGCTTATGGAAGAATTAAAATTAGTAATAGAAGAATAGACTTTATAAAGGCGGCTTTTATAGCCGTTTTTATTTTGCTAAAAATATTTGTTAATTAGATGTTTGAAAAGAATTGGCTATAGCATATGCTCTTGAAAAGTTATAATCATGGTATATAGAACCCTATATAGGAAAAGGTTTTCATGATAGAATAAGAATAACGAATGGACATAATAACTTAAGAAGGGAAGGATTATCATTGATTAGCGTAAAAGATCAAGCCTTTTTTTTAGAAACTAAAAATACCAGTTATATTTTCAAGATAAATGATGAAGGCCATCTCATTAATCTTCATTATGGCCGTAAAATAAGAGTAGAGAACTTAAAGCCATTAGAGATGAAATTAAATGCTGGAGCGGGAAGTACAGTACTCTATGGAAGTACCAACTATTCCATGGATCTGCTGCCTTTAGAGTATTCTTTTAATGGAAAGGGAGATTATAGGATCATGCCCCTGGAGATTATTATGGAAGATGGGTCCTACGTGGCAGATTTTATTTATGACTCTTATATGATTACAGATGAAATGATCCCCATTAAAACCTTACCTCAATCGTTAGGCATAGGTGCTAAAAGTCTAGTGATTACCCTAAAAGATAAACTCTTTAACGTGAACATCCAATTGATTTATACGGTGTATGAAGATGAAGATGTTATTACTAGAAGAGTAGTTCTTCTAAATAAAGGAGAAAAAGCCATTACCCTCCACCGAATTATGAGTATGAATTTAGATCTATTAGGTGAGGACTATAAAGTTTTAAGCCTCCATGGGGGATGGATTAAAGAAACCCATAAAAATATTAGAGATTTAACCCCAGGCATTGTCACTATTGAATCCACCACAGGAGCCAGCAGCAATCGTCATAATCCTGGCGTAATTCTACTCCAGCAAGACACTACGGAAGACCTTGGTGATTGCTATGGATTTAATCTTATCTACTCAGGAAATCATCAAACAAGAGTTGAACTTTCTAGCCATGGGCAGATTAGAATTCAATCAGGTATAAATCCCCATGCCTTCCACTGGACTCTGGAGAATGGAGAGTCCTTCGAAGCCCCTGAAGCGGTTCTAAGCTTTAGTTATGAGGGATTAAATGGTCTTAGTCATCATATGCATAAATTCGTAAATCAGCAAATTATACCGCTCTATTGGCAAAATAGAGAAAGACCAGTACTTTATAATAACTGGGAAGCCACCATGTTTGATTTTAACCAAAGGAAGATATTGTCTCTAGCGAAGAAAGCTAAATATCTAGGCACAGAACTATTCGTTTTAGATGATGGATGGTTTGGACGCAGAGTAAATGACCTAGGTGGTCTAGGAGATTATGATGTGAACCTAAAAAGAATTCCTGATGGGTTAAAGACATTAGGGGAAAAGATTAATGCCATGGGCATGGATTTTGGACTTTGGTTCGAGCCTGAAATGATTAGCATAAACTCTGCGCTTTATGAAAGCCATCCAGAATATGTGATGCAAGTTCCAGGGCGGGACCCAGCCAAAGGTCGCCAGCAGTTGGTTCTTGATCTATGCCAAGTAGAAGTTCAAGATTATATTATTAGTAATATGACTAAAGTTCTAAAAAGTGCACCTATCTCCTACGTAAAGTGGGATATGAATCGCCATATGAGTGATGTTTATTCTAAAGCAGTTAGAGATCAAGGTAGAGTATTTCACACCTATATCATGGGACTGTACCGAGTTTTTAATGAAATTACAAAAGCTTTTCCAAAAATTTTATTTGAGTCATGTTCTAGTGGAGGAAACCGTTTTGACTTAGGAATGCTTTGTTATACGCCACAAATATGGGCTTCAGATAATACTGATCCTATTGAACGGCTAAAGATTCAAGAAGGGTTAAGTTATTTTTATCCTATGTCATCCATAGGAGCTCATGTATCGGAAAGCCCCCACCAACAAACCCTACGAAATACTCCCCTTGAGACCAGATTTCATGTGGCTACTTTTGGATTATTAGGTTATGAGATGGATCTCCATAATTTAAATCAAAAAGAGGAAGTAGAAATTAAAAATCAAATCAAGTGGTATAAGTCCCACCGAAAAGTTATGCAATTTGGGCAGTTTTATCGATTTAAGCATAGCGCAGCTGGAGGAGTACAATTTCAAGTGGTAAACCAAGATAAAACCTTAGGAGTCTTTGGGAATTTCCAAGTATTAGCCAATGCTAGCCCTGGGTTTGACGTCATTAGGCTAAAGGGGATAGATGACCAGGGGCTTTATCAAGTAAAAACTGTTAAAGCCACCATGGATATTGGAAGATTTGGATCTCTACTTAAACATGTCTCTAAAGTCAGATTAAAACCCCAAGGGTTTGTCATCCAAAATGCTAGAAAGTACTATCGTTTAGCTCATAATGAGGAATATTATAGGGCTTACGGAGATCTGTTTAAAGCTGGTTTTAGAATTAATCAACAATTTATGGGAACGGGATATCAAAAAGAAACGAGAATATTAGGGGATTTTGGATCACAACTTATGACCATAAATAAAGAAGAAGGGGAAGAATAAGATGGAGAAGAATGTTAACTTTAAAAAGAATAAGATTAATTTCGGAGTAGGGACCATAGGACGAGACATGGTGTACTCCATGGTATCCATGTACTTTCTCGTCTTTATCACTGAAGCTGTGGGCGTAAGTGACGCTACCTTGTTTCAGATAACGACCATTATGCTGGGCGCCAGAGTTTTTGATGCTTTTAATGACCCTATAATGGGCGTTATTGTCGATAATACTCACAGCAAGTATGGAAAGTATAAACCTTGGATTACGATAGGAATTTTTTTAAGTGGAATAGTCGCATTCCTTTTATTCACCACTTTTAATCTAAGAGGAACGTCTTATCTCATCTACTTTGCTGTGCTTTATATTCTCTGGGGTTTAAGCTGGACCATGAATGATATCGCTTATTGGTCTATGATGCCAAGCCTTAGTTACGATCAAAAAGAGAGAGAAGAGATTGGAGCATTTGCGCGGATCAGCGCCAATATTGGCTTGTTTATCGTGGTAGGTTCTGTTATTCCGCTAACCAATATGCTAGGAGATTTAACAGGAAGTTTGGAGAGAGGATTCACTATATTTATGGGCGTTCTAGTCGTCATCATGATTATCTTCCAAATGTTTACAGTTTTTGGAGTGAAGGAAACAAAAATCATTGGAGGAGAGGATTTAACAAAAACCACCCTTAAAGGGATGATCAGAGCTTTAACAAAAAATGACCAGCTCTTAGTCACAGCCATAGCTATGGCTTTATTTATGATGGGTTATGTGACTACTACAGGTTTTGGCGTTTATTACTTTAAGTATGTTTTCTTAAATGAAAACATGTATAGTATTTTTGCGGTGGTTTTAGGGGTGTCTCAAATTATAGCCTTATTAGTCTTTCCTAAATTTAGTGACCGATTCTCTCGAAAGAAACTTTATGGAGGATCTATTGTGATGATTATCATTGGCTATATTCTATTCTTCTTTGCTCCGTCTAATATCATCTTTGTAGGAGCCGCAGGAATCTTTCTATTTGCGGGACAAGCTTTCATACAGCTTCTAATGTTAGTCTTTTTAGCCGATACCATCGAATATGGCCACTTAAAGCTAGGGAAAAGAAATGAAAGCGTGACCTTTGCGATTCAGCCTTTCATTAATAAGCTAGGTGCAGCCATAGCCAGTGCCATAGTGGGATACACCTTAATTATCTCTGGAATAAACTCCTTAGGAGATGGTGAAGTTCTAGGTGAGCGGGGACAACTTATTCTAAAGACCGCCATGATGGTTCTTCCTATGATTCTAATCATTCTTAGTTTTATTATTTATAACAAAAAGTATATTATTGATGAGAAAACTTATACTAAGATATTAGAAGATTTGATTCTTAGAGAAGAAGGTCAAAAAGGTATTGAAGAAAGAATGGGCTTAGATCAAGACGAGTAAGTAATAACGTCTGTTAAACTACTAAGTCACTAGTCGACTTAGTAATTAATCAATGTCGTAGTTTTAAGCCCTTTTTATAGGGAATCATTGGTCTCTTTTTGCCTCTTTGAGCGAGGGTTAAGACTTTATACTCAAAGAGTATAGAGCATTCCTGAGGGGATACATAAAAATTGGGTCAGACATTGCTAAAAAAGATTTATAGATGGTATGCAAAATTAATTAAGCACAATAGTCTTTTAATGCTCAGATGTCATAAATTAAGTACGAGAGATTAGAAAACTAATGATAAAATGAGGAGAAGATAGCCATGGTTTGTCCATACTGTAAAAATGAGATGGAAATAGGATTCATACAAAGCCCTAGACCAATCTTTTGGTCTCTTAGTAAAAAGATTGTTTTTGTTGGTGCAAATAAGTCAAAGGGAGATATCCCAATCACGACTTTAGAGGATCTCACATCTAAAGAAGCCTATTATTGCAAAACTTGCGAAAGTGTTCATATTAATAAGTTAGGTGATGTTTGAAAATATTTCTGTTGTTAAGATACTTATTCTGTATGGTTTAGTTAAGGCCGTTAAACGTTCTTTCTACTACTTCGATTTCACATCCCTTAGGGATTAAACGCTGAGGATGAACCAAAATGCAAAAGACAGACTCACCTAGAATCAATTACGATTTTGGAGGAGTCTGTCTTTTTGTTGTTATTAACGATCTTGTTTAAAGAGTATGGCTTCGTAAGGATTTAAAATAAGCGTAGTATTAAAAGGTCTAAGTCCATAGGATCCAATGATGGGAATATAGTGGCCTGGTACTTCATCGTGAAGATTGAACTTTACTTTCTTCTCTTGAAGATTCATGACAAATAGATAAGTTTCATCATCATTAACCCTTAGGTAGGAGATCACATGACTATGGTCTCGTCTGACAGGAATAAAGGAACCTTCATTAAGCGCAGAAGATGATTTTCGAATAGCAATAGCTTCTCGATAAAAGTTGAGAATTGAATTGCTTCTGGTTTCTTGTTCTTCTACATTAATGGTCCGATAATTAGGATTTACTTTAATCCAAGGTTTTATAGAGGAAAATCCTCCATATTCTTCACTAGACCATTGCATAGGAGTTCGTGCGTTATCCCTAGTCATTTTCTGTATGATCTTCTTCGCTAGAGGTTTAGGGATATGCATCATGTCTTGAAGAACTTGATAGTCATTAATGGCTTCAAAGTCTCGCCAATCATCCTTCTCAAGTTTGAGGTTAGTCATTCCAATTTCTTCACCTTGATAAAGAAAAGGTGTTCCTCTTAAGGTTAAGTTTAAAAGAACTAGAGCTTTGGCTGATTTCACCCTAAAGACTCCATCATCAAGGAATCTTGACACTTGTCTTGGCTGGTCATGGTTAGAGAGGAAGTTCCCTAGCCATCCTCCACCTTCTTCTACAGTTTCTTGCCAATCGAAGATGGTATCTTTAAGTTGCTTAGGGGTATAAAAATAGAACTTTCTAAAATCAAATTTCCCTAATGGACCACATCCAATAAGATGAAGATCAAAATGAAACATCATTTGAAGTTTTTTCTGGGCAGGGTGCGTGTAGGAGATGAGATCGGCTTTAGACGTGACCATACCTTCGCCTACAGTAAAAGCATCAGGGTATTTACAAAGAACTTTTTCATGCATCTCTTGAAGATAGGTATGGGATTTGGGCAAGGAGACCACATGCTCAAAAGGAAACTGTAAATTGCTAGACGTTCCTACTGAGGGTAAGCCTTCTGTTTTTGAAATAGTGTTAATCACATCCATGCGAAAACCGGCAATTCCTTTTTTTAGCCAAAAATCCATAATATCGTAAATCCCTTGGCGAACATTTTCATTAGCCCAATTAAGATCCACTTGGTTTGGAGTGAAAGTGGTGAGGTAATACTCGTAACTTAAAGAATCCTGTTGCCATGCTTCTCCACCAAAGGCGCTAAGCCAATTGTTTGGAGGAACTAAATTGCCCTTGGAATCAATTTTTCCTTCTTTAAAGAAATAATAATCTCTATATGGAGAGGACTTTCCTTTTAGGGCTTCTCTAAACCAAGGATGTTGATCTGAGGTGTGGTTAGCCACTAGATCCATAAGAATTCCCATGCCTCTTTTTTTAGTCTCCACTAAGAGTTCATCAAAGTCTTCCATAGTACCATATTCGGGATTAATCTCGTAGTAATTCGCTACGTCATAGCCGTAGTCCTTATTTTCCGTTAAGTAAATAGGAGACAACCAAATGAGATCAATACCTAAACTTTTAATATAGTCTAGTTTGGACAGGACTCCCCTAAGGTCTCCAATGCCATCGCCATCACTATCTTTAAAAGAGCGAGGCCATATTTGATAAACAATTTGATTCTTATAATTCATGAAGTCCTCCTTCGTCTAAAGCTCACGATACTTATTATTTTTTACCTTCAAATAGTCCTAGGGTTCTGCTCACGTCTACGGTGAATAGGATTCCACGACCCGGATCATCTAGGTGGTTTTCTTTTGCTACAGTTTCAATGATTTCTTCTGTTTTATGACTTTCAGACAAGAGCAGAATGATTTCTTTTTCAGGTTCAATATCCATACCAAGTAATTTAGCTTGTTCGTGAATTCCACTCCCACGAGCATTAATTAGAGTAGCGCCTTGAGAACCAGCCTTTTTAGCAGATTCAATGACGTTTTCCCCTTCGCCTTTATCCACAATGACAAAGATAGCTTCATGCATAATGTTTTTTCTCTCCTCTCGTATTTCAATCATATCTTTAAGGTCTCGTATACCCAGCACTCTAGTGACGTCTAAGGCAAAAGCAATTCCGCGTCCTGATTTCTGGAGCTTTAGGCTTTTAGAAATAGCTTCCATGGCATCATCAGTGGTCTTCTCATTAGCCACCATAAGGACTAGTTCTTTACGCACATCATTAAGCCCTAGGAAATCTAAAAGGTTGCTGTCGATGGTTCCGTAGCCTAAAAAGGCTGTGGTTCCTTTGACCCCACTTTTTTTAGCCAACTTTGATACTCTTACGCCATCGTGATTGTTAACAATGAAAATGGAGAGGAGAAGTTTTCTTTTTTTGATTTCGCTCATAAATTATAGTCCTCCCTTTTTTGATTTAAGTTTATAGATGACACCAAGAATTTGAAGACTAATTAAAGGCGCCATGGCTACCATGGCGATGATTCCAAATCCATCAATAAGAACGTTTGCTGAAGCAGCTTGGCTAGACACCCCTTGAGCAAAAGCGAAGATAAACGTGGCGGTCATTGGACCAGAAGCTACGCCACCAGAATCAAAGGCAATACCGATGAATAAGCTAGGGACGTATCGCGTGAGGATCATGGAGATAAGATATCCTGGCAGTAAAAAATGCCATAGGGATAAAGCAGGAACCAAAATCCTAACAATAGACAAGGATACAGCAAAAGCTACACCTATAGAAAGAGTGGTCAAAACTGCTTTTCTTGATAAGTGGCCTGAAGTCACTTCTTCTACCTGGTTTGTAAGCACATAAACCGCAGGTTCGGCTAGTATGACCACTAAACCAAGAATAAATCCAACCAAGACAGTAAGCCAAGGCTTACCTAAACTCTGAAGAGATGATCCCACTAACCTTCCCGCTTCCATAAAGCCAGCATTAACGCCGACTAAGAAAATTACAAGGCCAATAAATGTATAAAGAGAGCCTAAATAAATTTGTCTTCTCCTTCGTTTTGTCACCTTAAAGAAAAAATGATTACCTAAGGCGAAAATGATAAGTAGTGGCGCCAGAGCAAGGAAAATTTCCCAGGATACGATAGGGAGATAATTAAGAAAAGGATCAAGAAGAGATCCATTTCCCACGTCCGCTACGGGAAGACTTCCTGAGAGAGTTCCATTTTTTGAAATTAATCCAAGAAGGAGAACACCGATGATGGCTCCAGCACTGATGATGCCCACCAGCCCGAAACTATCTTCTTCAGCGCTGGACGTATTCTTATTTAAAGATGCAACACCTAACGACATGGCCATTACAAAAGGTACAGCCATAGCGCCAGTGGTGGCACCTGAAGCATCAAAAGCCATGGCTAGAAATTCTTGACTTGAAAATAGGGCCAAGACAAAAATTAAGCTATAGGTAATGAGCAAAAAGTTCTTTAATTTCATCTGATAAAGAATACGAAATAATCCTAAGGCGAGAAGTACAGCAATCCCTAAAGACACTGTAATTAAAATACTATTCTTTAAAATTGAACCGCTGGTGATTTCTTGAATTTGATTAGCTAGAATATGAAGATCGGGTTCAGCAATGGAGATGAAAAACCCTAATACTAAGCCAACAATTAAAACAATAATAATTTTATTTGATTTAGCGAGTTGTTGACCAATCAAAGCTCCAATTCTAGATATACTCAGGTCGACTCCTAATAAAAAGATAGACAAACCAATCACCACGAAAAAAGCTCCTAGTAAAAAACGGCTAAAATACAAACTTCCCAGTGGCACCAAGGTAAAATGTAGGATGACTACAATCAAGGTGATGGGAAGAACAGCCATTAAAATATCTTTAAACTTATCTAACAACAAATGCAAAAAGCAAAACCTCCTAAACGTTCCACTATAGAGGCTAATCTATAGTAAGTAATAATTATAATCACATCATCTATAATCATAGCATAACTTTTTGAACAAATGAAGAATTATAAGCTCCAAAAACAGGGAAAATAATGGTGTAAATGGAAAAATTATAGACATAGAAAACTATTTGTTATCTGTTTTTTTATAGTCCGTCAATGGTTATATTTCCTTAAGTACCTTATAATGTAGGAAAGAACAAAGTCAGAAATTGTTTTGAATATGAAATGAGGGAATAGAGATGAATTATAAGGAAGCTTTAGAATATATCCAAGGTACAAAAACATTTGGAAGTAAGTTAGGTTTAGACAGAATAAAAATGTTAGTTGACTTGCTTGGAAATCCTGAGAAAGGACTTCAGGTTATACATGTGGCGGGAACAAACGGGAAGGGATCCACCATAGCTTTTATGAGCAGTGTTTTATGTCAAGCAGGTTATAAGGTGGGGATTTATACCTCTCCAGGTCTATATAACTTCAATGATCGAATTAAAATCAATCAAAAAGAAATTGATGATGAAAGTGTGGGCAAAATTACAGGAAAGATAAAAGAAAAAATTGACGTGATGCTAGCTCAAGGTTTTGAACATCCCACAGAATTTGAAATTATGACGGCTTTGGCTTTAGTTTATTTTAAAGAACAAGAATGCGATTTAGTCATTTTAGAAGTAGGCCTTGGTGGCAGGCTTGATTCTACTAATGTCATCAAAACTCCTATGTTAGCGGTGATTACCCCCATTGATTTTGATCACATGGATATTTTAGGCGATACTATTGAGCTGATTGCAAAAGAAAAAGCGGGGATCTTAAAGAGGGGAACCAGGTTAGTCCTATCCCCCCAAAGAGAAGAAGCAGAAGTAATCATTTTAAAAAGGGCTGAGAGATTTGACATACCGGTGCATAAAGTAGACTTTTCATCAATAAATCCGATTTCTTGGGATATAGATACTCAATGTTTTTCTGTAGATCAAGAAGAATATAAAACATCCATCTTAGGATTTCACCAAACTCAAAATGCTTTAGTGGCCATAGAGGCTCTTTATGCCTTAGAAACATTAGGGGTAAGAGTTCCTCAAGATGCTCTTAAAAAAGGATTAGTTATGGCTAGGTGGCCTGCACGATTTGAGATTTTAGACAAAGACCCTCTAGTCGTCATAGATGGAGCTCATAATTTACAAGGGGTTCAGATTCTCAAAGAGAATCTGAAAGCTTATTTTGGAGATAAGGAAATTATCTTTATCATGGGTGTCATGAGAGATAAGAATTATGTAGAAATGATTAGAGAACTAAAACCTCTAATGCATAAAGTTTATACCGTAACACCAAATAATAACCGAGCATTATCAGCGGTGGAGCTGCAAAAAGTTTTAGAAGAAGAAGGAGTAGATTCTAAAGCATGTTTGGGGATTACCACAGCTTTGGAATCATCCCTGAGAGATATTGGTGAAAATCAAATTATTTGCGCTTTTGGATCGTTATATTTCATGGGAGAATTAAGAGCAAGTTATCTAAGCCTTGAAGATAAGCATGAATAAACTCTCTGTATAAAAAAACAGTAAAATAAGTTAGGAGATTGCCTTAGGGTAGTCTCCTTTTAGCATTAAAACTAAAAAATAATACATTATAAATATTGCAATAGTGTGTGATGTACAGTATAATAAAAGTAGGTGATGAAGATGGAAGTAGAAAAGAAAAAAGAGTTTTTAAATTCCTTTGTAGTAGAACTAAAAAGAGGAACATTAACGTTGGCTGTCCTAAGTCAGTTACATGTCCCTCAATATGGATATTCATTATTAGAAACCTTAGTAGGGAAAAATGTGGAAATTGAATCGAATACTCTATATCCACTTCTACGAAGGCTAGAGAAACAAGAAGTCTTAACTAGCCAGTGGGACACCAGCGAGTCTAGACCAAGAAAATATTATAAACTGAGTGATTTTGGATTTGAAATTTATGAATCGTTAAAAAAAGAATATTTAGGCTCAATAAGAATAATGGATGAAATCCTTAAGGAGGAATAGAAAATGGATTATGTAGAGCGCTATATTTATGCAGTAACCCGTTATCTTCCAGAGAAAGATCGAGAAGACGTAGCTAAGGAGCTAAAATCAAACATTGAAGATATGCTTGATGATAATTACTCAAAAGAGAATGTAAGGAAAGTTTTAGAAAATATGGGCAGCCCCTATGAATTATCAACGCGTTATCTAGATCAAGAAAAATATCTGATTGGTCCAAGAATTTATCACACTTACATTGATACCCTGAAGATTCTATTTGTGGTGGCGGTAGCTGTGGGAGGAATTACCTTTGTTATAGATTTGTTGGCTAATATTAATTCTCTCGATACAATTACTTCACTTTCGGATACGATATCGACAATGGTGGGAATTATCATTAGTGGCATCAGCATCATGTTTAGTGTGATTATGGGATTCTTTTTCTGGGTCACGTTGATTTTTGTTATTTTAGAGCGAACTCAAGCCACTGGTGAAATGAAAAAAATACAGGTCAAACCATTTAGTATTGAAGACCTTAAAGAAAAACCTAAGCCTAAGGATAAAAGGTTCTCTAAAGTAGAGTTAGCTATTTCAATTGTTCTAACCATAGCATTTCTTTTTATTCTGCTTTTTAGAAATGATTTACTTGCGATTTATATATCGGGAGAGGGAGCCATAGAGATTTTCAACTCTGAGGTTTTAAGGATGTATACGCCTTTAATTTTAGGAGTGGGAGCTTTATCAATCACTTTGAGTGTTTATAAATTAGTAACTGAAGTTATGACTAAAAAGTCAGCTATTTTGATTAGTGTCTATACAGTGATTAGCTTAATTACTATGGTTAGTATTGTTTTAGAACCTAATCTATTTAGCAGAGAGTTTGTAAGTTTTCTAAGTGAAAACCTTACAAGGTGGAGTGGAAGTTTTGAAGATAACCTGTATAAATTGAAGATTGGTTTCATTGTAGTGATTGGGATAATTAGCATTATCGAGATTGTGGTGAGTCTATTTCAAGGTTTTCAAAAAGAAAATCCGATAGAATTGAAGCGTAAAAATAAGGTGAAGTCTAATTAGGGAATTTGAAATGAATTAAAAACAAGCTGTATTTATTGCAGCTTTTTTTGTTTGTGTGCCCGGCATGGGTGCAATCTAACGGGTGAGAGTCCCAAGTGCGGGCTAATAGCCCAATCTTGCATAGGGCACTTGATAATGAAGTACTTGAATCAAAAGGATATCTATCATTCAATACCCAGTGTCAACGCACTAGAAAAACATGTAAATTATGAAGGCGCTGTATACCGAACGGTACGTACTGGTGCTGTGGGAGGGGGACGTGATCAATAGCCCACCAACTCTACCTGACTAATAATCTAAAATTCAAAAGAAAACCTGAATTATACTATAATTAGGCACCATCTTCACCGATATGAATAGTAGATTCTTTCTGAGCTTGAGTTTAAATCATTGTTAGACAGTGAAAACTTAGCTTTTAGGCCCTAATGTTTTATGATTGTAACTAAAAGCATATAACTTTTGGGTACAATAAGAGTACGTAAACAGACAAATAAGGAAGTGCAATGTATATGAGGAAAACACAACTAAGAAATATAATGGCTCTGTGCCTATCCGTTTTTCTTCTAGTAGCTTGTGGTACTGGTGGAGATTCGCCTAAAGATAGTTTTACTGCGGATACCCCCATGGAAGAAGAAATGGATATGGCTAATTCAGCCGAATCCATGGAAGATAGTTCCAGTCCAGAATCAGCCACGGAAGAGAGTGAAATCAGTAGTGAGGCCGGTCAGAACTCGTATACTCTTCAAAATCTATTTCCATTTGAAGAGAATACACAAAGAATCTACGAAGGAACTGGAGGAGAATTCGCAGGATATACAGAATACGTAGACTTCATACAAGATAATCGGATTCAACTTCGAATGAACAACGGTGGGACAGAGATTGTCCGAGTGATTGAAAGAAAAGATGGAGAGCTTAGGGAAATCTTTAGTGAGCCTGAAATTTATTATGTGGAGAATTTCTTAACGAAAAAACCTAAGGAATCTAGAGTTTTACTCAAAGAGCCTATAGCAGTGGGAACGAGTTGGATAAATTCAGAAGTAGAAACCAATACTATAACAAGCGTCGATGCTAAGGTAGAAACTCCTCTTGGGGTGTTTGATGCTGTAGAAGTATCGAGAGTGAGTGAAAATGATGGAGTCACTTACACGACAACAGATTATTATGCCATAGATATGGGATTGATTAAGACTGTTAATAGTGGCGGTGGTTATACATTTGAGGCGGTTTTGAAAATTGATGAGAAAAATACGAGTCAAAAGAAAGTCATGAATTTTTACTACCCTAATATTGATGATGACCGACTATTTCTTTACCGGAAAGAAATTACATTCAAAACCAATGATATACCAAGAAACTTATTTCTTAAAGCCTATAAAGAATTGCCTAAAGAAGGTGGACCGGTGCTTACTACAAATACACAAGTGAATTACCTGTATCTTAATGATGACGGGATGGTTTATATTGATCTTTCAAAGAATTTTATTGATGAGATGAATGCAGGGGCAGGATATGAGGTTTTAATCCTTCAGTCTTTGGTGAATACATTTGGAGACTATTATGGGGCTAATAGAGTTATGATGACCATAGAGGGAGACCCCTATGAATCAGGACATATCTTATTAGATGAATTTGAACCTCTAAGTGTTAATTATAAGAGTATTGTAAATATGAATTAGAGAATGCACAAAAGCCTTCCACAAATTACAAACGTAATTTGTGGAAGGCTTTTAAAATGGGATTAATTCAAATTAGAATGTTAGGTTAAAAGTTAAAGAATCTCTGGTAATAACCAAATAAGTTTAGGGCCATAAGTAGTCCAACTACTACTAAAAAGATTCCCGATACTTTAGTGATCAAGGTATAATGCTTTTTCACAAAATTAAAGGCTTCTTCTAACTTAGAGAATAAGATCCCTGTAATGAGAAATGGTAGACCAAGTCCCATGGAGAAGACAAACAAATAGAACATGCCTAAACCTAAAGTGCTAGCATCTGCGGCTAGAATGAGCGCGGAACCTAGGAATGTACCTAAACAAGGAGACCAACCAAAGGAAAATACAATACCAAAGACCAGTGAGCTAAAAAAGCCTCCGGTGTGTTTTTTCATTTGTAGCCCTTTTTGAAAATTCAAGAACTTTATATTAATAAATCCTGCCATATTAAGACCAAACACGATTATAATCATTCCACCAATTCTCTGCAGTAAAACACGGTTTTGACTTAATGTTGAACCAATGGCCGTAGCTGTAGCTCCTAAGGTAACAAAAACAATGGTGAAGCCAAGGATAAAACCTAAGATATTGATTACTAAGTCTTTTCCCTTTTTCTGACTCTCATTACTAAGATACATTAAAAATACAGGAAACATAGGTAAGATACAAGGAGAAATAAAAGTTAAGACTCCTTCAAAAAATAAGAGAGATAGTTTTAGAAAATCCATTATTTCATCCTTTCTAACATGGCGTTAAGGACGACTTCGTCAGTCATACCCATTAGTCCAAATTGAACAAATCCTTCCTTATCAATTACATAGGTTTGAGGAATAACTGAGATTCCAAATTCTGTGGCTCCATTAAGTTCTTCGTCATAGAGAACGTTAAGATCAATATTTTCAGTTTCTAAAAACTTATTAGCTGTTTTTTTAGTTTCTCTTTGACCATCTGTAACGTTAAGAGCAAGTATGACGGTCTCTTCAGGATCTAATTTTTTATGGAGAGCTTCAAACTCAGGCATTTCATCAATACATGGGGGACACCAAGATGCCCAGAAGTTTAAAATGACGGTTTTTCCTTGATAATCTGAAATGGATACTTCTTCACCTGCATCATTAAAAACAATAAAATCTGTTTGGAAAGGCTCTTCAATCTTAAGTGAAGAAATATAATCATCTTCTTCATCTACAGTAGGAGTCTGGGGAGAGGATTCCGTTGGAGTTTCCAAAGGGGTATCCACCGGTGCTTCTTCATTGGTGTTTTCAGGGGGCTCATTATTTGTGGCGATGGGACTATCAGCTTCCTTTTCACCTAAAACATTGACAATATAATAACCACCGCCAATCAGTAAAGCTAGGGCTAAGATCCATATGACAAAACTATATTTTTTCATTTCTATTTTCTTTCAAAGATACTCTATCTTAAAGCTCTTTTAAAAGATCCTCCTTTATATTTCTAACGCATTAGAATTCTTGTTCACTATTTTAACATACTTTTCTTTAAAATACCTGATGGGGGTACATTTTTTATAAAATATTTTCAGAAACCATATTTGTGGAATTCACAGATAGTTTATAAATGTTGAGTATAATACTCTTTATGAATAAAATCTCGCATAAAAAAAGCAGATCATATGAAGATAAATTTTTGAGCAACTACAACTTAATGTGATATTTTCAGAGGAGATTTAATTTAGTAAATATGTTTAAGTCATAAACTTAGACATTACAATAGTTGGAGGAAAGAGAATGAAAACGAACAAAATTGAAAAGAGTATATTCCAAAAAAAAGGATGGGTGATTATTATTGCCGTATTTTGCTCATTTCTATGGGGGAGTGCTTTTCCAGCACTTAAGATAACTTATCAGGAAATGAATATGGCTGGAGATGATTATTTCTCTAAAATTCTTATTGCAGGAATTCGCTTTACCATAGCGGGAATATTAATTTGGATCTATGCTTTTATAACCATGAAAGATAAAATTAAAATAAAGCGAAAATCTGATTACAAGAAATTAATTTTGCTTGGACTTATACAAACGACTCTTAACTATTTTTTCTTTTATACGGGACTATCCAACACCACCGCAGCTAAAGGATCGATTATTAATTCCTTATCTAACTTTTTAATTATCATTTTAGCGCATTTTCTAATTAAGAATGATCAGTTAACCATGAAGAAAATCTATGGTATTGTTTTTGGAATCATAGGAGTTGTGGTGGTGAATTTCGATTCGAATCTCAATAGCCAATTTCTTCTTACTGGTGAAGGGTTTATGTTTTTCTCTGTGTTTACAACAGTTACAGCAAGTTTTATGGTGAAAAGCTATAGTAGAACCATTCACCCCGTCATTCTGTCTTCTTATCAATTAATGATTGGTGGTGTGGTTATGCTTCTAATCTCTTTTGGCGGTAGCTACGACACTTTAAAGGTCACTCCCCTAGCTATGGGGCTACTGTTTTACACGGCTATATTGTCAGCCTTAGCTTTTACCCTATGGTACTCATTACTCAAATATAACAAGCCAGGCGAAATCACCATGTTTAGATTCCTGATTCCTGTAACGGGATCTCTATTGTCAGCAGCATTTTTAGGTGAAAAAATCACCTTGAACGTGACTATTTCTTTAGTAGCCATTGTTATTGGAATTATTCTAGTGAATTATGAACCAAGATCAGGCCAAGAAAAAAAGATGATAGACTCTCAACCTTAGAAATATTGATATCGTTAAAAAAATAGAAAAAGACTTGTCTTTCCTAAAGGTAGGAGGGACAAGTCTTTTTAGATAAGAAATTGGATAAGACCAATAATTAGAGGAATTAGGATAGAAGGAAGCATATTGGAAATTTTGAGATTTTGAGAAAATACCATATTAATTCCTAGACCTAAAATCATTAAACTTCCTACCCCTGAAATTAGAGAGATGGTGGCTACCGTCATGAAGGGCTTTAGGAAGCCAGCTAAAACAGCTATACTACCTTGATAGACAAAAACAGATACACTAGAGAGCAGCACTCCAATCCCAAGAGTAGAGGCAAAGATTATAGACATAATACCATCTAGCATACTCTTGGCATAAAGGGTATCATGAATTCCTGTTAAAGCACTTTCGATGGGACCAATGATGGCCATGGATCCGATACAAAATAAGAGAGACGCTGTTAGAAAACCTTCTTTGATTTTCCCTGTGTAAACTTTTGAAACTATGGTTTCTAAGTCCTCACTAAATCTCTCTAACTTCTTATCAATGTGAATGGTCTCACCAATGAAAGTCCCTATGGCTAATGAGACGATAACCAGAAGCGGTTGATTAGCTTTGATTACGCCAGCCATGCCAAGATAAATGACACATAAGCCTAATACTTTTGTTAAGGCTTGGGCTAAATCTTCTTTAATTAGTTTCTTAAAAATCATACCAAGGATACTTCCGATGATAATTGTTCCGACGTTGACCAGAGTTCCAAACATAAAACACCTCTTATATTATTGCAAAATAAGTAAATAATACACCACATATACCCAACTCAAAAGTCCATGAATGATTGCCCAAAGCACAGATTGATTAAGGGTGAAACTAATCACCATGGCTAGTGCGGACCCCATTGTGATTCCGCTTTTGATCACATCACTGCGTCGCATAAAAACACCTTCCTTTTTTATATTTATAGATTTAATCTTTATACTATTGTATCGCAATTTTAGAATTGTTGGGAATTCATTTAGAAATAATATGAAAATTAAATAAAGTTCACGTAAAGTAACTGGATAATCCCATCATGTTAATATATTATCAAATAAGGAGGTGTTATATTTGGAAATGATGATTCGAGAAGTTAAAACAGATACAGTGCGAAACAA
>LSQX01187183.1_pt1 | contig 28511 bp, 25 predicted proteins | sample 654561 | NCBI WGS metagenome assembly LSQX01 (sample SAMN04489861, study PRJNA283612) | anaerobic digester metagenome | isolation source: 4 biogas reactors fed with cattle manure at either 37C or 55C with and... | place: Denmark: Kongens Lyngby | collected 2014
GGCACCATCACCCAGTGGCTGAAGTCCGTCGGCGACACCGGCGAGGTCGACGAGCCGCTCCTCGAGGTCTCCACCGACAAGGTCGACACCGAGATCCCCTCCCCGGTCGCCGGCACCCTCATCGAGATCCTCGCCGACGAGGACGAGACCGTCGACGTCGGCGAGGTCATCGCCCGCATCGGTGACGCCGACGCTGCAGCTGACTCCGCCGACGAGGACGTCCCCTCTGAGGAGGCCATCGAGGAGGCCGAGTCGAAGGACGAGAACGAGACCGTCGACGAGGCCGCCCCCGCCGAGGGCGAGTCCACCGACGTGGAGATGCCGGAGCTGGGCGAGTCCGTCACCGAGGGCACCATCACCCAGTGGCTGAAGTCCGTCGGCGACACCGTCGAGGTCGACGAGCCGCTGCTCGAGGTCTCCACCGACAAGGTCGACACCGAGATCCCGTCCCCGGTCGCCGGCACCCTGCTGGAGATCCTGGCTGACGAGGACGAGACCGTCGACGTCGGCGAGGTCATCGCCCGCGTCGGTTCCGGTGCCCCGAAGAAGGCCGAGAAGAAGGCCGAGCCGAAGCCAGAGCCGAAGAAGGAGGCCCCCAAGGCCGAGCCGGAGCCCAAGGCCGAGCCGAAGCCGGAGCCCAAGGCCGAGGAGAAGGCTGCCCCGAAGAAGGTCGACAACGCCAACGTCCCGTACGTGACCCCGCTGGTCCGTAAGCTCGCCGACAAGCACGGCGTCGACCTCACCCAGGTCGAGGGCACCGGTGTCGGTGGCCGCATCCGCAAGCAGGACGTCCTGGCCGCCGCCGAGGGTGGCGCACAGGCCGCCCCGGCCGCCGAGAAGGGTGCCCGCGCGAACTGGTCCACCAAGTCCGTGGACCCGGCGAAGGCCGAGCTGATCGGTACCACCCAGAAGGTGAACCGTATCCGCGAGATCACTGCCGCGACCATGATCCGCTCCCTGCAGACCACCGCGCAGCTGACCCACGTCCAGGAAGTCGACATGACGCGTGTCGCGGATCTGCGTGCGCAGGTCAAGGAGGCGTTCGTCGCGAAGCACGGCGCGAACCCGACCTACCTGGTGTTCATCGTCAAGGCTGTCGCCGAGGCGCTCGTCTCCCACCCGAACGTCAACGCGTCCTACAACGCGGAGACCAAGGAGATGACCTACCACGCGGACGTCAACATCGGCATCGCCGTGGACACCCCGCAGGGTCTGCTGGTGCCGGTGATCAAGAAGGCCCAGGACCTCTCCCTGGTCGAGATCGCCGAGGCCATCACCGACCTGGCCGAGCGTGCCCGCAACCGCAAGCTGCGTCCGGACGACCTGTCCGGCGGCACCTTCACGGTCACGAACATCGGTTCCGAGGGTGCCCTCCTGGACACCCCGGTGCTCACCCCGCCGCAGGCCGGCATCCTGGGCACCGCGGCCATCGAGAAGCGTCCGGTCGTCGTCACCGATGACGGCGTCGACTCGATCGCCATCCGCCAGATGTGCTACCTGCCGTTCACCTACGACCACCAGGTCATCGACGGTGCCGACGCAGGCCGCTTCGTCACCACCATCAAGGACCGCCTGGAGACCGCGGACTTCCAGTCCGACCTCGGCCTCTAAGCTCTCCCGCTGAGAGAGACCGCCACCTGACCTTCCCGGTCGGGTGGCGGTTTTCTTCTTATAATCGGAGTCATCCGGTCCCCCATCGAGGAGTCGATTCCGCATGGCCCTGCACCCGATCACCGATTCCGCCTCCTACCTGGCCCGACACCTCGGCCCCGACACCGCGGAGGAGCAGGTCATGCTGGGGGCGCTGGGCTACGGGTCCCTCGCCGAGCTTGTCGACGCCGCCCTGCCCACCGACATCCGCCTCACCGAGCCCCTCCCGCGGCACGAGCCCCTCTCGGAGACGGAGGCGCAGGCGCGGCTGCGGGAATACGCCACGCGGAACACGGTGCTCCGTGCCTTTCACGGGCAGGGTTTCTCCGACACGATCACTCCCCCGGTGATCCGCCGCGGGGTGCTCGAGGCCCCGGGCTGGTACACCGCGTACACGCCGTACCAGCCGGAGATCTCGCAGGGCCGCCTCGAGGCACTGCTCAACTTCCAGACGATGGTCTCCGAGCTCACGGGCCTGCCGGTGGCGAACGCCTCGCTCCTCGACGAGGCCTCCGCCACCGCCGAGGCCGTCGGCCTCATGTCGCGGGCGCAGAGGAAGGGGCGGCGGGTGCTTCTCGACGCCCGCCTCCACCCCCAGGTCCTCGCCGTCGCCGCGGAGCGGGCCCGGGCGATCGACCTGGAGGTCGCCGTCGAGGACCTGTCCGGCCCGCTGGTGGGTGAGGATCTCTGCGGCGTCGTCATCGCCTACCCCGGCACGGAGGGCGACATCGCCGATCCCCGCCCGGTCATCGAGGCCGTCCACGCGCGCGGGGGCCTGGCCACCGTGGTCACCGATCCCCTGTCGCTGCTCCTGCTCGAGTCGCCGGGTGAGATGGGGGCGGACATCGCGGTGGGCTCCTCGCAGCGTTTCGGCGTGCCCCTGTTCTACGGTGGTCCGCACGCCGCGTACATGGCCGTGAGTGACGCCCTCAAGCGTCAGATGCCCGGCCGTCTGGTGGGCGTGTCCGTTGACGCCGAGGGCGCCCCCGCCTACCGCCTCGCGCTGCAGACCCGGGAGCAGCACATCCGCCGGGAACGGGCGACGTCGAACATCTGCACCGCGCAGGCGCTGCTGGCGGTCACCGCCGGCATGTACGCCGTCTACCACGGGCCCGCGGGGCTGCGGGCCATCGCGGAACGCGTGCACGGTCTGGCCTGCGACTTCGCCGCGGCCGTCCGCGCCGCCAGCGGGACGGTGGTGCACGACGCGTTCTTCGACACCGTTGCGGTGCGGGTCGACGATGCCCGGGTGATCGTCGGAAAGCTCGCGGAGGCGGGGTACCTCGTGCGGGCCATCGACGACCGGACCGTCGGCGTGAGCTTCGGTGAGTCGGCGGAGGAGGGGGACGTCGAGAAGCTCGCCGCGGCCTTCGGTGCCTCCCCGACGGCGGGCGCCCGCTGCATCCCCGCGTCCGTGGCGCGGCAGACGCCGACGCTGACGCACCCGGTCTTCTCCACGGTCCACTCCGAGACGCAGATGATGCGCTACCTGCGGACGCTCTCGGACCGGGACCTCGCGCTCGACCGCACGATGATCCCCCTGGGCTCGTGCACGATGAAGCTCAACCCGACCGCCGGTCTGGAGACGATCACGTGGCCGGAGTTCGCCGACGTGCACCCCTTCGCCCCCGACGACCAGGCCGCGGGCTGGCTGGCGCTCATCGCGGAGCTGGAGGGCTGGCTCGCGGAGCTCACCGGATACGCGAAGGTGTCCGTGCAGCCCAACGCGGGTTCCCAGGGGGAGCTGGCCGGGCTGCTGGCCATCCGCCGCTACCACGTGGCCAACGGGGACATGGACCGTGACATCTGCCTGGTCCCGGCCTCGGCACACGGCACGAACGCGGCGTCGGCGACGCTGGCGCACCTGCGGGTCGTGGTGGTCGGCACCGCCGGGGACGGCTCCATCGACATGGACGACCTCGACGCGAAGCTCGCCGAGCACGGGCCGCAGGTCGCCGCGATCATGATCACCTACCCCTCCACGCACGGCGTCTTCGAGGACACCGTGCGCGAGGTGTGCGACAGGGTGCACGCGGTCGGCGGGCAGGTCTACATCGACGGCGCGAACCTCAACGCCCTGACCGGCCTGGCGCTGCTGGGCCGCATCGGCGGCGACGTCTCCCACCTCAACCTGCACAAGACGTTCACCATCCCGCACGGCGGCGGAGGCCCGGGCGTGGGACCGGTGTGCGTCGCGGAGCACCTCGTCCCGTTCCTGCCGGCTGACCCGACCTCGCTCGAGGGCGCCACCCCGGCGGCGGTCGGCACCGGCGTGCCGGTCTCCGCGACGCGCCACGGCTCGGCGGGCGTCCTGCAGATCTCCTGGGCGTACATCGCCATGATGGGCACCGACGGGCTGACCCGCGCGAGCGCCGCGGCGATCCTCGGCGCGAACTACGTCGCGCGCCGCCTGGGCGAGGCCTTCCCGGTGCTCTACACCGGCCGCAACGGCCTGGTGGCGCACGAGTGCATCCTCGACCTGCGCGACCTGACGAGGCAGACCGGCGTCACCGCCGCCGACGTGGCCAAACGTCTCATCGACTTCGGCTTCCACGCCCCCACGCTCTCCTTCCCCGTCGCCGGTACCCTCATGGTCGAGCCGACCGAGTCCGAGGACCTCGCCGAGCTCGACCGTTTCATCGAGGCGATGCTCACCATCCGCGCGGAGATCGACGAGATCAGCGCCGGCGACATCGCCTACGAGGACTCCGTCCTCCACCACGCGCCGTTCACCGCGTGGAGCGTGTCCCGAGACGACTGGGACCACGCCTTCACCCGTGAGCAGGCGGCCTGGCCGGTCCCCGGTCTGCGCCGCACCAAGTACTTCCCGCCGGTCCGCCGCCTCAACGAGGCCTACGGTGACCGCCACCTCGTGTGCGCCTGCCCGCCGCCCGAGGCCTTCGACCTTTCCGAGGAGAACCAGTGACCGACCTGCGTACCAGCCCCCTCCACGAGCGTCATGTGGAGCTCGGGGCCTCCTTCACCCCCTTCGGCCCGTGGAACATGCCCCTGCGCTACGGCAACGAGCTCGACGAGCACCGCGCCGTCCGTTCCACCGCCGGGCTCTTCGACCTCTCGCACATGGGTGAGATCCGCGTGTGGGGCGCACAGGCCGCGGAGTTCCTCGACCATGCGCTGCTCTCCGCCTTCTCCACGCTCCCCGTGGGTAAGGCGCGGTACTCCATGCTTGTCGACGCCACCGGTGCCATCCTCGACGACCTCCTCACCTACCGCCTCGCCGGGGACGAGTTCCTGGTGGTCCCCAACGCGGCGAACACGGAGACCGTGTGGGAGGAGTTCCGGGCCCGCGCCGCCGGCTTCGACGTGGAGCTGGCCGACGAGTCCGCCGACACTGCGCTGCTGGCTGTGCAGGGCCCCCGCGCCGAGCAGATCATCGCCGACCTCGTCGCCGGGGACGACGAGTCGGTCGTGCGCACGATGAAGTTCTACTCGGCGGCCCCGTTGACGGTGGCGGGCGTCGATACGCTGCTCGCCCGCACCGGCTACACCGGGGAGGACGGCTTCGAGCTCTACGTCTCCGGCGCGGACGCCCCGGAGCTGTGGGACGCGCTGCTCAACGCCGGCGCCGCCTACGACATGCTGCCCGCCGGACTGGCGGCGCGGGACTCCCTGCGCCTGGAGGCCGGGCTTCCCCTCTACGGGCAGGAGCTCACCCGTGACATCACGCCGGTGGAGGCCGGGATGACCCGCGCCTTCGCCTCGAAGGAGGGGGACTTCGTCGGCCGCGACGCCCTCGCCGGCAGGGAGCCGACCAGCGCCATCGTCGGGCTCCGGGGTCTGGGACGCCGCGCGGCCCGCGAGGGCGCCGAGGTCTACCTCGACGGCGAGCAGGTCGGCGTGGTCACCTCCGGGCAGCCGGCGCCGGTGCTCGGCTACCCGATCGCACTCGCCCGCCTGCGCCCCGACGTCACCGCGGCCGGCACGGCACTCGAGGTGGACATCCGCGGAAAGCGGCACCCCTTCGAGATCGTCGACCTGCCCTTCTACCGCCGCGCCGCACGATAACCTGAATCCACCACCAACGGAAAGGCTCCCCCACCATGGCCACCGAGCACTCCCTGCCCGAGAACTACTCCTACTCCGAGGACCACGAGTGGATCGACGCGACGCCCGCGGACGCCGTCGGCGCGACCGTGAAGGTCGGCATCACCTCCGTCGCCACCGAACGCCTCGGCGAGGTCGTCTACGCGGAGCTCCCGCAGGTCGGTGACGCCGTCACCGCCGGTGAGCCCTGCGGCGAGGTGGAGTCCACCAAGTCGGTCTCCGACCTCTACGCGCCGGTCACGGGCACCGTCACCGAGATCAACGACGCGGTCCACGACGACTACGCCGTGATCAACGACGACCCCTTCGGCGCGGGCTGGCTCTTCGCCGTCGAGGTCGACGAGGTCGGGCCGCTCATGACCGCCGCCGAGTACGCGGAGGCCAACGGCGTGTGACCGCCCGGGACCGGTACCCTGGTCCCATCATGACTGCACCCCGTGAGCCCTTCTTCCCTGCGGACCGTTCCATCCGTGCCTCCGGCGAGCCCCCGGAGATCCGTCATCTCGGCGTCGTCGACTACCAGGAGGCCTGGAATCTGCAGGCTGAGCTGGCGTCGCAACGCGCGGCCGGGGAGATCGGCGACCAGCTCCTCATCCTCGAGCACCCGAGCGTGTACACCGCCGGCAAGCGCACGCAGCCGGAGGACCGCCCCACCAACGGCCTGCCGGTCATCGACGTCGACCGGGGTGGCCGCATCACCTGGCACGGCGAGGGACAGCTGGTGGTCTACCCGATCATCAAACTGGCCGACCCGGTGGACGTCGTGGACTATGTCCGCCGCCTCGAGGAGGCGGTGATCGCGACGGTGCGGGAGGTGGGCGTCGGCAATGCGGGTCGCATCGACGGCCGCTCCGGAGTCTGGGTCCCCGCCGACGGGACCCGACGCGACCGGAAGGTGGCGGCGCTCGGCATCCGTGTCACCCGGGGGGTGACCATGCACGGGCTGAGCTTGAACTGCTCGAACACGCTCGAGCACTACGGGCACATCGTGGCGTGCGGCATCGACGACGCCGACGTCACCACCCTCAGCATGGAACTGGGGCGCGACGTCAGCGTCGGGGAGGTCACGGCACCGCTTGTCGACGCCCTCCTGGCCGCCCTCGCCGGTGAACTCGCCGTCGCGGACCACACCTTCGGATCGGCGCCCGATCCGACGAAGATTCCCGCGAAAACGCGCTGACCTCTAAGTTTATCCCTATCAGTAGAAAGAGTACGGTGGCGTTGTGACTATCGCACCTGAAGGACGCAAGCTGCTCCGGGTGGAGAAGCGCAATGCGCAGACCCCCATCGAGACGAAGCCCCGTTGGATCCGCAACGCGGTGAAGACCGGCCCCGAGTACGAGGACATGAAGAAGAAGGTGGCGGGCGCCTCCCTGCACACCGTCTGTCAGGAGGCGGGCTGCCCCAACATCCACGAGTGCTGGGAGTCCCGCGAGGCGACGTTCCTCATCGGCGGNNACACCGGCGTCGAGAACCTCGTGCCGGACTTCTCCGGCCGTTCCGAGCTGCTGGAGCAGGTCTTCGAGTCCCGCCCCGAGGTGTTCGCCCACAACCTGGAGACCGTGCCGCGCATCTTCAAGCGCATCCGCCCGGCCTTCCGCTACGAGCGTTCCCTCGACGTGATCCGCCAGGCCCACGACTACGGGCTGATCACCAAGTCGAACCTCATCCTCGGCATGGGCGAGACCCTCGACGAGATCCGTGAGGCCCTCACCGACCTGCACAGCGCCGGCTGCGACATCATCACCATCACGCAGTACCTGCGCCCCGGCCCGATGTACCACCCGATCGACCGCTGGGTGAAGCCGGAGGAGTTCGTCGAGCACAAGGACTTCGCCGAGGAGCTCGGCTTCGGTGCCGTCATGTCCGGCCCGCTGGTCCGTTCCTCCTACCGCGCGGGCCGTCTCTACTCGCAGGCGATGGCCGCCCGCGGCCGGGAGATCCCCGACCACCTCAAGCACCTGGCCGAGACCTCGCAGGGCAGCACCGACCAGGAGGCCACCACCCTCCTGGCCAAGTACGGCCCCTCCCAGGACACACCGGTCACCTCACGTTAGGCGCCCACCGGACCCTGACCTAAAGTAGAGGCCATGGCAGACGACAAGCAGAAGGCGGCAGCAAAGGCCGCGAAGGCAGAGGCACGGGCCGCCAAGCGGGCGAAGAGCAAGGAGACGCGCGCCCAGCTCTGGCAGGCGTTCAACATCCAGCGCAAGCAGGACAAGATGCTCGTCCCGCTGATGGTGCTCTCCGTCGTGGGTGTGGCCGCGCTCCTCTTCCTCATCGGCCTGGCCTGGGGCGGCCAGTGGTTCACGCTCATCCTGGGTATCTTCCTGGGTGCCGTCCTGGCGATGTACATCTTCTCCCGCCGCCTGGAGAAGACCATGTACGACCGCGTCGGCGATCAGCCGGGTGCGGCCGGCTGGGCGCTGGACAACCTGCGCAACACCGTCGGCATCGTGTGGCACACCAAGCAGGGCGTGGCCATGAACCGCTCCCTGTCCGCCATCGTGCACCGCGTGGTGGGCAACCCGGGTGTCGTCCTCGTCGCCGAGGGCAACACCAACGCGGCGAAGGAGCTGGTCAACCAGCAGAAGCGCCGTCTGGACCGCCTGGCCGGCGATGTCCCGGTGTACGAGATGTACGTCGGTGACGGTGAGGGCCAGGTGCCGCTGAAGAACCTGCAGCGCGAGCTGCTCAAGCTGCCCCGCAACTACCGCAAGAACGAGGTCTACTCGGTCAACGCGAAGATCGAGGCCATGGACACCATCGGCCCCTCCCAGCCGGGTGCAGGCCTGCCGAAGGGTCCGCTGCCGAAGGGCGGGAACCTGTCCGGCATGAACCGCCGCATGCGTCGCGCCAACGAGCGCCGCAGCAAGTAATCTCTCTGCCTCATCAGACGTCCTGTGATTCCCGTCAAAGGGGAGCACGGGACGTTCTGCCGTTCCGGGGTCCGTCTGGCACGATGAGTCCGTGAACGTTTTCGTGGAGAACCCTCTTCTCGCCCTGCTCGTGATCATGGCGGTCGGCCTGTTCCTCGGCCGCATCCGGATCCTCGGGTTCCGTCTCGGTGTCGCCGCCGTCCTCTTCGTCGGCCTGGTGATGGCGGCCATCGAGCCCGCCATCCAGATCCCCCCGTTGATCTACATCGTGGGCCTGGCGTTGTTCGTCTACACGATCGGCCTGGAGTCGGGCCACGACTTCTTCGCGACGTTCCGCTCCAAGGGCCTGCGCAACAACACCCTGGCCATCGGCGTGTTCGCCGTGATCACCGCCGCCGCCTACGGGCTGGTGAAGCTCCTGGACATCAACGCGGTGACGGGCGCCGGCATGTTCACCGGCGCGCTGACCAACACCCCGGCCATGGCCGCGGTGGTCGACGCCCTGCCCTCGCTCATCACCGACGAGGGCGAGCTGCGTGCCCTGGAGCCCCTGCCGCTGGTCGCGTACTCACTGGCGTACCCGCTGGGCGTCATCGTCGTCATCATCGCCATCGCGGTGCTGGGCAAGATGTTCCGCGTCGACCACCAGCAGGAGGCCATCGACCACGGGGTGGCCATCCACGAGCTCTACACCCGCCGCATCCTGGTCCACCGTGACGACCTGCAGGCCATCGCCGACCTCCCGGAGGACCTCGGCCTGGAGGTCATCGTCTCCCGCCTCGAGCGCGACGGTGACCAGCGGCTCCCGGGCAACGGTGCCTGGGCGAAGCCGGGCGACGTGCTCTCGGTCGTCGGCACCGCGGAGGAGCTCGACCGCGCCGCGACGCTCATCGGCGAGGCCCTGCCCGGTGACCCCTTCCACGGCCACGACCTGGACTACCGACGCATCTTCGTCTCCAACAACGACCTGGTCGGCATCCCCCTGTCCAAGCTGCGTCCGCAGCTCTCGGGAATGCTCATCACCCGCGTGCGGCGCGGTGACCACGACATGGTGGCCACCCCGGAGACGATCCTGCAGCTCGGTGACCGCGTGCGTGTCGTCGCGGCACACGAGCGCATGGGCAAGGTCACCCGCCTCTTCGGCGACTCCTACCGCCGTCTCTCCGACGTCAACCTCCTCCCCCTCGTCATCGGCCTCGTCATCGGTGTGGCCGTGGGCATGATCGCCGTGCCGCTGCCGGGTGGGGCGTCGCTCAAGCTGGGTACCGCCGGTGGTCCGCTGGTCGTGGCCCTCATCCTCGGCGCTCTGGGACGCTCGGGCCGCATCGTGTGGCAGATCCCCTACGGCGCCAACCTGGCGCTGCGGCAGCTGGGCATCACCCTGTTCCTGGCCGCCATCGGCACGACCGCCGGCGCGGGTTTCCGGGCGGCGCTGTCCGACCCGACGTCGCTGACCATCATCGGCGTGGGTGCGCTCATCACCCTGCTCATCTCCGTGCTGGTGCTCGTCATCGGCTACAAGGTGCTCAAGCTCTCCTTCGGTGAGACGGCGGGCATCCTCGCGGGCATGCAGACGCACCCGGCGGTGCTCTCGTACGTCTCCGACGTGACCCGCAACGACCTGCCGGCCATGGGGTACACGTCGGTGTACCCGGTGTCGATGGTCGCGAAGATCATCGCGGCGCAGATCCTGCTCTTCCTGCTGCTGTAGGGGCCGGGGCGTCGTGACGATCGACCTGAAGAAGGACCTGCCGGAGTTGTACCGGCCGTCGGCAAGCGACTTCAGCGAGGTCGTCGTGCCTCCCATGCGCTATCTCTCCGTCGCCGGGGAGGGTGACCCCAACACCTCCCCGAGCTACCGTGCGGCGCTGGAGACGCTCTACCCCGCCGGCTATGCGGTACGCAGGGCCTTCCGGGAACGTACCGGGGAGGCCTTCGTCGTCGGCCCTCTCGAGGGGCTGTGGTGGGCGGAGGACCCCCGTGACTTCGTCACCCGCTGCAAGGATGCCTGGTGCTGGCGGATGCTCCTCCCCCTGCCCGCGCAGGTCCGTGAGGAGGACTGGACAGGAGTCGACGTCGCGGTCGAGTTCATCGACGAGGGTCGCTGCCTGCAGATCATGCACGTCGGTCCCTACGATGCGGAGGGGCCGACGCTGGCCCGCCTGCACGACGAGGTGATGCCGGCGCGCGGCCTGACGTTCAACGGGCCGCACCACGAGATCTATCTCAGTGACGCGCGCCGGACCGCCCCGGAGAAGCTGCGGACGGTGCTGCGGCAGCCGGTGCGGGAGCTCTAGCCGCGGATGACGGCGGTGCCGGTGGCGCGGTCGTGGAGGCCGCGACCGTCGGAGTCGACCATGGCGGCCGGGAGGATGAGACCGGTGAGGAGGGTGCGCATGACGGCGCGCCAGAGGCCGACCTTGGCGCCGCCGACGTCGACACGCGCGACGCCCATGCCGAGGAGCATGTGCCCCGGCGTGCGGGCGAAGAGCCAGCCGAAGATGATGCCGAGGATGACCCAGAAGATGTACACGACGGTGCCGGTGCCGCCGAGGGCGTCCGAGTAGTTGGTGAACACGATGGCCAGGCCGAGGCAGATGAACCAGTCGATGAGGACGCCACCGGTGCGGCGGGCCACGGAGGCCAGCGAGCCGGGGCCGGTCTCGGGGAGGCCGAGTTTCTCTCCGGGGTACCGGCCGGGTGCGAAGGGGTCCTCGTGTTCGCCGGGGATCTGGGGGCCGTCGAGCCAGCTACGCTTGGGGTTCGCCATACCGTAGACATTAGCCGGGGGCGTGCGGGCAGGGGAAACTCGAGTTTCCTGCGACTATTGATCGGTCAACAGATAGCAGTTTAGAATGAGCGACAGGTAATAGGGAGCGGTGCCTGCACCTGTAGACTGGCTGAGATACCGCACGACCTAGAGCGTCAACAACCAAGGAGTCATCGTGGCCTTCAACACGATCGAAGAAGTCGTCAAGTACATCAAGGATGAAAACGTCGAGTTCGTCGACGTCCGCTTCACGGACGTCCCGGGCACCGAGCACCACTTCACCATCCCCGCCTCGATGTTCGACGAGGAGGCGGCGGAGGAAGGCCTCGCCTTCGACGGCTCCTCCATCCGCGGCTTCACCACGATCGACGAGTCCGACATGAACCTCCTGCCGGACCTCAAGACCGCCAAGATCGACCCCTTCCGTGAGGCCAAGACGCTGAACATCAAGTTCTTCGTCCACGACCCCTTCACCCGCGAGCCCTTCTCCCGCGACCCCCGCAACGTCGCCCGTAAGGCCGAGGAGTACCTCGCCTCCACCGGCATCGCCGACACCTGCTTCTTCGGTGCCGAGGCCGAGTTCTACCTCTTCGACACCGTCCGGTTCGAGACCTCCACCAACGGCGGCTTCTACGAGGTCGACTCCGACGAGGGCTGGTGGAACCGCGGCAAGGAGGAGCGTCTCGACGGCCGCCGCAACCTCGGCTACACCAACCGCGTCAAGGGCGGCTACTTCCCGGTCGCCCCCTACGACCAGACCGTGGACATCCGTGACTCCATGGTGCGCCACCTGCAGAACGCCGACTTCCACATCGAGCGCTTCCACAAGGAGGTGGGCACGGGCGGACAGCAGGAGATCAACTACCGCTTCAACACCCTGCTCCACGCCGCCGATGATCTGCAGACCTTCAAGTACATCATCAAGAACACCGCGTTCAACGCCGGCAAGACGGCCACGTTCATGCCCAAGCCCATCGCCGGAGACAACGGTTCCGGCATGCACGCCCACCAGTCGCTGTGGAAGGACGGCGAGCCGCTCTTCCACGACGAGTCCGGCTACGCCGGCCTGTCCGACATGGCCCGCTACTACATCGGCGGCATCCTCCACCACGCCGGCGCCGTCCTGGCCTTCACCAACCCGACGCTGAACTCCTACCACCGCCTGGTCAAGGGCTTCGAGGCCCCGATCAACCTGGTGTACTCCCAGCGCAACCGCTCCGCAGCGATCCGCATCCCCATCACCGGCTCCAACCCGAAGGCCAAGCGCATCGAGTTCCGCGCCCCGGACCCGTCCGGCAACCCCTACCTCGGCTTCGCCGCGATGATGCTCGCCGGCCTCGACGGCATCAAGAACCGCATCGAGCCGATGGCCCCGGTGGACAAGGACCTCTACGAGCTCCCGCCGGAGGAGGCCGCCGCCATCCCGCAGGCCCCGACCTCCCTCGAGGCCTCCCTGGCCGCCCTGCAGGAGGACAACGACTTCCTCACCGAGGGCGACGTGTTCACCGAGGACCTCATCGAGGCCTACATCCAGCTCAAGTACGACAACGAGATCACCCCGGCCCGTCTGCGCCCGACGCCGCTGGAGTTCGAGCTGTACTACGACTGCTGACCTTTCCACTCACCGCGACCCCCGCGCCGGAGCTTTCCGACGCGGGGGTCGCGCGCCTCTCCCCTGTCAGCTAACTGACAGTAACTATACTTTCCACCGTGAACATTCCCCTGGCAGGCCCCCGTCGCCTCCCATCCCTCATCCTGTCACTGTTCCTGGCGTTATCCCTGGTCCCCGCGGCCCACGCCGCCACCGGCAGCCCCCAGGAATTCGTCCCCTACACCGACAGCCACGGCACAAGTTCGAACTACCACTTCTACCCCTCCGGCCGCGAGAACGCCGGACTGCTCGTCCACCTCGACGGTGACGGTCAGTACGGGCACGACAACCCCCGCTCCACCTACGCACTGGCCGGATCCTCGGGCATTGTCGCCCGGGGTCACTCCCACGGTTTCGACGTGCTCTCCGTGCGCACCCCCTCCGCCGACAAGACCTGGTGGACGTCCTGCGCACCGAACATCGCCTACCTCAACGATCTGCTCGCCCACATCCGCGGCACCCACGACAGCGGCCCGCTGTGGCTGTCCGGTTTCTCGGGTGGCTCGGAGTTCCTCTCGGTCTGCTTCATCCCCTCCCAGGCCAACCGGCTCGGCGCACAGGGTGTGGTGATGTTCGGCGGCGGCGGACGCGCCTGGCCGCCCGAGGAGCCCTTCACCGCGCAGACGCTGGCCACCATGTCGATGCACTGGATCACCGGACTGGAGGACACCGCCGCCAACTCCCCCGAGGGCTACGACGCCCTCGGCCGTGCGCAGTCCGGTTACGCCTACTACCTCGCCGCCGGCGTGACCAGCACCGGCACGTGGCCGGCCGGTATCGACCACTACAACATCGGCGGTAAGTTCGGCACCTTCCTCGGCCAGGTGCTGCCGGTGCTGCCGGAGCCCGAGCCCGAGCCCGAGCCGGAGCCGGAGCCGGAGCCGGAGCCGGACCCTGTCCCCGTCCCCCACGAATGGGTCACCGATGTGACGGTGACCCGCAATTACGCGTACTTCACCCTCGACGTCCCGGCCAACGCCGCCCAGCGCACCACGGTCTGGGTGTACGGCCCGTACGGCACGTACTGGTACGAGCCGGTCCGCAGCCCGGGTGTCAGCACCCTGCGGCTCGGTGATCCGTGGGACAAGCTGCGTCCCCGGACGACGTACACCTACGAGGTCATCAACGACGGAACGGTCCAGGCGTCGGGAAGCTTCACCACTCCCCGCCGCTGACCCTTGACCAGAACCAACTAACGCCGTTAGCATTAAAGCTAACGGCGTTAGTCTTTTGGAAAGGGGCCCGCCATGAAAACCCGCACCATCGCACTCACCCTCACCGCCCTCCTGACCGCCACCGCCCTGAGCGGACTGCTCCTCCCCTACCGCGTCGAGCACAGTGCCGTCGCCACGGCCGACGCGGACACCGCCTGGGACGTCATCGCCGACCTGGAGAACCACCCCACCTGGAACCCGCACACGGCGGAACTGCGGGGAGAACCGGTCGTCGGCAGCCGCCTGTTCAACCGCACCCACTCCGGGGGCACCGAGCTCACTTTCGAGCCCGTGGTGCTCGTCGCCACCCCCGGCAGCCAGCTGCGTTGGCGGGGCAGCCTGGGCGTCCGGTGGATCGCCGACGGCGAGCACTACTACCGCATCGACCCCGGCCCGACGCCCGGGCAGGTGACGATCACCCAGGGGGAGGTGTTCCGCGGCATCCTGGTCACGCCGCTGCGCCCCTGGTTCAACCTCGAGGAGGAGTTCGCGGTGAGCACCGCCGCGCTCGCGGAACACATCGAGGCCCGACACGGGTAGATTGCACCCATGCGTCCCGAAATCCCTCCCCTGCGCCCCCGCACAGCCGAGATCGTCCAGGTCGCCCGCGACCTGCTCGAGGAACTGGGCTGGGAGGCGCTGACCATGCGCCTGCTGGCCGAGAGGGTCGGCATGCGCGCCCCCTCTCTGTACAACCACGCGGCGAACAAGGACGAGCTGCGCACGTTCATCCTCACCGAGTCGTTCCTGGCGATGGGCGACGCCTGCTGGCAGGCGGTGGCCACCGAGAGGTCCCCCGCCAGCCTGGCCCGCGCCTACCGCGAACAGGCGAGAACCTTCCCCCACCACTACCGGCTGGCCACCTCCGGACCACTGGACCGGGAGGCGCTCCCGGAGGGCCTGGAGGAGTGGGCCGGCACCCCCTTCAGGCTGGTCACCGACTCCTCCACGACGGCGCAGGCCCTGTTCGCCTCCTTCCACGGCCTGGCGATCCTCGAGGTGGACGGGCGGTTCCCGGACGGGACGGACATCGACAGACTGTGGGAACGCACCGCCGAACTCTACTCGGCGTAGACCGGCGGGAGAATCGCAGAAGACGCCCCACGACCTCCGGGAAGGAGGTTGTGGGGCGTCCCTGACGGAGGAACTAGGCGTCGACCTCGACGGCGGCCCGGTCGGCGGCGTCGATAAGCTCGTCGGCGACGTTGGCGAGCATGGCGGCGCCGTCCTCACCCGGGGTGAACACGAAGTCCGGGAAGTGCTCCTGGAAGGTGAACTCCACCTGCGCCGGGGTGACGATCATGCCCACGCGGGTGACGATGTCGTTCCAGTGGGAGATGGCGGTGCGGGCGGCGTCGGAGCCGTAGCCGATGAAGCTGATCGGCTTGCCGGCCCACTCGGCGTAGAGCAGGTCGTAGGCGTCCTTCATCGGGCCCGGTACGGAGGCGTTGTACTCCGGGGTGACGAAGATGTAGGCGTCGTAGCCGCCGATGAGCTCGGCCCAGGCCAGGGTCTTCGGGTCCGCGTAGGCGCCGTTCTCGACCATGCGCGGCGGGATGGCGGTGTTCGGGTTGAGGTCCTGCTCGAGGATGTCGACGAGCTCGTAGGTGTGGCCGTCGTTGCGGGCCTCCAGCTGCTCGATGGCCCACTGGCCGATGCGGAGGCCGGAGCGGCCCTCACGGATGGAACCGACGAACACTGCGATCTTCATGTTTTCTCCCTCATGTGTTGATGATACGTCAACATTAACCTCAGGGTGCCGCCGAAAGCAAATTCCTGTGGCCGATGTCACCACAACACGGTTGAATGGACTTATGGATACACGTAGCGCCGCCGACCGTGCCGACCAGCACCCCGCCGTGAAGATCATGGCCCGGGGAGGCTTCGTCGTCCTGGGTGTCCTGCACATCCTCATCGGCTGGATCGCCCTCCGCATCGCCACCGGGTCCGGAGGCGGGGAGGCCTCGAACTCCGGCGCCCTGGCCACCATCGCGCAGGCCCCGGGCGGGCAGCTCCTCCTGTGGGTCGCGGTGGCGGCCCTCGCCGCCCTCTCCCTGTGGCGGCTGACCCAGACAGTCACCGGCGAGGAGATGAAGGACAAGGCCAAGGGAGCGGTCCTGGCCGCCGTCTTCGCCTCTCTGGCCTTCACCACGGGCACCTTCGCCGCCGGCGGACAGACCTCCGACGGCGACACCGCCACCGACGTCACGGCCACGGCACTCGCCCAGCCGTGGGGCGGGGCGCTCGTCATCATCGCCGGCCTGGTCGTCCTCGGCGTGGGCCTGTTCAGCATCCACCGCGGCGCGACCAAGGGCTTCAAGGAGGACCTGGAGGCCGGGGCCGGCGCCGGCAACGTCGGCTCCGCCATCGTCGGGGCGGGCATGGCCGGCTACATCGCCCGCGGCATCGCCTTCGCGATCCTGGGCGTCCTCATCGTCATCGCCGGCTGGCAGTCCGACCCGGAGCAGGCCGCGGGTCTCGACGCCGCGCTGCGCACCCTCGGCGAACAGCCCTTCGGCGCGGCCCTGCTCATCATCGTCGGCGTCGGACTGGCCCTCTACGGCCTCTACTCCATCGCCCGCGCCCGCTACATCAGGATGTAGCTAGCACTCCTCGTGCGGGCTGTCGATGAACAGCCCGCCGTGGTCGTGCAGCTCACCGAGGTTGTAGGCGTCCCGGAGATGGGCCTCCGTGAGCACCTCCTCCGGCGGCCCGGAGGCCACCACCCGCCCCGACATGAGCACCACATGGTCGGCGGCGCGGGCCTCCGCCAGGTCATGCGTGGTGAGCACGACCGTGCGGCCGTTGTCCGTCTCGTCGTGGATGATGTCGTCGATGATGCGGGCGGAGACGATGTCGAGCCCGGTGAGGGGTTCGTCGAGAAGCAGCACGTCGTGATCCTGCGCCATGCCCTGCGCGACGTAGACGCGTTGGCGCTGTCCACCGGAGAGCTCCTCCAGGTGACGCCTGCCGAGGTCGGTCACGTTGAGGCGCTCCATGACCTCGTCGACACGTCGCCTGTCGGCGCCGCGGAAGCGGCCGAACCAGCCGGTCGTCGGGTAGCGGCCCATGCGGACCACCTCCCGCACGGACAGCGGCACGCCCTCCGGGAAGGACACCGACTGCATGACGTAGCTGATCCGCTCGCGCGGGTAGGCCACGCGCAGGGTGCCCGCCTGCGGTTCGATGAGACCGCCGATGGCGTGCAGGAGCGTGGACTTGCCCGAACCGTTCGGGCCGATGATCGCCGTGAGCCGGCCCAGCGGGATGCTCACGTCCGAGGGGCGGACGGCGACGACCCGCTCGTAGCCGAGCTGCAGGCCGGTGCCGACGGCGAGATCCCCCGTCATGCCGCCACCTCCCGGGAGAAGAAGCGGCGCCGCACGTACCGGTACTCCATGACGACCAGGAAGGCGGCGATCGGGACCAGCGCCATCGTCGCCGCGGCGGCCGTGCCCAGATGGAAGGACAGGACCAGACCGATGACCACCGAGGCCGCACCGATGAGGGCGGACACCGCGATCATCGTGGGGATCGACCGCGACAGCAGCGCAGCCGTCGCCGGCGGGGCGACGAGCAGGCTGAAGACGAGCATCGTACCGACGGCCTGGAAGCTGCCGATCACGGACGTCGCGATGAGCACCAGCAGCAGCGCGTGGGTGAGCTTCGGACGCATGCCCAGCGACTCCGCCTTCACCGGCGAGAACGACAGTGCCATGAGCGGACGGTAGAGCAGCAGCGAACCGAGGATGACCACCACCGCGAGCACGGCCTGCTGACGGATCGCCTCCCACGAGACGCCGAGGGCGTCACCGAAGAGGATGCTGGTCAACGAGCCGGAGTAGGAGTCGGAGCGCGAGATGATCACCACGCCGAGCGCCATCATGCCGACGAACAGCAGGCCGATGGCGGTGTCCTCCTTGAGGTGCGTGTGCCGGTGGATCACCTCCACCGCACCGACCATCACGGCGGCCGCGACGGCGGCGCCCAGGAGCGGGCTGAAGTCGAAGACGACGGCGGCCGCGATCCCCGGTAGCACTCCGTGGACGAACGCGTCGCCGAAGAAGCTCATGCCGCGCAGCACAAGCCACACGCCGACGGTGGCGCTCATCACTGCCGCGATGAGCCCACCGACGAGAGCCCGCTGCTGGAATCCCAGCAGGAAGGGGTCAAGAAGCCAATCAATCACGAACTGATTCTAGTCCTCTGCAGACCTCAGGCCAGCGCCTCGGAGATGAGGCGGGCGTTCTCCCTCATCATGCCCTGGTAATCGGCGGCCGGCCCGTCCTTCGGACCGACGGAGCCCTCGTAGAGGGAGACGACCTTGACCTCACCGCCGACCTCGGCGGCGAGGGCGTCGACCAGGCGCTGGTTGACGGCGGCGTTGGTGAAGATGACCGGGACGTTCTCCGCGCGGATGACGTCGGCCAGGCCCGCCAGCTCCTGGGAGCTGGGCTGGGCCTCGGTGGAGCCGCCCGGGATGACCACTCCGGCGGAGTGGAAGTTGTAGGCCTTGCTGAAGTAGCCGTACGCCTGGTGGTCGGTGACGATGACGCGGCGCTCCTCCGGGATGTCGGCCAGCGCGTCACGGATCTCGTCGTCCAGGGCGGTCAGCTCATCGGAGACCTCGGCGCCGCAGGTGGCCCACTTCTCGTTGCCGGTGAGGTCAGCGACCTTGTCGCCGATCGTCTGTGCGGCAGTGGCCATGCGGGCGGCGTCGAGCCAGAAGTGCGGGTCGAGCTCGCCGTGGGCGTGGCCCTCGTGGCCATCATGTTCGTCGTGGTCAGCGTGCTCATCGTGCCCCTCGTGGTCGCCGTGATCGTCGGCGCCCCACGGCAGCGGGTCGACGTGCTCAGCGACGGGGAAGACCTCGGTGCCGTCGGCGGCGACCTGCTGGAGGGAGGCGTCGAGGCCGCCCTCGAGGCCGAGACCGTTGGCGACGACGAGGTCGGCCTTGACCATGTCGGCGACCTGCGCGGAGGAGGCGGAGAACTGGTGCGGGTCGGCGTTGACCGGCATGAGGGTGCTGGCGGTGCCGCCGGCGCAGGTGGCGATCTGCTCGACGACGGAGCCGAGCGGGGTGGTGGTGGCGACGATGGAGATGTCGTCACCGGCGGCGGTGGTCGCGCCGCCGTCCCCGGCGTCCGAGCAGGCGCTGAGGGTGAGGGCGGTGACGGAAGCGATGGCGAGGCCGATGGTGGTGCGTGCCCGCATGTGGTGGCTCCTTGGGTTTCTTATTGAAAAACTACTGAAAACTGTTTCCAATAGTACCCGTGGGCACGGTTCCGCACCATTCGGGCGGGGCCGGGCAGGGCCTCCCGGCAACCCCGCAACCACCCCCATGATGGGGTAATGGCAGAGCCTCCCCCGATTTCCACCCTCACCTGGATTGATCGCCCACCACTGAGCGCCCGCTCAATTTGGAAGGTTTCACTTATGTACGGTGGAATGCTGAAGACCCCACCGCATGACTTTGTCACCGGGTCCCCGGCGGTCCATGTCTTCACGGGTCGCCCCGCGCGCCCGGGAGCGCCGCAGACCCCCTGGAAAGGTAGATGTGAGCTCCCCCTACGCAGACACCCCGCGCATCGACACCCTCTGGCTCTCCGAGCCCGACATGATCGAGGCGGGCGTCACCGACTCCGCCGCCTGCGTCGAGACCATGGAGGAGACCCTGATCCTCCTGGCCGACGGCGACTACCGCATGGCCGGTGCCTCCGCGAACTCCCACGGCGCCCAGATCAACTTCCCCGAGAACCCCGAGCACGAGGGCATGCCCGCCGACGGCCCCGACCGCCGCTTCATGGCCATGCCGGCCTACCTCGGCGGCCGCTTCCGCGCCGCCGGCGTGAAGTGGTACGGCTCCAACGCCGAGAACCGCAACCACGACCTGCCGCGTTCCATCCACGTGTTCGTCCTCAACGATGCGGTCACCGGCGCCCCGCTGGCGATGATGTCCGCCAACCTGCTCTCCGCCTACCGCACCGGCGCGGTCCCGGGCGTCGGCGTGAAACACCTGGCCGTCGAGAACGCCGAGGAGGTCGGCATCATCGGCCCCGGCGTCATGAGCCGCACCATCTTCGACGCCGCCCTCTCCCAGCGCCCGTCGATCAAGCGCGTGAAGATCAAGGGCCGTTCCGCCGACTCCACCCGACGCGTCGCCGACTGGTTCACCGAGACGTACCCGCAGCTCGAGTCCGTCACGGTCGTCGACACCGAGCAGGAGGCCATCGAGAACTCCGACATCCTCATCGCCGGCACCTCCACCTCCCCGGACGGTCCCTCGGGCTTCCCGTACTTCAAGCGTGAGTGGATCAAGCCCGGCGCGCTCATCCTGTGCCCGGCCGCCGCGCGCTTCGACGAGGACTTCATCCGCTCCGACGAGGCCAACCTTGTCGTGGACTACACCGGCCTGTACGCCGAGTGGTTCAACGAGAACGGCCCCGACGTCACCTACGAACGGCTCCTCGGCATCCCCGGCAACCGCTGGTGGGACATGACCGAGGAGGGCATCCTGCCGAAGGAGCGCCTGGTGAACATCGGTGACATCGCCGCCGGCCGTGCCCCGGGCCGCGAGAACGACGAGCAGATCTTCTGCTACTCCATCGGCGGCATGCCCGTGGAGGACGTCGCCTGGGCCTGGGACGTCTACCACAACGCCCTGGAGAAGGGCATCGGCACCAAACTCAACCTGTGGGACACCCCCACCCTCAAGTAAGCCCCTCAAACAAGACACCTGAACACAACAATCTAGGAGCCCTGACACCTGTCGTGTCCTTCCAGTCCACCACTGACCTGATCGACTTCATGCGCGATGAGGGGGTGGAGTACCTGGACATCCGTTTCACCGATGTCCCCGGCACAGAACACGCGCTGACGGTTCCCGCCGCAGCGTTGACCGAGGAGACCGCGGCGGAGGGCTTCGCCTTCGACGGCTCGTCGATCGCAGGTTTCACCTCGGTCGACGAGTCCGACATGACCCTCATGCCGGACGTCTCGACGGCCTACGTGGACCCCTTCCGTCACCGGAAGACGGTGAACATGCAGTTCTTCGTCCACGACCCCTTCACCCGCGAGGCGTTCTCCCGCGATCCGCGCAACATCGCCCGCAAGGCGGAGGAGTACATGCGTGCCTCCGGCATCGCCGACGAGTGCTACATCGGCGCCGAGGCCGAGTTCTTCGTCTTCGACTCGGTCCGCTACTCCACCGACGTCCACCGTTCCTTCCACCAGGTCGACTCCGACGAGGGCTGGTGGAACTCCGACGCGGAGACCATGATCGACGGTTCCCCGAACCTGGGCAACAAGATCCGCGTCAACGACGGCTACTTCCCGGTCGCCCCCTACGACAAGACGATCCCGGTGCGCGACGAGATCGCGCACAACCTCTCGCAGGTCGGTTTCGAGATCGAGCGTTTCCACCACGAGGTCTCCACGGGTGGCATCCAGGAGGTCAACTACCGCTTCAACACCCTCCTGCACGCGGCGGATGACCTGCAGAAGTTCAAGTACATCGTGAAGAACACCGCCGACGCCCACGGCAAGGTCGCCACCTTCATGCCGAAGCCGCTTCTCGACGACGGCGGCTGCGGCATGCACGCCCACCAGTCCCTGTGGAAGGACGGCCGACCGCTGTTCCACGACGAGGAAGGTTACGCCGGCCTCTCCGAGACCGCCCGCCACTACATCGGTGGCCTGCTGGCCCACGCCCCGGCGGTCCTGGCGTTCACCAACCCGACGGTCAACTCCTACCGTCGCCTCTACTCCGGTTTCGAGGCCCCGGTGAACCTGGTGTACTCCCAGCGCAACCGTTCCGCCGCGATCCGTATCCCGGTGACCGGCCCCTCCGCCGCCGCCAAGCGCATCGAGTTCCGCGCCCCGGATCCCTCCGGCAACCCCTACCTCGGTTTCGCTGCCCAGCTGCTGGCCGGGCTGGACGGCATCAAGAACCGCATCGAGCCGGGCGACCCGGTGGACAAGGACCTCTACGAGCTGGAGCCGGAGGAGGCCGACAAGGTGCCGCGCGTCCCGCACTCCCTGGAGTCCTCGCTGTACGCCCTGGAGAACGACCACGAGTTCCTCACCGAGGGCGACGTGTTCACCGAGGACCTCATCGAGGCCTACATCCAGCTGAAGTACGACAACGAGATCAACCCGATGCGCCAGGGCCCGACGCCGAAGGAGTTCGAGCTCTACTTCAACTGCTAGGTTCAGCAGGCATGCGGCGCAGTTATGTTCTGGCGGCCCCGGGGACGCCGGATCTCCGGGGCATCCGGCGGGTGCTCGCCCGCCACCGCTACGACGCGCCGTGGGTGCTTCTCGACGCCCGCCCCGTCCTCGAGGTCTCCTGGTTCGGGGAGGGCGCGGTGTCGTTCTACGCCACCACTCCCCCGCTGTCCGCTGACCCCGCCCTGGCCCGCCTCCTCTTCGACCTCGGGTCCTGCGGACTGCTGCTCGGGGTGTCACCGGGTCCGCCGGACATCGTCGTCTGCGGGGGTCACAGCACCGCGGCGGAGGTGGCCAATCCGGGGGAGATCGTGGTCACGGTGCATGATCCGGGGCAACTCAATGCAATAATGACCGGTATGAGCGACACTAACTTCCCGCCCTGCCCGGAATGCAACAGCGAGTACACCTACGAGATGGACCCCCTCCTGGTCTGCCCGGAGTGCGGCCACGAGTGGAACCCGGACGCCGCTGAGTCCGCTGAGTCCGCCGAGTCTGTGATCCGCGACTCCGTCGGCAACGTCCTCGCGGACGGCGACTCCGTGACCGTGGTGAAGACCCTCAAGGTCAAGGGTGCGAGCCAGCCGATCAAGGCGGGCACCACCGTCCGCAACATCCGCCTCATCCCGCCGGTCGACGGCCACGACATCGACGCCCGCGTCGACGGCTTCGGCCAGATGAAGCTGAAGTCCTCGATCGTGAAGAAGATCTAGGCCACCCCGCCGAACAGGGCACCGGCGGAGTAGGTGAGTGCCAGACCCGCCGCACCACCGATGAGCAGGCGCAGACACGAGCGCAGCTTCGAGGTGCCTGCCAGGGTGGCGGAGATGTAGCCGGTGAGCAGCAGCGCCACCAGGGTCACGCCGGTCACCGCCCACGTCGCCCAGGTCGAGGGCACGACGAGCACCGCCAGCAGCGGCAGGAGCGCACCCAGCGTGAAGGACACGGCGGAGGAGAGCGCCGCGGCGACGGGGCTGGTGAGCTCCTCCGAGTCGATGCCCAGCTCGAGGCGCAGGTGCGCGGGAAGGGCGTCGGCGCTGTGGATCTCCGTCGCGGCCTGCCGTGCCGTCTCCTCCGACATGCCGTAGCCGGCGAGGATGGCGGCGAGCTCGGACTCCTCCTCGGCGGGCAGTTCCGTGAGCTCGGCACGCTCCTTGGCCACGAACATCTTCTCCGAGTCCCGCTGGGCGGAGACCGAGACGTACTCACCGAGCGCCATGGACACGGCGCCGGCGATGAGGGAGGCGAGACCGGCCGCGAGGATGACCCCCTCCCCCGCCCCGGTGGCGATGACGCCCAGCAGCAGGGCGGCGACCGAGACGATGCCGTCATTCGCGCCGAGCACACCGGCACGCAACCAGTTGAGCCTGGAGCCGTGGCGGGCGTCGTGCGGCTCCCGGGGATGCCATGCGAGGACGGCGAAGATGGTCATGACTCCATTATCGCCTCCCCGCGCGTGCCGCAGTGCGGAACCTGATCAGCTCCGCTTCCGATACCCCATCCGCGGACGGAACCCGCCCGGGTGCTTCATCTGGGCGACGGCGTCCGCGATGACCATGCGGTAGCGCGGCGCGATGGGCGGCAGCTGCGCGATGGAGAACCAGCCGACGTCGGTGGACTCCTCGTCGCCGACCGCCGGGGTGTCGTCGCCGACGACGCTCAGGCGCATCGACGTGTCCATGTAGCGGGCGACGTCCCCGTTGCCGTAGGTGACCGGCTCGATGGCGCCGACGCCGAGGAGGGCCTCCACGCGGGCGTCGAGAAGCGTCTCCTCCTTGACCTCCCGCACGGCGGTGACGTGGGGGTCCTCCCCGGGGTCGCAGATGCCGCACACCGGGGTCCAGGCGCCGTTGTCGGCGCGCCGGACCAGCAGCACCTCCGGGACGGCCCAGAGCGGGGCGCCCGGCGGCACATCACGGACGACGACCGCGGTGACGGCGGGCAGCCACAGTTCGTCGTGGCCGACCTTCTCGCGGAGACGGAGGATGAAGTCAGGGGTGGGCACGTGGGGGTCCTTTCCTAGAGTCCGAGGATGAGATCGGCGATGTCGTCCTGCCGGCGGTGCCGGAAACGGGACACGGTGCGGCGGCGCGGGGCCCCGGCGTCGAGGCCGACGGCCGTGTTCAGCCGCTCGAGGGCCTGCTCGTCGGCGGTGCTGATCCAGGTGTCCAGGCCGGTGACGTTGAGCACCTCCGCCACTCCCGCGCCCGGGGTGCGCGGGGTGGCCCGCTGGACGTCGAAACGCCCGTCGGCGGTGAACTGCAGCCAGATGCGCTCGCCCTCCCCGATGCCGGCGGCCTCGAGGAAACGGCGGATGGTGCTCACGGTGGCGCCGGTGCGGGTGTTGCCCACCGTCTGCTCACCGAGCGGGCTGTCGAGGGTCCGCTTCCCCAGCATGGGGATGTCGAGGGCCACCGCCACGCCCCGCGGCACCCCGCTGCCGGACCCGCGGAGGTGCTCGGAGGTCACGGTGACCAGCAGGAACCAGTCACCACCGACGCGGTAGAGGCCCGGGGTCTCGTCCGGGTCCAGGTCGAGTTCCTGCACCTCCTCCACGCGGCTGACCATGCCGTCGACGGTCTGGAACTCGGCGGACGAGGCGTACGCGCGCACCGAGGTCTCCGCGACCCCCAGCTCCCCGGCCTCCGCGAGGAGGTCCCGCAGCGGGACGGGACCCTCCTCGACGCGGCGGCCGATCCACTCCACCAGGGTCGAGTACTCCTCCATCCCCCAGTCGGCCAGGGCCCAGCGGTCACGGCCCACGCGGATGATCCGCGGGTCCGCGCCCATCGCGTTGGTGAGGGTCCGCGGGTTGACGTCACCGAGCCGCGCGACGAGGTCGGCGACGGTGAGCGGCTCCCCCTCGATCGCGAGCAGCGCCGCCGCCCGGTCCTGGGAGGAGCGGGTGCGGGTGAGGATGTGGTCCCCCTCCACGATCGCCTCCCCCGCCAGCCGCTCCGCCAGCAGATCCTTGTCGACGCCCAGGTTCTCCCCCACCGCGCTCAGGGACACCACGCCGAACTCGTCGGCGAAGTCCTGCAGCGCGGCGGCGAGGTCCGCGTCGAGGCCGGCCCGCTGGAACCAGCCGTCGGCGATGTCCCAGGTGTCGGCCAGCCAGGCCAGGGCCTCGAGCATGGAGTGCCCGGCGACCGGTCCTTCCGCCGCCAGGGTCGGCACGTCACGCAGCACGTCGGCGACGCGGGCGAGAGCGCCGTAACGCTGCGGCAGGGCGTCGATGACGAGGTGGAGGGCGTCGTCCGGCTCGACGAGACGCCGCTTGAGCTGGGTCTCCAGCTGACGGATGCGCTCCCGGGTGATGCCGTGGTCGGTGCCGAGCTCCTCCAGCGTGCGGGTGCCCATGAGGCGGCCCGCCCAGATGTCGATGTCCCGCTGATCGGTGCCGATGCGCCGGACCAGCTCCTCCCGCGCCCGCTCCACGGCGTGGGCGGCGGGGTCGGACCAGTAGGGGTCCTCCGTCAGGGTGCGCCAGGCGCGACGGACCGCCGCCGGGGCCTCCGCGACGGGGGCGGCCGGCAGGGCGCCGGTGAGGGCGAGCCACTCGGTGAGGGTCTCCACCTCCCGGGACGGGGTGCCGACCTCCTCCGCGTCGTTGAGGTAGATGTCCCCGTCGACCAGGTAGTCACCGGCCGGGGTGTCGAGCGCCGCGTGCACCACCGCCACGAGGGTGCGGTGGACGCGCAGCCGGCCCATGCCGGGCACGTCCATGAGCTGGGTCACCGACGCCTCCAGCGGGCGCGGCCACCGGTTGAGCCACCGGGCGACGACCGTACCGGTGCGCGGCAGGGAGTCGGGCAGCTCGGTGGGGTCCAGACGCGGGGACAACTCATGCAGGGGCACGGTGCGGTGGCGCTCCAGCCAGGCCCGCGCGACGTCGTCGGCCCCAGCGGGTGCCACCCCGAGGGAGGCGAGCCAGGGGAAGACCTCGGTGAAGGGGGTGACCGTCTCCACGGTGTCCACGGTCTCCTCTGTGGGCGCGAGCTCGCTCAGCATGCGGGCGAAGGTCGTCTCGTCCACGATGGGCACGCCGAACTCGCGCGCCCGGCGCGCCTTCCCGCTCATGGAGTCCGGGTTGGCCGCCACCAGCAGCGCGGAACGCCGGGTGACGCCCCCGACGTCGAGACCGGCCGTGCGGGCCCGCTGCTCCCAGGTGTCCCGCCCCAGGGTGAGGGCACCGGTGAACGACACCCGGTCACCGTGCCGGAGGCCCGTGTCCTCGACCTCGCCGTAGACCGGCTCCGCGAGCAGCTCGTCGACCGATTCGGGGTCCACGGCCAGCTGCACCGCGATGTCGTGCAGGTGCTCCCGTTCCGCGGCGGTGACCACCCCGTCGGCCCACGCCTCGACGGCGAGCTGACGCAGGTAGTCGAGGTGGATGTCCAGGACCTCCTCGCGGCTGAGTCCCAGTTCCTCGGCGGCGTCCACGAGCTGCTCGATCTCACTGAGCGAGAGGTGGTTGTCCAGCAGGGCGCCCCGCAGGAGGGTCCGGTACCGGTCCACCTCCACGACGCCGGTGTCCGGGACATTCGCGGTCAGCCGCTCGAACCAGTGGTCGGCCTCGTCGGAGTCGCCCCGGACACCCCGCGCCAGCGGGGCCTCACGGGGCAGGTCCGGCACGGGCCACGTTAGCGGGGCCACGTCCCCGCCACCGGCCCCGTGCTTCTCGACGAGCACCCGGAACAGTGCCGCCGTCGCCGTCGCGTCGGCCAGCGCCGCGTGCGGCAGCTCGTTGTGCAGGCCGGCGCAGGCCAGGCAGTCCGCCAGCCTCCCCGGCGCACCCGGCAGGTGGGCCCGCGAGAGGACGCGGGTGCACAGGGACCAGGAGTCCGGCTCCGGCAGGTCGACGTCGAGACGCGCGAACTCCGCCGCCAGGAAACGGGTGTCGAAGGGGGCGTTGTGGGCGATAAGGACGCGGCCGTCGAGAAGCTCGGCGAGCTCCGCGGCGATGCCCGCGAACCGCGGCGCCTGTACCAGGTCGGTAGGGCTGATCCCGTGGACGTGCGTGTTGTCGATGTCACGGTCCGGCTGCACGAGGGTCTGCCAGGTGGACTCGACGTCGAGGTACTCGTCGAGAAGCACGACCCCGACCTCGATGACCCGGTCCGCCGGCTGGAATCCGGTGGTCTCCAGATCGAGGACGGCGGACTTGAAGGGGACGGTCACTGGTATTCAGCCTCCGGGATGACGCGGTCGATGACCGTCTGAATGGCGGGCATCGAGGTGTAGGACATGGTCATCGGCCCGGCCTCCGGGTCCGCGCAGGAGTGCTCCTGCGCGGCGTCGCGGGTGCCCGAGACCAGTCCGATGATGACGCGCTGCCCGTCCAGCTCGGCGTAGACGGGACCGCCGGAGTCGCCGGCGCGGGCGCACACGGCTGCGGTGGCGGCGACGGCGCGCAGCTCGACACCGTTGTGGTCGGCGAGGATCTCCACGCCGGTGGGGTTGATCGGGGGGCCGCACGTCTCCCCGGTGGTCATGCCGTACTTGCAGATCGTCCCAGGCAGCTCACCGACCATCTCCGCGACGACCGTCGGCACCGTCGCGGCCGGGGTCATCATGGGGTGCCACGGGTTCGACACCTCGATGATGCCGACGTCGAGACGGCTCGACGCCTCGTCGTAGAGGTCCGAGTACAGGAACTGCCCGACCGGGGCGCTGAAGTCCGCCTCGACGCCGTCGACGGTGGCCCACACGTGGTCACCCGGCACGCCGCAGTGCGACGCCGTGACCGCGAAGGTCCGGTCGTGCGCGGTGAAGCTGTAGGCGATCGTGCACTGGCCGACCTGGATGGTCTCCCCCGGTTCCGGCAGGGTCTTCGTGATGGTCACGGCCGTGCCCGGCACCCAGGGACTCGCCGTGGGGGCCCGGAACTCCGTCGGGACCTGCGTCGGTGCCGCCGCGATCACCTCTGCGATGGGCGTGGGGTGCTGCCGCTGGTCCTCGACGGACCAGACGATGAGGGACCCCACGCCGGCGGTGGTCAGCGCGACCAGACCCGCCCAGACGCGGATGTTCACTGCTTGTCGACGCCGTCTTCC
>LSQX01167135.1_pt5 | contig 28501 bp, 21 predicted proteins | sample 654561 | NCBI WGS metagenome assembly LSQX01 (sample SAMN04489861, study PRJNA283612) | anaerobic digester metagenome | isolation source: 4 biogas reactors fed with cattle manure at either 37C or 55C with and... | place: Denmark: Kongens Lyngby | collected 2014
TCCTGCGCCTTTGCAGACACTCAGGCTCGTTTTCGCCTCTTGGAAAGGCGGAGAAATTTACTGCTGCTCCCGAAGATATGGTGGTTCCCGAAGAAGCAGTGAAGATGCTCCAGGCATGGTCGGATAAATGGCTCAGGCTTGCGCTAAGAGTGGCTTCTTCGCTGAAAGAAAGACTATTTACCGAACTTACTAAAGATATAGAGAAGGAGTATAAATTCCATGGGGCTTAGCCCTGATGCCTGAAAGAACGGCGGCTGCCATCAAGTTCGCGCCAAAGGGCGGCATCAAATTTTTCACTCGGATAAATATACGGGCCTTCATGATCTATTGTGAAGGCCATATATGTTATAGGAACGCCCTGCTCCAAAAACATGGATTCGTAAAAGGTTTTGACCTCTCGAACTTCAGGTTCGATGATGGCTTCTGCGGATGTGCCGGAAGGGTTTTCGGCAGTAGTGATGGCACCTGCGGCAGTGCCGGAACCATACAAATCTTTCGTGCAAATCAGCAACTTCAAACCGTTGGCCTCGACTACCGCTTTGGTATATTCGTGAAGAAAAAGGCTGTCGGTTTTAAGGCGGACGATTCCGCCAGGCTTAAGAAACTTCCGATAGCGCTCAAGGAAAACCGGCGATGTAAGGCGATTGTTTTCGCTTTTCGGCTGCGGGTCCGAAAATGTAAGCCAGATTTCCGAAACCTCGTCAGGGGCAAAAAAAGCGTTTATAAACTCTATTCGAGTGCGTAGGAAAGCCACGTTCGGCAGCCCTTCCAAGGTGGCGGTTTTAGCTCCGCGCCATAAACGCGCTCCTTTAATATCAACCCCGACATAATTCTTGGCGGGATTTCTGCGCGCAAGTTCCAATGTATATTCCCCCTTGCCGCAGCCCAATTCTAAAATCAGTGGAGTGGTAGTAAGAGGGGAAATAGTCGCGGGAGTTGCAGAAATAGACTTGGAAGAAGTAGGAGAGGCAATAAAAGGCGATTGCAAAGAAACACCGGAAGCAGCAGAAGGAGCCTGCGAAAACCACCTTCCTTTTATGGGATGGTCGCGAAGATTTTCGAAGCCGTCTGCTAAAATCTCCTTTGAAGAAGGCTGAAGCAGACAGTCGAAAGTCTCGTTTTCGGCAAATTTACGCAGTTTGTCGTGTCCCATGTATGAGCAGAAGAAAAGCGGATATTAACGCTTGGTTTTTTTGCTTTTGCGGCGAGACCCGCGTCCGCGCCGTTTAGGTGTATCAAAACGAGAGATGGAATCATCTCCCACAGCGTCCACGAATTCGCGTACGACTACATCCTGTTCTCCCTTGAGACTTTCCGGCTTGACACCTCTGCGGTTCATACGGATTATCTCCATGACTTCCGAAGCGGCAAGCGGATAAAGGTTGGCGTCAGAATTTTTGTCGTAAGAAAAATACATAGTCTCTGCCAGAATATCGGTCTTGCGCAAATAGGCAAGTCCGTCCTTGAATTCAAGGGGCTCTTGAACGCGTGGAATGCGGGTTGAGGCATCCTTATAAGCCGGCACTTCGTAATTGAGACAGCACTTGAGTTTGCCGCACTGGCCTGCCAATTTTTGCGGATTCAGAGAAAGGTCTTGAACGCGGGCAGCAGCAGTGGAGATGCTTTTGAAATGAGAGATGTGCCTTGCGCAGCAAAGCTCGCGGCCGCACACGCCTATGCCTCCAATGAGACCAGCCTCCTGGCGGGCGCCAATCTGCTTCATCTCTATACGCACCCCAAACTCCTCGGCAAACACCTTTATGAGTTGTCGGAAATCCACCCTGCCATCTGCAATATAATAAAAGATGGCCTTGGAGCCGTCTCCCTGAAACTCGACATCCCCTATCTTCATCTCCAAACCCATTTCAGCGGCAATCCTGCGAGCCTGAATCATTGTGGACTGTTCGCGGGAGATGGCCTCCTGCCACTTTTCCACATCAGACTGCTTCGCCTTGCGGTAGATGCGCTTGAATTCATTATCAGGACTTATTCCCTTGAGCTTCATCTGCTTGGCCACAAGCGGTCCCTCGAGGGTAACTATGCCTAAATCGCAACCGGTGGCGGCCTCTACGATAACCATGTCGCCAAGCGCCACATTCTGTCCTGAAGCATTACGATATATATCTTTACGAGTATTCTTGAAGCGCACCTCAAAAAGATCTTTGGCGGTCTGATCCGGCACGCCTTTGAGGTAATTATAGTCACGAAGTTTGCAACAACCTTCCTTGTAAGTGAAATTCACTTCACCGCTTGAAGGGTCTTGCACAGCCACAACGCCTCTATTACAATCTATTTTAATTTTTTCCATTTTATATATTGATATACATTCCATTCACCAAATCGGTGAAGAGAATCTTAAGATTTACATTTCGGTCTATAAGCTGCACGGTGCGGTCTAAAATCCCCAAAGTCATGCGTGAGAAACGAGGATTCAAGGATAAAGCCCATCCGGATGCCTCTGCGTCGTCCTCAGAGAGTTGAGCCAAGCCCTGCTGATAAAGAAAAACGCGGCGGAGTTTTTCAGCGGCATAGCGGCAGAAGCCTTTGGCGCTCTCGCGCGAAGGCAGTGCGGCCAATTGCTCTCCTACAGATAGCGCCGTCATAAGGTCGCGCGCAATCAGAGCATCCATAAGCGAGGCGAGCATACCGGAGTCATCATAAGAAGCAGCGTCAGAAACTAAGGGTGAGGCCACGCGGAACATCTGACAGCGCGACACAATGGTGGGCAGCAGCTTTTCGGGCTCATGGGTTATGAGCAGAAAAAGAGTTTTTGCCGGTGGCTCCTCTAACATTTTAAGCAGTTTATTGGATGCCGACAGATTCATTTTTTCGGGAAAAAGAATCACGACAGAACTGTAACCCCCTTCAAGAGAATATATGGACAGAGAGAGCAAAAGAGCATTTGCCTCCGCCACGGAAATTACAGGTTTTTTCCCCTCAAAACCAAATGCAGCATACAGCTCTTGCTCGGTAAAACGCGGATTTTCGAGCGCAAGGGTCCGGAAATCTCCCCAAAAAGCTTCGCTTGGAGATACTGTAGAGCCGGAAGAGCCTGAAAGCACTACAGGAAACGCAAAGCGAATGTCAGGATGGATGAATTTAGAAATTTTATTGCAATTCGGGCATACCCCACAGGAGTCGCCATCACTGCGTGAAGAACAATAAAGATATTGCAGGAAGGCCATGGCCAAGCCGAAGCCCCCGCCGCCATTGTTTTCGTGAAGCATTATGGCATGCGGCACCCTGCCGGAATCGACCATTCCCGCCATTGCCTTTACAATAGGCTCATTTCCTGACAATTCTGCAAATCTCATTTTGTACGCATTTCATTAAGCCGTGCAAATTGTTCTAAATAATCTCTTTCTTTGGAAGGCGGCAACTTGGACAAAGCATCAATCGCCTTCGAAACATAATCGCGGAGCACTTCCTGTGCATATTGCACCCCGCCGCCAGTCTTTACAAAGTCTGCTACCACCTGCCTGTTTTGAGGATTCGAAGGGATGTCCAATACCATCTGCCTTATTTCATCGGCATTGGAAGCGCCTTTAAGGGCTCCAAGCAGCGGTAGGGTAATTTTCCCCTCCTGAAGATCCACCCCCACCGGCTTGCCCAAATCAAAACCGTCATAATCCAAAATATCATCTTTTATCTGATAAGCCATCCCTACAGCCTTGCCGTAATCGGAAGCGGCAGAAAAGAACTCGGGAGGGGCATCTACGCTTTTGGCAGCCGCAGTGCAGGAAAGTTCAAATAAAGATGCGGTTTTGCAATATATTATCTTGAAATAATCCTCTTCGGAAATATTTCCTGAAAAAGCTTTTTCCTGTTGGAGCATCTCCCCCTCGGAAAGGTCGGTAAGAGTCTTGGCAAAAGCCCTGAGCCCCCATTCGGTATGCTCTGACTCTTGCAGCAAGTCAAGCGTGCGGGCAAGCCAAAAATCCCCCACCAAAACCGCCGGAACGGGACCATGAGTGCTCATAACCGTGGGAACACCCCTGCGGGTGTCGCTTTCATCTGCCACATCATCGTGGAGCAGCGTGGAATTATGCAGCATCTCCACCGCTGCTGCGAACAGACGGCTGTACTCGTTGGGCTTACCGCAAGCACGGGCCATGAACAGGCACAGGGAGGGGCGCAACAATTTACCGGGGTTTGCCAGCAAGCCCTGGTTTATCTGTTGAAGGAGCCCGACCTGTGAAGAAAGGCGGTTATGGATTAGTTCCTTAACCGCCTCCAGGTCTTCGCCCAGGATACTGTTTATATCTTTAGGGCTCAAGGTCTGTTAAAAGAAGAAAGCCACGGAGGCCATTATGCCATTGCACTTCTGTTCCTGAATCGTATCTATTGCACTGGAGGCAGAATCGCCGGAAAGGGTGCTTTGGCCATCATTATAGAGTTCGCCAAGATTCCAGAAATAACGGACAGAGATTTGGAAAGTATCGAATAGATCGATACCGGCTCCAAGACCTACTCCATATTGGAGACGGTTCTTTACATTATCCCAATTGCCGCTTTGTGCGGTGCCGGCAGTGGTCTGACCCGCTGCATCGGTAAAGGCTTTTGTGGATTCGTTGGTAATGGCATAGCCGACAAAAGGTTCCGCAAATGCATATGGGCGCACGCCCGGGAAAGGCAGGCCCACTTGAATCTGTACGGGGAGCTCGAGGAAACCTGTTTTGTTTTCGATTGTCTGAGACTCAGCATCATCAGGCGCTCCGGCCGGTTTACCCGAAAGTTGTTCAGTAATACTTGCGCCCTTTACGTTGTAGAGAAGGGAGGGTTGAATGGCAAGTAAACCGAGATTGATTTTAAAGGCAACACCGACATGGTACTGATTTACATCGCCGATTTTGGCTGCTGCATTTTTAATGTCAGTTTCTGTGGAGGTTACACCGGCCATCACCCCGAATTGGGCATGAGCGGCGATAGTCATGCAGAGAGCTGCAAGAACGATAATTAGTTTTTTCATAATAACTATAAAAGATTATTGATTCGTTTTTCTATTTCTGCCTTGTTTACAAAGCCAACGGTTTTGTCCGCCACCTCCCCGTCTTTAAAGAAGAGAAGGGTGGGGATGCTGCGAATGCCATATTGCGCAGCCACTTCTTCGGCATCATCTATATTGCACTTGGCAACCTCGATTTTGCCCTCGAATTCTTTGGCAATGTCGTCTACAATAGGGCTGAGCATGCGGCAAGGTCCGCACCAAGAAGCCCAAAAGTCAACAAGAACAAGCCTGCTTGAGGCAAGTATATCTTTAAAATTCTTATTGTTTGCTACTTGCATAAGTCATGTGGTTTTTATGAGTCGAATTTTCTCGCGTTGAATGCAAATTTAACAACTTTTTTCAATATTCCACATAAAAGCACGCAATCCTAAATCAGGAGTACGCTCATCAGTATGCTTCAGCGCCAGCAAAATTTTGTCTGCGACAACATCATCTTCAACAAAAATAAGCATCGCATGATTGTTCTCCGGCCATACGTAACTGCCCATATGCGGGATGCCATCATCACTGCCGCGGCCTTGTACATCGACCCATCGGGTAAAGCCCCTCTGTCCAAAAAAATCCAAGAGATCGATTATCTCTTCATTATATGCCTGAGAGTAGGCTACGAATAAAGCTTTCATTTTTTAAGATTTACTATTTCGGGATATTCAGCAAGAAGACGTTCGCGCTCCTTTTGAGTCCTGCGGTTTTGGCGGCGTTCCTGCCTGCTGGCAAATATACAATAGATAGTGGGTATCAGCACAAGAGTAACTATAGTGCTGAAAGTGAGGCCCCAAGCTACCGTCATACCGAGCGAACGCCACATTTCGGAACCTTCCCCGGTACCGAGAGCAAGAGGCAGCATGCCTATTACGGTGGTGAGAGTGGTCATAAGGATAGGTCTCAGACGGCTGCGGGCGGCAACCACGGAGGCCTCTATGACATTCATGCCTCGTCCGCGCATGAGATTGGTGTAATCGATTAGAACAATACCGTTGTTCACCACAATGCCCACCAATATAAGTATGCCCACCATTGCCATAATATCGAGCGTGGTGCCGGTAGCCCAAAGGCCTAAAATCACGCCCATAAAACCGAAAGGCACGCTGAACATTATAACAAACGGACTTACAAAATTCTCGAACTGAGCGGCCATCACCATATACACAAGTATGAAAATGAGAATGAGCAAGGTCGTTAGGTCGCCCATCATTTCCTGCTGATCTTCATAGTCGCCGGACATTTCGGTTGTGATATTTGTAGGAATATTAACGGTTTTGATAATATTATTCACGCTTTCCACGCCTCTACTCATCGCAACGCCTTTGGCGGTTATGCCCGTAACGCTTATATAACGCTCGCGATTTTTACGCTCAATGGTGGGAGGCACCTTGCTTTCCACCACCTTGCCCACTTCTTTTATGCGTATGGAACCACCCATAGGTGTAGTAAGCACCATATTTTCTATATCCGAAACGCTTTTGCGAAAATCTTTGGCATAGCGGACCCTGATATTGTATTCATCGCCCTCCTCACGGAAAAAAGATGCCACACTGCCGCTCATGGCCGCACTGAAGGCGTTTGCTGCAATAGTGGAGTTGAGTCCGTGCATGGCAAGTTTTTCCCGGTCGAAATCCACCTGATACTCTGGAGTGTACTCATCGCGGCTCAAAACAACCTGCACAAAATCTCCGCTTTCATTCATCTTTTGCCTGATTTCCTTGGCAACCCGGTCGGTCTCATCAAAATCGTAGCCGTAAATTTCCAAAGCCACGGTAGTGGCGCCTCCCATGCCGCCGCCGCCTTCCGTTACCTGCGCACGATGGATTTCGGGATAGTCCTGAAGAATAGCGCGTATCTGATTGGCTATATCGGAGGTACTGCGTTCGCGAGCTTCCATACTGCCAAGATTGATGTTCATATTTATAAGATATGAGGCGTTACTGCGCGCACTTGCCATGGCATTGTCCGAATCGGCCTGACCGAAACGATACTCAAACACTTGTATTTCAGGAACCTCTTTTTTAAAGCGGTCATAAATTTCATGCGCAAAGCGGCCTGTAATTTCCTGAGTGGTACCTACAGGCAGCTCAATGCTTACGGAAAGACGTCCGGCATCAACATTGGGAAAGAAACCCGTGCTGATTTTGGGAAGCAGCAAAATAAAAACGACCACTATAAGAGCAAAAGAGCCGAGGGTAACGGTCTTGCGATGTGTTACACACCAGCGAACCACCCTCGAATACCAATCGGAGAAAGCTTCGAGTCCGCGGTCAATAGGACCGAAAACAACCTTATGAAGTTTGGTGTCTTTAGCTTTTGGTCGGAGCATCTTGGAAGCCATTACAGGAACCAAAGTCAGCGCCAAGCCGGTGGAAACAATCATTATTATGCTCACTATCCTGCCGAGTTGCTTGAACATAATGCCGGCCATCCCGGAAACCATAGTAAGGGACAAGAACACGCACAAAGTCGTAAGAGTAGAGCCCATAATAGAGCCGGCAACTTCGGATGTACCATTCACTGCGGCTTCTTTGCGTCTCTCGCCTCTGTCCATATGATTGGAGATATTTTCCAGCACCACTATAGAATTGTCCACCACCATGCCTATCGCTATCGAAAGCGCCGACATCGATATAATATTGAGCGTATTGCCTGTAATAAGCAGATATACCAGCGAGCCCATCAGAGCGATTGGAATCGCAACCACTATTATAAAGGTCGCCCTCCATCTGCCCAAGAAGATAAACACTACCAGCATCACTACAATCATAGTGATTATAATGGTCTCCAGCAGAGATTTAATGGTGTTTATAATATTATCGGAAGAGTCGATGACGGTTGTCAGCTGAATATCGGTCGGAAGGGTGGGGGCTATGCTTTTCATCTTGGCCTTCACCTGCTTTATCACATCTACGGTGTTGGCTCCGGTCTGCTTCTGAATCATTATTGTAGCCGACTTTTGACCGTTGGTGTAAGATTCCTGATATTTTTCGGCAGGCCCGTCCACGAGGGTGGCCACATCCCGCAGATAAACGACGTTTCCCGCATGGTAGCCCACCACTATGTCCATAATCTCGCGCGGATTGTCAAACTCTTTTTGCACACGCAGAGAATAGGTTTCACTGCCTATGTCGATACTTCCGGAGGGGACATTCCTGTTCTCGTATGCAATGGCGGAGGAAATGCCGGAAATGCTCAGGCCGTAACTTTCTAATTTGTGGGGATCGCAATAAATTTGAATTTCACGGTCGGGAGCTCCGACAACCGTAACCGTGCCTACTCCATTCACACGGGCGAGCGGAGTGGTCACACGGTCCTCCAAAATACGGTCCAATCCGTTGAAGCTTTGGTCTGCCGTGGCGCTTATAATCATTATGGGAATATCGTCCATACTGAATTTGCGCAGGAACGGGGTGCCGGCTCCATCCGGCAGGATTTGCGCCACCATATCCAGATTATCCCTTATGTCGTTGCAGGCCTCATCTATATCGGTGCCGTACTCAAATTCAAGAATCAATATGGAAACATTCTCCCGCGAGCGGGAAGTCATATCTTTAAGATGCGCAACGCTGTTCAGATTGTTCTCAAGGAGTTTGGTAAGATTATTCTCTACATCCGAAGCGCTTGCTCCCGGATAAGAACTCATTACCATAACCACATTTGCATCGAAGTCCGGCAAAAGGGCTATGGAAGTCTTTATAAGAGAGTAAATGCCGAATACTATGAAAGCCACAAATACAAGTATTGTGGTAATCGGCCTGTTTACTGCAGAACGGTAGATGCTCATAATCTTATCTTTCCACTATTTCCACCCTGCTCCCGTCTCTAAGGGCGTTTGCACCGCCAACCGCAATGCTGTCCCCCGGCTGAATACCGTCCAGGATTTCGTAGTTGGTATCGAAATGACGGCCCAACGTAACCGCGGAAAGGCGTACAGTGCCGTCGCCATTGAGTATAAAAACGAAATGCCTGCCGCTGCCAAGCTGCTTTACCACCGCCTCGTCCGGCACCACCACACTGTTATTGTTGCCGAAATTGAGAATGAGTTTGCAATACATACCGGGACGCAAAGCCCTGTCGTTGTTGGGCACGGTCACCTCCACTTTGAATGTATGGGAAACTGCATCCATCGTTGGATAAATTTTATTTATACTGCCGGTGAACTTCTTGCCCGGAAGGGCATCCGCCGTTATGCTCAGCTTTTGACCTACACGAACTTTGGTATAATCGGTTTCGGATACTCCTACGAGAATTTTCACAGGACTTATCTGCTGTACTGTAAAAATCGGCTGGGCCATCAGGTACATATCGCCGCTGTCGTAATTGCGAGCGGTCACGACACCATTGATAGGAGAACGCAGAATGGTGTTCTCCTCAAGATTCTTGAAAGCGCTTTTTGCCACATTATATTGCAATTCGGCGGCCTCATAATCGCTTTTGCTGAGACCTCCCTGATTATAAAGCTGCTTCAAGCGCGCCAGCTCAGTTTCGACATTGCGGAGCTGCAGTTTCTGCTGTTGGAGCTGCACATCATCCATCTCGGCCAAAACCTGTCCCTTTTTCACGAAAGAGCCTATATCCACATTGATTTTCTTTATGCGGTTTCCGCTTTGGGGGGCAATATTGTTAACTGCAAAAGCCTGAACAGTAGAGGAATAAACTTCTGTTTGAGGTACTGTCTGCGATTGCGCCTGCATAACCGTAATGCGCGTTGCAGGCTGCTCAGTAACGGTTTCAGCCTGACTTTCGCTCTTTTTTTGTCCGCAAGAGACAATTGCAAGCGATGCAATGAGTAAATATATTGTCTTTTTCATTATTGTAGGTTTTCCTGTAAATCGTAATCTATCCCAAGCGTCTGTTCGAGCGAAGCTTTGGCATTGAGAAAATTGTAAACCGCCTGGCTTACTGCAAGACGGGCCTGCGTAAGAGCCAGTTGGGCATCGTTCAAATCGGTAAGGGTACTGCGCCCGACCTCATAAGATTTTGAAGCTATGCCGTATGCCTTATTGGCGCTTTCAAGGGCTTCCACCGCCGAAAAGTAGCTTTTGCCCGCCATATCCATAGTATTCAGATTGCTCATAAGCCCAACGCGTAGATTCCGCTCGGCATCTTCTCTTTGAATGGCCAATTGTTGTTGTTGCACCTTTGTCTGCTTGATTTTGTTATGGTTTCTTCCGCCCGTGAAAATGGGGACATTGAGACTTAGACCCAGCATTGCATATGGATGCCATTTGTATTCGCTGAAGTTGAATTCGTTCTCCATGGCATTTATCTGATAAGAAAAAGATAATGCAAGGGAGGGAAGATTGGCATAGGTCTGTAGTTTTATGCTGTTGGCAAGCACCTCTGCCTGAAGTTCCAATTGTTTGAGAGAAGAGTTGTTGGAGAGGTCGAGATTGTCCGGCTCCATATAGGCCATGCCTTCCGAATAGGCAAGAAGAGAATCGGCAACATCTATCTTCATATCAAGGTCCACTCCCATAAGGGCCTTAAGCCGCCATAGGGCAAGGATTATTGCATTTTCGCTGTCGTACATATGGGGAACGGCATTCGCAACCGCTGTTTTGGCCCTTGTAAGGTCGAGTTCGGATGCTTTTGAAGCATTGTATTTCTTTTCGGTAAGAGCACAATTGGCAAGCGCATTTTCGTACACGCTCTTATATACTTTGTGAGCCTCTTTGGCAAGAAGAGCGGTATAATAGGCCTGCTTCACCTGGGTGACCATCTGGAGTCTCGAGTTGCGCGCCTGTTCAATGGCAAGCTCCACATCTTCTCCCGAAATCTCCAAACTCTTCCATAGCTGTGCGTTTATAATGGGCATGCTTGCAGAAACGCCACCGTTAATGGTATTCCAACGCCCCACCTCAAAACTTTGGGATTGACCGCCCATATCTATGGTCATAACTTGTTTTTTGAGCGTGCGGTTAAAGGAGCCACTGGCGCTGATTTGCGGAAAGAGGGCGGCATAAGTACCCTTCCGGGAATATCCCTTAACCTCTATTTCCTTGTCCGCCACCTGAACTGTGGCATTCTCGCTAAGCGCTATCTGCAAAGCTTGTTCGAGGGTAATTGTTGTTTTGGATGTGTCTGAGGTGACCGCCACGACTTGTGGAACCGCCAACGCCGCAATCATCAAAATGTTTATCATATACAATTAATTCAACTTCCGCCCATTATACAAAAAAAGTGCCTGGTGCTGAGGCCAGGCACAAAACTGTGTTAAATAACTAAAACTCCAAAATAAGAACGCTTTGCGGTGGCGCTGTATAGGCGGAAGCATCCACTTTGGCGCCTGTCAGCACATTTGTTCCTTCCGACAGCCCTCCGCTTATTTCGGCATAATTATTCCATGGGATTGCACGGGGCTCGGAAGAGTTGTTCACATATACGAACACGGTGGCCGAGCCATTGTAACGGAAGAAAGCATAGGTATTGTCACGGGTAAGGAAATGCATGGTCTTACCGTTGTGCAGCACGGGCGTATTCTTGCGCCATTGAAATAACTTGGCAGTGAAGTCGTGAAGTTCCGGTGAAACGGTTTTCGGATATGGAGCGGTGCCGGAATAAGCCTCCGCCCTGCCCTCTGCGGTAAAGAGGTCCGGCACAATGCCTTTTTCCACATCTTCTTTCCAGCCTCCGGGGAAGTCCGACCTTTTTGAGCCGTCATTCCAATCCTGCGAAGCTCTCGAAAACAGCATTTCATCTCCGTTATAAAGCTGGGGAATGCCCCTCGTGGTTGCAAGCAGCGCAAGCGCCATCTTCATCTTATCTACATTACCTCCGAAAGTATCTCCCAAGCGGGAATGGTCGTGATTTGCAAGGAAGGTGAGCATGCCGCTAAGGTCGTGGTAAGTGCCGTCGTGACTGATGGCCTCATACACTCGGGTAAGACCACGGCCCCACATATGGGCATTCCCTTCTTCACAAAGGGCGGCGATGGTGGCCTCCTGCAAGGGGAAGTCCATTATTGAAGGCAGATGGCTGTCAAAACCGTCCTTATTCGGATTTCCTCCCTGCCAATATGCCAGATGGTCGGCAGTGGAAGTCCAGCACTCTCCGACTATATTAATCCAGGGATATTCCTCCAATACCGCCTGGCACCAGCGGCTCATGGGTTCTTTTTCATTATAGGGATAGGTATCCACCCGAATACCGTCCAATCCCGAATATTCCACCCACCAGATTGCCCATTGCTGCAGATATTTAAGGGTAAAAGGATTATCCAAATTCATATCCGGCATCATAGGCACAAACCAGCCTCCCTCTTGGAGAGCAAGGTCATATTTGGAGGCGTTGGGGTCGAAATTGGTACTGAACGCCACATTCATATTGGTATATTCCGGCCAAACGTGTATCCAATCCGCAAAGGGAAGGTCATCCATAAACCAATGGAAAGTGCCGCAATGGTTTGTAACTATGTCTATTATAACCTTTATCCCCTTTTCGTGGGCCTTTTGAACCATGGTTTTATAGAGTTCGTTGCTGCCGAAGCGGGGGTCCACTTTGTAATGGTTTGTAACAGCATAACCGTGATAACTTTCGAAGTCTTGATTATCTTCCAATACCGGAGTAAGCCAAATAGCGGTAGCTCCCAATCCGGAAATATAATCGAGATGGTCTATTATGCCTTGAAGGTCTCCGCCGTGCCGGCCTAAATCCACCTCGCGCTCAAGGCCCTGATTCATGCCCTCGATGCTGTCGTTGGAAGGGTCTCCGTTGGCAAAGCGGTCGGGGAAGATAAGATAAATCATATCTTTGGTGGAGAAGCTCTCGCGCGATGCCTCTTGTTTGGGGGAGATGCTATAAGGAACTTTCATTTGAGAGCCGTCGGGAGATGTGAAGACAAGATAAGCCGTGCCCTCAACGCCTTTGTTTATATTGAGGTCGATAAAAAGATAATTGGGGCTTTCGGCCTTGTGAATTTCTTTAACGCTCACGCCGCCAAGTCCCTTTGCCTCAACGCTGTAAGTCCCTATTTCGGGACCGTTCACCATTATTTGCAGAGAATTCTTCATGCCGCTCCACCAGCAGGGCGGCTCCACATGCGCTATCTGTTCAGGGGTGGCATCTGCAACGGAAGAGGGGTCAAAGGCAGGAATGCAGGCGACAATCAAAAAGACGGCTGTCGCAATAATCGGGATAAACTTTTTCATTTCATCAGCAACATATATTGATACTTCGAAAGGGCTATATTTTCGCCCAATTCTATGGTGGCGCCGGAGCGGAGGTCTTTAATCTCTACCCCCGCCCAGCCATCAGGCGTGGGGAATTCGTGAGCTTCGGGACGGACATTCACTATCACCAAATAATTCTCCCCTTTCTGCAGGGCAAGAATATCGTCCGTCGAGAAGGAGAGATTATCGGAGTCGTGAATGGCAGGATGCTCGGTAAAAATGTGCAGCATTTGCCTGTATTCGCTGCGGACATCGGGATTGGCCGTCCAATCCACAGGGGTATAATTGAAGAAATTGATGGTTTGCGGATAAGCCACTTCCTGCTGGCCATATATAAGCGCAGCGCCATTCATATAGATGGTTGCGGCATAGGCGGCCAGCGCCCCCTGAGGACCTCCGAATTCGGAAACCGTGCTGAGTTTGGTGGCCTCGTCGTGATTGGTGGTAAAGCGGAGTTTGAATTTGCCTTCCGGAAGACGGGCATATTCTTCTTCGTTTACACGGAGGAGTTTGAGTACGGAAGAATCTCTGCAGAACACATCGCGCAAAGCATGCATATAATCCCAGCCATAGTCAAGGTCGAAGCCGGAGATTAAATTTTCGGGACCGTCCCCCTCTGCAAGCATCAATATCGGCCTGCCTGCCGCTTCACGTATAGCATCTATGCACTCTTTCCAGAAATCCGCCGGCACCATATCGGCCACATCACAGCGGAAGCCATCCACCCCACACTCTCTCACCCAATAAATCATGCTTTCAATCATGCGCTGACGCATATCTTGATTATCATAATTCAGGTCGGCCACATCCGTCCAATCGGTACCTACCGGATAAACAATGTTGCCATCAGAGTCTTGGACATACCAATCGCTATGCCCTTCCTCTATCCATTTGCTGTCCCAGGCGGTATGATTAGCCACCCAATCCATAATAAAGGCCATTCCCCTTTTATGGCATTCATCCACAAGGATTTTGAAGTCATCGAGACTGCCGAATTCGGGATTTACGGCGCAATAATCAGCGACGCTATAAGGAGAATTCTTGCTCTTCTCAAGGCCTATCGGGTATATGGGCATTATCCATACCACATTGGTTCCCAAGCTTTTAATAGAGTCAAGTTGAGGGATTACGGCCATGAGAGAAAGGGTATCGGCAAATACGCGGGGATTCACCTGATACATCACCACCCGGTCGGGAGACGGAACAACATAGCTTGCCTCCTGCTTGGATGGGCCGCAAGACCAGAATAATAAAATCGAAATTGCTATAATAAGAATCTTTTTCATATTTAATATTGTTTGAAAACTGCAGAGGAATTTCCGCCGAATGTTACGGAATTGCCATTGACATTTACACTGCCTAACTGCGCCACAATCTTGCTCAACTCGCCTGAAAGTGTGGCAGTGGCCTCGGATGAGGAAAGGTTGTGAACGACGAGCATCTTATTGCCGTCGGAATCGCTCATATACCAGGCGGCAAAGTTGCTTGCAAGGCCTGAACAGGCGCTCATAACACCATGTTTAAGGGCAGGATATTTGGCGCGGGCCTTGCCGAAAGTACGATAAACGTTTAAGATGGAGTTTTGGTCGGCGCTCTGCGATGCAACAGAATAAGCGCTGCCTTTAAGATCCGAAATTATCTTACCGCTCAACTTGGCTGATGCCCAAGCGCCTCCGTCCCAATTAATAGGAGTTCGCACATACTCATCTCCCCCTGCCTTGCTCCCATAATATCCAAGCTCTTCCCCCTGATAAATAAAGGGTTTGCCTTGTGCGGTAAGGAGAATGGCGCCGGCCTGCTTCTCTTTGGCGATGGATTTCCCCAACACCTCTCCGGTACGGTCTTCATCGTGATTGGAAAGCTTTAGAGAGGCTATCCCATCGCTTCGGGAAGATGTATAAATTTTCTCTTGGGCAAGCACATGGCTTACGAAATTGCTCCCGTTTTGATTATTCAGAGCCTCGCTGAGCCTCCACCAAAAACTAAAATTGAATACTGAAGGCAATGCTTTCAGATAAGTCGAATAAGGGGCATAACTGTCGTTATATTCGTTGAACACCTCGCCTACCATAAAGAAGTTTCCTTTCGAACCCTTTCGAGCCGTGTAGGTGGCGTTGCAGTGATTATACCAGCTTTCCAGAAAGGTCTTGTTGGAAGCATTATCCCAGCCCGCTATTCCGCCGTAGATATGCTTTACTGCATCGAGCCGGAAGCCGTTCACTCCCATATTTATCCATTTATCGGCAGAGGCGGCCAAATCCTTGAAACATGCGCTGTTTTTGCATTCTGCTGCAGGGCCGAAATTAAGATCCGGCATCCAATAGCTGAAGCAAGAGAAATAATAAAGATAATCTATATCCGTAAGGGTTATGTCTTCACCATTAGGCACAAGAGTCATCGGCTCCCCCAAACTTACAACGGTATTGCCTGGCGAAGCGCCGAACTTGGAGCCTGCATTCCAATTTGGATATTTTCGCACAAGAAAGCCTACATAGCCCGTAAAATCCACTACAGCATAAAAGGTGCTGTCGCCGTTGTCTACAAATTTAGAGGTGGCAGCTCCGGAATTGTTCCAATAATAAAGATTCCAGCTTGAAGTGCCCTCGGTGACTTTTTCGTCGGTAGCGGTAACGGTTATTACGGAAGATGTGTCTGAGATGTCGGATAGAGTAAAGCGATATTTCCCCGAAGCCGGTGCGGCAGAGCCTGTCCGGGCCCATTCCCCTGAATTCCTATTGGTGATGGAAGTGAATTTCCCCGCCGCCACATCAGCGCTTGGGTCGGAGCTGATAAAGTAGTAGTCCCGATATTTGCTGTCCGGGTTTGCCATGGCATCAAGGAACCAAGGATGCTCCTTTCCGGAATGATTGAGCACATAATCGAGGTAGATGCCTATCCCTTTGGCTTTGGCGGCATCAATCAAGGCCTTGAGGTCGGCTTCACTGCCGTAAGCGGGGTTTACCGAATAATAATCGTGCACATCATAAGCATGATAGGAGCCGCAGGGGTGGATGGGCGATAGCCACAAGCTGCTGACGCCTAAGCTCTCGAAGTAATTGAGATGATTCTGAATGCCCTTGAAATCCCCTATTCCATCTCCATTGGAATCTGCAAAAGAATATATCAGCAACTGATAGCATGTTCCGGCAAAATCCGCCGCATTCTGCTCCATCAGATTCGGGTTTTCCTTGTTGCAAAGGTTTGTTTTATTGCAAGATGCAAGGCTTATAGAGATGATGGCCGCCAGAATTGGCAGAAAAATAGATTTTCTTTTCATAAGGCCTTTAATATATTTTCGAGTTTGTCAATGTCTGATGTTGTTGTAGACCAGCTTGTTACAAAACGGCAAAGGTAATGGTTTTCATCTATGGGACACCATTTTTCGAAGAATGCATGCTTTTCCAACGCTGCCTTTTGCTGTTTGGAGAGAATGATGAATTGCTGATTGGTGCTTGAAGGCTTTCCTATGGCTATTCCGGCATCGCTGAAAGCCTTTTGGAGTCGCATAGCCAGCTCATTGCCGTGTCTGCCTATTTGCAAATAGAGACCGTCTGTGAAAAGGGCATCGAACTGCAAAGCCACTAAACGTCCCTTTGCGAGCAAGGCGCCATGTTGTTTGATGCGCGTGAAGAAACGCTCCGGAGCGCCTTTTCGCGGGAATACCAGGGCCTCCCCGCAAATAGCCCCGCACTTGGTCCCGCCTATATAAAAGGCATCGCAATGCTCAGCTAAATATTTTAGCGTTATATCATTCCCATCAGCCGCCAGGCCATATGCAAGGCGGGCTCCATCCACAAATAATTTGATGCCATATTTTTGGCAGATGGCGTAAATGTCTTTCAGTTCTTTAGCCGAATATAAAGTGCCGAGCTCGGAGGGGAAAGAAATATATACAAGTCCCGGCTCTACCATATGCTCGCGAGTATCGTCTGCGTGAAAAGCCTTTAGCAAATCCTCGAGCTCTTTGGGCTCCAACTTGCCGTCATGCTCCGGCAGAGAAATTACTTTATGTCCGGTATATTCCACAGCTCCCGCCTCATGTACATTTATATGGCCGCTTTCTGCCGACACCACCCCTTGCCAGGGCTTTAAAAGAGAAGCTATTGCTATGGAATTTGTCTGGGTGCCTCCTGCAAGAAAAAACACATCGGCTTCGGGGTCTCCGCAAGCCTCGCGGAGCTTTGCTTTTGCGCTCTTGGAATAAACATCAAAACCATAAGGGGCGGAATATTCGCTGTTGGTTTTTTCCAAGCTTTTCAGCAGTGCCGGATGCATGCCGTTATTGTAATCGCAATCAAAATGTAACATATTTTTTTGCATGTACAGCTATTCTGCGAATATACGAATTTTCAAGCGATTATGGTATTAAAAAAAGAGACGCCACCATTGCGGTGACGCCTCTTTCGAGAGTTAAAAGCGTGAAAAACTTATTTTATGGAACCTGCTTCGTTATTGAAGTCAAAGGTTACGGTCTGGCCTGCCTTGAGAGCGATATTCTCGGGATCTCCACCGGTGCCGCGGTAAACAATCTTGCCGTCCTTGATGATGAACTCAGCGTGCCACCAGTAGTGGCTATTACCTTCGCTTGGGGTAATCATAGAGCTCTTCACAAAAACACGCATATTGCCGTCTGCAGCAACCACATAACTTGCAGTACCGTCTGCATTATTGGTGAATACCGCATCCGCACAATCCATGCTCCAATCAGGATTCTTAAACGGAGTGTTCATACCTACTATAACTGCAGGCTCTACAACTACTCTGCCGTTAACAACATCCACATTGATGGTGTAAAGGCCATCCCTGCTTACTATAAGGTTACCGCCATCTTCGGTAGCGCCTGTAACGCTTTGCTCACCTGTCTTGGGGGTAGCGAAATCGCCCTCCCAAGCCTTCTCTGCACAGAACTTGAACTGAGTGGTTGTTGTCATATAGCGAACTGCCCAGAATTGACCCTCCTGACTATGGAACTGATTCATGGTAACAACCTTGTCTGAAGTCCATTTCCAATCGCCGAAATCGTTGCCTATCATATACATGGTGGTGGGAGTAGTCGATTCCTTGGTGCATACTGTGGTATAGCTGAAAGATTTTCCAACTGCGCCTGCAGCAAGCTTGAAGGTGAGAGTAACGGTATATTCTCCGGCTGTCTCCACTTTGATGTTGCCACCGCCCTGTGCAAGACCGTCTTGGGTTTGGTTCAAACCTAAGTTGGTGTTGGCTTTTACCTTTCCGGCATCATCAAGGGTAATCTTCCAAGAACTTGCATAAGCGAACTTGAACTCAGCACCGGCTGCAAGCTTCTGGGTTTCGAGAGTCATTGTAAAGCCATCGTTGGAGTATGTGGGTGCAGGGAAAGCTGTGAATCCCCAGCTGTTCATACCGCCACGTACGCCCCACTCTACGGGAGCAACTATAATTTGAGCTCCGCCTGCATTGTCGAGGTCTCCGGAAGTGTTAAGGTCGAGAACGATGTGATACAGACCGGTTGTTGCAACCCTCATTGCAGGAGCGGATTCGCCTGTCTGAAGAATTCCCTTCTTGATGGGAATAGCCGGATTGGCATCATAAATCTCAGAAGATTCAGGATCGATGGTAATATCTTCGAGAGCAGCACTGTAACGGGTTTCTTTACCTGCCGCATGATAAAGGAGTTCGAAATCCTTACCGCCTTCGAGAACGATATACTTCTCATACATGCCTTCGCGGGCGCTTTGTTCGGCGGCTTCATTTATACCTGCAGACATTCCATATTCTGCAGTGATTTCAGTAGAACCGGTAGCTGCACCGGCTACATAGAAACCATCTTCAGTAACCTTGTTCAGGTCGGGCTTCGGTTTCTTTTCGCAAGAAACCACGAAGATGGATGCGAGCGCAATGGCGCTCAAAACGTACATTAACTTTTTCATGAAAATTGTTTGTTTAAAATGATTTTATATAAAATTATTAATTGTATCCTTGATTTTGAGTCCAGAGAGAATTGCCGTTCTCATCCTTGGGAGAAGTTTCGATAACTTTCTCGGGAATCGGGAACCAGTTGCGATAGTTTTCGGTTGCCGCTACATACTGTACATATGAGGGGTCGCCGAACTTTCCGAAACGGATAAGGTCGCGTCTGCGTATATTTTCCCATGCAAACTCCCTTCCGCGTTCATCGAGAATGCCGGGGAGAGTAAGAGCGTCAGGATATGCCGCAGCATATGCAGCCTGGGGATTATTTTCGTATGCGAAGGTTCTTGCGCGAAGAGTTGCAAAGTCGGGGTCGGTAGTCCAACCTGAAACACCCGCACCTCCGCGCAGTATTGCCTCTTCCTTCATCCAAAGCACATCGGCATAACGGAAGAGAACAAAGTCATTCTCGCAATACTGATAAGCTTTTGTCCTGTCAATTTCGTACTTGAAGAGACGTGCGCCATCATTCCATGTGGCTGCAGTAAGAGACTCAACTTCGGGACGTATATTTGCGAGGGTGCCGTTTTCGTCTTTAAGCTGGGTGGTGCCGTCAGCCGAATAAATCGGACCTACAAACCAGCCCCACTGATGCTCGTTGAGCGTACCCTTACCCTCATCGCCCGCGCCGCGCACATCGCGTTTATTATAGCGCTCCATAAAGGCGGGGCGAGCACAGAAACCGTTCCATGGCTTTTCCTGCATATTATAAGTAGTCTGCTGGCTATAATGAAGGGTAAGAATGGTAAGACGGAGTTTGTTGGACATGCTGCCGATGCTGCGCTGGTCGAATTCGCCATTGCCGTTTTCTACAATCACAAAGATATTCTCCTTGCTTGTGCTGTTGTCAATTTTGAAATTGGTGAAGAAATCCGGCTCGATGCTGTATGCCTTGCTGTCGATAACCATATCGCAACAGCGTACTGCATTGGTGTAAAAGTCTTTGGCGGCGTTGATTTTGATGGCCGGCTTTTCTGCTTCGGAGCCTGCGTTTACAATAGCATCCGCCTCTATATTGGAGGTCTTGCAGCCGAAAGATTCAGCGTTAAGATAAAGACGGGCCAGAAGCGTATAGGCAAAGCCTTGGGTTACACGGCCGTAATTCGTCTGGCGGTCAGCCTCATTTGCTATTACAGGAAGATTGGGTGCATTTTTTTCGAGACATGCAACGAGCTTGCTCCAAACCATAGGAGCCTCCATTAAAGGAGCATCAGTGGTTACGAATTCCTCAAGATAAGGGATACGGCCGAAGCAGTCGAAAAGCATGTAATAGTAATAGGAGCGGAGAACTTCCAACTCGCCGACATACTGATTGTACACCTTCTCGGACATTGATGCCTTATTATCATTCAGAGTTGCGAGCAGCTTGTTGCAAAGCACTGCACCGGAAATTGTAGTATCCCAAATGTTCTTGAATGCAGAAGCCAGAGGGGTCCAGGTATGAGTATTCAGATTGCGCCAATATCCACCATCGGACCAGTGCTCTCCGGGCATACGCACCGGGCATAAGCACTCATCAGCGGTAAGGGACGCAACGCCCCAATAGCCCCAGTGGTCGTGAAGCCATTTTACATCGGCATAAGCCTGGCCTACCAAAAGCACCACATTCTCTTCCGCCTCGAACATCTCCTCGGCGGTAGGATTGCCGTAGTTCACCTCATCCAGCATCCCCTTGCAAGAAGAAAGCAAGGAAACGCTCAAGAATGCTATAAGTATAAATTCAAGTATCTTTTTCATATTCTTCGAACTATTTGAATGTTACGTTTACGCCGATGAGCATCGTTGCCACTGTGGGATAGAAATCACAATAGTCGATACCTGCATCCCATACACCGGTGGTGTTCACTTCGGGGTCCATGCCGCTGTACTTCGTAATGGTAAAGAGATTCTGACCGCTTGCATACACACGCAGCGAACTTAAGAACTTGTTGTCCTTTACAGGCAGGGTGTAGCCCACCGTAAGGTTATCTAATTTAAGATAAGAGCCGTCTTCCAGATAAAGGCTGGCAAAGTGCGCCTTGTTAGTATATAAGACATTGGTTTTGCTTATATCTTTCATGAAGACATTAAGAGACTGGGAAGCCTGCGGACCATATGCCCAGCGAGTCAGATTCAATATCTTATTACCTACGACTCCGCGCATGAAAGCGCTTAAATCCCAATTCTTCCAACGAATGGTGTTGTTCCAGCCGAAGGTAAACCAAGGTTGAGCGTTGCCGATTACCTGACGGTCGGCTTCAGTAAGGTTTGCATCCTGCTTATAGCCGCCTTCGGGAGTGAGGAACATCCAAGTGCCGTCATCTCTGAAACCTGCGAACTGATAGCCATAGAAAGAACCCACAGACTCGCCCTCTACAAGAATTTGAGTCATGGTGTTCATAATACCGTTTTCGCCTACTCCGCCGGAAGTCGTCATTTTGTAATTGAAGCCCTTGGAGGGGTCTGACAACTTGGTGATTATATTACGGTTGTAGGAGAGAGTCGGGGTGGTAGTCCACATGAAGTCATTTGTCTTGATAGGAACATAGCTGAGTATGAGTTCCGCTCCGTAGCTAACCATCTGTCCCGCATTTGCAAGCAGGGTGTTGTATTGATAGGGAGGAGTGGGAACCTCGTAGTCCCAAAGAAGGTCGCGAGTATTGCGGTAATAAAGGTCTATGCTTCCATAAAGCCTTTCTTTAAGAAAAGAATAGTCGACACCTAAGTTATATTCGAATTTCTTTTCCCAACGGAGGTCGGGGTTTACATTCTGCGAAACGCCGTAAGTGTAAACATATTGGCCGTTATACCAGAATGTGCCTGCATTGGAAAGCATCGCTACAGACCTAAGGTCGGTTGCAAGGTTATTGCCGGTAACACCGAAACCTGCACGGAGCTTAAGGTCATCAATCCAGTTTGCATCTCTCATAAAGTCTTCACCGCTTATACGCCAACCTGCGCTCACAGCAGGGAACCAGCCCCATTTGTGATTGGCGCCGAAGCGTGAGGAGCCCTCACGGCGAAGAGATAAACTCAAGAGATATTTTTCGGCATAATTATAATTGACGCGTCCGAAAAGGGCCGCCAAAGTATTGGAATTGCGTGATGAACTTACGGAAAGATATTTTTTCGAGGCATCACCGTTTCCGATTTGATAATACTTCATGTTTTCGGTCGGGAAGCCCTTATTGCTCAAGGATTCTCCGTCATAAAAGAAGTTCTGCCATGAGAAGCCGAACACGCCTGCAACATTGTGCTTTCCGAAGCTGCGAACATAGTCGGAGGTGGCTTCGAACAAGCGGTTGTAATTGGTGTTTGAACTGCGTCCCGCCTTGCCTGAACCGGCCTCATCACCGCCGAGGGTCCTATTTGCCCAATAGCTGTGATTGTCGCCTTCCTCTATGGCTCCGAATGCGCTTACTTTGAGGCCCTGTATCGGCTTAATGTTAACCGTGGCCTTTACGCTTCCGCGGAAGTAGTTGCCGTCGCCATAGGATTCCTTCTGATTCATTGCCTCAATAGGATTACTCTGGCCTGTTCCCTGAGGAATGAAATAGCCGGAGACAGAGGTCTCATCGTATATCGGATATGTAGGATTGACTATGGCCGCCTGCTTGAAGTCGCCGCAGTTGTAGTCGTTGCGATAATGCATGTAAGAGAGGTCGTACTGCATGTCCAGCCAGCCGTCAAGAGCTTTTTGCCCTGCGGCAAGCTTGGCTATATATTCCCTGCGATTGCTCACCTTCGCTATACCCTGCGCATCTTTATAATTGAGGGATGCGCGATAATTGAAATTGGATGCGGAGCCCACTATTGCAACATTGTGATTGTGTGCAATAGCAACATCACGGGAGAGTTCATCAGTCCAATCGGTAACATAGCTTTTACCAGCGTCATCCTTATAAAGTGTGGGAACCACTTTTCCACCGGAGAGTTCAGCAAGATTCGCAAACTCTTCGGGAGTAGCCATTCCTGTTTTGCCGTTGCGTACCGATGCGCTTGCATACCCGGCATATTCAACGAGGGTTTTGGCCTTGTCGGAGAAGTTGCCTCCGCGTTTTGTGGTAATGATGATAACTCCGTTGGTACCGCGTGTACCGTAGATGGCGGCGGCAGAGCCGTCTTTAAGAACATCCATGGAGGCTATCTCGTCGGGGGCTATCTGATCGATGCCGCTTACGGGGATGCCGTCAACGATATAGAGGGGAGATGTGCCCGCGCCCTTATCAAGGGTGGAAAATCCGCGAATCTGAACATTGAACCCGGTATGAGTGGGGTCAGAAGTGGTGCGGATAATGTTAAGACCCGCCACTTTACCCTGAAGCAAACCAATGGGATTGGCCTTTACGCCGGGATTGAAATCTTCCGGCTTGATGGATGCCACTGCACCCGTCACTTCCTTTTTCTTTTGAGAACCATAGCCTATCACCACTACGTCTTCTAGAAGATGCGAGTCTTCTTGAAGAATAATTGTGGAAGGCAGCTCGGAAGCTTTGAAGGTAAGCGAAATGTAACCCATGCAACTTACTTCGACGATGGCGTTTGCGCTTGAAACAGTAAGCGAAAAGTTTCCATCCAAGTCTGTTTGCACACCGACAGTTGTGCCTTGCTCTAAAACCGCCGCGCCGATGACCGGTCCGAGCTCATCCACCACCGTTCCTTTTACCTCATAGCCGGATTGAGCGGCAAGCGAGAAGGAGAGGAGGATTAAAGCTAAAAAGCTTAGAATTTTTTTCATATATAATTAAGATGCTTTAAATATTTATTTAGTTGCGTTCTTTTCTTTTACAATTCCAACAAATAAACTGGCGAGAAGCATGAAGACACCCGCAATTATAAAGATGCAGGCGGCTATGCGGCTGTCGGCGGCGGCTTTCGCAGCGCCATCCAGAGCCATATAGGCAGACTTGCCGAAAGCAGCGTTCCTGATGAGGGAAACCATTGCGCCACCGAGAATACCCATGAAAATTTGCGGAATCACCACTGTAAAATTGAATATTCCCATATAGGTTCCGGAAGCGCGGCCGTCGATAGCCTTTGACAGTATGCTGTAAGGCATTGCAAGAATACCCGCCCAGGCTATGCCTATAAATAACATAGGTATCATCTGCTCGTACCTGTTATGTGCAAAGCTGAGCCAAATGAAGCCTATGGCGCCGCAAAGGAGGGTGGCGGAATAAACCGGCTTGCTGCCGAATTTGTTTGAAAGGCGTGTCATGAGCAGCGATGCTATACAAGCGCTGATAGGATAAACTGCATTGAGAACGCCGGTCCAGGTTTGGGCCGCCCCAAGATTAATCGTATCCCCGACTATAAAGCTGCGGGTGATAAGCGGTTTTAGGTAATTCCACATGAGGAAGAGGGCCGCCCAGCTGAAAAACTGTACCACACCAAGCTCAAGCATGGTTTTAGGTACAGTTTTTAGCAATTGCCAAAAAGATTTTTTCTCTTTGGGCTGGGCGGCCTCCTGCTCAGATGCACCACTGTACTCGGCAAACTCCTTGGGAGGATATTCCTTTACCGTGAAGATTGTAACCAGTACTGTGGCAAGGAGAATGGCCGCACCTGCATAGTACGACCAAGCGATGTGCGCGGCGACGTCGCCTTGAGGAGCAGAATCGGACACTCCTATCCAAGTCATAATAAGGGGTAGGAGTGCACCGATAATGCTGCCAAGATTGATGAGAAATGTCTGAATGACGAATCCTTCCGTTTTCTGGCTATCATCCAGCATATCCGTTACGAGCGCTCTGAAAGGCTGCATGGTAATGTTGAACGACAAGTCCATGAACAGAAAGACAAGGGCGCCCATAACCAAGGGCGCAAAAGCCAACAACTTGTTACAATTGGGCATCAATACCAGCGCAATTGCCGATATGATGGCTCCAAAAAGAATGTAAGGCTTACGACGTCCAAGTCTTTTGCTCCAAGTGTTATCGGAGAACATTCCTACAATGGGCTGTACCACTAACCCGGCAATCGGAGCCATGAGCCAAAAATAACTGAGGCTGCTCAAATCTGCCCCGAATACCTGAAGGATGCTGGACGTGTTAGAGTTCTGCAGGCTGTACCCGATTTGAACTCCGAGAAATCCGAAGCTCAAATTCCAAATCTGCCAGAAACTTAATTTTGGTTTTTTTCTCATCAGTCTTAGTGACAAAAAGTTATGCAATATACTTATATAGGATATTTCTCGAAAATCTATTGAGACGAACGGTAAAAAAATACAGACGAGCGGTAGAAATATTGCGACGAATTTGTATCTTAGCAATCGGACATGAAACTGAAAACTCACTGGCTCATACACATTTTTGCTCTGCTGCATCTCCTCGCCTCGCTTATTTGCGGCCTGATGAATGCGGACGACTCTCTTCTGCTTACAGTGCTGACCATAACCCTTGTCCTTTTCATTTGCCTTAGGGGCAATGTAGGGGTGGAATTGACAGTCATTGCCATAGTGCTGGCAAATTTGTTCGGTTATTTGTTCGGGATGATGATTGCATGGGCCATAGGACTTGTTATAGATAATATGGCTGTAGTTCACGGCCTGTCCACTGCTGCCACCACTGAAATCCTCGGCTGGAGTATATTGGGATTCACCGGCCGTCATAAAGATGCCGCACAGGAGCTTTCCGAAGAAGAACGCAACATCCAAATGGGTTGGCTCATAATCGCAGTTGTGGTGGTGTATATGATAAGGGTCTTCATCAATCTCATCTTCTCCACCCCCTCAGGCTCCAACGAGGGCCTTAAGGCAATACAGGACTTCTTGCACAATCCCCTTATGATGTTGATTATTCTGGCTGCCAGCATCTTCTTTATAATCTACATCAAGCGAGAAGACAACAACCTCTCCCCTTCCGGCAAAATCCTCAGCTACGCCATCTATTTTATTTCCGTCAGCTTGCTGTCCGCCCTCTTTGTGGGAACCGGACTGCCCTTCAGCTTCAAGCTGGGTCTCTCCGCCGAGCGCTTCATGCTGCTCACAGCTGTTTCGCTTGTAGCCAACGCCGCCATCTTCTCCTTTGTATATATAGCCAATATAGCTCTTACCGCCCGAAGGAAACTGCAAATCGAACGGGAAAAAGCCAATAAAGCCCACTATCAATATCTTCTTTTAAAACAACAGGTAAACCCCCATTTTCTCTTCAACAGCCTCAACGCACTCGATTCGCTGGTGCATGGGGGCTCGAAAGAAGATGCCAGCCGCTTCATCCACCAACTTTCCGGTCTTTACCGCTATATGCTTCGTAACGAAGAAGAAGATGTGGTGACGCTCAGAGAAGAATTGGAATATTCAAAAATGTATGGCTCGCTTGTGAAAATGCGCTGGCAGGATGCTTTGGTGTTTAATATTTCGGTTAGGGAAGAAGATATGAGCTATTATGTGGTGCCCTGCTCCGTACAACTTTGTATAGAGAATGCAATAAAACACAATTCCATGAGCAAGGAAAAACCGTTGGAAATATCCATAAGTTCAGATGGCTCATTTGTTACGGTTGAAAACGCTTTGGCCCCCAAGCTCAGTGAGGTGGAATCCACAAACTTAGGCCTCAAATACATAAAGCAGCAATATCTCGCGCAAGGCAGCAGCGCCACCGAGGTAGAGCAAAGCAAAAAGAGTTTCAAGGTTAAATTGCCCCTGTTATAAAACTTTAATTCCTTTGAAGCTTGAATCATGAATTTCGCACAAATGTTTAAATCCGGAATTTTGTAAACGCTAAGTTTTAATCATGAGAGCATTTATAATAGAAGACGAGCCTGCGGCAAGACGCATTTTGAAACGTCTGTTGAATGAGAATTTCCCGGATATAGAAATCTTGGGGGCGGCGGGCTCGGTAAAGGCGGCGGTGGAATGGTTGAGTTCGCATTCCTGCGATATTGTTTTTATGGATGTGGAATTGGAGGACGGCAACAGCTTCGAGATTTTCCGTCAGATAAAGATAGATGCTTTTGTGGTGATGACAACGGCCTACGACAATTATGCGGTCAAGGCCTTCGAGGTGAATTCCGTCGATTATCTGCTTAAACCCATCGACCTCCCTATGCTTTCCAGAGCAATTCAGCGCTGCCGCGATGCCAAAGATCATTCCAATATTGACAAGATTCTCGACGCCCTTTCCGGAAAGCCCTTGTACCGCGAGCGCTATATGATTCGCATAAACGACAGAATCATGCCTGTGAATGTGAGCGATATTGCCTGGTTTGAATCGGTAAGCAAATCCTCGTATGTAATGCTGCGTAGCGGCATGCGCTATATAATTAATCCCTCGCTCGATGAAGCCGAAGCACAATTGAATCCCGAGGCCTTTTTCAGGATTTCGCGCAGCTGCATCATTGCAAAGAATTCCATAAAAAGCATTATAAAGTTAAGCGGCAGCAGGTTGCGTTTGGAAACAGAGCCCAAGGGGGAATTGGAGGTTTCGCGCGCTCGCGTGGATGATTTCCTCTCTTGGATGGAAAAATAGTATTATCTTTGCTTTCATGTTTGATTTGCTTGTTATACATTGGAATGTAAATCCGGTGATTTTCCATATCGGATCGTTTGGATTACGCTGGTACACTCTGCTTTTCCTTTCAGGTTTTATACTCGGCTGGTATCTTTTCAAATGGTTTTTCACCCGTGAAAAGGTCTCGACCGAACTTATGGACCAGCTTCTTTTCACCTTATTTCTCTGCACCATAATAGGAGCAAGGTTAGGGCACTGCATTTTTTACCAGCCCGACTATTACTTCGGCTCCTGGAAAGGATTTTTGGAGATATTCATGATGTGGAAGGGCGGCCTGGCCTCGCATGGAGGCGCCATTGCCTTGCTGATTGGAATGTTGTGGTTTACAAAGCGTTACGGTAAGCAGAATGGCTTTGATTTCTTTTGGATAATGGACAGGCTCTGTATAGCAGTGGCCTTTGCGGGCTGTCTTATCCGCATCGGCAATCTGTTCAATTCCGAAATTTACGGTAATGTAACCTCGCTGCCTTGGGGATTCATCTTTACTTTGCGCGGAGAAACCGAGCCGAAACACCCCACCCAAATCTACGAGGCCCTGTCGTATTTGATTCTCGGCCTTATTTTGCTCTGGTTCTATTGGAAGCGGATAGACAAAACCCCCCGCGGCTTTTACTTCGGTTGGTTTCTCATCGGCTGCTTCGGCATGAGGTTCCTCATAGAATTCGTAAAGGAGCCGCAGGTGGAATTCGAGAGCGCCATGACATTGGATATGGGTCAATGGCTTAGCATTCCATTCATAATCGCGGGAATTGTAATTCTAATAATTGCATACAAGCGCAAGGTCTCTTCCTGGGCCAATCCGCCGCAACCCGGCAAGCGTCCCAAAGCCGCACCCACCAATTACGCAAAACCGCTGAAATAATCACTCCAAAAGGGTTGCTTTCACTAACTTCGTC
>LSQX01178369.1_pt2 | contig 28497 bp, 29 predicted proteins | sample 654561 | NCBI WGS metagenome assembly LSQX01 (sample SAMN04489861, study PRJNA283612) | anaerobic digester metagenome | isolation source: 4 biogas reactors fed with cattle manure at either 37C or 55C with and... | place: Denmark: Kongens Lyngby | collected 2014
TTATTATAGTGAGCAAGTTCCTGGTTATATTAAAGATCAATTTAATTATATTGAAGATTATTCTGTTAATTTTAAAAATGATTCTATAGAAGATTTTTCTTTTGATAATAATGAAACCGGTAAAAATCAATATATTATAGAGAATAAGCTAGCAAATATGAATGACAATCCTTCCTTATTATCTAAATCTGAAACCTTAAAAAGTAATCAAAATGAAATAATAATTAAAGCAAAACCTATAAAAATAAAAAAAGAAATTAAAGATAAAAACAATTTTAAAAAGAATATTATTAGAGGTACAATTTTAATTCTTATTTCATTAATATATTTTTTCATCAAAATTGTCGAACGAAAAAATTATAAAGTTTTGTCGAATTGGTATAAAAATAAATAAAATAGTTCTATATTTATTTAACGAGGTGATTTGAGTGCTTAAAATTAATATGGAATTAAGAAAGGGCGTTTTATTTATTAGACCCTGTGGTAAATTAAATAAACACTCTTGCGAAGAATTAGAGAAGATTGCTAATAATTTAATAAATAATGTTGGTATAAGATATATGATTATTAATTTAGAATCCTTAGAAGAAATAGATAAATATGGAATTCGAATATTAACTGATATATATAAAAATATTATAAATAATGAAGGAATTTTTATAATTTGCGGTAATAACTATAAAATAAAAAAAGAGAGATTATATAAAATTGGTTATCAAAATATATCAGAACTTAGAGCTTTAAAAATGGTTAATATATAGGAGAAACAATGAATAAAAATATGGATATAATTTTACAATATGAGGGGTTAGTATACTCTATTATAAAAAGAAATAATAGCTATAATGATATTGATGATTTATATCAAGTTGGAATGATGGGATTAATAAATGCCTATAAAAATTTTAAAACTAATTATAATGTAAAGTTTTCTACTTATGCTTATATTTATATTGATGGCGAAATAAAAAAATATATTAGAGAAAACAAAGGAATTAAGATTAATCCTGAAATATTAAAATTAAATGCTAATATTAATAAAGCAAATGATATTTTAACTCAAAAATTGATGCATAAACCAACTTTATCAGAACTGGCAAACTTTATTGGAATTGAAATAAAAGAATTAGAAAAAATTATAAATATTAATCAATATACTAAAAGTTTAGATTATTTATTAGAAGATGATATTTGTTTATATGACTTTTTAAAGAAAGATGAAAAACAATATAATGAAGAGATTTTAGATTTAAAAAATGAATTACAAATATTAAATGAAAAAGAAAAGCTTTTAATTAAGGAAAGATATTTTAATGATCGAACTCAAAGTGAGTTATCTGAAAAATTAGGAATAAGCCAAGTTCAAATTTCAAGAGAAGAAAAAAGAATTTTATCAAAGTTAAAAACTAAGTTAATATAATATAACTTAGTTTTTGTATGTTCTTAATAAATAAGAGCATATTAATATTGGTGATTAATTGTGAATAGTGAAAAATATCAAAAATTGATTGATAAACATAAACCAAAAGAACATAGAGCTAAAAATGCTTTAATAGCTTTTATTATTGGTGGAATAATGGGTATAATAGGTCAATTTTTGATTGATGCTTATAGTAATTTGTTTAGTATTTCTAATAGTGATGCAGCTGTATTTATGATAATGACTCTCGTTTTTATTGCTTGTTTATTTACTGCTTTTGGTTTTTTTGATAATTGGGTAGCTTTTGCTAAATGTGGTTTAATTATTCCTATTACAGGATTTGCTCATTCAATGACTAGTTCGGGAATGGAATATCGAAAAGAGGGACCTATTTACGGAGTGGGAAGTAATGTTTTTAAATTAGCTGGATCTGTCATCTTTTATGGCGTTGTATCAGCATGGACTTTTGGCATGATTAGGCTTTTAATAATGGGAGGTTAATATGACGTTTAAATATAAAAATGTTTATGTAGGAGAAACAGCTACTTTTGCTGGTCCTTATGAAGCTAAAGGTCTTTTGAAAAGGAAATTTGATAGAATAACTAATGATTTATATGTAGGTGAAAAAAGTTGGGAAAAAGCCGAGATAAAATTAAGTAAAGAAAGTATTAATATTTTGTTACAAAAAATAGGTAAACAAGCAACAGATATAAATTTAATCATCGCTGGTGATTTGTTGAATCAATTAGTATCTTCTTCTTATGCAATTAAAGACTTTAGTTTTCCTTTTTTAGGAATTTATAGTGCTTGTGCTAATATTATGGAAGGAGTTATTATTGCTGCTTCTATGATAGATGGAGGAAAAATAGATAATGCTATTATAACAACTAGTTCGCATAATTTATCAAGTGAAAAGCAATTTAGAAATCCTACAGAATATGGGGCTCCAAGACCCTCTACAGCAACGTTTACAGCTACTGGGGGAGCTAGTTTATATCTTACAAACGATAAAACAGATATTAAGGTAGAAGCATCTACTATTGGAAAAATAGTTGATTTGGGTATAAACGATCCTAATAATATGGGAGCTGCTATGGCACCTGCAGCAGCAGATACTATTTATCGCCATTTAAAAGATTTAAATAGAGGCGTTTCTTATTATGATCTTATTTTAACTGGTGATTTAGGTATTTATGGTAAAAAGATATTAATTGATTATATGAACCAAGAATATAATATTGATATTAAAAACAATTATGATGATTGTGGTACGATGTTATATAATTTTAATAACCAAAAGGAAGTTTTAGCAGGTGGAAGTGGTCCCGTTTGTAGCGCATTAGTAATTTATAGTTCAATCTTCGAAAAAATGAAAAAAAAAGAATTAAAAAAAATTCTTTTAGTTCCTACTGGAGCCTTGTTTTCCCCAACTATAATTTATCAAAAAGAAAATATATTAGGTATAGCTCATGCTGTTAGTATGGAGGTAGTAGAATGATTTATTTATATTCCTTTTTATTTGCGGGATTTATTTGTTTAATTGGCCAGGTTATTTTAGATAATACTAAATTATCACCAGGCCATATTACCAGTCTTTTTGTTGTAATAGGATCCTCACTTGATATATTCAATATTTACGATAAAATAATTCTTTATGTTGGAGGGGGAGCTTTAGTACCAATTACTTCTTTTGGTCACTCTTTAATTCATGGTGCTTTAGATAAAGCTAGCGATTTTGGACCTATAGGTATAGCTATGGGCATGTTTGATTTAACAGCTCCGGGTATTTCAGCAGCAATTGTTTTTACATTCTTTTTAACCTTGTTTTTTAAACCAAAAGATTAATTATTGACATTAGATAATTTAATGATTATATTCATATCATCATCATTAGCGATGATGTTTTTATTTCTTTGAAAACATTTTTCACACTGATATATAATTTTATATGTTTTTTTGAATTTTTCAATTCCAATAGGTTTTAATAGTCCCAAGCAATTATTTTGACGATCACCTGGCATAATATCAACATGTTTGGAGTAAAGACAATAATTGCAATGATCTCTAGCTGTATATTTTAATAATTTAACGTTCTTTCCGCAATTTTCACATTGAAACATCTCATCTATCATTTTAAATCTTTTCATAATATTTCACCAATTAAATTATATCATTTGTAAATAAAAAAGAAAAAGATTAATTGAAGCAACTAAGATAATTATGTTATAATATTGATGTATTAATCATAGTAAAACAAATATTTATTAATATAATTATACTAGATAGGTGTGATATTTTGGAATATGCTGTTAAAATCCATGAATTTGAAGGTCCTTTGGATTTACTTTTACACTTAATAAAGGAATCAAAGGTAAATATATATGATATTAAAATAGAAGATATAACTAATCAATATTTAAGGTACATTAATCAAATGGAAAGATTAGATTTAAATATTGCTAGTGAATATCTAGTAATGGCCAGTGAATTAATTGAAATGAAATCTAAAATGTTATTACCAAAATATGAAGAAGACGATGACGAAGAACTTGAAGATCCTAGGGAACTATTAATTAATCGTTTAATTGAATATCAAAAATATAAAGATATGACAGAAACCTTTCGTGATTTAGAATCTTTAAGAAAAGAGATTTATACTAAAACTCCTTCATCTTTAAAAGAATATACTCAAGAAAGATTATATCAAGAACAAGAATTATCAGTAAATGATTTAATTGAATCTTTAAAAAAATTATGGGAATATAAAAAAGAAAAAGCACCATTAGCAACAACTATTACAACAAAAGAAATTAGTATTGAAGAAAGAAAAAAAACTATATATAGTATTCTTAATAAGAAAGAAAAAGTTGCTTTTGTTGAGCTTTTTGATGTTTTAACTAAAGAATATGTAATTATTACTTTTTTAGCTATTTTAGAAATGGCTAAAAATAAAGAATTATTTTTAATTCAAGATAAGAATTTTGATATGATATATTGTGAGGTGATTAAATGAATTATTTAGCTATATTAGAAGGTTTATTATTTGTTGTGGGAGAAGAAGGATTATCTATTGATCAAGTAAAAAAGATATTAGAAATAGATGATAATTCTATTAAAGAATTAATAAATAAATTAAAACAAAGATATATAAGTGATGATTATGGTATTTGCATAGAATTCTTAGGTAATACTTTTAAATTAACTACTAAAAAAGAACATAAAGATTATTATCAAAAATTAATAATAGATGATGATGCCAAAATATTATCCCAAGCTGCGTTAGAGACTTTGGCAATTATAGCTTATAATCAACCAGTTACAAGAATTAAAGTAGATGATATTCGAGGAGTTAGCAGTGCTTTAATGATTAGAAAATTAGTTGCAAAAGGATTAGTAAAAGAAATAGGTCGTAGTGATTTACCAGGAAGACCTATTATATATGAAACAACTAATGATTTTTTAGATTATTTTGGCTTATCTAATATAAATGAATTACCTAGTTTTGATGAGTTTATAGAAAATGATTTTATAGAAGAAACTCAAGATTTATATACATCTAATTATAAAGATAGAGGAGGTATTAAGGAGTAATGTTTGAACAATTAAGAAAAACCTATCCTACCTTTGTTTATGATGATTTTTATGTTAGTGATTTAGTTGATAAATATTTTATTAGATATGTTTATAGATTGAATGATTATGTTTTTAAACCAGAAGTAACAATTTTAAAAAAGAATATTAACAATTTAAATATTGATCCGGATTTTTTGAATTATTTATTTTTTACCTTTGGAATAGTTAACGCTATTAATTATTACAAACTTACATGTAGTAAAAATTTTAATATAAATTGTGGTTATCTTAATGATGAACAAAAAGAATTCTTTAAGCATCTTTTTTATAATGGATTAGGTGAATATTTTTATATAAATAAAATTAATCTTATCTATGATGATTTTTTAAATATTAATACTCTTTCAGGTGAAAAAACTAATTTTTCATTTCATAATTCTTATCAAGGTAATTTAATTCCTGTAGGTGGTGGCAAAGACTCTATTGTAACATTAGAATTGTTAAAGGATTATAAGGAAAGTAATATAATCTTTATGTTAGAGAGAAATTTATATCCACCTAACAAAGCTGCATATGATTCAGTTAAAATAGCTGGATATAATAATGATAAAATAAATGTCTTTTCCTTAACTCTAGATCCTTTAATGTTAAAATTAAATAATGAAGGTTTTTTAAATGGGCACATACCCTTTTCTTCATGTTTAGCTTTTGCAGCTTATATAATCGCATATTTAACTAATAAAAAATATATTGTATTATCTAATGAAGATTCAGCAAGTGAGGGAAATGTTAAAGGTACTAACATTAATCATCAATATTCTAAAAGTGATGAATTTGAAACTAATTTTAGAAATTATAGTAATAAATATTTATGCCCTTATATTGAATATTTTAGTTTACTAAGACCTTGGAATGAATATAGAATTGTTCAAGAGTTTATTAAATATCCTCAGTATTTAGAATCATTTAGAAGTTGTAATCAGGGTGTTAAGACAAATGCTTGGTGTAGTAAATGTGCTAAATGTTTATACGTTTACATTATGTTATATTTATATATTGATAAAGAAAAATTAAAAGAGATATTTAATAAGGATATGTTAAATGATATTACTTTAAAAGAGATGTTTTTAGGACTGGTTTCAGATAAACACGATAAACCTTTTGAATGTGTTGGTTCTAAAGAAGAAATTAATTATGTAATATCATTAATTATAAAAAAAGAACAAGAATTACCTTTATTATTACAATATTATAAAGATAATTTATATAATTATAATAAGGTATATAATGTTGAAAATCATTTTAATATAAATCATTTCATACCCAATATTTATATTAAACTATTAGGAGTTAAGGATGAAAGATAGATTAAAAAAATATTTATTAAACAAATCAATATTAATTTTAGGTTATGGTAGAGAAGGTAAATCTGTGTTTAACTTGCTTTTACAATTAGGATTAACTGAACAAATAGGTATTGCTGATATTAATAAAATAAACATTGAAGAACATCCAGAATTTAAACATCAGACTATTACTTTTTATGATGGTGATAATTATTTAGAAGCAACTCAAGATTATGATGTTGTTATTAAATCCCCCGGTGTTATTATAAAAGATTATCTTAGTTTAACTGAAAAAAAGAAAATAACTTCATCAACAGATCTTTTTTTAAGATTTTGTTCTAATAAGATTATTGGTATAACTGGAACAAAAGGTAAAAGTACAACATCATCTATAATTTATCATCTATTAAAAGAAAATAATTATGATGTATTATTAATGGGAAATATCGGAATACCATGTTTTGATATGCTAGATCAAATAAATAAAGATACTATTATTGTCTATGAGCTTTCTTGTCATCAATTAGAGTTTATTCAAGCAAGTCCTGACATCAGTGTTTTATTAAACGTTTATGAAGAACATTTAGATCACTATAATAGTTTAAAAGATTATGTAAATGCTAAAAAAAATATATATAAATATCAAAAAGAAAATGATTATTTAATTTATGGTGATATATTTGAACACATATCAAATAAAGAAATCAATTCTTTAAAATTAAATAAAATTAATCTATATGACAACCCTTTAGCAATTGAATTTAAAGATATTAAAACATCTTTAATAGGTGAACATAATTTATATAATATTATTTTAGCAATTATTGTTTGCGATATTATTGGTTTATCAAAAGAAAAATCATTAAAAGTAATTAGTAAGTTTAAAGGACTCCCACATCGTTTAGAATATATTGGTAAATTTCATAATATTCATTTTTATAATGATTCAATAGCGACTGCTCAAGAAGCTGTTATAAACGCTGTTAACAGTTTCTCTTTAGTTAATACAATTATTATAGGAGGTATGGATAGAGATTTAAATTATTCTAAACTAGTTCAATTTCTATGTAATAGTACTGTTGAAAATATAATTCTTTTACCTGAGACTCATAAACGAATAAATGAATTATTTGTTGATAATAATTGTTCTAATAATATTATTATTGCTAATAATATGGAAGATGCAGTTAATCACGCTTTTAAAGTAACAAAGAACGAGGGAATTTGTTTATTATCTCCAGCAGCAGCTAGTTACGGGTTTTATAAAAACTTTGAAGAACGAGGAAATCATTTTAAAGAATTGGTTAAAAATTATATATAGGAGGTAATAATGGCTGTAACAAAAACTAATTTTATCAACTATACACGTTGTCCTAGATATATTTATTTAGAACAAGTAAAAAAAGCTAAATTAGAAAAACTTCTTTCTTTACCTGAATATCAAAAAAAAGAACAACAAGAAAAATTAAAAGAATTATTTAATTCTATGTATGAAACAGATGTAGAGGGTAACGATACAGATTTAATTGATATAGAAAATCCTCAATTAAAGACGATGTTGTTATATTATCAAAAAGTAGAAAAATTAGCAGGACAATATATAGAAAAGACATTTCCAGGATTAACTATTTTTAATGAATCGACATTCAAACAAAAAGAATTTCATTTTACGCATAATAATATTAAGTATCAATGTTATTTAGATATTTATAATGAAAATAATAATGAAATTAACATAATCGAAGTTAAAGCTACTACAACTAATAAATATATGAAATTAGGTACAACAGCCAAATATAAAGAACGTTCTATTTTTTATCTGAAAAATAATATCCTATATTTAAAAGATGAATTAGATAGATATAAAGAATGGAAGAAAATTTAATGATATTGCGAATTAGCATATGAATAAAAAATGTATAATCGTTATGATGAATGTGGCAAATATATTTATGATATTGCTATTCAAAGATTTTTTATTGAAAATTATTATAAAGAAAATAATATTATTTTACCTAAAATCAATTATTACTTAGCAATTTTAAATCATCAATATATTTTTGATGGTGATTATAAAAATTTTGAACCTGATTATCATGTCGATAGTAATGGTAATGAAGTAATTACTTTAATCGATGTTTCTGAGTTAACAAAAAATTATCAGGATTTAATTAATCAAGATATGTTAAGACTTGAAAGTTATTTAGATAATTATGAAAAAGGGGAAGTATCGTTAGGTAAACATTGTGAATTTAAAAAACCAACTCAATGTAAATATTTTAACAGAATTTGTGGAAATAAAATTCCAAAGGAAAATTCTTCTTTAAATTATTTAAATAATGGACATGGTTTTAAAGATGAAAAAGGAAATAGATATAAGGGATTAGATTTAATTAACCAAGGTTATTTAAATATGTTAGATATACCAGAAGAATGGATAACTAGTAACAATCATATAATACAAAGAGATGCATTAAGATTTAAAAAACCTTATATTAATAAAGAAAAGATAAGATTAATGTTAAATAGTTTAAATTATCCTATCTATCACTTAGATTTCGAAACTTTCCCTTGTCCTTTACCAAGATATAGAGGAGAAAAATGTTATACTCAATCTCCTTTTGAGTTTAGTTTACATATTGAAACTTCTCCTGGAGTTTGTGATAAAGATAAAGATAATTATATATTTTTAGCTAGTAGTCATGAAGATGAAAGAGAAGAACTAGTAAAAAAATTGTGTGAATTAATTAACAATGATAAAGGTACTTTATTAGCACAAAATGTATCTTTTGAAAGAGGAAGAATTAAAGAATTAGCTGAAGTATTTCCACAATATAAGGATTGTTTATTAAAAATCAACCAAAACTATTTTGATTTAATATATTTTTTAAGAAGTAATACTGATTTTTTTCTTGCGCATGGTTACGAAGAAGATGAGGCTAAAAAAATCAATTTTTATCATCATAAAATGTCAGGTTCTTATTCAATTAAAAAGACTTTACCAGTTTTTACTAATCTAAATTATGCTAATTTAGATATTAAAAATGGTACAGAAGCTTTAGTAGAGTATGCTAATTATGAAAATATGAATGAAGAGGAATTTAATTTGAAATACAATGCTTTAAAAGAATATTGTAAACAAGATACTTGGGCTATGGTTGAAATTTTAAAAGGATTAAGAGAATTAGTAAAATAATTCTTTTTTTTCTAAATTTAAAGTGCTATAATAATATTTACATGTGCTCGTGTGACGGAATTGGTAGACGTAGTGGACTCAAAATCCACCGCCAGTTATGGCTTGCCGGTTCGACTCCGGTCACGAGCACCATGAATATAATAAAAAGAACTAATAATAAGTTCTTTTTTTAGATAATAGATTGTTTTACTAATTGACACTTGATATAATTTTATTAAGGGAGGAAAGATGAAAAAAGCAGTAGATATCAAAATAGAACTTTTACCTAGCTTATATTTAAAAACAGACGGAACTTTTGATTATGATAAAGCAAAAGATACAGCAGGAAAGTTTGCAGGAGTATGTTATGATCCTGAAGGATTTAATCATTTAAAAAACGAACCTATTGAAAAAACTAATCGTCGTATTAATTTAACTTTAAATAATGGTCATCACAGTGTTTACGATCATATAATGATAACTCTAAATATACAAAATATCCCAAAGATATTAGCTATGGTTATTAATAATGAAAAACAATATACAACAAGTGAAAAATCAGCTAGATATACTAAAGTAGATCAAAAGGATAATTCTTTTATATCAGATGAAGAAATAAGATTATATAACAAATGGTTAAATATTTTTGAACAAGAAATAACTAAAGTTTATGGAAAAGATTTCGGAATTGCTAAAATTAGAAAATTAGCTCAAGAAAATGCACGTTATTTTATAACTGTATTTATGCCAACAGAAATGATTTATACTACATCTTATAGACAAATTAATTATATAGCATCATGGATGAAAAAATATCAAAATAATTATAATATTGAAGATAGTTTTGAAAATAAATTAGCTCAATCAATGGATTCTTTTTTACAAGAATTAGATAAATTAAATATATTAGAAGAAGGTTTATTACAAAATGAAAAAAATCGTAATATTTCATTATTTAAAAAGTCAAATAATATAACTAAAGATTACTATGGAGAAGTATATAATATTAATTATAAAGCATCGTTAGCTTATATAGCCCAAGCTATGAGACATCGTACTTTAGATTATGAGATTACTATTTTAGAAAATAAAGAATATTTTATTCCTCCTATTATTATAAATAATGATAAACTTATTCAAGAATGGTTGCAAGATATGCATTCAATTAAAGATGTTGTTCCACAAGGAGAACTAGTTTTAATTAATGAAAAAGGAAAATATGAAGATTTTATATTAAAATGTCAAGAAAGATTGTGTACATCTGCACAATTAGAAATTAATAATATGACTAAAGAAATTTTAATAAATTATAAAAATGATTTAGTTAAAAATAATCATTATCTTGCAAATGATATTATAAAATATACTAAGGGTGCTAGGTGTACATTTCCTGGATTTAAATGTTCTGATGATTGTCATTTTAAAGAAGGAAAAAGATTAATTAGAAAAGTTTAACTAAGAGATAATCTTAGTTTTTGTTTACTTATTCGACATAATTTGATATTATTATATATAGTAAGGAGTGTGTTTGTATGTTTAAAAATAAAAAGAAAATAGGAATAATACTAATAACAACTTTAGTATTAATAATATTATTCTTTTTAGGCTTTAAGGCTTATGGTAATAAAGAAATAGGTTTAAATATAGAGAAACATAAATACTACGTACACCAAGGTACTAATTTTAATTTACCAGAAGCTTCTGTATCAAATAAAAATAGTGATGAAATAAATGTTGAAATTACTATTTATAAAGACGGAAAAGAAGTAGAAAGTATTGATACTAGTCGAGTGGGAGATATTTATACAATATACTATAAAGGAACTAAAGGTTTTTTATCAGTTAGAAAAAAAATAAAAGTAGAAATTATTGCTAATGAAAATTTATTAAAATTTGATTTATTGGGTATTAGTAATCAATGGACTAATGGAGATGTAATTTTAACTTTCGTTCCAAATGAAAACAATATCAAAGAATATTGTTTTAATGGGAGCTGTACAAATTATAAAGAAGTAAAAGTAGTTGAAAATGGAAGTTACAAAGCATATATAATTGATGAATATAATAACAAATCAGAAGAAAAAATATACAACATAACAAATATTGATAAAATTAGCCCCGAAATAAAAGGTGTAAACAAAATTATTCGTAATGGTAAAGTATATTTAGCAGTAATAGCAACAGATAATACTAGTGGTGTTAAAGAATACTCTTTTGATAATGGAAAAACTTACAATTCTCTATCAGAAATAAATGTAACTAAAAATACCACATTAAAAATAAAAGTAAAAGATAATGCGGGCAATGAATCAGAAGTATTTACTTATAATTATGTAACAACAAGTGTAGAAAATCCTAAAGAAAATATTGCAAAAGATACAACAGCCCCGACATTTACATTAATAAAAACGCCGGCTGCTGAATGGTCAAATACTAATGTTTTAATAACAATAAATGCTACAGATGATTTAAGTGGAGTAAAAGAATATTCGTTTGATGACGGTGTTACATGGCAAACGGGCAATACTAAAGAATTTAGTCAAACTACCAATATAAAAGTAAAAGTAAAAGATAATGAAGAAAATATATCAACAGCAAAAGAATTATCAATTAAAATAGATAAAATAGAACCTGTAATAATAGGAATAAAAAACGAAGAAATATATACTAAAGAAGTAACATTTACAATAATAGAAGATAATATAGCAACGCAAGTATTAAAAAAAGATGGAACAGAAATAGATTTTGTAAATACAGTAAGTGAAGAAGGAAGTTATTCAATAATAATAACTGATAAAGCAGGAAATATTGCAACAGTAATATTTGAAATAATATTATCTGATAATAATTTAGTAATAGGATCGCCATTAGATTGGGTAGTGTCAGAAGAAATGAACTCAACAGGCGGATATACCTTGTTAGAGTTTAAAGGAGATATGGAAAATTCAACAAGCATAGAAGTAGAAGAAGATTATTATAATAATGATAATATAAGTATAATGTATCTACTCTTTATGGAAATCGAGGATACAGAAGAAATGCCTAATAGAAATGCATACACTATAAATATTCCTACCGAGGTAGATGGAAAGATAATAACAGAAATAGGTAAAGGAATATTTACGGGAATAGATCCTTATATTTTGGTTGATGATAAACCTTTAATAAATGAACCAAATATGCGAATAAAATCAGTTAATATAGCGAACGGAATTAAAAAAATAGGATATATTTCCTCTAATGAGGAGGAAATGTATGAAAAAGCAAGTTTTTCATTTGCTTTAAACTTGTCTTTTATAACCTTACCAGATACATTGTTTGAAATAGGCGATACTTCCTTTATCAATACAAATATAACCAATTTAGTTTTACCTAAATCAATTACAAATTTAGGTTATTCCTGTTTTGAAGGAAATCTCGTATCTTCTTTAATCTTTGAGGGAGCAGAAGATGAGACAAGTCAACTTAAAATTATTGGAGAAAATGCTTTTGCTTATAATGAAATATTTTCATTGATTATTCCTTCAAGTGTAGAAGAAATAAATAATAATTCCTTTCAAGCTAATGCCATAACATCATTAACTTTTAAGGGATATGATACAAATTCTAGTAAACTATTAACAATTGGGAAAGATGCTTTTTCTAGTAACCATATAAAAACTTTATTTATTCCTTCAAGCGTAAGAGAAATAAGCGATAATGCTTTTGGATTTAATTCTATAACATCGTTAACTTTTATGGGAGCAGAGGATGAAACAAGTAATCTTAAAATAATAGGAGGTCATGCTTTTGGCCAAAATAATATTTCGGAAGTAATAATTCCTGCTGGTATAGAAACGATAAATGAAGGAATTTTTTACGGTTCATCATTGACATCTTTAACATTTGCCGGTACATCCACCGATGGTTCTGGAAATGATACAAGTAATTTAAATAAAATAGCATCATATGCCTTTGACGTTTCTGATATCGATCATATAATTTATTTACCATCATCTATAACTAGTGTTTTGCTAAATGCATTTCAATGTGATTATAGAGAATCTACTTGTACTTTTTACTTAAATCAATTAGAATTACCTATAAACTTTTCAACAGGTGATCATAGAATATATATTTTAGATGGCAATGGTGGTTACAAGTGTGTTAAAAATTGTCCTCTTCCTGAGTGGGAAGTATCAGAAGAAATGAATTCAACGGGAGGATACACATTATTAAGATTTAATGGTGATTTAGAAAATTCTAATAATGTAATTGTTGAAGAAGATTACTATGATGATGCTAACATAAGTCCGATATATTTAAGTTTAACTGAACTTTATAGCACTGATGAAATGATTAATAAAAACGCCTATACTATAAACATTCCTAGTGTTGTAGAAGGAAAAACAATTACTGAAATAGGACCTAATATTTTTTCAGGAATGGATTTTTCTAAAACTATTCAAGGAGAACATCCATTAATTGAATCTAACATGCGAATTAAAGATGTTAATATACCAGAAGGAATAAAGAAAATAGATACAATAGCTAATTCGTATGTTGAAATACCATATACAGGATCTTTTGTATATGCTGTTAATTTAAGAACTGTTGTGTTACCTTCAACATTAATAGAAATAGGTGATTCTTCATTTAATATGACCTATTTAACTGGAGATATAGTAATTCCTAAATCAGTAGTAAAAGTTGGACATGCAGCCTTTATGCATTTAAATAATATATCTAATATAATATTTGAAGGTGCAGAAGATGGAACAAGTCAACTTAAATATATAGGTAATGTGGCCTTTGCTGCGGCTTTTGAACCTAACATATCAACGTTGGATGTTATAATTCCTGCTTCAGTAGAATATATTATGGGATGGGCTTTTGCAAATAACAATGTAACAAGTATAACATTTTTAGGAGCAGAAGATGGAACAAGTCAACTTAAAGAGATTGGTGAAGCTGGTTTCCAAGATAATAGTATAGAAAGTTTACTGTTTCCAACCAGTCTTGAAGTTATAAGAACAAAAGCTTTTTATAAGAATCCTTTAAATTCATTTACAATTGCGGGAACATCAATTGACGGTTCTGGAAATGATACAAGTTCATTATGGGGAATATATGAAGACGCGTTTACAGATGCAGAATTAGATTCTAAAATATACTTACCTTCCTCATTAACATATTTGGGTAGTACGATATTTAATTGTAATTATAAAGACTCTAACTGTACTTTTTATATAAATCAAGAAGAAATTCCATCATATTTTTATAATGCGTGGGAAGGACAAAAAGCCACAATATATATTTTAGATGGAATAGGTGGATATAAATGTGTTAAAAATTGTCCTGTTCCAGACTGGGATGTTTCTGAAACTTTAAATTCAACAGGAGGATATACACTATTAAAATTTAATGGAAATTTAAATAATTCTGATTATGTAACAGTAGAAAAGAAATATTATAACGATGCTAATATAAATCCTTATTATTTTACTCTTATGGGAATTTCCGGTACTGATGAAATGAACAACAAAAATGCTTATACAGTAAACATACCTAATGAAGTAGATGGTAAACAAATAACAGAATTAGGAGAAAATTTATTCTATGCACGCGAATATGATAATAGGGACAGACTTGTTATAATCGAACCCTATTTAAGAATAAAATCTGTAATTATCCCCGAAGGAATACAAAAGATATCTAAAATTAGCGATAAAACGTGGGAAGATTTAAATCCTAGTGGTACCTTTTTTCTTACGGTTAATTTAACATCCATTATTTTTCCTTCAACTTTAATAGAAATAGGCGATCAAGCATTTGTTGCTTCGAACATTAATAGTAATATAACAATTCCGAAATCTGTTGTAGAAATTGGAAAATATGTTTTTTCAAGTCCTTTTACAAAAAATAGTATTATATTTGAGGGTGCAGAAGATGGAACAAGTTCTTTAAAAATAATAGGTGATTTGGCTTTCTTTTCAGAAAATAATAATCCGGTTTCCCTTTCTGTGACGATTCCTTCTTCAGTTGAAAAAATTGGAGAAAAGGCTTTCTTTAATAATAATATTACTAATTTGATTATAAAGGGAGCAGAAGATGGGACAAGCAGATTAAAGTTTATCAATCATTTGGCTTTTTATGGAAACTCATTCTCTACCATAGCATTTCCAAATTCACTTGAGAAATTAGGTTCTGAATCTTTTTATAGAACTGCAGAGCAATTTAATACACCTATTTATTTACCTTTGTCATTAAATATTGTTTGGGATAATGCTTTTGTTTGTGATTATAGAGAAACAACTTGTACATTCTATTTAGAACACACAGAAGTTCCTACAACATTTAATTCTAATTGGGCAGGATCTTATGCTAGAAAATATGTATCTGACGGTGTAGGTGGATATACTTGTATAGAAAATTGTCCTTAAAATATTCTAAATTAAAAGATGATTTATCATCTTTTTTCATATTATGGTATAATTATTATATAATTTGTTGAGGTGAATTAAATGAAAGTATTACTATATACAGAAGGTTTAAAATATGTTGGAAAATCTGGCTTAGGTAAAGCTATAAATCATCAAATGAGAGCTTTAGATAGTGTTAAAATACCTTATACTTTAGATGTAGATGATGATTATGATATTGTTCATATTAATACCTATGGACCTTTAAGTGTTGCTTTAGCTAAAACAGCTAAAAAAAATGGAAAGAAAGTAGTTTACCATGCTCATTCTACTGAAGAAGATTTTCGTAATTCGTATTTATTTTCAAATCGAATTGCACCACTTTTTAAAAAGTGGTTAATCTCTTGTTATAATTTAGGAGATTATATAATTACCCCAACTGAATATTCCAAAAAAATATTAGAAAGTTATAAATTAAAAAGACCTGTTGTGGCTATTTCTAATGGCATAGATCTGGATTTTTTTAAGCCAAGTCTTGATGCTGCTAAAAAGTTTCGCAAAACATATGGATTTAAAAGAAATGATAAAGTAGTTATGGCAATTGGTATATATATTGAGCGAAAAGGAATTCTAGATTTTGTTGAATTAGCTAAAAGAATGCCTGAGTATAAATTTATTTGGTTTGGTTATAGCAATTTATCAACAGTACCTTTAAAAATTAAACAAGCAGTGAAAACTTCTCTACCTAATTTATTTTTTCCAGGATATGTTGAACCTGAAATAATTAAAGGAGCATTAAGTGGTGCTGATTTATATATTTTTCCGACATTTGAAGAAACCGAAGGAATTCCAGTATTAGAAGCTTGTGCTTGCAAACAGAAAATGATTGTAAGAGATATTCCTGTTTTTGATGGTTGGTTAATTAATGAAAAAAACGTATATAAAGCTCATAATGTTGATGATTTTGAAATTAAGATAAAACAAATTCTATCGAATCAATTAAAAGATTTAACAGAAGAAGGTTATAAATTAGCTCAAGAAAGGAGCGTTTATAATGTTGGATTATCTTTAAAAAAGGTTTATGAAACAGTTTTAAAAGAACATTAGTTTTGATATTTTTTAGTATCAATGTAAATATTAATAATTAAACCTATCATAATCATATAAGAACCTAAACTACTTCCTCCATAGCTTATGAAAGGTAAAGTAATACCGGTTATAGGTAAAATTCCAATAGTCATACCTATATTTTGAATTTGTTGATAAATAAGCAAGGATAAGGTACCAGCTATAATATATTTATCAATCTTTTTCGTTTTAAAAGAAACAAGATTAATTATTAAAATATCAAAATATATAATAGTTATAATAAGAATAAGAGAACCTACATAACCAAAGTTTGATGTGTAGGTAGCAAAGATAAAATCTGTTTGAGGTTCAGGAAAGTAAATTGGAGTTTTATTAAAACCAAAGCCAAACAATCCACTTGATCCTATAGCTGCTAAGGAATGTTCTAATTGCATTCCCGATCCTGTATGCCAATCTAATAGTCTAGCAATTCTATAAAATAATTTAAATCCAAATAAATTAATAAACAAATCTTGATAATAGGTATGGATAATAAAAACAAATAGAAAACCTATAATACTGATGACTAGAGCTATTAAAAACCATCTATATCTAATTCCTGAGATAAAAAGCATACTAATCATAATGATAAAATACATGATAACAATACCAGTATCAGGTTGTAAGAAAGTTAAAACACTGGGTATTAAAGTAATTAAAAGAACACTAATAATCATTTTAAATTCTTGAAATAATGTATTAGGTTCTTTTTTAAAGTGATTGATAGTGTAAGCTATAGTTAGTATTAATATAATCTTCATAAATTCGCTTGGTTGAAAGGACCCTAATAGTGGAATATAAAACCAGGCTTTAGAACCATTAGTTAAAGGAGCCCACAATAAAAGTCCCACAAGTAAAATGATACCATTTAAATAAAAAATAAAACTATATTTATACAATTTATCTTTATTTAGAAAAACCATAATGATAATGATAATAAATCCTATAATATACCATATTAATTGTTTAATAACTAAATTTCCTAACGCACTATTTATATATGTACTAGCGCTATATATAGATAGTAAAGAAATAACAAAAAATATTAATAAACAAAAAATAATTCTTTTAGGTAAATACTTAATTATTTTATCCATTTTATCACCTAAGATTATTATGCAAATTTTATCAATTTTTATAATTAATTTACATAGATTATAAATAGGAGTTGATAATTATGAAAAAGATATCAAGCATTTTTAGTGAAATTGATAATAAAAAGATAAAAAATAATACAAAAATTTATTATTCATTAAAAGCAAAAAATAAGAGTAAAAAGACAGTCAAAGAAAAAGAAAAGGCCTAATTAGTTAAAATTTCTTTTAAATTGATTAATTTAATAGTATAATGATAATGGTGATAAAATGGACAAGATCTTATTAATAGCAGTTTTAATTATTATTGTGTTAGCAGTTTTAAAAGCTAATCGTAAAGATATTCATTTAGATATGAATAAATTAATTGATTATTTAGGTGGTAAGGATAATATTATTTCAACTGAAGTTAATTTATCAAGATTCAAAGTTAACCTAAGAGATATATCTATAGTTAATAAAGAGGCGATACAAAAATTAGGTGCTAAAGGAATTGTTGAAATAGATAATCAATTAAAAATTATCTTAGGCCCTAATTCTAAACAATTAAAAAAATATATAGATGACTTAAAATGACGTAAAACATCATTTTTTTTCTTTTTTCGACAAAATTCGACATAATTATATAATAAAATAATAGAGGAGGTTATTATGGAAACTATTAAAATAATTATAATCAATAGTATATTAATTTTATTTCCTTTTTTTTGTTATTTTTTTTATAGAATTTATTGTAAAAACATTAATTTTAAAAATAGTAATATATTTTTATCTTTAACATTATTAATATCTTTCTATTTAAACATTAAGTTTAGTTTGCATTTATCAGTCATGTCCTTTAATGTATTACTTTTAATTAGTTATTTGAAAAACAAAAAAATAACTGCAATTATTTTATCTTCTTTATTTATTGTTTATTACACACACTATTTTAATTTAAATGTTTTTTATTTAATTATGGAATATTTGATTTATTATGTATTATATATTATAACAAAAGATAAATTTTATTTTAGATCTTTGATGTTTAGTATATTTATTATAATTAAAGGAATTTCTCTTATTTATATTGTGCATAATGTGTTATTTAATAATTTATGGTGGTTATACAATGTTGCAATTGTTATAACTGGGCTTATTCTCTTTTATTTTTTAACTAATATTATTTTGCTTATTTTAGAACAGGGTAGGAGAATAGTTAATTTAAATAATTCTTTACAAGAATTAGAAAAAGAGAAAATAAAAAAAGAATCATTATTTAAAATAACTCATGAAATAAAGAATTCTATAGCTGTAATAAAAGGTTATTTAGATATAATTGATATTAAAAATTGTCAAAAATTTGAAAGATATTTACCTATTATTAAAAGTGAAGTGAATCGAACTTTAACTATTATGGATGATTTTTTAGATTGTACAAGAATAAAAGTAGATAAAGATATTATTGATATTTATATGTTATTAGAAGAAGTAGTCAAAGTGATAAGTCAATTGGTTAACTATCATGACATTATTTTAGAAGCTAATATTCCAGATGATGAATTATTTATTGTTGCTGATTATGAAAGACTAAAACAAGTAATGATTAATATTTTAAAAAACTCTATTGAGGCAAAAGATGATAACAAAATTATGAAAATTCAAATAAATACAAAAACTAAAGAGAATAAGATTATTGTTGAGATATTTGATAATGGTATAGGAATGGATGAAAAAGTTTTAAATAATTGTGGCGAAATGTTTTATTCTACCAAAAAAAATGGAACAGGTTTAGGCATTAATTTATCAAAAGAAATTATTAAACTACACCAAGGAAATATAAAATATGAATCAATGAAAGGAAGTTATACAAAAGTAAGTATTGTTTTACCAATAGAAGAAAAGTTTAAAACTGCCTAATAGCAGTTTTAATAATAATAGTAATAATTATAATTCATTGGATAACCCATAGGATAGTAGTTTGGATAATAGTAATAATTAGGTCTAGTTAATAAAGAACCTGTTATACCGCCTAATAAAAAAGGAACAGCAAAACCTCCGAAGACACGATTGTTATTCCTATGCATATTTCCTCTATTATATGGAACAATATAATTATATGGATACATAAATTATACTCCTTTCTAGAGTATTTTATGTAATTAAAGGAGAGAAGTGATAAATTGGATTATTCACTTGAGAAATTAGCTAAAAAAATTATAAATTATTCACTAAATTTACAATCTAATGAAAGAGTTTTAATAAGTTATTCTACTTTAGCTGATATTGATTTATTAAAATGTTTAATAAAAGAAATACTATTAGTAAAATCTATTCCTTATGTTGCTTTTAATCATCCTACTATTAGTTATCTTTTAGTTGAGGGGACAACAGATGAACGAATAAAATTATTAAAAGATTTAGCGGATCAAGATGTTTATAATTATGATGCCTTTATTAATGTTCGCTATAATTATAATGACTATGAAGGGAAAGATGTTGATAAAAATATTTTAGCTAAAATAGGAAGTAAATTAAAAGAAAGTCATGATATCAGAATTAATCAAAAAAAATGGGTTCTTTTAAATTACCCTTCTCTTATAGATAGTTTTAAAGCAAAAATGTCAACTTCTGATTATCGTAATTTTGCTTTGGAAGTTATGAATGTCGATTATAATGAAATGAACAAAAAAATTGAACCTTTAAAAAGATTAATGGAACAAACAGATAAAGTTCGTATAACTGGTAAAAATACAGATATAACTTTTTCGATAAAAGGAATGCCTATAATTCCTTGTGTTGGTGATAAAAATATACCTGATGGCGAGATTTATGTTGCACCTATTAAAGATAGTGTTAATGGTATTATTACTTATAATACGCCTAGTCCTTATCAAGGTAATATTTATAATAATGTAAGTTTAACTTTTAAAGATGGTCAAATTGTAACCGCTACAGCAGATAATGATGTTGGTGATTTAAATAAAATTTTTAACATTGATGAAGGAAGTCGTTATATAGGAGAATTTTCTTTAGGTCTTAATCCTAAAATATTACATCCAATAGGTGATATACTATATGACGAGAAAATCATAGGGAGCCTTCATTTTACACCAGGGGCAGCTTATAAAGATAGTTATAATGGTAATGATTCTAGTATTCATTGGGATATGGTTTTAATTCAGCGAGAAGAATATGGTGGCGGTGATATATATTTTGATGATCTATTAATTAGACATAATGGCATGTTTGTATTAGAAGAGTTAAAGGAATTAAATTATAATAATTAAAAGCATCAATTTTAAATTGATGCTTTTAGTTTACTAATCTGTAGAAATTAATACTAGGATGATTCAATAATCTTAAATTTAAAAAAGAAGTTCCTAATCCAGACGAGACATACATTTTAGTGTTATTAATATCATAAAAAGAGTTTTTATATTTTTCGCTACCTTTAAAATCATATAAGCCACCAATAAAAGGTAATCTTATTTGGCCTAAAAGAGAATGACCGGCTAGAACTACATTAACTTTATTATTAATTATTTCATCTAAAATATCTGGTTCGTGAATTAACGAAATGGTAAATAAATCATTTTCTTTTAAATACACTAGAGAGGTTGCTATATCTGCTTCTTCTTTTAATAAACTAGCAGTACCAGTTAATAAAATTGGATTTTGGTCTTTATAGAAAATCAAATCATAGCTATTGTCTAATAAAATAAAATCTGTTTTAATAATGATTTGGTTAAATTCCTTGTTGTAATCGTTGTTTCCTTTAATAATATATTTACCTGTTGCAGCTGTAATATTATTTAAAAAAGATGTTAGAATATTAATATCTTCTGAAGACAACTTATATTTATATTTTGTTAAATTACCAGTAAAAACAATTAAATCAGGAGTTAAATCATTTATTTTTTGTGCTAATTCTTCTAATTCTTCTTCAAAAATAGTAGACCCATAATTTAAATCAGTAAAATGAACAACTTTAAAACCATGAAAACTATTAGGTAACTGCTTATCTTTAATACTATATTCATGAATTTGAATAAAACTAGTGCCAATAAATCTTGCATATAAAATTATTGTTATAAAAACTAAAAATAAGAAGAGAAAAATTTTCCTAATCTTTTTCCAAAAAAGATTTTTTTCGACTTTCTTAACGCGTTTATGAATTTTTTGATTTTTCTTTGTTCTTGTTTCCATATTAACCTCACAAAATAATACTTATAATTGTTAGTGCAAAATTATGAATAAAATGAAATAAAATAGGTACACATAAATTATTAGTTTTGCTATACATGTATGCAAATGATATTCCTAAAGCCCCATAGGGAATAATATATAAAAAATCAATGAAGTTATTAAAAGAAAAAACAACATGTAATAAACCGAAAATAAAACCAGATATTAAAATGAATAATTTCTTATTATCAAACATATCTTTAATTGTTTTACGAAAAACTATTTCTTCAATTATAGGGGCTTGAAAAGAAGTTGCAATTAAACTAAGAAAAGGTGTTATATTAATCATTTGTTGAATGATTTCTTCATTATTAGCGCCAGTTTGTTTAAACAATAAACCAATAATAATATTAGAAATAAACATAATCGATAATCCGATACTCCACGAATGAAAGCCAATATCAATATATGTTTTATAATTAATAACAAAATTTTTAATATAAGGTTTAATATCTTTTATATAAATTAAAATTAAAATAATTAGTAATATATAATTTCCAATAACTGCAGCTAAAGCCTGTGTTACTTCACTAGCTTTTTCCTCAATAAAAAGAAATGGTAAGGTTGGAATAAAATAATATAAAAACAAAACTAATAGAAATAGGGCAATAGGCCTAAAATTTTTAATATTAAAATTAGCGCTTTTAACATTATTGTAATTTAAAATATTTAATGAAACTATAGTAATGGTCGCAAAAACCATATTAAAATCGAAGAAATAACAAAGAATTAAAGACAAGATAATATTAATAAATAATATAGTAATACTGTTATTAGTGTTAAATGGAATGTTTTTAAATATTAATTTAAATAAAAGTAAGGGGGATATAGTAATAATAATAATATTTAAAAAAGGTATTATAAAATTCATATTAGTCTCCTTATTAATATATTATAGTAATTATAGCAAAGAAATATCAAAAATTATATAAATAAGGTATAATTTTATTAAAAATTATGATATAATTGATTTACAGCGAGTGGGAAAAACCCACTCTTTAATTTAGTTAGGAGGTACTATGTATCAAAAAATAAAACAATTAATTGAGCCAGAAATAAATAAAATAGGTTTAATAGTTGACGATGTTAGAATGGAAAAGCAAAGAAAAATTAAAAGTTTAGTTATTGTTCTTGATAGAGAAGAACCAATTGATTTAACTAAGATAGTTGAAGCAAGCAAGATAATTAATCCAATTATTGATAAAGCGGATTTAATTCAAGAACAATATGTTTTAGATATTCAAGCTAAAAGTAAAGGAGGAGATTATCGTGACAAATGCTAATGAATTTATAAAAGCTTTAGATAATATTACTAAAGAAAAAGGAATAGAAAAAGAAGTGGTTATTGAAGCTATGAAATTAGCTTTAAATAGTGCTTATAAGAGAAATTTTAATTCTAACACTAATTCTAAAGTTACTATTAATCAAGATACTGGTGATATAAAAGTATTCTCTTATATTACTGTCATTGACGATAATATTGCTGATCGATTAGATGAAAATGGTGAAGAAATTATTTTCAATCCAGAAATAGAAATTAAATTACAAGATGCTTTAAAAATTAATAAAGATTTAAAGGTGGGTGATACCATAGATACTGAAGTAACACCCCACGATTTTGGAAGAGTGGCAGCTTCAACAGCCAAACAAGTAGTAGTTCAAAAGATTAGAGAAGCTGAGCGAGAAAGTATTATGAGTGATTTTGGAGACAAGCAAGACGAATTATTAATTGGATCAGTAGCATTAGAAGATCAAGATAATTATTTCATTGATTTAGGAAGAACAAATGGTATTTTACCTAAAAGTGAAATTATCCCAGGTGAAAAAATAGAAATGGGTTCTAAAATAAAAGTATATGTTTCTAAAGTTGATAATAATGGTAAAGGATTATTAATTTTGTTAAGTAGAAAACATTATGGTTTTATTAAAAGATTATTTGAATTGGAAATACCAGAATTAGCAGATGGAACAATTTTGTTATATAGTGTAGCTAGAGATCCAGGTTTTAGAAGTAAAGTAGCAGTTTATTCAGAGAATAGTCATATTGATCCTATTGGGGCTTGCATTGGTGAAAAAGGGGCTAGAATTACTCGTATAATTCAAGAATTGGGTGGAGAAAAAATAGATATTATTAAATATGATAAAGACCCAGAAATCTTTATAGAGAATGCTCTAAATCCTGCTAAAAATTTAAAAGTATTAATATTAGATCCTAAAAAACAAGAAGCTTTAGTTATAGCTGATCAAGAAAACTTTTCATTAGCAATTGGTAAAAGGGGTCAAAATGTGTTATTAGCCTCTAGATTAACTCATTACAGAATTGATATTAAAACCACCGAAGAAGCTAAAGCTATGGGAATTAATTTTAAAGAGTAGGAGGTCATAATGATAAATAAAAAGATACCCTTTAGAACATGCGTAGTTACTAAAGAAAAGCTTCCTAAAAAGGAATTAATTAGAATTGTTAGAACTCCTGAAAAAGATATTATTATTGATTTAAAAGGAAAAAGTAATGGACGAGGAGCATATATTAAAAAAGATTTAACTGTTTTAAATAAGGCTCAAAATAATAAAATATTAGAGAGGCATTTAGAAATAAAAGTACCTGATTCAATATATGAAGAACTACAAAAAATCATAGAAATTAATAACTAACGAATTAAGAAGTAATAGAGAAAAAAGAAAGAGGTGATTTTAATAATGAGTATATTAGAATATGCTTTAGATGTTAATAAAACCAAAGAGGAAATAATTAAATTATGTAAAGGATTAGGTATTCAAGTAACTGATGAATATTATGAATTAAATGAAGATGAAATTATACTTCTTGATAATGAACTTCAATCTACTGAAGTAGATGAGGAAACAGAATTAAGTGAAGAAGAAATAGATGAAGATGTATTAGATGAAAAAGTAGAAAATATTATAAATGAATTTAATTTAGGTGATATACCTTCAGAAAAAGTTACTAAAATTAAACCTAAAACAGCTGTTAAAGATAATACTCAAGATTTTTTAAAAGCAAAAAAAGCAATATATAAGCATCGGGATAAATTATTAACTAATGACGAAGAAGAGGATGAAAACATAATTCTTTATAAAGAGAATATAACCGTTGGTGATTTAGCTGTTTTATTAAATGTTAAGGAAACAGAATTAATTAAGAAATTATTTACTTTAGGAGTTATGGCTAATGTAAATCAATCTTTAAATTATGAAACAGTTGAACTTATATGTTTAGATTATGGTAAAGAAGTTAAAAAAGAATCTGTTAAGGATATCTCTAATTTTGAAGATTATGAAATAATTGACAAAGAAGAAGATTTAGAAATTAGACCTGCTGTTGTTACTATAATGGGACATGTTGATCACGGGAAGACTTCACTATTAGATACTATTAGAAAAACAAATGTTGTTGATGGTGAGGCTGGAGGTATTACTCAAGCAATAGATGCTTATCAAGTTAGTTATAATCAACAAAAGATTACTTTTATTGATACCCCTGGGCATGCTGCTTTTACTGAAATGCGAGCTAGGGGAGCAAGTGTGACTGATATAGTTATTATTATAGTGGCGGCTGATGATGGAATAATGCCCCAAACGAAAGAAGCAATTGATCATGCTAAATTAGCAAATGTACCTATTATAGTTGCTATTAATAAGATAGATAAACCAAATGCTAATCCTGATAAAATTTTAACTGAATTAGTAGAAACAGGACTTACTCCAGAAGCTTGGGGTGGGGACACATTAGTTTGCAAAATATCAGCTAAAACAGGAGAAGGAATTGATAATCTCCTTGATAATATTTTACTTATAGCTGAAATGCAAAATTTAAAAGCTAATCCATTAAGATATGCAACGGGTACAGTTATAGAGGCTAAAATGGATAAGCAAATAGGTTCTATTGTGACTATTTTAATTCAAAATGGAACACTTCGTTTAGGCGATCCTTTAGTTGTTGGTGATAGCTATGGTAAAGTAAGAACCTTAAAAAATGATTTAAATCACAATATAGCATCAGCATTACCATCAACACCAGTTGAAATAACAGGATTAAATGAATTACCTATGGCTGGAGATAAGTTTATGGCTTTTGAAACAGAAAAACAAGCAAGGAGTATATCTGAAGCTAGAAAAACAAGGTCTAGGGAAAAAGATAGTAATAAATCAGGTATGACTTTAGAAGATTTATTTTCTCATATTCAATCTGGTATTAAAGAGATCAATATTATTTTAAAAACAGATTTAAAAGGAAGTCAAGAAGCTGTTAAAAATTCTTTAGAAAAGATTGAAATAGGCGATGTAAGAGTTAAAATTATAAGAAGTGGTGTAGGAACTATTAGCGAAAGTGATGTTATTTTAGCAAATGCTAGTAATGCGGTTATTATAGGTTTTAATGTAAGACCATCAGCAAAAACAGTAGAAATTGCAAAAGAATATGGAGTAGAAATCAAATTATATGATATTATTTATAAGGTAGTTGAAGATTTAGAAAAAGCTATGAAAGGTATGTTAGATCCTATTTTTGAAGAGAAAGTTATTGGAGCAGCAGAAGTTCGCAAGTTATTTAAATTCTCTAAAGTAGGAAATATAGCTGGGTGCCATGTAATTAATGGAATTATTAAAAACAATAGCGATGTTCGTGTTATAAGAGATGGAATCGTTATATATACAGGAAAAATATCTTCTCTTCAAAGAGAAAAAGATAATGCTAAAGAAGTAAAAAATGGTTTAGATTGTGGTATAACAATAGATAATTTTAATGATATAAAAGAAAATGATATTTTTGAAGCATTTGAAATTGTAGAAATAAAAGTATAGGAGTGTTGATCATGAATATAAAAATACAAAGATTAAACAATGTATTTGTTAAAGAAATAAGCCAAATTATAGCTAATGATATAAAAAATGATGATATTAAATTTGTAACTATTACAGCTTGCGTTATTTCTAACGATTTAAGTCATGCTAAGGTATATTTTACTGTTTTAGACCCTACAAAACAAGAAATTACTACAAAAGCTTTAAATAATGCTAATAGTTTTATTAGAACAATGTTAGCTAATAAAGTTGATATTAGACATACTCCAGAATTAACTTTTATTTATGATACTTCAATTGAAAAAGGTCAAAGAATAGAAACAATTATAGATAAATTAAATTAAGTGTCTTAGGACACTTTTTCAGGTGATAAATATGGATGGAATATTTTTAATCGATAAAGAAAAAGATTATACAAGCCGTGATGTTGTTAACATTATTTCCAAGAAATTTAAAACTAAAAAAGTTGGACATGCAGGTACCCTAGATCCTTTAGCAACTGGTATGTTAGTAATAGGGATTAATAAGGGAACTAAAATATTAGAGTATTTAACTAATGATTTTAAAGAATATGAAGCAGAAGTAATACTAGGTATTGAAACTGATTCATTAGATATAACTGGTAATATAATAAAAGAGAATATTGTAAATAATATAACTAACGAAGATATAAAAAAGACATTAAAAAGTTTTTTAGGTAAATCAAATCAAGAAGTACCCAAATATTCAGCAGTTAAAGTTAAAGGTAAAAAACTATATGAGTATGCTAGAAACAATGAAGATGTAGCATTACCTTCCAAAGAAATAGAAATAAAGAATATTGAACTTACTAAATCTTTAACAAAAGAAAACGGTTATTATACATTCAGTTTTAAGTGTTTAGCAAGTAAAGGAACATATATTAGAAGTTTAATTAGAGACATTGGTTTAAAATTAAATACTTTAGCAACCATGAATAATTTAAGAAGATTAAAACAAGGAATATTTAAAATAGAAGACTCTAAAGGAGTAAACGAAATTAATGTAAGTAATCTAATTTCTTTAAAAGATGCGCTTATAAACTATAAATTTATTGAAGTAAGCAATTTAGAAGAAATTAAAATATTAAATGGTAATAAATTAGATTATCAAATTACAGAAGAAATAGTTGTTTTGATAAATAAAGAGGATAAAGTGCTAGCTATTTATCAAAAAGATAATGATAAAATAAAACCAGTAAAAGTTTTTACTTAGACTAGACAATTAAAGTAAGTTTTGTTATAATATTTTTGCTTACTTTAAATGGCGATGTAGCTCAGTTGGCTAGAGC
>LSQX01057102.1_pt1 | contig 28496 bp, 23 predicted proteins | sample 654561 | NCBI WGS metagenome assembly LSQX01 (sample SAMN04489861, study PRJNA283612) | anaerobic digester metagenome | isolation source: 4 biogas reactors fed with cattle manure at either 37C or 55C with and... | place: Denmark: Kongens Lyngby | collected 2014
AATTGAAATCCTCGAAGAATGGTATCAAGAAAAGCGCCAAGAAACTGACAATCTGGCCAGCGGAGTGCATTAGTGAAAGGGAAATTGTACTTTTTACAACAAATATTGTGGTTTTTACAACAACCTTTGCACTTATTTTATGCTTTTGTGGTGTGGATTTTGGCGCCATTGTACAAAAGACAACGAGAAAGCCAAAAACATCCCTGGGTAATTGGCGGACACCGAGGGCGAATTTTCGCCGATAATTCCCGAGCTTTGTACCGCTATATCAACGCACACAGCGAGCAAAAGATTTTGTGGATTGGCAATGCTGCTTTATGCAAAGAACTACGCTCCCTAGGGGTGAATTGCCTTGAGCGCAACACCTGGAAAGCTCGCATAGCCACACTTAAAGCGCCGGTGTTGATATATTCCCATGGCGAAGACGATTTAGATCAATACGCTTTGCTATGGCGGGGCCGTTTGGGTTTGCGGGTATTTGTAAATCACTGCATGAACCACCTAAAATCGGGACAATGGTATAAGCCAGGCATAGAAAAGATGAATTTTTTGCATCGTAAAATTTATGGTTGGATTATGGTAAATTTCGACGCTTTATTGGCTAGCTCCCCCCTAGAAGCTGATAACTTTGCCTTAGCCCTCCCCCACTTAAAAGAACAAATTCAGTTGGGAGGTGGTGCCCATATTGATGACTTTATTAATATGCGCACTCACAAAACCCAAAAGCGTATTTTATGGTTTCCCACCTTTCGCGAAGGCAGTGTGGAATCCCAACATTTGCAAAACACCCTCCAAGAAGTTGTGCAAAATTCTAAATTACTAGCATGGTTGCAACATAGCCAACGCACTCTGGTAATTTGCCACCATATTAATGCCAAATTATCCCTAAAAAGCAGCAATAGCCAAATCGAATTTATCGCCCCATCCCAGTTGGACAAAGAACTTCCAAGAGCAGAACTTTTTATCTCTGATTATTCGGGTTTGCTGGCGGATTGGCTCATATTAGACCGCCCAGCCATGTTTTTCACCTTCGATTTAGAGTCCTATCTACAAACACGTAAATTTTATCTCAATTACCCAGACTTTGTCTATGGTCCCTGGGTGCAAAATTCCACTGATTTTATAGAAAGCTTGCTCAGTGAGTCTTGGTTAGAATTAGAAAAATGGCAAGATCGCCGCCTACATTGGCAAAAGTTATTTTTCCCATCTAAAAAAGCTGATTACGCGGCAAATTCTCTACAAAGCATAAATAAATTGCGCACTAACTTTTATTCCCGGGAGCTTTAATGTTTTCCCTTAGAAAATCCCTACAAAATAACTCTTGGATATTACAAAGTACCCTTATCTTTAGTACAATTCGTGTAATATCTTTACTTTTACATTATTACGGATATAGCCCCTATGGCGGTCCTTTGGTAGAAGAACCAAGGCGTTTAGTTTTCAACGCCATTGCTATAGAATTGGGAGTTATTTTAGCTTTGGTTTTGATTTTTAGACTCTTAACATTAGCCACAGGCATTCATGGCAAAGTTTTAAAATACAGTTTCTCATTTTTGAGCGGTACATACTTAATTTTCACACAAATTGACCTAGAATTTGTGCGCTGGCTTGGCGAGCATTTAACCCTATCGTTTATTCAAAATTACTTTAGAGCCACCGATGGAGTTATGCTAGGAGCTTTACTTAAATCCGATATTTTTGGCACTTTTATGGCCCTGATGGTAATCTTAGTGGCTATAATAGCTGCCATAGGGCAAACTCGCAAACCTTCAGCTCCTCACAAACACGCATTTAAAATATGGAGCGGCTTAGTATTGGTTTGTCTGATCTTAATTGCTAGCCCTGTTTGGTTAATACCCAGTGAAAAAAGATGGCGCCGTATTCAACCCGTGGTACTAAGTATAGGAACCGACTTATTTCGACAAAACTTAGGCCTAGAAAAGCCTCGCAATCCACAGCAAGCTTATGCAGACTTGCTTCACTTTAGCCGGCATGGTAACTTAGCCTCTGAGCCTATAGATAGCATTCCTAAATTTCCCCTGCTACAACATGGCCCTGGCACAATTTCTGCAACTGATTTTATTCAATTGCCCCGCTCTCAGCGCCCTAATATTGTGTTTCTAACCTTTGAAACATGGCGTGGCTGGAAAACCGGTCTTGTTCCTGACACAACTTTGCCTAGTTTTACGCCAATTTTGGACTCTATTATACAAAATGAAGCATTGTATTTTCCCTACACTCATTCTCTAGGCTACCCCAGTGTAGAAGGCACTCAAAATCTACACTTGGGAACTTGGCCCCATTTTCGAAAAATCATCATTTCTAGCTATGGAAGCATTAACTGGAAATCCTTAGCTGAAATATTCCAAGATTTTGGATATAAAACGGAGATTTTCGTAGGAGCTGACCCTTCTTTTTCTAATCTAAGCCCGTGGTTTACTCGTTGGTATAACTATGTGGAATACAGTGAAAAATACACCCAAGATGGTCCACTAATAGAGCGCTTTATCCAAGCCCTTGACACTATAGATCGCAAAGATCCTTTTTTCCTGTCCACCTGGACCGTTACCACTCACCCACCATATACAATTCCTCTTTCCGAGGGAATACCCATTGCTGATACCGACGAAGAACGCTACGACCAAGCTATTGTCTATGCAGAAAAGCAAATCGTTAAGCTCATTGATTACTTAAAACAAAGTGATTTGTGGGAAAACACCATTCTCGTCATGGTAGGAGATCATGCACAACCTCCTACGGATGCTCGCTTTAACACTGAAGTCGCTGGTAATTTTACCCCTGGGCATACTTGGGTGCATTTGGCGTTTTTGGGAGGCTGGCCTGGCTTACCAACTCCTCAACGCCATGAAACCACCGTATCTTTAATAGATGTTGCCCCAACTTTACTGGCCATGCTCGATATGAACGCCCCTAACCACTTTATGGGCAACTCTCTACTTGAGCCTTTTTCCAAAGAAATGCTGAGTTTTAGGCAAAATTCCGTGGCTTTTATTCACGAAGAACACAGGGTTTTATTTGAAATGTTTAGTTCCCAACTCATGTACTTTAAGGTGAATAAAAACAGTAAAAGAGACTATGCTTTATTGAGTGGACATCAAGCTAAACAAAGCGATGAGGTTCCGTGGGATTTTCCCATACACAGGTATCGCGACATGATTTTTGCCTATGGTGAATTACTAGATCAAAACAGAATTTTCCCTTTCACTGAACGAAAACGAGGAGTTTATCAAAAAAGATAAATATGGGTTACACTCAAAGCGATAGACGGAAAGTAAAAGTGGGCACAGCTCTTAATGTTCTCGGTGGAATTTCCTTGGCGGGCTCCAAAGCTTTTCAGTTTGTGCTGCGCCGCATGTTTGGAGGCGAAGCTTTTGGCTTATATATGATTGCCTACGGCATTATGGAATTGCTTTCCAACTTTGTGCTGGGGGGATTCGGCGATGCTATCACCTATCATTTGGCCAAATATGTGAGTCCGGCAGATGACGAAGACTCCGCACAAAAAGAGCGGCGCGAGCAAAAGCTTTACCGCACTTTAGCCACCAGTTTACGAGGTTCTTTGCTAATATCTTTGGTTTTTACCGCGCTTTTATGGGGCGGTGCCGAACTGATTTACCGCACTTTTTGGCAAGATCACAGCACCGATGTAGTGCTTTTATTACGCATTATTATATGGGCTTTACCCTTGCTGACCTTGGTATATATGTTAGCGGAAAGCACCCGAGCCCACTTAGATATGCGCACTCCGGTTTTAGTGGTGCAAACCATGTTTCCTGTTTTGAGCATTATTTACGCTTTAATTTTCCATTTCAGTGCAGATTTAGGCATTTTTAGCATGGCTTATGGCACCATTGCTTCGCTACTTAGCTGTTTGCCCGTGGTAATTTTTGAGTTTCGCCGTTATTATTCGTTTTCGCGGACATTGCGCACCATATTTAGCACCCAAGGCAACAAAGAATTATGGGGTTTTGCCATTCCCCAATCTCTAAACATGGCTTCCAACGCAGGTTTAGTTAAACTCGATGCGCTGATTTTGTCTGTTTTCGCCTCGGCCAACACCGTGGGAATTTACGCCTTATTGGTGGATTTAGCCCAGATGATTCGCCTGCCCAAAATGGCTTTTTCAGGAATTTTCAACCCCTTAGTGGCGCGCTACCAAAGCCAAAACAACAAAGTTGGCATTCAAGAAAGCTTGCGAGAACTAGCCCTACTCAGCGCTTTGGTGGGAACTTTCGTTTTATTATTGGTGCAGTTCTTTTTCCCCGATTTTATTTTTGGAACAAACCAAGCTTGGACCGAATCAGGCTGGATTCCCTGGTTGGTATGCGTGGGACCATTTATGAGTGTGCATTTTGGCTTAGCAGGCAATTTACTTTTGATGAGCGGACATGCCCGTTTACTGCTAATGAACTCTCTGATGGCTTTGACTTTAAATGTGGTTTTAGACTTGCTTTGGATTCCCAAATGGGGCATTTTAGGAGCCGCTTGCGCCGGAGCCGTGGCAAACTTTAGTATTTCCATGTTGCAAATTATAGAAATGAACAAATTACCCAAAGTTTCCTTTGGATACACCTTGCATTGGAAAGGACTTTTAGCCTTAGCAGTGAGTGCCTTTATTGTGCTAAATGCCCGCCCCTGGACTTGGGAAGTGCGTGGGGCTATGCTGGTATTAACTTGGGGAATTGTGCTGGGAGCCAATATGCTTTTACCGGGGCTGCCCCAACATCCGCTGAGCTTGTGGTGGCGACAAAAAAGAAGTAAGCAGAAAAGGAGTGAAATATGACAAAAACTGAGGCGATTTTAGGCTTAAACCAGGAATATTTACAACTTTTGAGCACTGGAAAAAGCTATTTACACAGCGAAGTTTTGCCCCACTGGCAAGCTTTGCAAAAGCGCGCCCGCCAAGCTGGGTACAATTTGACCGCAGCCAGCGCCTGGCGTTCCTTTGAGCGGCAATTGGCTATTTGGAACGGCAAAGCGCTAGGGAAAATTCCTGTGTATGACCGCCACAGCCAAGCCATGGATTTGAGTGGCTTAGATGATGAACAAAAAGTGGCGGCTATATTAATTTGGTCGGCTTTGCCGGGCACTTCCCGCCATCATTGGGGCACGGACATAGATGTTTATGATGCCATCGCCGTGCCGGAAGGCTACGAAGTGCAACTCACCCCCGAAGAATCTGCGGGGCCTTTTGCACCTTTGCACGCTTGGCTAGATCAACAAATCGCCGCTGAGAATTGCGAAGGTTTTTATAGGCCTTTTGTGCCTGGGGTGGGCGCAATTCAGCCGGAACGCTGGCATCTTTCCCATTTACCCACCGCCCACCAATGGCAAAAACACTTTGACCCTGAGCGACTGCGCCAACTTTTGGCCGCCAGCGACTTGGAATTAAAAGATGCTATTTTGGCGACTTTACCGCAAATTTTAGAGCAATATGTTTATCCCTATTGGCAGGAAGATTTATGAAGAGCTATCCGGGTGCAGACGATGGTTTTACTCCCTGGGAACAGCAGGGAACCCTGCAATTAACTCCCCGAACTTATGGGCACAGCATTCACGGCGCTCCTTTGCATTATTTTGGTCCAGAATCCTGTGATTTGCTGGTAATCGCGGGGATTCACGGCGAAGAAGGCGAAACCGTGATGCTAGTTTCTCGCGCTTTGCGCCTTTTAGGCACAAAACTCTCTGCAGGGGTGGTTTTATGTGCCAATCCCGATGGCCTCGCTTGGGGCACGCGGGGCAATGCTGGTGGAATAGACTTAAACCGCAACTTTCCCACCAGCAACTGGCAAAGCCAGGCCACCACTTGTCGCTTAATTTTAGAAATCCCCTCGGTAACGCAATTAAGCCCGGGTGGCCGCCCCGCTTCGGAACCCGAAACCCAAGCTCTGCTAAAACTCATTTCCCAAGTGCAACCCCAACGCATTTTATCCATCCACGCCCCTTTGCATTGCGTAGATGCGCCAAAATCCCCTTGGAGCCAGCATTTGGCAAAGCTATTCGAACTGCCTTTGGTAGAGGATATTGGCTATCCCACCCCGGGCTCTCTGGGAACTTGGTGCCAAGAAAACCACATAGACTGCGTAACTTTGGAGCTTCCCCGACTGGCTTCGGAACTTTTAGCCCAAAGATACGCCGCTATTTTGGCAAAAATACTCAGCGAAACATAATTTTTGCCCAGTTTTGCTATTTTAAACTTGTCAATTATTAATTTTTAAAAAATGCTAAAAAATCCTACCATTCAAAAATTCGCCATAAACTTTGCCATGGACAAAGTTCCCACCTATTTATGGGAAAATATTCACTGGGGACAGGTATGGTTTTGGACGCTTTTTTCTCTGGTAGCCTTGGGGCTTTTGCACTACCCTCACCATCCGGTGGGAAGATGGCGCCGCAAGCACCAAAACGATATTAATTTATTTACAGGCTCACCAATTTATAGCATTTTCACTTTGATATTCACTTTTGCCAGTAATTTTGTGCTATTCACCGCATTGAGCGCCCTTAGCCACAGCCATGGGGCTGATTTAGGGCTTAAAATTGGCGCTGGCCTTGCAGGATTGCTGATTGTGGGCGCATTGGTTCCTCTAGCTTTATGGACACGGCATAATTTCCGTTTAATTATCATCGACGCTTTGTATTTTCTGATCTTTTTGAGTTGGGCGGGCAAGGTCATGGGTGGCAGATAATGGTTTTAAACATAATTTGGGTTAGCTTTTTTGTTATCGCCTTTGCATCCGCAATAATCCAATGGTTATTTATGGGCAATGCGGGCATTTTCAACGAACTGGTGCAAGCGGCCTTTGATATGTCTAAAACCGGTTTTGAAATTGCCCTGGGTTTAACCGGAATACTCAGCCTTTGGTTGGGAATTTTGAAAATTGGGGAAAATTCGGGAGCGGTAAATATGCTGGCTCGCTTGGTAAATCCACTTTTTAAACGCTTGTTCCCCGATGTACCCGAAGGCCACCCCGCCCAGGGCGCTATGTTGATGAATATCGCCGCCAATATGCTGGGTTTGGACAATGCCGCCACCCCCATGGGCCTCAAAGCCATGAAAGAGCTGCAAAGCCTTAATCCTAAAAAAGACACCGCCTCCGATGCTATGATACTCTTTTTGGTATTAAACGCTTCGGGTTTGACCTTGATTCCCGTTTCTATTATGGTTTATCGCGCTAAACTAGGCGCCGCCAACCCCGCCGATATATTTTTACCCATATTGTTAGCCACTTTCTTTTCCACTTTGGGAGGATTGATAGTAACTTCTTTTTTCCAGAAAATTCAGCTCCGCCATCCCGTAACTTTGGCTTGGTTGTTAGGATTGACCACCGCTGTTATGGGTACGCTGTTTTATTTTGCCCGCTTGAGCCAAGAAAAAATGGAGCAAATTTCGGGCTTAGTGTCAGGTTTAATGATTTTTGGATTAATTGTGGGCTTCTTAGTTTTAGCTTCTTTCAAAAAAATCAACGCTTGGGAGTCGTTTATAGAAGGCGCCAAGGAAGGTTTTGGCACTGCGGTAACTATTATGCCCTATTTAATAGGAATTTTGGTGGGAATCGCGGTATTTAGAGCTGCAGGAGCCATGGATTTAATTTTGCACGGGGTGGGTGCTGCCATTAGCGCAGTGGGTTTGCCTACAGATTTCGTACCTGCTTTGCCCACGGCATTTATGAAGCCTCTCAGCGGTAGTGGGGCCAGGGGAATGATGGTGGATGCCATGACCACCTATGGTGCGGATTCCTTTGTGGGGCGCTTATCTTGCATATTTCAGGGAGCTGCCGACACCACTTTTTATATTGTAGCGGTGTATTTTGGCTCAGTGAGTATTCGCAAAACTCGCCACGCCATTATCTGCGGCTTAGCGGCGGATTTAATTGGGGTAATAGCCGCTATATTTATCGCTTATTTATTTTTTGGTGCTTAATTCAGCTATTCAGTTAAGCCCAGTTAGGCTCAATCAAGATCTGCCAAATAGCTTTGCAAGCGTTCACTAAAGTATTTTGCTCCAGCTCCACTTAGATGAAAGTCATCGTAAGCGTGTTTATCCAAATAAGAGTGATCTCCATAGTTATTTTCATCCCAAAAATGAAAATTGGAGTTGTCCACTTCCATTTGGCGCAAAGCACTAATTAAAATAGTGGCAGCACTGTCACTAAGTCCCTCGGGGCCATAAAAATCACTGTCTAAATAGCGCGGGCTTTGGGGCATAATCACTCCTATTACTTGTACACCGTGTTCCGTAGCCATCTGAAGCAAGTGTTGCAGCGAATCTAAATGAGGCTGAAAATCCAAGGGTAGTGGCCAGGGTTCAGGCCAAGGTGGTTTGCCATAGGACCAGGAATTAGTAACATGGCTAGAAGCCCCTTTGTTCTTCCATAAATGTTGATAGGGTTTCTCATTAATGCGAACTTTAGCCGCTTGAATAAACTCTTCACTTAGCCCTCCATCCCAGTAATGGTGATTGGCATCGTATTGCCATCCCTGGTCGTGGGCTATACGCTCATCCCAAGTGATGTCGGGCACACCAAAATTGCTCAAAGATATACCAAATAACAAATAGCGCAAATTAGGCAAGTGACGCAACAGGTATTCCTTGGCTATGCGGAAATGCACCCACGGCCCGGTGTTGCTAATGGCAAAATTATAGCCAGAAAAATTTAACGCTAGGGGATCAAAGCCGTACATTATACGCGAGTCTCCCACTGCTGCAAGCTTAACTTCAGTGCGATCCATAAGCCACAACTGACGAATTTTGGCACCAAATATTTCTTGTTCCCCACTCAAAGGGGGATAATTATAATTGGCCGCACTATCGCTTAAAGTAATTTTTGACCAAGGGTAGCCACCAATCCACATATAAGGGTCGCGACTGTGCTCGGTTTGCACCAACTTAAGGCTAGTTGAGTCCACCATGTTATAAAGAGAAATTAAGGGACTATAATCTGTTTTATCAAATAAATTGCTCACCAAAAAAGGATGCACATTGGTCCACTCTGGGTTTGTAAAACCCAAATAGGGCTTAGCTGCCGCAAAATTAAAGACGATTTTTCCGGTACTATCAGCCACAAATAAATATTCGTGAATCCCATAAGCACGCCCTACAATTTTGTCTTCGCTACTGCCAAAATCTAAAAAAGCCACTTGACTTTCATCCCCTGGCGATAAACTCACATTACACACTTGGTAAGGGAACCATTCTTGGCGGACAAAATCCGGTTTTCTGGCAGCAACCAACTTATTGGCACCACTAACTAGTAGCTGACCATCAGCGGAAATTCCTCCGTGAAAAGCTCCCTCAGCAGTTATAATGTTTTCATCACCTAATTGGCCTTGTTTGAATGAACGGCTGGCAGTATAAGTGGAATTCCACGCCTCATTTTCATTATTTATAGGAGAACTAGCATAAACCAAAAAAGTGTCTGCTGCTTGCACCCACCAGCGCGCCAACACTCCTTCCCAACTATGAACTTCCTGACCGTTGCGCAAATCTATAATTATGCTTTGCCCACTGCTATTTTGACCTTCGCCCCGAGTGGAATACACCAACCAGCGTCCATTTGGGGATATACTGGGACTATGTGGCGGAGCGGAGGTAGCCAACGCGCTCCGTTCTGTAGGCATTGCAGTCCAGTCAACTAAAATCAACTGCTGTTCTTGGTTGACAAAACTTAACTTTGCTTGACTCATGCCGGTAAATCCAAACAAAGTCTCTTTGCTCGCTAAAATATGACTGTAAGAATTAGTGATTTTACCATCGTTATTAGTGTATGCCACAGCATTAACTGCTCCTTTAACCACCCGAAACCCCAAATAGGGTCGCCTATTTTCAGGCGTAGTGCTGTAGGTGTCCGTGCGCCTCCACACGCTTAAAAAAGATTCATCATGGGTGTATGACCCTCCTTTCACCACCACGCCCCCTTCTTCGCTTGCGCTTAATCCCCCTGCGTAGTTATTTATGGTATCGCCATGCAAAGGCATCCACCAGTCTTGAGTCCACTCCATGGCGTTGCCAGCCATATCGTACAAACCGTGCTTCTTGGCTTTGGTACCCACCGGCTGCAACTGGGAATTACTGTTAGCATTGTACCAAGCTTGTTCGGTTCCCAGCTCCATCTTAGTCGCCACAATCCATTCCGCTTCCGTGGGCAATCTATATCCATCTACCTGCCAATTAACCACTAATCCGTCAATGCCTAAAACTTGGTTATTCTCATCGAGTTTTAAACTTTGATAAGCATAAACCGTATCTAAATGCAAACGCCTACTTAAAGCATTACAATAGAGCAGTGCCTCGTACCAAGAAACTTCTGTGATGGGCAAATTGGGGTCTTCCACCTCTAACTGTGGCTCCATCAAAGCAAAATAATCTTTACGGCTAAGTTCATAAACACCAATTTCAAAATCGTAATCTAAATGCACCCACAGGCGGTCATGATCGGGGTATCCCAAAGGAACGATTTTACCCTTAGCTTTTATAGTCAGCATATCGGGTTCTAAGGGATCTTTATTTTTAGGACTTGTGGGCTTATCAGCACAACTTCCTAACAAAATTAGTAGCAACAACAAAAACTTCATACTACAAATTTACTAATTACTACTTTATATAGCATGGAAGATAAAAAAGTTAAAACCTTAAATGTCAGTTGCCCCTGTTGCCAAACTGTTATAGTAGTTGATGCGCTTAGTGGCGAAGTTTTTAGCCATGAAAAGCCCAAAAAAGAGAAAGAAAGTATTGCGGAGTTTATGGAACGACAAAAAAACCGTAGCCAAGAACTCGATGCCAAAATGGCTGCCGCCATGGAAAAACAGAAAAATCGCAAAGAACTGCTAGAACGCAAGTTTCAAGCGGCCAAAGAAAACAAAGATCTCAAAGATCCTCCACCCTCAATTATTTGGGACTAATTATGGACTTAACTACCCCTGCCCTACTGTTTCCAGCTATTTCGCTGTTATTTTTGTCCTATACCAACCGTTTTCTTGCCTTGGCCCAGCTAATTAGGCAATTATATTCTTTGTGGAAAGAAAATAAAACATCTGATGTGGGGCCACAAATCATCAATTTGCGCAAAAGGCTAAGATTAATTCGCCAGATGCAGCTTTTTGGAGTGATTTCTTTTGCCCTTTGCACGATCTCGATGTTTTGCCTGTTCTTTGGCTATCAAAAAGGGGGAGAAATCGTTTTTGCCATTAGCTTAATCACCATGCTCACTAGCTTAATCATTTTGCTTTACGAAGTAGCCATTGGCAACTTAGCTTTAGAAATTGAGCTTAAAGATATGGAATCTGACCCCCAACATCTCAACAGCGAAGATTAAAATTATTTAAACCAAGCCTTCATGGTATCACAAATTTTCACCAAATCTTTTTCGCTAATAATATATGGTGGCATGGTATAGACCACATCTACAAAAGGCCGTAGCCAAACTCCATTTTGAGCTGCAAATTCTTGCATGCCGGCAAAAATCTTGGGATCTTTTACTTGGATAGCCGCCATGGCCCCCAAAACTCGCACTTCTTCCACTTGTTCATGTTTAAAACCTTGCAATTCCCTGCGTAAAATGCTTTCGATGGTGGATATTTTGGTCAAATAATCATCTCTTGCAAAAATTTCTATGCCCTTTAATGCCACACTGCAAGCCAAAGCATTGCCCATAAAAGTAGGTCCGTGCATAAAGGCACGATCGCTATCTTCTCCTAAAAAAGCTTCAAAAACCTCGGTGCTGGCCATGGTGGCGCTCAAACCTAAATACCCCGCCGTCAACCCCTTGGCGTAAACCGCAATATCTGGGCTAATTCCCACCCTATCCACAGCGGAAAATGTACCCGTGCGTCCAAAACCCGTGGCCACTTCATCTATAATTAGCAAAACTTGGTACTTATCGCACAACTTTCGCGCCGCACGCAAATATTCGGGAGGGTACAACTTCATTCCCCCGGCGCCCTGCAAAAGCGGTTCGCAAACCATGGCCGCCACCTCGTGTCCGTGCTTTTGCAACGCTTCTTCTAAGTCCCTAATAGCTCTCTCCAAATCTAGCTTGGCGACCTCATCTGTAACTGGGTCACTAAGACCGTCCCAAGTGGTGGGAGGATTCACAAAAATTTGTTCCCGCAAAAATCCTTTAAACAGACTGTGCATACCTTCTTCGGGGTCGCCCAAGGACATAACGCCAGTGGTATCGCCGTGATAACCGCGGTACAAAGCGATAAAACGCTGTTTGCCAGCCACGCCTTTGTTGTGCCAATATTGCACCGCCATTTTGGTAGCGACTTCCATGCCCACGGAACCACTATCGGCAAAAAACACATGATTTAGGCCTTCTGGAGTGATTTCCACCAATTTTTGCGCTAATTTTTGCGCCGGTGCATGGGTTAAACCGCCCAGCATAACATGAGAAAACTGCTCCGCTTGATTCTGCAAAGCATTATTCAATTCGGGGTGATTGTAGCCGTGAATTACGCACCACCAACTAGAAACCGCATCTATTACACTAGTTCCGTCGCTAAAATGTAGCTTTACCCCTTCTGCACCAGTTACAACATTTTCCACTTTCATCCCTTGCATTTGCGCATAGGGATACCATAAGGATTTTTTTGACATATTATTTGGATTTAAAATTATGAATTAAGGTCCCTGCATGGGGCCAAAGCCACTGACTACTCGGAAAAGAGATTCCTATAATTTGTCCCTCATCTAAATCTTCATTAAATTCAGAACATAACTTTGCAGCCACTTGGGATAAAACAGGATTGTGTCCTATTAAAATAGTGCTGCTCCAAGAGCGGGGAATGTTTACCGCAATAACTTCTTGAATTTTAGCAGAATACAAAATTGGCCAACTTATACAGCGATTGGCCTGCATCTCTAATTTTTCAGCAATTATTTCAGCGGTTTGCCATGCCCGTGCAGCCGCACTAGCAATCAAACCATCAAAAGCAATATCATTAGCAATAAGCGTTTCAGCTTGTTTTACTATAAGTTCTCGTCCATGCTCCGTTAAAGGTCTATCGAAGTCACGGGTTCCCACAGGCACATCTAATTCAGCCTCACCATGGCGCATTAAGTATAAAATTCTCATAAAATCTCATTTTTAAGCAATTAATCATAATTAAATATATATAATTGCTCAAATTTTAGCATATTTATACTAATAATTAAATAAATAATATTTTATTAGCTATGACAACACAAAAAACATATAGATTTCCGCTATTATCACTAATTCTCTGGTTTTTTGCCAGTGCATTTTTTCTTTATTTATACAACACCTTTAACCAAAACCTACACCCCGATTTTAAGACATTGGTTAAGGCTTCCTGCGTAGTAGGACCTACTGTAGTATTAGTGGTTTGGCTACACATCCGCTATAAAAAATTTGTAAGAGGCTTACTTTCTAACGAAGATATGTATAGTTCCCTATGGAAATCTTATTATAACCCTGTTATTAGCGAATCTGAAAGGTGGGCATGGTACAATATTATGCGCGCCATATCTAAAGAAGAACCAATCAAAGAAACCCTAGAAAAGATTTTACCTTCTTTGCAAAGATTGTTCCCGGACACCAACTTAGCCCTATATATTCGTCAAAATTCTCAGTCCATGGGTTTACAATTGCAAATAGGAGAAAATGTAACCGGTGGTAATACCATACTTTTCAACGAATGCACAGCTATTTCGCGGGGAAAGTTTCATATAAGCATCACAGATTTAAATGACTGTAAGCACCATCATACCGAAGAAAATGCTTTGCTGGCTTGTGCTCCTATTATTATAGAAGATAAATTTTTAGGTTTGCTCACTGCTGCAAAAATTTTAGAAGAAGATTATAGCCCTTTTCAAGAAGAATACGATGATTTAGAAAATAAAATGCTCTCCATAGCATCTATGCTGTCTTTATTTATACACAATCATAGTCTTTCTAAATCCATCGAAAACCATCATATTCGCGATACCTTAACTGGACTATTTAACCGTCGCTACTTAGAAGAAACTTTGGTAAGAGAGTTTGCCGAAGCATCGCGTTATAAGACATCCATAGGCATCATATTAATTACCCCAATAATCCCCCCCGAAGTCATAGAAAAGCATGGGCAAAAGGGAATTGACCACTTAATGTGGGAATTTGGGCAAAGAGTCCCCGATTTTATACGCTCTGAAGATATTCCCTGTCGCTTAGAAGATAAATTCTGCATAGTAATGCCCAAAGCTCCTCGCAATATTACCCAACAGAGAGCAGTAGTGATCAAAAATGAATTTGCTGAATTAACTGTATTATATCAAAAAGACGATATTTCAGTAACTTTTAATGTGGGCACAGCGGTCTATCCCGAAGACGCTCAAAGTGTGCAAGGTTTACTCAACTTTGCCGAAGAAAACCGCAATGTATTTTTAGAGTTATAGTTAAACTTTAAATACTTTATTCTTCGATAAGAGTTTGTAAAGAAATTTCTTTTAAAACTTTATCTTGGGCTATTTGCATTTTTTTCCAGACTTTACGCATAATACATGTATCACTGCGCTCACAAATATCTTGATTTTCTACGCAATTTACATTGAGTAAATCATTTCCGCACAAGGCGAAAAGCACATCGTAGATCATTATTTCATCTGGAGATTTTGTTAATTTGAAACCACCCCGTGGGCCACGAACAGTGTATAACAAGCCCGCATTGCGCAAATCTAACAGTATGTTTTCTAAATAGCTTGCTGGAATTCCGTGCTTTTCTGTGATATCTTTGCGTTTGGTAAAAACATCACTCAGATGATTGCGGGCTATTTCTACCATGGCTCGTGCGCCGTAACGACATTTAGTTGATAGTTTCATATTGTTCAGTAATTTAGTTAACTTTTTGTTGTTTTAATAGAGGTCATGGTTAATCTATAAAGAAATTAGGATTAACTCCAATTTATTCCGATAAATGACCGAAAATTCCCTTGGAAGCAAACATTTCATCTACTTTTGCAGCGATTTTGGGATCTTCTAACAAAGGCGGCGCGTGGTGGCTTTTAGTGCGTGCATCCACCAATAATGGTCCCTCGCAACCCCAGTGCTTTTGATAAGTGCTGGCCTTCACCCCCCACACATCGGCGGCGGGGTTCGATTTTATAAAACTAGCCCACAACCAATTGTCCACGCTTTGAGCGCAGAAATCACTATCATCGCAAATAGTTATCCAGGGCCATTTATCCCGCTGTTCCCAATGGGCCAAAATCTCTGCTAATTGTTGCAGCTCTGCGGCAGCGCTAGCGCTGGATTCCCAGGGTGGCCCTTGTATGGCTAACATCCCTGGCATAATCATCTGGGGATTGCTAAAACCATCGTCTAAGGGAATATCTTTAAATTCATCGCGGCTCTTACCCAAGCTTCTGATAGCTGGTCCCGCAACGGCCACCACCAACTTAGATCCCCTATTGAGACCATCTCCAGAATAATCCAAGGTGTCGATGGTGGTTTGGGTTTGAAAATGCAAATCCCGTTGGAAATTAACTCTTTCCAGAACATGGCTAAAATATTCCACAATATTGCGGGTTTTAAGCTGGGGATTATCTTCCTGGGCGGTGATAAACAGGTACTTTGCCAAAGAAACCTGGTTGAAACCCAGCAAAGCATTGGCTTGGGTCAAGATTTCCATGGGCCTGCGCAGTTCGTAAGGCACATAGCGCTCCGAGCCAATGGCCAGCAACAAAGAATGCACCCCAGCGGCATCCACCGCATTGATTTCTTTGACCCCGGGTACCGAAGCAGGCACCATGGCTCCGGTTATTTCATGGATAAAATCGCCAAAACTGGTGTCTTCTTGGGGAGGCCGTCCCACCACGGTAAAAGGCCATATTGCATTTTTGCGGTGCAAAATCTTGTGTATTTTTATGTAAGGAAAGTCGTGTTTTAGGGAATAATAGCCAAAATGATCCCCAAAAGGCCCTTCGGGCTTTAAATCTGGGGCAATTTCCCCTAAAATGCAGAAATCCGCTTCGGTGGAGACCACCCACCCTTGGTGCATGGCATATCTGAAACCGCGCCTTCCGATCATACCAGCAAAAGCCAGTTCGGGCAAGCCTTCGGGCATGGGCATAATAGCGGCAATGCTATGGCTAGGAGGTCCTCCCACAAAAATACTGACCTTAAGATTTTCCCCTTTTTGTATAGCGGCGTGGTGGTGAATACCTATGCCCCGATGAATTTGATAGTGCATGCCACATTCTTTGTCCAACTCAAAATCATTGCCATTCATTTGAATGCGATACATACCCAAATTTGAGCTCATTATGGAAGGGCGATTAACATCCATGGATAAAACTTGGGGCAAAGTGATAAAAGCACCGCCATCTTCAGGCCAAGAATGGATCAAGGGCAGCTTAGAAATTTGCGTTTCATGGGCAAAAACTGGTCCAGAAAACACGCGTTTAGGCAAAGCCGACCATAAAAAGCCTGGTATCCGAGGCCATTTTTTGAGAGTGTGAAAAACTTCTAGGGGATCGCCCCCTACCTTCATAAGCCATTCCACCATGGGCAAATTTTTGCGAAAAAGCCAGCGAGTGCGCTCCAAATTGCCGTAAAGATTGGCCAAAACTGGAAATTGTGTGCCTTTGGGGTTTTCAAAAAGCACCGCTGGGGCACCAATTTGGTATAAACGCCGTTGAATAGCGGGGATTTCTAAGTATGGATCTAAGGGTTCTTGCACCCGCATAAGTTGACCGTGGCGTTCCAAGTCCAAAACTGCGGCATGCAAAGATTTATAGCCCATAATGCCTCAAAAGATGATTTTTACCGCTAAAGATGAATTAAAAGACCATTGCCACAAATCTCGATCTAACTTGCTGTAATCATTAGCCGTGGTGGTTAAATGGGAAGCCCAAAACAGTGATATTCTATTATCAAATCCCAAATGAATATGCTTATTTACAGGGAAATTTAATCCTCCGGTAATAATAGGACCCGCTCCAGAAAATAAGACCTTGTCGCGCAGGCTTTCACCTTCATCCTCCCATTTAGCAGCCTGAGGTACTCCTAAACGAGTAAAACCGTAGCCCACTCCAAACATGGGTTCCACTGGGCTAAAGCTCCAGTTATATTGATATAAAAAGTTTAGCCCTTGCAAGGAACTTTTATCTTCTTGCTCTGCACCATTGTATTTTGTGCTTGCACTACCCAAAAACAATGAAATAGCCACTGCACTGGCATCAATGTTTGCCCCTAAACGCAATTCTACCATGGGATAAGGAGAAATTTTATGCAAATTCACAGTTTCAGCTATAATAATGCTGTCAGGCACTGAATTCAGCTGTTTACGCCCATCAAAATCCCCCCAAGGAGCGCTAAAACCACCATTGGCTTGCACGAAATACCGTACTAAAGGTCTTTGCCCAAAGGAAAAAGAAACCAGTAGCAAAAGCCAAGCTATACGGCGCATTATTTGCCCTGTCTAGCGTATTTGAACATAGCGTCTATGCAACGCCGGGCATCTTGCATTACTTGGGGATCCAAAATAACTTCGTCGGCGGGAGTGGGGTTTTCAAGAACCCGCAAGATTCCATCTAAGCTATTGGATTTCATATATTGACACATCTGGCAAGCCCCTACAAAACGATGTTGGGGAAAATCATTTACCAAACCAGTAACTAAACCACACTCGGTGAGCACCAACAAATTTTGCGCCTCGTCGTAGCTTTTCACTTGATTGATAATCTGAGAAGTGGATCCCACAAAATCGGATTGCGCCACCACTTCGGGTGTACATTCGGGGTGACTTAAAACTTGAGTGCCGGGCAAACTTTTCTTGAAAAGATCAATAAATTCGTAGTCAAAACGCTCGTGTACATGACAAGCCCCTTCTTCGTAAAGCACTACTTCTTTTTCGATACCTTTGGCTTTTAGAGCATTAATAACATTTTTCCCCATTAAAGCATCGGGTAAAAACACGATTTTATCGTTGGGAATGCGCTCAAAAATATCCACCACATTGGTACTTGTAACACAAACATCGCACAGCGCTTTAACTTCGGCGGTGGTGTTTATGTAACAGACAAAAGTATGCTCTGGGTATTGGGATTTAAGTTCACGCACATCTTTGGCGGTAATAGAATCCGCTAAACTACATGAGGGATCCGTGCCAGGCACCAAAACCCGCTTATTGGGGTTAAGAATTTTGGCAGTCTCTGCCATAAAACGCACTGCGGCAAAAACGATGGTATCGGCCTCGGTTTTAGACGCATCGTCACTGAGTTTATAGGAGTCACCCACAAAGTCCGCAGGGCCTAAAACAATTTCTCGGGGCACATAATAATGAGCTAATAACACCGCATTTTGCTCTTTTTTAAGCTGATTTATGCGGGTAATTTTAACTGCCATTTCCTCGCAAAGCTCTGGCGTATAAGGCGCCATGGCCATTTGCAAAGGAGTATTTGCTAACTTTTTATACAATTCTGCACCAGTCATGGCACAAATTTACTAATTCTTTGTTAAAATATTGCTCAACGGCGGTGCTTTACGATAAATGGACGATTTTCAGCTCAATTTATCCTTAAATTGCTCATAAGTAAAGCTTCGCACCACTTCTAAACTCTGATTTTCGTGCCATATTGCAATACTGGGATGTTTAACTCCATTGAAAAATGTCGTTTTCACCATGGTATAGTGGATCATATCGAGAAAAACGATCTTATCTCCCACGGTCAAAGGCTTATCAAAGCTAAAATCCCCCAAAACATCGCCAGCTAAGCAAGTGCCCCCGGCTAAGGTATAATTATGGGGTTTTTCCCCGGGCAAGGCAGCGCCTATAACTTCGGGTCTGTAGGGCATTTCTAAGCAATCCGGCAAATGGGCGCTAATGGATATATCGAGAATGGCGATTTCCTTTTTATTGCGCACCAAATCTAGCACCGTGGCCACCAGTTCCCCGGTTTGCCATCCCACAGCTTCGCCAGGCTCTAAAATCACTTGCACCCCTGGATAGCGTTGCTGAAAATCTCGCAACACTTGGATTAGGCGTTCCACATCGTAATCGGAACGAGTAATATGATGCCCACCGCCGAAATTTACCCACTTAAGTTGGGGAATAAATTCGCCGAAAAGCTTTTCAAAATTGGCGAGCACTCCTTCCAAGGCGTTGACATTCTGTTCGCACAAGGCGTGGAAGTGCAAACCATCGAGCTGGGGCATCACTTGGGGATCAAATTCGGAGCGCACCACTCCCAAACGAGAAAAAGGTGCGCAGGGATTGTAAAGATCGGTGCTGACCTCAGAATATTCGGGATTTACCCGTAAACCCACAGAAAGCGGCCCTAAATCGCTCTTTTCGCGACGAGTGGCTATGGCGGAACGAAAGCGTTGCAATTGGGATATGGAATTAAAACTAATATGGTCGGCCAAAAACAGAACTTCGTGGATTTCGTCGTCGGCGTAAGCTGGGGCATAAACATGCACCTCGCCGCCAAATTCTTCGGAAGCTAAGCGCGCTTCGTTTAAGGAACTAGCGGTGCAACCTGGCAAATATTGGCGCACTAGGGGAAAAGAACTCCAAAAGGAAAAGCCTTTAAGAGCGCATATTATTTTAACCCCTGCTTCTTTTTGCACGCGATCTAAAATCTCTAAATTTTGGCGTAAACGCGCCATTTCTAAGACATAACAGGGCGAAGGAACCTGGGAAAAATCTATGGCAATGCTGGGATATGCCATTTATGCGCTTTGGGAGCCCGAATCTAAGGTGGAGATTTTACCCGTGGTTTTGTCGGCCGCCCTTTGACTGGCAGACTGTCGGGCAGAAAAAGCGTGTACCACCTGGGCTTTGGCCCAAACTTCGCTTAAAGACGAGTCTTTGAAGGCTCCATTGAGCGATTCGCGAATTATGGTGCCACTTTCTTCGCTTTGCAAAGAATGATGGGCAGTAAATTCCACTAAAGGACTGTCTTCCGCTGCAATTAAAGTGGCTCTAAAGCTATGATTTTCAGCACTGGTTACCGTGGCTTTCCAACTATAACGCACTAAACCCCAGGCGAGATTGTAATGCACTGGCGCACCTTGCCAAATACCCAAAGGAGCGTTGTAATGCAACACGGGTTCGGCATCCATACGCACTAAATAAGGCCTATGCCGCAACAAATCGTAGCTTTCAGTGAGCGACAGATCGCTCCATGATGATTGAGAAATTTCAAACATAAGATTAATATAGCATTTTATACGGCTATATAAAATAAATTTCTTATCTTTCTGTTTATGGTTTATATGGCTATGGCGCGTAAATGGCGTCCTATGAGTTTTGCGGATTTAGTGGGGCAAGAACACATTGCTAGCACTTTTAAAAACGCCATCGAAGGTGGTCGTTTGCATCACGCATTTTTGTTTACAGGCACTCGTGGCGTGGGTAAAACCACTTCGGCGCGAATTTTAGCACGCTCCCTCAACTGTTCGGGGGGCGATCCTTTAAGCCCTTGCGGAACTTGCACCTCGTGTAAAGATATAGCCACGGGCAACCCCATGGATGTCATAGAAATAGATGCTGCCAGCCATACCAGCGTAGATGATATGCGGGATATTATTGAGCAAGTAAAATATACCCCCATGATAGGCAAATACAAGGTTTTTGTGATAGATGAAGTTCACATGCTCTCGAAATCGGCTTTTAATGCCCTGCTTAAAACCTTAGAAGAACCCCCGGACCATGTGATTTTTATTTTTGCCACCACCGAAGTTGGAAAAGTTCCCCAAACTATTTTGTCGCGGGTGCAACGCTTTGATTTTAAGCGTTTAAACAACAAAAGCATCAGCGATCGCTTGGCTTATATTTGCGAACAAGAAGAAATTACCGCTAGCCTCACTGCTTTAGACTTAATTGCCCAAAAAGCTGATGGCTCCATGCGCGATGCCCTCACCTATTTCGACCAGATTTATGCTTTTAGCGGACAAAACATCGATGAAGATGCGGTGCGCAATATTTTGGGTATTCCCCCCGAAGATTTATACTTTGATTTGATAGAAGCTCTTTGGGAACATCAATTAGATAAGGTCTATGGAGTTATAGCCCAGGCCACGGCAAGCGGTTTAGATTTATCGGTGTTTTTACAAGGATTTGCGCAGTTTTTGCGCAATGTTTTATTCGCCAAAGTCAGCGGTTTAGACCACCAAGCCTTAGAGGTTTCAGAAGACCTTTTTCAGCGCTATCGTGAAGCTGTTCCCCAGGCCACCCACGGCGATTTGTTGCGCTATGGTAAAATCGCCAACGACACTTTGCAGCAAATGCGCTATAGCACCAACCCGCGTTTAAGTTTAGAAACGGCCTTGGCGCGCATGGCGTGGCTAGATAGAGTCAGCGATTTACGCAAAATTTTGACCACGGTACAATCTGCAACAAGTTCTGCAGAAAATAAAAAAAAATATAACGAAGCCCTAGTTCCTGCTGAAGTTACTACCCCAGAGCCAAAACCAGACTTAGCCTCAGAACCAACTTTAAGGCCAGAAGCAAATTTAACACCAGAGCAATTTTCTGCACCAGAGCTAAGTTCTACACCAGAGCCAGATTTAGCGCCAGTTCCTGATTCAGCTCCCACTTTGGACCCAAATTCTGATCCATATATGGAGGCTCCTCCAGAAGCAGATGATTTTAGCATCGATTTTGACGATGTAAGCGTTCCTAGCCCTCAAATTCCTCGCTTTGAGATAGTTAGCCAATGGAAAAGAGTGGTGCAAGATTTTTATAACAGCGAGCCTTTAGTTGGCGCTTATTTAGAGGAAACAACTCTACAAAGGGGGGATTACCAAGCTTCGCCCTTTGAATTAAAAATAATTTTTAAGCACAGTCAAAACTTTCAATATGAGCAAATCACCAAATCCCCTAATTACAAGAACACTTTAACGGAGTTTTTGCAAAATATTTTGGGTGGTGATATTTTATTGCGTTACGAACTTTTAGATCCCACCCCCGAAGAACTAGCGGAGTTAAATGCTCCAAAACCTAGTTTTTCCCAGCCTAAGCCTAACTTATATTGGGAAAAAGATTTAAAAGAAGAAGCAATTTTGCAACAGCTTAGCCAAGCTTTTGACTTGCAACACATTACAAGTAAGTTAAAAAACAATCATTCTCAAAATTAAGAGGTTATTATGAATATGCAAAAAATGTTAAAAGAAATGCAGAAAATGCAAAGCAAAATGGCAAAAGCTCAAGAAGAATTGCAAAGCACCAGCTTTGAGGCTGAAGCTGGAGGTGGAGCCGTCAAAATAACCATAGATGGTACTGGTAAAGTTACCGCCATCAACCTAGACCAAGATGTGGTGGATCCCGAAGATGTAGAAGCCTTAGAAGATTTATTGATGGCTGCTTTTAACGCCGTGGTGGACAAAAAAGACGATGCCACCCAAGAATCCATGGGTAGCCTGACCAAAGGTATGAATATCCCCGGTCTGATGTAGGGGCGTGCAACCAGATTTTCGAGGGGGGGGAGTAGGGTGATGCAACCAGATTCTTTGAAAGTTGTAAGTTAGGGATGCGACAAGCTTATCGGAGAGTTGTAAGTTGTAAGTTGCAGCTAGCGTCGTGTAGATTTTAGGTTTTAGTGGCTAGGTGTTAGCTTTCGGAAAGCTTTGCTTTTCATCGATACAGTCGATACAGTTTTGCACGAAACCATTTTATTTATCTCGGTGTCTAACCCTCGATACAACTCCGGGTGCTTCTTGGATGATTTTCACAAACTCGCATCAGCTAGTTTGTAAAGAGGTCGGAAGCTCTGCGCTCCGCACCATTAACCCTATTCCCTCCTCCACTTTAGGCTCTGCCCATTAGCCAAGCGTATGATGTATAAACCGCGGGGCAAGGGAGGCAGTTGGGCTTGACCTTGGTGCAATTGGACGGTGGAAATCATTTTACCGTTAATGGAAAATATGCGGGCGGGGGCGCTAGTGGAAGCATATAAAATGCCGGTGCGGGAGTCAATATGCGCCACCAAGGTGGGTTTAGCAGCGCTTATGCCCGTGGGATCCGCTGAATCCTTGGGGTTTTGCGCTGGGGGCAGGGTGTCAAACACCACCTCTAGCCCAAAAGCCCGTGTACCGACAGCGTACCTGTTAGGATATTCTAAAGGATGAGTGGTGGTGCGCCACCAGTAAATAACCCCATCGGTGCGCAGAGCCGCCGAAGTTGCTTCGCTAATACCCACCGTTTGCCATTGCCATTCATCGCCTTCCACCCTATAGCCAATATCATTCCTCTCGCTTCTTTTATCGAAGGATAATTTTTGTGGTATTATTATGTTTCCTCTATCATATCCCCACCCTCTGAGAAGGCTATCAGAATCTATAGCATAATAATGGTCGCTAGCCACCGACATTTCTAAAGGTGGATTTTGAAAAAGAAATAACGGCTCTAGCACTGGATCCCAGAGACTGCGATACAAAGCTCGATGATTAGCCCCCATGCCCCAAATAGCTCCATCAACAGCTTGCATATATGAAGTTTCATCACCGGCCCAGACCTTAATCCACTTCCGCTCCCCATCAATAAGGGTGGGTTTTAAAAAATAATATTCTGTTTCAGGGTTACCTACTTCACCTAAGTTTCCGTTAGCATTACTTCCCCAGCCCCATAATAAACTGTCTTGATCCAAAGCTATGGTATGGGAAGAAGTAGCGGCATAGTCCAACCATTTTTTATGGCCCACCTGCCGTGGCTGCCATTGATCTAGCGAATCCCCATGGCCTAAAAACATACTTGCAATACCCAAAACAGCATATTCTGCGTTGCCACCCCAGGTCCAGATGGTGCTATCGGATTGCATACCTATGGACCACGGCACTTTCTTGCCATGATGATACACACATGCAGAAACTTTTATCCATTTCGCCGCACCCACTTGGGTGGGTTGGTTGCGACTTAGGGTGTCGCCTAAGCCTAAAATGCCTCGGTGGTTGTTACCCCAAGCCCACAGAGTGCTATCGGCCTTGAGCCCAAACACCGCCGCTTCTTGGGAACTAACCCATATCCATTGGGAGTCATCCACCCGCTTGGCCACCAACAAGGTATCGTGATGCCCAAGCCCCAGCTGTCCCTGATCATTAACCCCCCAAGAGTATAGGGAACCCCCAGCATCAATGTAATAACCTGTGCCATTGCCAGTGGCTATCATGGGTAGCTTAGCATATAGGCTGCTAAGGAGTAATAAAAACAGAAAACTTAAAAATAAGCGCATAAATACTCCTTATTGGGGAATGGTAAAAAGACTTTCAGATATGGAACTGCGCCTTTTGGCAGTGAGCACTTCCACTTTTACCTCAGTGCTACCCTGCCCACCCATGGCGGTGCTAATAGTTACAGCGGAGAGGGTGCCGGGCAAATCGCAGCTGGTGCAGTAACTATACTCGGCTACGCTTTCTACCCCTTCAATTAACGATACCGATTTAACAATGCGTTTTTGTTTAGCGTGATAATACAAGATGGGTTTAGCAGGGTCTTTAGGGGTTAGTTTCCACAAACTATCAGCCCGCACGGGTTCCAAATAATCAGCCGCGGAACCAAACTGTTGATTGATGTCAGCTGCATCAAATCCCGTGGTAGGTAAGGACTGAGTCGGTAAAACTTGCCCGGTTTTTAGATCCACCACCCCCATCTGCTTGCCATTGCGAATCATTTTTAAATTCATTAGGGGCGACTTTATTTCGGTAATGTTTTTATCCTTGCCCTTTGATAAAACTCTAACCTCCATCTGCTGCGCTCCTTGCCCGGGGAGCATTATGGTGGTGCGCATGCGCAACTCCACTGTATCGGGGAAAGTCGCTTGGCTTTGTTGGGCAAAAACTGTGGATAAATCCACCGCCATACTATAAACCGCCAAGCCAAATACTAGTGTTAATATCTTATAAACCATGATAACCCTCTGTTAAATATAAGTTATTTGCGAAAATATTCCTTAGCCACGGCGCACCCATAACCACTGTGGGGCCCGCAGGCCAAACTGGAGCTTGGCCGTGTATGCGCTCACCAGTAGCGGTGAACACCTCAATCCCCACAGCCTGAGTCCACTGTGCTGTCAAGCCGAGATATGAAGGATCATCAGCGGTGTTCCAGCCAGCTTGCCAATGGGGTAAATGTAAGGCAAATTGAGCGGGATTAGCCCATTTTGCGCCAGGTGCTAAGGCCTTATGGGGGCGCAGGGACACTTGCCACTTACCACCGCCCAAATCGACCAAAGTAGCAGCCATACCCTGCATATCGTAAATATCAAATTCTGGGATTTGACCACCGGTAACAAAGAATGAATAGCGCACCTCATAGTCCTGTAGAGCCACCGCACCGGTATTTTCCACTTGAATAAACAACTGGCTCGCTTGCGAGTCGCCGTAGCGTGCGTCTCTTGCGCTCACTTGAACTTCAGGAACCAGGTTCATATCGCCAGGCACTTCCACGCAAGTGCCTCCCACCAAGCGCAAGTCTGAGTCTAGAACTATCACCCCGGGAGCATCTTGAAAATTGTGAGCAGCATAAGGCACAAAAGAGGGATCATCGGTAAAGCCCCAAGGGCTATAATCGGCGTTGGACAAGCCAAAGTGCGGGCCTTGCCCCGCAAATGGAGACTCGCCAGGAGCTATATTTAGCTCGGGGAACTGCCACTGGGCATAACCCGACCAAGGCGTTTCTGCATACACCCCTAAACCAGCGTTATCTGAAGGGAAGAAAGCAAACGACTGCACTTGGGCCGGGTCTTCGCCGCGGAAATAATAGCGCACGGTAAAGCCATTTATAGGCTCAGCGCTAGTATTGGTAATGCGCATGCGAGGTCTAACCATGGAAGCCTCGGGATAGCCTTCCAATTTTAGTTGCACGGCCACTTTAGGCGCAGCGACATCGGCCACGGGCCAAGTTATTTGTTCTGCGGTCAACTGGGGATCGTTGCTCACCGCCACACCCAACACCTGCATACCTGCGGGCACTTGCAAACTCAAAGTATTATCCCCGGCGGGGAGCGTCAAATAAGCCCCTGCCACCGCCAAGGGCTGCCAGCTAGTTTGAGCGTTAACCCTGCCCGTCTGCGAAGTCGTTAAAGTGCCCCAAGTGATGGTTTCCTCTTGGTTACTGGAGTTTTTAGCATAAATAAAGGCTTGGTATTCCCCGGCTTGGGATAACCATACCTCCCAAGACAACACTCCACCCGCACTGGAACTTTGCCAAAAGTTATGCCCTGGGGCAACACAGCTAAAACCGCGTTCCATACCATAATCGTTGCGCAAAGAATCCACGGGAGTTACTATGGTAGTTGGTGGCACTTGACCCGGTGTAGTAGTGGCAACCCGCCAGCTAACGGTGCTACTATTGTGTCCTTTGTCTTCGGCATACAAAGTTATATCTAACTCACAACCTGGGCAGTTGGCTTGCTCGGCCGCACTCAAGGCAATGGTGTAATCCACTATGGCTGTGTCTGCAAGGGGCAAATCCACCGTTTTCAGGGTAATTACCCCCATGCTCCAGCTCAAAGTCAGCTTATTTAGCCTCGAAAGATCATCACTTACTTGAGCGCGCACTTGGAAAGCTTGCGACTCATCAAGAGCTACTGTGGGAGTAACTGACCAATGGGAGATGCGCGGACGCAGGCTATCGGTGCGAATTTCCGGGCCCGCAATTTGGGTTTGCGCCTCAGTAAAGGCGAGGCCAATATAGCGGCTTTGATAACTGCCAAACTTAATTTTATTTACGCCCAAGCTGCCGTCCCAGTGGAAGGGATCGGGTAATGACTGGTAAATTTCAGCTTTTACTTTATTATCTTGGCGCAACTGTAAAGTACCCACGCCCCCTTGGTTACACGATTGGGCCAACTCTAAATAGCCATTGTCTAAACCCAACCACAACAGGGTATCGGGCATGGTGCAAAGCATATTAGCCGGTACCACTTGGGCATGCACCCGCAAGGGTGCATCGGCCAGTTCCGCACCTTGGTATTTGGGCACTAAATAAAGCCAAGAATCCGTGCGTTGGGGTAAATAAATATAGGGCTTACCCAGGCTATCGGTATGCACGCTTAGCAATTCCGGCGGGGTGGCATCTGTACTATCGCCCCAAATCGGGTCGTCGTCGAGATAGATATTATAGCTTTCAGCCCCGGAAACTAGAATATGACGGCGCAATTCGGTGCCCACTTGAGGGTGCAGGCTAAACTCTACGCCACCCGACCCTACATTCTGATAATCTAAAGCCACAAAGGCCGAGAAAGTGGAGGTTTCGCCGGAAACCAGTAAATGTGTCCAATTGTCATCTTTATAACAAAGAGAACTAAAAGGTTTATCACACTCATTAACCTTATTTATATCAGTATCATCCTTGGTTAAATAGCCATATAGCACATTTTGTAAGGGCACAAATTGCTGATTGGCAAAATCCACCTTATATAAGCGAATGCGAGAAGGGTCTTGTTCATACTCCTCTATTTCTTCACGAGCAATCACCATTTTCACCCGGGGGTAAGACCCTTCGGCAAAAGTCATGGAGGGTAAAACTTCCATCACTGGCCCCCGCAAAGGAGCGCCATTAAACACCTCAAAGCCATAATCGCTGGGGTTAGCCACCCGCACCGTAACATCCATGCGCTTTTCGTCGGTTACTACATTGTCAAAACTTACGCTTAACTCTCCAAAAATTGAAGTTACTGTTTTACTATCAATACTGTCCCTAACTGGCGTGCCAATATTTAAATCCAACTTGCGGAAATTTAGTTGGGAACTTGGCTCTTCTTGCCAAAAAAGCATTAAAGAGGTGTTACCTTGCAAACGATTAACATCAAACCAATTTAAACGCGGTAGGCCGGCGAAAGTACCCCCATAAATGCTATCATGCGCTGAAATCGTAGGCATGGTATCGCTTGCGATATTTTCAATAGCGCCCTTATAGAGATAAGCTAACTGATAGTTTTGACCTGCCGGTACTTGACCGTGAATGGCCACCAACTCTTTAGCTCTAATGTTAGTCGTTGCATCTTTGCGGACTATGTTTACCACGGTATCACCCGGGGTAGCAGAAACGGTAAAATGAGTATGCACCGTACTATCCAAATGCGTTAATGCGGGTGAAGCCAATTTTACCTCTTTAATCCAATTATTCCGTTCATTAAGAGAGTCATACAAGCTTAATCCGGGTTCTAAACGGTCTTTGATACCCACTTGCCCAAAATACAAATCTTCCAACGAAAACCCGAGTGCTTTCTTGGTACTTGGGGGTATAGTTTGCTCATTTATTTTATCTAAAGTGCGGCGATAAATCACTTTATTAGAATCCAAGGCGGGATCCATCCAATCCTGGGCTTTCGCTTCTAATCTTTTTTCGCTTGCATTCCACCATACTAGGCTAGAATCCACATTTACTACCTTAGTAGTAATGGTTTCGCTATATGCAGCATTATACTCGGGCCTACCAAGACCTTGGAGTATGTAAAACACCCCATTTTCATAATTTTTCGGACTGAATTCCACTTCAGTCGTAGTTGTTATCGCTTCTTTACCTGCCAGAGC
>LSQX01190542.1_pt2 | contig 28485 bp, 29 predicted proteins | sample 654561 | NCBI WGS metagenome assembly LSQX01 (sample SAMN04489861, study PRJNA283612) | anaerobic digester metagenome | isolation source: 4 biogas reactors fed with cattle manure at either 37C or 55C with and... | place: Denmark: Kongens Lyngby | collected 2014
AGCAGGTGGTCGAGGAAGGGGTGCGGGTTCTTCGCGGCCAGGCCCTCGATCTCCGCGGCGGCCGTGGAGTAACCGGTCTTGGTCTTCTTCGTCTTGGGCATGCCGAAGGTCTCGAAGAGGACGACCTGCAGCTGCTTCGGGCTCGACAGGTTGAGGGAGGGGTCACCGGCCAGCTCGCGGGCGGCGGCCTCCTCCTCCTTCACCTGGTCGAGGAAGGTCGCCAGCTGCTCCTCGAGCGTCCCGACGTCCACCGCGATGCCCGTCGCCTCCATCCGGGCGAGGATCCGGGCGAGCGGGATCTCCAGGTCGCGGTAGAGCTCGTAGGCGGAGATCTCCTGCAGCTGGACGGTCAGTTCCTCGGCGAGCTCGAGCACCGCGGCCGCGGAGTCCACCAGGGAGGTGTCCCCCAGCAGGGAGAGCTGGTCCTCCGGCTCCGCGAGCTGACGCTGCAGGTGCCGCTGGTAGATGTCCTTGAGCTCGTAGGTGCGCTGGCCCGGGCGCAGGAGGTAGGCGGCGATGGCGGTGTCGTGGACCACGCCCTCCAGCGGCATGCCGCGGCCGGCGAACATGTGGAACGCCGCCTTCGACTCATGCAGGTACTTCGGGTCCTCCGACGCCAGCCACGTGGCCAGGGCCTTCTCATCGGCCGGGGAGAGATCAGCCATCTCGGCGCTCACGGCGTGCCGTTCCGTGTCGATGATCGCCACCGCCGACACGTCACCCTGGTTCGGGGAACCGTCACCGACCACGTACATCGCCAGCCCCTGCCCGGCGCGGGCGGGCAGCCACTCGGCGAGGGGTGCGGTGTCCACGGTGACGTCGACAAGCTCCCGGGCGGTCTCCTCGACGGTGCCCTCGGTGGGGACGGCGGCCAGCACGCGCTCCCGGAGGTTGGCGCCGAACTGGAGGTCGTCGAAACGGGCGGCGACCTTCGCGACGTCCGCCGGACGCAGCGTCAGCTGATCAGGGCCGACGGGCAGCTCCATGTCGGTGAGCATGTGGGTGAGCTCGCGGTTGAGCTTCACCTGGTCGAGCCGCTCCCGGAGGTTGTCGCCGACCTTGCCGCGGATCTCATCGGCGTGGTCGAGGAGGTTGGCGAGGGTGCCGTACTGCTGGATCCACTTGGTGGCGGTCTTCTCGCCGACACCCGGGATGTTGGGCAGGTTGTCGGACGGGTCGCCGCGCAGAGCCGCGAAGTCCGGGTACTGCTGCGGGGTGAGGCCGTACTTCTCCTCCACGGCCGCCGGCGTGAAGCGGTGCAGGTTGGACACGCCGCGCATCGGGTAGAGCACGGTGACGTTGTCGTTGACCAGCTGGAGGTAGTCACGGTCACCGGTGATGATGAGCGTCTCGTAGCCGAGCGGCTCAGCCGCGGTGGCGAGCGTGGCGAGGATGTCGTCGGCCTCGTAGTTCTCCATGCTCAGCGTCTGGATGCCGAGTGTCTCCAGCACCTCCTGGAGGATGTCCACCTGACCCTTGAACTCCGGCGGGGAGGCCTCGCGCTGGGCCTTGTACTCCGGGAACATCTCGGTGCGGAAGGTCTTGCGGCCCACGTCGAAGGCGACGGCGACGTGGCCCGGCTGTTCCTCGGCGAGAATGTTCGCCAGCATGGAGAGGAAGCCGTAGACGGCGTTGGTGTGCTGGCCCCCGGTCGTCGAGAAGTTCTCGGCGGGGAGGGCGTAGAAGGCACGGAACGCCATGGAGTGGCCGTCGATGAGCAGCAGGCGGTTGTTCTCAGTCACGCTGTCCCAGTGTAGCCAGCCGGATTCCCCGGGCGGGCGCGTGTGGATTAAACTGTTCTGACATGCCCTCGTAGCCCAATTGGCAGAGGCAGCGGATTCAAAACCCGCACAGTGTGGGTTCGAGTCCCACCGGGGGCACTGTTCCCGCAACTTTGCCCCCTGGTCAACCACCGGTTCACCAGGGGGCAAAGGCTTTGTCACCTCAGATACCTAGGGTGAGGACGCTTCACGACGGGCCGGTGTGGCCCACAAGCACCACAGCATCCCTAGGAGAAGAGACATGTCCACGCCCACCATGGCGGATGTCGCTGTCGAGTCCCGTCCGGAACCGACGCGCAGTCCCCTGGAACGGTTCGGCCTCGGAGGCCGGGCTCTCGACGCAGCGAACTGGGTCGCCGTCGCCGTCGGCATCTACCTGCTCATCACCGCCGTCAGCGTCATCGGTGACGGCTTCAAGCTGGCCACCCGGGGACAGGCGGAGGAGCTCTTCGCCTTCGCCTCCAACCCCCTCATCGCGCTGATGATCGGCGTGCTCGCCACAGCGCTCATCCAGTCCTCCTCGACGGTCACCTCGATCACCGTGGGACTCGTGGCCGGCGGTCTGCCCATGGCCACGGCGATCCCCATGCTCATGGGCGCCAACATCGGCACGACGCTGACGTCCACGCTGGTGTCCCTCGGCATGGTCCGGCAGAAGGAGGATTTCCGCCGGGCCTTCGCCGCCGCGTCGGTGCATGACTTCTTCAACCTGCTGGCCGTGGTCATCTTCCTGCCGCTGGAGATGATGTTCGGGGTCCTCGACCGGGTGTCCGGCTTCTTCTCCGATCAGCTGGCGGGCTCTGACGGCGGTCTGTTCGCGACCGTCTTCGCCGGCATCGGCACGGCGGTCACCACCGTCACCGACCCCCTGGCCGATCTCATCGGGCTCCTCGGCGGCGTCCTCCCGGCCCCCTGGGGCGGCATCGCGCTCATCGCCATCGGAATCGGCCTCATCCTCGCCGTGATCAACTTCATCGGTGTGCTGCTCAAGGTGGTCATGGTGGGTAAGGCGAAGCAGGTCCTGCACAACGCCATCGGCCGGGGCCCCCTGTCGGGCATCCTCTCCGGCACCCTCATCACGGTGATGGTGCAGTCCTCCTCCACCACGACGTCCCTCATGGTGCCGCTGGCCGGATCAGGCACCTTCTCGCTGCGCCAGGTCTACCCCTTCACCCTCGGCGCGAACATCGGCACCACCATCACCGCGCTCATCGCCGCCTTCGCCTTCACCGGCGTGGAGGCGGAGCTGGCCCTGCAGGCGGCCCTGGTGCACCTGCTGTTCAACCTCTTCGCCACGCTCCTCATCTACGGGCTGCCTTTCCTGCGCAACATCCCCGTCCTGGGGGCCACCACCCTGGCCCGCCTGGGAGCGGACAACAAGCTCTACATCGTCGGCTGGGTGCTGGGCGTGTTCCTGGCCCTGCCCGCCCTGCTCATCTTCCTCACCGTCGTCCTCTAAGGAGCCCACCATGAACAACGATCCCCGGCTCACCCTGGAGGAGCAGCTCGAGGAGATCCTCGCCGACACCGAACGCCGCCTGCAGGAGCTGCAGGAACAGCGTCAACGGGAGGAGATCGAGCGGCTCCCGGAGCTCTTCGCCGCCACCAGCCACCGCTGGAACAACATCCGCGTATTCATTGACGCGCTCATGAGCGACCTGCGCGGTCGCGGGGAGGATGAGCAGGCATGACGCTGCGTCGACTGGCGATGCTCACGACCGCGTGCGGGCTGCTCCTCGCAGGCTGCACCCCGGTGGGCGACGACCCGATCCGGGTGACCGGTTCCGCCACCGTCGCCCCGGTCACCGCCCACATGGCCCTCAAGACACGCACGGCCATCGAGCAGACCAGCGAGGGCACGCTCGACGGTTTCGGGCGGTTCTGCCGGGGTGAATCGCAGATCAACAACGCCTCGGTCCCCATTCCCCGGGAGCAGCAGGAGCTGTGCGCGGAGAACGACGTGGAGTTCATCGAACTGCCCGTCGCCGTGGATTCTCTGAGCGTGGTCCGTAACTCCGCCAACGGGACCGTCCGCGACCTCACCATGGAGGAGCTGCGGAAGATCTGGTCCCCGGGCTCGGAGATCAGCACCTGGGCCGACATCCGCCCCGAATGGCCGGAGGAGGAGATCGTGCTCGTCGGCCGTGGGGCCGGCTCGGGCACCTTCGACTACTTCAGTGAGGCGGTGACCGGCCAGGCGGGTTCCCTGCGCGAGGACTACCGCACCACCGATGACATCGAGGAACTCACCCGCTGGATCGCCGCGGACCGGAACGCGCTCGGCTTCATGGGTGTGGGCAACTACCTGGCCTCCGACGAGGGGCACCGCAACGTCATGGCCACCGTGTCCGTCGACGGCGTGCAGCCGACGCTCGCCGGCGTGCAGGACGGGACCTACCGGGCCCTCACCCGGCCGCTGTTCCTCTACGTGTCCGTCGCGGCGCTGGAGGAGCGGGAGGATGTCCGGGAGTTCATCGGGACGTATCTGGACAAGGTCCACGATGAACTGCCGTTGGTGTACTACTACCGGCTCCCGGATGAGGCTTACGCGGCGGCACGGGAACGACTGGACAACCGTGTGACGGGGCCGGCGGAGGGCATCGAGGGCCTCTTCTAACAGGTTCCCGGTGCGCTGCAACTCGAGGAGGGCGTTTTCAGGGGGAGTTCTTTGTGAATTGCCCCACGATTCCCATTCAATTCACCGTCCGTTAACCGAACGGTACCGAAGTGGTCATGTTGACTTCCTAAGTTAGGGCCGTCCCCTGGGGCACACGGTGCCCGCGCTTCAGACTTCAGGAGAACCCTGCATGTCCACCACGACACCTCCGGTCCTTCCGCCGATGGACACCACCCCCGACATCCCGGCGGAGCGACCGAGTCCCCTCGCACGACTCGGTCTCCGGGGGAAGCCGCTGGCGATCGCCAACTGGATCACCGTCGCCGTCGGTATCTACCTGCTCATCACCGCGGTCAGCGTCATCGGTGACGGCTTCAAGCTCGCCACGAGCGGCCGCGCCGAGGAGCTCTTCGCCTTCGCCTCCAACCCGCTCATCGCCCTGATGATCGGCCTGCTCGCGACGGCACTCATCCAGTCCTCCTCGACGACCACCTCCATCACCGTCGGACTCGTCGCCGGTGGTCTGCCCATGGCCACGGCGATCCCCATGCTGCTGGGCGCCAACATCGGCACCACACTGACCAGCACGCTCGTCTCCCTGGGCATGATGCGCGACAAGGCCTCGTTCCGGCGGGCCTTCTCCGCGGCCTCGGTGCACGACTTCTTCAACCTGCTGGCCGTGGTCATCTTCCTGCCCCTGGAGATCATGTTCGGCCTGCTGGAGCGCACCTCCAGCTTCCTGGCTGAGCAGTTCGCCGGCTCCGACGGTGGCGCACTGACGTTCATCTTCGGTGGACTGGGCAACGCGGTCACCGCCATCACCGATCCCCTGGCCGACACCATCGGCCTCATCGGCAAGGCCATCGACCACCCGTGGGGCGGCATCCTGCTCATCGCCATCGGCATCGCTCTCATCCTCGGCGTGATCAACCTCATCGGCAAGCTGCTCAAGGTCGTCATGGTCGGCCGCGCGCGGAAGATCCTCCACGCCGCCATCGGCCGTGGCCCGCTGTCCGGCATCGCCTCCGGCGCACTGGTGACGGTCATGGTGCAGTCCTCCTCCACCACCACCTCCCTGATGGTGCCGCTGGCCGGCTCCGGCACGTTCACCACCCGCCAGATCTACCCCTTCACGCTGGGCGCCAACATCGGTACCACCATCACGGCCCTCATCGCCGCCTTCGCCTTCACCGGCATGGACGGCCAGCTGGCCCTGCAGGCGGCCCTGGTGCACCTGCTGTTCAACACCTTCGCCACGATCCTCATCTACGGTGTGCCGTTCCTGCGGGAGCTGCCCGTCCACGGCGCCGAGCTGCTGGCCCGCCTGGGAGCGGAGAGGAAGATGTACGTGGCCGTCTGGGTCCTCGGTGTCTTCGTGGCGCTGCCGGCCACCCTCATCCTGCTGACCGTCCTGCTCTAGGGAGATCCTGCCCTCCTCCAGTTACCGCACATTCAGGGGTCCGTGCTCTTAGAGTGGAGGGCATGGTCGAAGTACGTATTCACGGTCGGGGCGGACAGGGCGTGGTCACCGCGTCCGACCTCATAGCCATGGCAGCCTTCGAGGAGGGACGTCACGCGCAGGCGTTCCCCTCCTTCGGTTCGGAACGCACCGGAGCGCCCGTCGTGGCGTACTGCCGGATCAGCGACACCCCGATCCGTACCCGGGAGCCGGTGCTCAATCCTGACCTCGTCGTGGTGCAGGACCGCACGCTGCTCCCCATCCTCAATGTCTTCTCGGGGCTCACCGAGGACGGCTACGTGCTCATCAACTCGTCGAAGCGCAGCGCGGAACTGGGGCTCAGCGAACTGCAGGCCCGCCAACCCGCCGGCCACTTCATGACGATCCCCGCCACCGACATCGCCCGCGAACACACCGGCCGTACCGTGCCGAACGCGGTGCTGCTCGGTGGCGTCGCCGCGCTCACCGGTCTGTACCGGATGGAGTCGGTGTCCCACGCCATCATGAACCGTTTCCCCGGCCGGGTCGGGGAGATGAACGTCGCCGCCGCGCAGGCCGCGTACGACCTGGTCATGTCCAAGCAGGAGGAGGCAGCCAATGCTTAAGCAGATCGAGGGTTCCCAGGCGGTGGCGCAGGCCGTGGCGGCCTGCCGTCCGGAGGTGATCTGCGCCTACCCGATCTCCCCGCAGACCCACATCGTCGAGGCCCTGAGTGCCATGGCCAAGAAGGGCGAGCTGGGTTCCTGCGAGTACGTCAACGTGGAGAGTGAGTTCTCCGCGATGTCCGCCTCCATCGGCGCGTCGGCCGCCGGTGCCCGGTCCTACACAGCCACCGCCTCCCAGGGTCTGCTGTTCATGGTGGAGGCCGTGTACAACGCCTCCGGCCTGGGTCTGCCGATCGTCATGACGGTGGCCAACCGCGCCATCGGCTCCCCGATCAACATCTGGAACGACCAGACCGACTCCATGTCGCAGCGTGACTCCGGCTGGCTGCAGCTCTACGCCACCGACAACCAGGAGGCCGCGGACCTGCACGTGCAGGCGTTCAAGATCGCCGAGGAGCTCTCCCTGCCGGTCATGGTGTGCATGGACGGTTTCATCCTCACGCACGCCATGGAGCAGGTGGATGTGCCGGAGGTGGAGGACGTCGACAAGTTCCTGCCTCCCTATGAGCCGCGGCAGGTCCTCGACCCGGCCGCCCCGATCTCCATCGGCGCGATGGTCGGTCCGGAGGCGTTCACCGAGGTCCGCTACCTCGCCCACCACAAGCAGCTGCAGGCCCTCGACGTCATCCCGCGGGTGAGCGCCGAGTTCGCCGGGATCTTCGGCCGCACCTCCGGCGGTCTCATGCACGAATACCGCACGGAGGACGCGGAGACGATCATCGTGTGCCTGGGGTCCGTGACGGGCACGTTGCGTGACGTCGTCGACGAGCGTCGGGAAGCAGGCGAGAAGATCGGCGTCCTCTCGCTCGTGTCCTTCCGCCCCTTCCCCACCGCAGCCGTGCGCGAGGCGCTGAGCAGGTGCACCCGTTTCATCGTCCTGGAGAAGGCCTTCTCCGTCGGCATCGGCGGCATCGTCTCCTCCCACTGCCGCGCCGCCATGCGCGGAAAGCGCTTCATCTGCCACGAGCTCATCGCCGGTCTCGGCGGACGCGACATCACGAAGGCGTCGCTGCACTCCTACCTGGACAAGGCGGTCGTCGATGAGGTGGAGGACACCACGTTCCTCGACCTCGACAGGGAGCTTGTCGACGCCGAACTCGCCCGCGAGAACACCCACCGCCGCTCCGGTGCCATCCCGGAGAACATGCTGCGCGATCTGGCAGCCAGGGAGAACTAGACATGTCTGATTTCCGCTACACCACCGCACTGCCCACGCCGAGCTTCCCCGCCACCGAGATCCCCGGGGCGGAGGAGACGAAGTTCTACCAGGTGGGTTCCTTCGCCATCGGTAACCGCCTCATCGAGGACAAGCTGCTGTCGATCCAGTCGGGGCCCGACCGCTTCAACTCGCTGACCTCCGGCCACCGCGCCTGCCAGGGCTGCGGTGAGGCACTCGGAGCCCGCTACGCCCTCGATGCCGCCGTCGCCGCGACGGACGGCCAGCTCATCGCCTGCAACGCCACCGGCTGCCTCGAGGTGTTCTCCACCCCGTACCCGGAGACCTCGTGGAATCTGCCGTGGATCCACTCCCTGTTCGGTAACGCCCCGGCCGTGGCCACCGGTGTCGCGGCCGCGATGAAGGCGAAGGGGCGTACCGACGTCCGCGTCGTCGCCCAGGGCGGTGACGGCGGCACCGTCGACATCGGTTTCGGTCCCCTGTCGGGCATGTTCGAGCGCAACGACGACGTCCTCTACATCTGCTACGACAACGAGGCGTACATGAACACCGGCGTGCAGCGTTCCGGTGCGACGCCGCCGGCAGCCCGGACGGCCACGACCCAGCCGGTCGGCCCGGAGCCGGGCAACGTCTTCGGTCAGGGCAAGGACCTGCCGCGCATCGCGATGGCGCACGAGATCCCCTACGTGGCCACCGCCACCGTCGCGGACCTCCACGACCTCGAGTACAAGGTGACCCGCGCGATGGAGTTCCGCGGTGCCCGCTACCTGCACGTGTTCGTGCCCTGCCCGCTGGGCTGGGGTTCGGCGTCGAAGGACACCATCAAGCTGGCCCGCCTGGCCACCCAGACCGGCCTGTTCCCCGTCTACGAGGCGGAGTACGGCGAGGTCACCTCGGTGAAGAAGATCCGCCGCCCCGCCCCGGTCGAGGACTACCTCCGGCTGCAGCGCCGTTACGCGCACCTGTTCCGGAAGGACGCGGACCCCGCCGTCATCGGACGCATCCAGGCGCTGGCGGACCGCAACATCCGCCGCTACAACCTCATCGACGAGGAGACCCTCGACGAGTTCGTCAAGTACGAAGGAGACGACGCACAGTGAGCCCCGACAGGAACGTCAACATCGGCATGCCCTTCGCCATCACCCTGCAGACCGGTTCCTCCCTGGCGAACAAGACCGGCTCCTGGCGCAGCGAGCGGCCCGTCTACGTCGATCTGCTGCCGCCCTGCAACAAGGCCTGCCCCGCGGGGGAGAACATCCAGGGCTGGCTGTACCACGCCGAGGAGGGCGACTACGAGGCTGCCTGGCGCGAGATCATGGTGGATAATCCCCTGCCCGCCGTCATGGGCCGCGTCTGCTACCACACGTGCCAGACCGCCTGTAACCGTGCGGAGGTCGACGAAGCCGTCGGCATCAACGCCATCGAGCGTTTCCTCGGTGACCGCGCCATCAAGGAGGGCTGGCAGGTCGCACCCGTCAAGGATCCCTCAGGCAGGAAGGTCCTCGTCGTCGGTTCCGGGCCCTCCGGCCTGTCCGCGGCGTACCACCTGGCCCGCCTCGGCCACGAGGTCACGGTCCGTGACCAGGGTGCCCGGCCCGGCGGCATGATGCGCTACGGCATCCCCTCCTACCGCCTGCCCCGCCACATCCTCGACGCCGAGATCGCCCGCATCGCGGCCCTGGGTGTCACCTTCGAGCAGGGCGTCACCGTCACCGACGTCGACGCCGAACTGGAGCTTTTCGACGCCGTCTTCACCGCTGTCGGCGCCCAGCTGGCACGCAACGTGGAGGTGCCCGCAGGTTCGGCGGCGACCATCATGAACGCCGTCGACCTGCTGCGCGACACCGAGGACGGGGAGGCCCCGCTGCTGGGGCGCCGCGTGGTGGTCTACGGCGGCGGCAACACCGCGGTCGACGCGGCACGCACGGCCCGCCGACTGGGGGCCACCGAGTCGGTCATCCTCTACCGCCGCACCCGCGACCGCATGACCGCCCACGACTCCGAGGTCATGGAGGCCGAGGAGGAGGGCATCACCATGCGCTGGCTGTCCACCGTCAACCACGTCGACGAGGGCTCGGTCAGGATCGAGAAGATGGCCATCGACGCCGAGGGCAACCTCACCCCGACCGGCGAGTACGAGGACCTCGCCGCCGACTCCCTCGTCATGGCGCTGGGCCAGGAGTCGGATCTCTCCCTGCTGGAGGGCGTCGAGGGCGTGGAGATCTCCCGCGGTGTGGTCGCCGTCGACGGACAGATGATGACCGGGCGTGCGGGGGTCTTCGCCGGCGGTGACATGGTGCCGAGCGAGAAGAACGTCACCGTCGCCATCGGCCACGGCAAGAAGGCGGCCCGCTACATCGACGGTTGGCTGCGCGGCCAGCCCTATGTGCCAGCAGTCAAGCCTGCAGACGCGACTCTCGACCGTATGGAGACCTGGTACTACTCCGAGGCCCCGCACCAGGTGCGCGAACGCCTCGAAGGGGCACGTCGTGCCTCCACCTTCGACGAGGTCGTGCAGGGCCTCGACGCCGACTCCGCCCTCCTCGAGGCCCGCCGCTGCATGTCGTGCGGCAACTGCTTCGGCTGCGACAACTGCTTCGGCGTCTGCCCGGACAATGCGGTGACCAAGCTGGCGGCCGGCGAGTACGAGTTCAAGTACGACTACTGCAAGGGCTGCGGTATCTGCGCGGAGGAGTGCCCGTGCGGCGCGATCTCCATGATTCCGGAGGAGAACTGAACGGACGCGACGCGTTAAAGTATGGGACCAGTACTGTCCCCTCCATGAGTTAAGGATCCCCGTCATGCGCCGCACCCTCATCGCCCTCGGCACCGCCACCGCCCTCACCCTGGGGGCGGTCCCGGCCGTCCACGCCCAGCCCGCTTCCCCGGTGAATGCCGTCACCTCCCAGATCGAGGAGCTGCCGGCCGACATGCGGGCCGGTTCCACCGGTGCACAGAAGCTCTCCTCCGCCTCCACCGAGGCCGAGAAGCAGGAGGGTGCGCTGCTGCTGGGGCGTGACTGGCTCATCGGTTTCGCGGCCGTCGCGGTGATCGGAACCATCATCCAGGCGGTCATGTCGGCCATGCGCTAGTGCCGTAAGGTGAGTGGTCATGACGACCACCCATCATTACCCCGCCAGGACGCCGCGCACCCCGCTGCATGTCCTGGCGAATCTCATCCGTGGTGCCCTCATCGGCATGGCCGAGCTCGTACCGGGCATCTCCGGAGGCACCGTCGCGCTCGTCGTCGGTGTCTACGAACGCGCCCTCAACGCCGCGAACCAGCTGCTGCGCCGCCAGTTCGCGAAGGTGGACTGGCTCCTCCTCATCTCCATCGGGGTCGGCATGGTCACCGCCGTGTTCACCATGTCGACCGTGCTGCACAACTTCGTGGAGAACTCCCCGGAGTACGCGCGCGCCCTCTTCCTCGGCATGGTCGCCGTGTCGATCTGGGTGCCGCTGGCCATGATGGACCCCCGTGATCTGCGCCGCCGCGCCGGCATGGTCATCCCGCTGTTCCTCCTCGCGGCCGTCGCCGGCTTCCTCGGGACGAGCTTCGTGTCGGCCCCCCGCGAGGATCCGGCCCTGCCGGTCATCTTCCTCGCCGCCGCCGTCGCGGTGTGTGCGCTCGTCCTGCCGGGCATCTCCGGCTCCTACATGCTGCTGGCCGTCGGACTCTACACCCCGATCATGGGTTCGCTGTCCAACCGCGAGTGGCCGGTCATCTTCACGTTCATGGCCGGCGCGCTCGTCGGCATCGCCCTGTTCATCAAGGTGCTCACCTGGGCCCTGGAGAAGCACCGCACCGTCTCCCTGACCCTCATGGCCGGCCTGATGCTGGGTTCCCTGCGCTCCCTGTGGCCCTGGCAGGACGCGGACGCGAACCTGCTCTCCCCCGGCGGGAACGTCCTCGCCATCGTCGGCCTCATCGCCCTGGGCGGTGCCGTCGTCGCGGTGTTCATCATCGCCGACCGCGTGGCCACCACCCGCCGTGAGTCCGAGGTCATCACGGAATCGCTGCCCGCATGATCCGCGGACCGCGGACGCTGGCGCTCGCGGTGATCACCGCGGCGTCGATAAGCATGACCTCGTGTGTGACCAACGTCGAGGAGGGACGTCCCGCAGGATGGACCCCCATCGTGCCGGAGGCTGTTCCCGCGGTGGCGGAGCTGGTGCCCGCCGACATCGCCGCCCGCGGTGTGCTGCGCGGCGGCACCAACCCGCCGTTCGCCCCCTTCGAACTCAAGGACTCCGACGGCACGATCATCGGCCTGGAGATGGATCTCGCGGCCGCCGTGGCCGGTGTCATGGGGCTGCGTTTCGAGCCCGTGGAGCAGGACTTCTCCCTCATCCTCCCCGCCGTGCAGGCGGGCACCCTCGACGCCGGCGCGTCGGGTTTCACGGACAATGAGGAGCGGCGGAAGAACTTCGACTTCGTCAACTTCCTCTACGCCGGCATCCAGTGGGCCGCCCCGGTGGGCAGCGACATCGACCCGGAGAATCCCTGCGGGCTGACCGTCGCCGTGCAGCGCACGACCGTCTCGGAGACCGACGATGTCCGCCCCAAGGCGCAGGCCTGCGAGGACGCCGGTGAGGAACCGATCACGATCCTCGCCTACGACACGTCCGACAATGCCGCGCTGGCCGCCCTCATGGGACGTGCCGACGCCATGTCGGCCGACTCCCCCGTCACCGCCTGGGCCGTCGCGCGTTCCGACGACCGCCTGGCCCTCACCGGCCGCATGTTCGACGCCGCGCCCTACGGCTGGGCCGTGCCGAAGGACTCCCCGCTGGGCCCCGCGATGGCGGCCGCCCTGCAGCACCTCATCGACACCGGTGACTACGAGCGCATCCTCGCCCAGTGGGGTGTGGGGACCGGGCTCATCGACACCGCCATGATCAACGAGAAGGAGATCGCATGAGCACTCCCGCCACCCCCGCCCCCATCCAGGCGAAGCCGCTGCGTCACCCGGGTCGCTGGGTCCTCGCGGCGGTCGTGCTGGGCCTGTCGGCCTGGTTCGTCATCGGGGCGCTGACCAACGAGGCGTACGGCTGGGACACCTACCGCGCGTACCTCTTCGACACCCGCATCGCCACCGCCGCCCTGCACACCCTGGCGCTGACGGTCCTGGCGATGCTCATCGGCGTCGGTCTCGGCGCCACGCTGGCGGTCATGCGCATGTCGCCGAACCCGGTGCTGCGCGGCGTCGCGTGGGTGTACCTGTGGATCTTCCGCGGCACCCCGGTGTACGTGCAGCTGGTGTTCTGGGGGCTGCTCGGCTCGCTGTACCAGAGCATCAACGTCGGTTTCGCGGAGATCGACCTGCAGTCCCTGCTGAAGAACGCCTTCCTCCTCGCGGTCCTGGGACTGGGTCTCAACGAGGCCGCCTACATGGCCGAGATCGTCCGCTCCGGCATCTCCTCCGTCCCGGAGGGTCAGATGGAGGCCTCCAAGGCGCTCGGCATGAGCTGGACCCTGACGATGCGTCGCACGGTCCTCCCCCAGGCGATGCGCATCATCATCCCGCCGACCGGCAACGAGCTCATCTCCATGCTCAAGACGACCTCGCTCGTGGTGGCCATCCCCTACACCCTCGAGCTCTACGGCCGCTCGATGGACATCGCCGCCGCGCTCTTCGACCCGGTGCCCATGCTGCTGGTCGCCGCCACCTGGTACCTCGCGGTGACGTCGGTGCTCATGGTCGGGCAGTACTACCTGGAGAAGCACTTCGAGAAGGGTGCCCGCCGGGAGCTCACCGGCCGCCAGCTCGCCGCCCTCGCCGACGCCGAGGGCACCGTCCCCGGCAACGTCTCGGTCGTGAAGGAGAACTAGACATGACCAACCTCATGATCAACGCCCAGCAGGTGTGCAAGTCCTTCGGCCAGCTGGAGGTTCTCAAGGGCATTGACCTGCAGGTTCCCCAGGGCGAGGTGGCCTGCCTCATCGGCCCCTCCGGCTCCGGCAAGTCCACCTTCCTGCGCTGCGTCAACCACCTGGAGAAGGTCACCGCCGGCCGCCTCTACGTCGACGGTGAGCTCATCGGCTACCGCGAGCGCGACGGCGTGCTCCACGAGATATCCGAGAGGGACGCCGCCCGCCAGCGCGCCGACATCGGCATGGTCTTCCAGCAGTTCAACCTCTTCCCGCACCGCACCGCCCTCGAGAACATCATCGAGGCCCCCGTGCACGTCAAGGGCATGTCCGTGAAGGACGCGAAGAGGCGCGGCATGGAGCTCCTCGAGCAGGTCGGCCTGGCACACAAGGCCGGCGCGTACCCGGTGCAGCTCTCCGGCGGTCAGCAGCAGCGCGTCGCCATCGCGCGCGCCGTCGCCATGGACCCCAAGCTCATGCTTTTCGACGAGCCCACCTCCGCCCTCGACCCCGAGCTCGTCGGCGAGGTCCTGCGGGTGATGAAGGAACTGGCCAACGACGGCATGAGCATGCTCGTGGTCACCCACGAGATGGGCTTCGCCCGGGAGGTCGCCGACAAGGTGGTCTTCATGGACGGCGGCCGCGTCGTCGAGTCCGGCCCGCCCTCCGAGGTGCTTGACAACCCGAAGGAGGGGCGCACGCGGGCGTTCCTGTCCTCGCTGTTCTAGCGCCCCCAGCGGAGGTCGCGGGAGTCGAAGATGTTGCGGTGGTCCAGGAAGTCGAAGACGAACCGCACCACCGACTCCCGGTAGTTGATGAACTCCCCCGCCCGCAGCAGCTCCACCACGTCGTCGGGACTCGCCCAGCGGACCTCGGCGACCTCCTCGTTGGGGACGGCCGCCAGGGGCAGGGCGACGTCGTGACGCAGCAGGTAGAAGTCGTCGAAGCCGTACTGGAAGTTGAACGTGAAGCTCGGGCGGCCGAGCTCGACGTCGAGCCCCAACTCCTCCCGGACCTCCCGCAGCGCCCCCTCGCGGCTGGTCTCACCGGCGTGGATGCTGCCGCCGACGGAGAAGTCCCACAGTCCGGGCCAGTCCCTTTTGGTCTCGGTCCGCCGCTGGATGAGCATCTCCCCCGCCGCGTTGAAGAGGCAGACGTGAACGACGACGTGGAGGTCGCCGTCGACAAGCCCGTCCTGGCGGGGCGCGGTGCGGCCGGTGGGTCGGCGGTTGTCGTCGAGAATGTCCCAGAGCTCGGTCACGGGAGCCATTCCGCGGCGACCTCGCCCTCGTAGCCCGCGTCGCGCAGCTCCTGCACCCACTGTTCCAGCGGCAGGCTGCCGGTGCCCGGGGCCCCGCGGCCGGGATTGTCGGCGATCTGCACGTGCTCGGGCATGACGCTGAGGTCGACGGCCTCGTTGACCGCCAGGTGGTAGAGGTCGAGCAGCAGGCCGCCGTGCTCGAGGAGCGGGGCGGCGTGGTCCACGGTGGTCACGGGGTAGTCAGGGGTGGCCGAGATCGGCTCCACCATGGCCACTCCCCCGAAACGCCTCCCGACCTCCCCCGCCACCGCAGCGAACCTGCGTTCCTGGTCGGCGGTGAGCCGGGTCCCGCCGCGTCCGAGGAGCAGGTTGAAGCGGGAGACCCCGGTCAGCTCGTGGAAACGCTCGAGGGCGTCGATGTGGGCCTCCGGCAGGTCCTGTTCGTGGAGGATGCCGCGGTCCCCCGCCGCCAGGTCGCCACCGAACATGTTGAGGGCGATGAGCTGCAGGTTCCGCTTCTCCAGCTCGGCCACGACCCCCCTGATCTCGGCGTCGGTGGGGTCGGGGTGGGCGAAGGGCCACCACAGTTCGACCTTGGGCGTCAGGGTGGCGTCCAGGCCGCCGGTGAGGCTGGCCCGGCCGATGGAGCAGTTTGTCGCGGTGATCATGAGCACCACTCTACGATGGACGCATGGACAAGAAGGTAGCTGTTGTGACCGGTGCCGGCGGGGGCCTGGGGCGGATGTTCGCCCAGGCCCTGGGGCGTGACGGATGGGCGGTGGCGCTCCTGGGGCGCACCCGGGAGACGCTGGAGGAGACCGCCGCGGAGATCGACGACGCGCTGGTGGTCGTCTGCGACATCGCCGACGAGGACAGCGTCGCGGAGGCCTTCGCCGAGATCACCGGTTGGCACGGTCGCCTCGACCTGCTGGTCAACAACGCCGGCGTGCCCGGCCCGACCGGCGAGCTGCACACCATCGACCCGGCCGAGTGGCGCCGTACCTTCGAGACCAACATCACCGGCACGTTCCTGTGCACCCAGCAGGCCTTCGCGTGGATGGCGGACAACGGGGGCGGGCGGATCATCAACAACGGTTCCATCGCCGGTCACTCGCCGCGCCCGGGGGTGGGCGCCTATGCCGCCTCGAAGGCCGCGGTGGCGAGCCTGACGGTCTCCACCGCCCTTGACGGGCGCCCGTACGGGATCACCGCCACCGAGCTGGACATCGGCAACGCCCGTACCGCCCTCCTGGGTTCCTTCACCGGTTCAGAGCCGATGTTCGACGCCGCGGAGGCCGCCCGCCTGCTCGTCGCCGTGGCTGCGATGCCGGCGGACGTGAGCGTGGACCAGGTGACGGTGACCGCCGCCGGAATGCCCTACCTGGGACGCGGATAACCGCAGGTAGAACCCCACTTTTCTACCCCCGGGGGTGGCCATGTCCGGGTGGCACTCTAGAGTGCATTTCGAACACTCTAGCGACACCTGCGGAGGTGAGCCTGATCCCCCACTACTTCACCGTCAACAACCCCCACGACCCACTCGCGGTGACCGCCCACGCCGTCACCCGTGCCACCTACCACCTGTGGCGCACCCTGGCCTCACGCGTCGACGAACAGTTCGACAGCGAGGCCGTGTACGCCCCTCTCGCCCGGTCCACGGGCCTGGCCCGCTGGACCATCGAGAAGAACCTCTTCGCCATCGCCACGCTCGACGAACTGCCGCGCCTGCGGGAGCTGGTCGAGCAGCTCCACCACCTCGACATGAAGCGCCTGCGCGCCATCGAGACGGCACTCACCCTGGCCGACCGGAGGTACTTCCCCGTCCTCGACGAGAAGATCACGGAGTTCCTCAGCCCCACCCGGGCCAACGAACCGCTGCCCTCTCCGAAGGCGATCACCAAGCGCATCCGGGCGATGGTCGTCGAGCTCGACGCATCCATTGCCACCGACGAGGAGGATCCGGAGTTCCCGCAGCTCACATACCACATGCAGTTCAACGACGACGGCACCGCGGACCTCTCCGCGCGGATGAACGCGGCGACGGCGGCGGTCGTCGAGAAGCGGGTGCGGGCACTGGCGGCACAACGGGGCACGGGCCTCGCCGAGGCGCACGCGCTGCTGGTCACCGGCCAGGACGAGGGGGTGAAGGTGACCGTCAACGTCTACCGTGCGCACGACGTCCCCGGAGCCCCCACCTACATGCCGCGCGCCGGCTGGCTGAGCCCGCAACGTGCGGCCGAGTGGGAGGCGAAGGCCGCCACCATCCGGGACATGGACGAGATCTACGAGAAGGTCAGCAGGGGCTACCGGACGCCGGAGGACATCGAGGCCTGCGTCGAGGGCTTCGACGATGACTGCGGTTTTCCCGCGTGTGAGGAGCCGGGCGAGTTCTGCGACAACGACCACGTGGTCAACCATGCCGACGGTGGCCCCACCACCGCCCGGAACCTGCGGAAGCTGTGCCGCACCCACCACAACCTCAAGACCTCGGGCCACTTCCGCTACATCATCTGCCCGGTGACCGGCAACGCGATCTTCCTCTTCGCGGACGGCACCTACGTGGAGAACCGTTCCGACGGGCCGCTCACGCCCGGGAACCGGCGCTGGGTGCAGACCTTCGTGCAGCGTCGCGACGCCCGCAACGAGCGTGCCCGGCAGGAGGCGCAGGAGCGCCGACGTCGCCTAAACGAGGCCGCTGATGCCGCGCACCAGCGCGGTGACGCCACCGGCGGTGGCCAGGAGGAGAGCGAGGGTACGAGCCCGTGGGCGGGGGACCTTCCTGCTCAGCCGGACGCCGAGCCACAGCCCGAGCGCCATGCCGACGATGCCGACGGGCCACACGAGCCAGTCGGTGTCCGACAGTGACCCTGCCCCCATGAGGATCTTGATGCCGAAGGAGATCGCCCCCGCCACCATGAAGATCGGCTGCAGCGTGGCCGCGAAGGACTGCTGCGCCCACCGTGACGCCTGCGCGTACACGGTGATCGCGGGACCCGCGATGCCGGCGAGGGTGTTCATGAAACCACCCGCTATGCCGGCCACCACGGCCGGGACGTTGCCGGTGACCTGCGGGATGTACTTCTGCCCGAACGTGGTCACCGCCAGCGCCACCAGGAGGAGGGCACCGACGATCGCCTGCAGCAGGGAGGGCGAGACCTCACGCACGAGCAACGCACCGGGGACCGCCCCGAGGATGAGCACGGAGGCGATGAGCGAGAACTTCCTCCAGTCCACGTACTCCCGGACGGTGGCCGTCGTCGCGGCGGCGTTGAGGAAGGCCAGCACGTTGACGACGAGGATGCCCTCGACGGGCCCCATCGTCACGGCCAGCACCGGGCCGGCGACCAGACCGAGCCCCATGCCGGAGATCCGCTGCAGCGCGGATCCGACCAGGACGATGAGGAGGATCAGCAGGAGTTCAGACACCCGCCCAGACTACTCCCCGCTTATGCGTACTTCGCCTTCACCGCGTCCACGACCGGCTCGGGCAGCAGGCCGGAGACGTCGCCGCCGAACCTGGCGACCTCCTTGCACAGCGAGGAGGAGATGTAGCCGTACTTCTCGTCGGTGAGGAGGAAGAAGGTGTCGATGCCGGACAGCCGGCGGTTCATCTGCGCCATGGGAAGCTCGTACTCGTAGTCGAGTGCGGTACGCAGTCCCTTGACCAGGGCGGAGATGCCGTGCTCGTTGGTGTAGTCGACGAGCAGGCCACCCCACCAGTCGACGCTGATGTTCGGCACGTGGGCGGTGACCTGACGGATGAGGTCCATCCGCTCCTCGACGCTGAACAGGCCGGAGTGCTTGTTCGGGTTGGCGGTGACCAGCACGATGACCTCGTCGAAGTGGCTGGCCGCGCGGGTGAAGATGTCCAGGTGACCCATGGTCACCGGATCGAAGGATCCGGGGCAGACGGCTTTCATTCAGATTCCTCTCGGTGGAAGACGGCCATGTCCATGCGGGCGATTCCGTAGGTGCGCTTCTTCAGTTTCTGGGTGGTGGGCACGTAGCCGGCGGGCCACGCGGTCTCCGGGGAGGAGACGTGGCGTTCGATGACGACCGCGGCGCCGTCGGCAAGCGTGGGCCGCAGTGCCTCGAGCATCTCGACGACGGCCTCGTCGGTGAGCTCGTACGGCGGGTCCGCCAGCACCATGTCGAAGTGCTCGCGCGGCGCGTGGGCGAGGTAGGTCGACGCCTTCATCTCCTCGATGCGCACGTTGGGGTGCTTCACGACGCCTGCGTTGTGCTCGATGATCTTCACCGCCGCCGGGTTGTTCTCGACGAGGACGACCTCGGCGGCACCGCGGGAGGCGGCCTCCAGGCCGAGGGCGCCGGAACCGGCGAACAGGTCGAGGACGCGGGCGTCGGTGAAGCCGAAACGCACCTGCAGGGAGGAGAAGAGCCCCTCCCGGGCGCGGTCGGAGGTGGGGCGAGTGCCGGCCGGGGGCACCTTGATCCTGCGGCCGCGGGCCTCCCCGGAGATGATGCGGGTCACTCGCTGACCTCCAGGAGCAGGTCGCCGCCGAGCACGTCGCTGAAGTCCTCGACGGCGAGGGAGGTGACGGTGCCGGGGCCGGGCGCGAGCACCGGGGCCTCGAGCTTGACTGCCTCGACGGTGGCGAGGGGGTCGCCGGTGTCGACGGAGTCTCCGGCCGACACGTGGTACCGCACGATGCCGGCGAAGGGGGCACAGATATCCATGTCCTACAGACTAGCTTTTCTCGAGGAACCCCCGGTCCACCCGGTCGATCTCCAGGACGAGTCGCTGGGCGAGCAGCGGGTGCCGCTCCACGAGGGCGGCGGCGTCACCTGTGGCGCGGTCGATGATCGCGTAGTCCTCCAGGAGGTTGAGCAGGCGCACGGTGCGGGCGGAGCCGGACTGGCTGGTGCCCAGGACGTCGCCCTCCTGGCGGTGGATGAGGTCGAGCTCGGCGAGGGCGAAACCGTCGGTGGTCTCGGCGACGGCGTGGATGCGCTGGTAGGCCTCGGAGTCCGGTGCGGCGAGGGTGTGGAGGATGCACAGCGACCCGTGCCCGCCACGGCCGACGCGACCGCGAAGCTGGTGCAGCTGGGAGACGCCGAACATCTCCGACTCGCGGATGAGCATGACGGTGGCGTTGGGGACGTCGACGCCGACCTCGATGACGGTGGTGGCCACCAGGATCTGCACCTCCCCGGAGGCGAAACGCCGCATCATGAGATCCTTCTCCTCGGCGGGCATCCGGCCGTGGAGGTAGCCGACGTGGAAGTCGCGGAACGGGCCCCGGCCGAGGATGTCGAACACGTCGAGGACTCCCCCGGGGCCCTCGATACGGGGGCAGACGACATAGGCCTGCCGCCCGGCGACGACCTCCTCGCCGATGCGGAGGATCGCCCGCCGCACCCAGGAGGAACGGTGTTCGGGCACGACGAAGGTCTCGATGGGCTGGCGGCCACCGGGCAGCTCCCGCAGGGTGGACACCGCGAGGTCGCCGAAGACGGTCATGGCGATGGTGCGGGGGATGGGGGTGGCGGTCATGACGAGCAGGTGCGGGGTCATCCCGTCGCGGCCCTTGGAACGCAGGCGGGCGCGCTGCTCGACGCCGAAGCGGTGCTGCTCGTCGACGACGACCAGCCCCAGGTCGAAGAACTCGACGGTGTCCTGGATGATCGCGTGGGTGCCCACGACGATGTCGGCCTGGCCGGAGACGATGTCGAGCAGGGCCTGCCGCTTGACGGGGACGCTCATGGAACCGGTGAGGGGGACGACGGAGACGGGCAGGCCGGCGTCGGCGAGCAGGGTGGTGAGGGTGCGGGCGTGCTGGGCGACGAGCACCTCGGTGGGGGCCAGCAGCGCGCACTGGTGCCCCGCGTCGACGGCCTGCAGCATGGCGACCAGGGAGACGACCGTCTTGCCGGAACCGACCTCGCCCTGGAGGAGCCGGCTCATGGGCTCCCCGGCCTCCAGGTCCCGGGTGATCTCGTCGATGACGTCACGTTGCCCGGCCGTGAGTTCATAGGGCAGGGCCCCGAGCAGCCCGGCGCGGTGGGCGTCGTCGCGGGGTGGCATGGGGGGTGCGTCGCGGCGCAGCGTGTCGAGGCGGCGCAGCGCCATGACCAGCCCCAGGGTGAGGGCCTCGTTGTACTTGAGTCGCTCGAGGTGGGGGCCGGGGCCCTCGGGGCCGGGGAAATGGACGCCGCGGATGGCCTCGTCGAGGCTGACCAGTCCCTCGGGGACCTCGCCGAGGGGTTCCGGCACGGGATCGAGGGTGGCGAGGATGTGCCGGACCGCCGCCATGATGCGCCAGGATGCCATGGCGGCGCGGGCCGGGTAGATGGGGATGTGGTCGAGGTCGTCGAAAAGTTCGTCGGGGTCGCCGTAGAGGGCGATGGTCTTCATGGAGCCGGAGCCGGCCATCTTCTCCCCCGGTCCGGGCAGGACGAGGAAGTCGGGGTGCTGGAGCTGCGGGGTGCCGCGGTAGAAGTTGAGCTTGCCGGAGAACATGGCGCGCATGCCCGGGGTGAGCACCCGGGGGATCCAGCGGGAGTTGAAGAAGGACGCGGTGAAGCGGTTGTGGCCGTCGCTGATGGTCACGCGGGTGATGTGGGTCCTGTCCCGCTGCAGGACGCTGACGTCGAGGACGCTACCCACGCAGGTGATGATGTCGCCCTCGGCGGCGTCGTCGGCGAGCACGTCGGAGCCGTGGCGTGACCAGGCGCGGGGCGTGTGCTGCAGGAGCTCCATGCAGGTGGTGTAGCCGAAGGCCTTCTGCAGGGCGGTGGCCTCCTTCTTCGGGAGGACCTCCGCGAGCGGTCGGTCGTCGCTCCAGCCGAGCACGTCTACTCGACCCCGATCTCCACGAGGTGCCCCAGTCCGTCGGCGGGGAAGGCGAGGACCTCGACGCCGAGGTCCTCACTGAGCTTCTCGACGTCCACCTCCGTCCCCGTCAGCAGGATGACGTGCTCTCCCCCGGTGGCGAGCATGTCCCGGCAGATCCCGGAGACGGCGTCCTCCACGGAGCCGTTGAGGGTGGTGGGGACGATGTCGGTGCGCATCGCGGTGGCGGCCTCGGTCATCGTGTAGGCGGCGACGCCGATGGGGGCGTCCGCGTCGTGGACACTGAGGGCCGCGATCCCGGTGACGAGGCGGCCGGTGGGCACGATGGTGAAGGTCTGCTCGAAGGCGTGGGTGGCGCGTTCGACGGAGACGAGCTGGCGGCGGTCGAGAAGTCCGTTGGGCAGGAGGATGAGTTCCTGGGCACGGGAGGAGCGGACCTGCGAGAGGATCCGGGACACGACGTCCTCCCCCGGCGCGACGACGATGGCGCCGGCCTCGCGGTAGAGCTCGGCGACGGAGCCGGGCGGGGTGACGGCGACGACGACGCGGCGGGGGGCGTCGACCTGGGGGGCGTCGGGAAGCACCTCGAGCCGCAGGTCACTGACCTGGCCCGTGGCGTAGGCGGTCTCGATGACCTGGCCGGCGTCGCGGGAGTGGATGTGGACGCGGCCGGAGGTGTCGTCGGCGCGGGCGATGACCAGACTGTCGCCGAGGGGGCTGATGCGGGTCTGCAGGAGGTCCAGGTCCCCGGAGTAGAAGAACGTGACCTCGAGGTCCGGGGCGGGCGCGGCCGGGGCGACGCGCGGGGTCTCGTGGACGGCGGTGCCCTCGATCTCGGCGAGGAGGGTCTCCAGGAGGACGAGGAAGCCGGTGCCGCCGGCGTCGACGACGCCCGCCTCGCGGAGGACCTCCAGCTGGGAGGGCGTGTTGGCCAGGGCGGTGCGGCCAGCCTCGACGGCGGCGGTGACCACCTGGTGCAGGGTCCCCCCGGCGGCGTCGCAGGACTCGGCGGCGACGGCCGCGGCCCGCAGGACGGTGATGACCGTGCCCTCCACCGGTTCCGCGATCGCCCGGTCGACGAGCTGGACCGCGAGGATGAGGGAGCGGGCGATGCTGCCGCCGTCGACGCAGCCGTTGGAGGCGGAGTCCGCCACGGCCCGCAGCACCTGGCTGAGCACGAGGCCGGAGTTGCCGCGGGCCCCGCGCACGCTGCCCACGGCCAGGGCGCCGGCGACGGCGGCCGCGTCGGGGCTGCCGGTGAGCTTCTCCACCTCGGCGAGGGCCGCCTCCATCGTGTGGGCCATGTTGGAGCCGGTGTCGGCGTCGGGGACGGGGAAGACGTTGAGGGCGTTGATCTCCGCGCGGCGGGCGGACAGCTCGGTGACGGCACGGGCCGCCCAGTCGTGGAGTCGGCTGCCGTCTAGCTCACGCGGATGGGACATAAGGCCGTAGTCTACAGCCGCCAGTCCACCGGTTCCGCCCCCGCCGACACGAGGAGCTCATTCGCCCGCGAAAAGGGGCGGGACCCGAAGAAACCCCGGGATGCGGACAGCGGCGAGGGGTGCGGGGACTCGATCCGCGGCGTGTCGCCGAGGAAGCGGGCGGCGGTCTGCGCGTCGCGTCCCCACAGGATCGCCACGAGCGGGGCGTCACGTTCCGCCAGGGCGCGGATGGCCGCCTCGGTGACAGCCTCCCAGCCCTTGCCGCGGTGGGAGGCGGGTTTCCCGGGCCGCACGGTGAGGACCCTGTTGAGCAGGAGCACGCCCTGCCTGGCCCACGGGGTGAGGTCGCCGTCCTCCGCGACGGGCAGCCCGAGGTCGGTGTGCAGCTCCCGGTAGATGTTGGCGAGGCTGCGTGGGAGGGGGCGGACGCCGGGGTTCGTCGAGAAGCTCAGTCCCATCGCGTGTCCGGGCGTGGGGTACGGGTCCTGCCCCACGATGAGCACCTTCACCTCGTCGAAGGGGTCCTGGAAGGCACGGAGGATGTCGTTGCCGCGGGGCAGGAAGGCGGGCTCGGCACGGAGGAAGTCACCGAGGTCGTGGATCTGCTTCTCGACGCCCGCGAGCACCGGCTGCCACGACTCATGCACAGGCAGTCCCATCAGAAGCTCACCCACCCGTGGCCGTAGCGCGGGGGCTGGCCGTCGATGGTGACGGCGTCGCCACGGCCGACGCGCCCGATGACGCGGAAGCCGGAGGGCGGATCCCCGGCGGTGGTGGCCAGGAGGGTGTGGTCCTCCCCGCCGGTGAGCACCCACTCCCAGGGGTCGGCGTCGAGGATCTCGGCGGCCTCGTAGATGATCGGCGGCGGCGTGATGTCCGCGGAGTGCAGGTCGATGCTCACGCCGGAGCGGCGGGCGATGGTGGACAGGTCGACGATGAGGCCGTCGGAGTTGTCGGTCATGCACGTCGCGCCGGTGGCGCGGGCCACCACGCCGCGCCCGGGGTTGAGGCGGGGGGTGAAGTGGGCGTCGAGAAGCGGGATGAGGTGCTCCGGGATGCGCCGCAGGTCACGGCCGAAACGCTCCAGCAGCGCCAGGCCGGCGGCGGACCAGCCGATGTGCCCGTGGGCGACGACCCGCTGCCCGGGGCGGGCCCGGTCGAGGGTGAGCTCCGGCCGGGAGCCACCCAGCGAGCCGATCGCCGTGACGGAGAGGACGAGGTCGTTGCCGGAGGTGAGGTCGCCGCCGACCAGTTCCGCCGAGTACTCCTCCACCTTCTGGTGGATGCCGGTGGCGATGCCGCGGAGGTAGGACACCGGGGTGTGCGGCGGGGCGGAGACGGCGAGCAGCGCGGCGATCGGACGGGCCCCCATCGCCTCGATGTCCGCGAAGTTCTGCACGATCGACTTGCGGCCGATCTCCTCCGGGGTGGACCAGTCGACGCGGAAGTGACGGCCCTCGACCAGCATGTCGGTCGTGGCCACCGCGCGCGAGTTCGGGGAGGCGTGGTTGAGGACGGCCGCGTCATCACCGTTGCGACGCGACGGCGCGGCGGCGACGATCTCCTCGATGGCGCGGTGTTCACCCACCTCACCGAGTGTCGGGCCCGAATAGTGGGCGGGAAAGCTGGTCACGCCGACCCTTTCGATAGACTTCAGATTCATGAGCTCCGCTATCCAAACTAGCCGTTCCAGCCGCACCGCCATCTATCTCTCCCTCGTTCTGGCGGTGGCACTGGTCCTCGGTGTCGTCGTCGGTGCCAAGGTCGTGTTCGAGCGGGCGGCGAAGCAGCCCGTGCCGATGAGTGACCTGCCTGCCCCGCTCGCCGACTCCCCCGAGTGCACGGCCTTCCTGGACGTCCTCCCCGACGAGCTCATCGGCCACGACCGCGCCGAGATCCTCGAGCCCGCCCCCGACGGGGTCGCCGCCTGGTCCTCCAGCTCCACCGAGCGCGTGACCCTGCGCTGCGGCGTCGACCTGCCGCTGCAGTACACCCCCTACGCCCCCACCGAGACCGTCGACGGCGTCGAGTGGCTGCGCATCACGGACATGACCCCGGGCTCCACCCTGCAGACCTGGTACACCGTCGACCGGGAGCAGGTCGTCGCCGTCACCGCCGACGGGGAGTCCCTGGGCCGCCACAAGGAGCCGGTCTCGGGTCTCGCGGAGGCCGTCGCCACCCTGCCGACCGCCGACCACGAGCCCTTCCCCGCCCCGCTCTCGCAGCTGGCGGACGGTGACACCGCGGTGTGCGGCGACCTCCTGGCGGCCGTGCCGGACGACCTCGCCGAGGACTACGAGCGTATCGACGTCACCGAGGCGAACACCGTCGCCTGGGTCGCGAACGGCCGCGAGCCGGTCGTCCTGCGCTGCGGCGTCGCCCCGCCGGAGAACTACGAGCCGGGCATCCAGCTCAACCAGGTCGACGACGTCGTCTGGTTCGAGGACACCATCCTCGCCACCGGCACCACCGCCGCCACCTGGTTCGCGCTGGGCCGGGAGACCGACATCGCCGTGAGCGCCCCGCAGGACGTCAGCAGCGAGGTCCTGGTCCGGCTGGGCCGGGTCATCGCCGCGGAGACTGACACGCAGTAGTCACGAGGACGTCGAGAAGCTCCTCGTAGGGGACGCCGGAGGCGGCGAACATCTGCGGGTACATCGAGATCGGCGTGAAGCCGGGCATCGTGTTGATCTCGTTGAGCACGGGGCCGTCCGCCGTGAGGAAGAAGTCCACGCGGGACAGGCCCTGGCAGTTCAGCGCCCGGAAGGTCCGGACGGCCAGGTCCCGGATCCGGTCGTTGACCTCGTCGCCGAAGGGGGCCGGGATGGTCGGGGTGACGACGTCGTCGAGGTACTTCGTCTCGAAGCCGTAGAACCCCTCCTCCGAGTCGCCGGTGCCGTTGAGCTTCGCCGGGACGGAGGCCACGAGCGTGCCGTCCGGGTACTCCAGGACGCCGACCTCGACCTCGTCGCCGATGATCTCGGCCTCGATGATGACCTTCTCGTCGGACTCGCGGGCCACCGCGATGGCCGCCGGGAGCTCGGCCCAGTCGGTCACGCGGGACACGCCGATGGAGGAACCGCCGCGGGCCGGCTTCACGAACACCGGGAGACCCAGGCGCTGCTTCTCGACGTCCGCGATGTCCGTCTCCCCGCCCGGCAGGACCAGTTCCGCCGTGATGGGCAGACCCTCGGCGGCGGCGAGCTTCTTGGTGAACTCCTTGTCCATGCCGCAGGCGGAGGCGAGCACGCCCGCGCCGACGTAGGGGATGCCGGACAGCTCCAGGAGGCCCTGGATGGTGCCGTCCTCGCCGAAGGGGCCGTGGAGGACGGGGAAGATGACGTCGAGACGCTCCAGCACGTCACCGGACTCCTTGTCGACGAGCAGGCCGCGCTGCCCCGGGTCCACGGAGAGGACGACCTCACCCCTGGGCGCCACCTGCGGCAGCACCCCGTCGCGGATCTGCAGGAGGGTGGGGTCGGACTCCCCGACCGTCCACATGCCCTCCTTCGTGATACCGACGGGTACCACGCGGTACTTCTCCGGGTTGAGGTGGCTCATGACCGCTCCTGCGGAGACGCAGGAGATCTCATGTTCGGTGCTGCGGCCGCCGTAGACGACCCCCACTGTGATGCGCTGTTCCATAGGCAGGAAGCCTACCGCGCGGTCACTCCGCCTTCCGGGACCGGCCCATGAGTGCCGCGATCATGTCCCGCACGTCCAGCCCCCGGTGGCACACGGCGTAGACGGCCTGCGTGATGGGCATCTCCACCTTGTTGGCCTCCGCCAGCTGGAACACCGAGTTCGAGGAGATCACGCCCTCCGCGACCTGCCCGTGGGTGGCCTTCTTCGCCTCCTCGAGGGTGCCGCCCTCGCCGAGGCGCACGCCGAAGGAACGGTTACGCGACAGCGGGGAGCTGCACGTGGCCACCAGGTCACCCAGGCCGGCCAGGCCGGAGAAGGTGCGCTGGTCGGCGCCGAGGGCCGCGCCCAGGCGGGAGATCTCGGCCAGGCCCCGGGTGATGATGGTGGCCAGGGTGTTCTCGCCGAAGCCGAGGCCGGTGGCCACGCCGCAGGCCAGGGCGATGACGTTCTTGCAGGCGCCGCCGAGCTCGACGCCGACGACGTCGGTGTTGGTGTAGGGGCGCAGGTAGGGCGTGGCCACCGCGGCCTGCACCAGCCGGGCGCGGTTCTCGTCGACGCAGGCGATGACGGTGGCGGCCGGCTGCTCCTCCGCGATCTCGCGCGCCAGGTTCGGCCCCGAGAGCACGGCGATGCGGGTGGGGTCGGCGCCGGTGATCTCGGCGATGACCTCGCTCATGCGCAGGTGGGTGCCGGTCTCCACTCCCTTGGAGATGCTCACCAGGGTGGAGTCCGACGGCAGCAGCGGGGTCCAGGCCGTGAGGTTGTCGCGCATCGTCTGGCTCGGCACGGCGAAGACGACGATGGTGGCGGCGGCGAGGGCCTCCTCGGCGGAGGAGGTGGCGTGCACCGACTCGGGCAGGCGGATGTCCGGCAGATAGTCGGGGTTGGTCCGGGTGGTGCGGATCTGTTCGGCCAGCTCCGGGCGACGGGCCCAGAGGGTGACGATGTTGCCGGCGTCGGCGAAGACCTTCGCCAGGGTGGTACCCCAGGATCCGGCACCCATGATCGCTACGTTGACCACGCGCTGCTCCTCAACTTTCTTTCGTTTGCAAACCAGCTTAAAGGATGGGTTGGTGCTGCGAATCAGCCGGAGGTGGGTGAAAATGAGGGGAACCCCATCCGCAACCGAGGTCCGAGGAGAAACATGGCGAAGAAGAAGATGCCGCATGAGGTGGACAAGGATCAGGTTCCGGAGCTGCTCGTCAACGGCCGACACCAGGTGATTCCCGCGGATCCGGCCAAGGAGTTCCGCCGCGCGATGCTCGCCGCCGGGGCCGTCCTGTGGCGCGGTGACCTCTCCGACCTGGACAGCGTCGAGGTCGCGGTGATCCACCGCCCCTCCTACGACGACTGGTCACTGGCCAAGGGCAAGCTCGATCCGGGTGAGTCCCTGCCGACGACCGCGGCCCGCGAGATCCTCGAGGAGACGGGCTTCGAGATCCGCCTGGGCAAGCTGCTGGGCAAGGTGACCTACCCCGTCCAGAACCGCACCAAGGTGGTCTACTACTGGACCGGGGAGGTCCTCGGCGGTGAGTTCACCCCCAACGGCGAGGTCGACGAGCTGCGCTGGCTGCCCATCGCGGAGGCCCGTGCCCTGCTCTCCTACGAGGTCGACCGCCTCGTGCTGGACAAGGCGGAGAAGCGTTTCCGCCTGCCCGCCACCTCCCGGGTGCTCTACATCCGGCACGGTCGGGCACACCAGCGCCGCAACTGGGACGGCGACGACTCCCTGCGTCCGCTGGACAAGAAGGG
>LSQX01190686.1_pt2 | contig 28482 bp, 25 predicted proteins | sample 654561 | NCBI WGS metagenome assembly LSQX01 (sample SAMN04489861, study PRJNA283612) | anaerobic digester metagenome | isolation source: 4 biogas reactors fed with cattle manure at either 37C or 55C with and... | place: Denmark: Kongens Lyngby | collected 2014
TTTAATACAATTCGAAAGAAATAGAACCTTAATAAATGAAATTTATAATGAAAAGAAACAACCTATATAATCGTCGTTCCATACGATTAAAAGGCTACGATTATGCACAGGGGGGATTATATTTTATAACCCTATGTTGTCAGAATAGGGCGTGTTTGTTTGGCGATGTGGTGAACGGTGAAATGAAATGGAATGATGCGGGGAAAATTGCCGATGAATGCTGGATGGATATTCCAAAACATTTTCCAAATTCGGTTTTACACCAACACATTGTTATGCCCAATCACATTCACGGTATAATTGAATTATCCGATATTGTCCCCGTAGGGGCGAAAAATTTTTCGCCCCTACTACAAATACCCGAACCATCGTCCCAACCATTTTCATCCCCGTCCAAAACAATCGGTTCAATTGTTCGGGGTTACAAAATCGGGGTTACAAAATGGATGCGTCAAAACACGGATTTATTTTATGTTTGGCAACGTAATTATTACGAACACATAATACGCAATAAACAATCGTATCAACGCATTTCGGAATATATTATGAATAATCCTGAAACATGGACGGAAGATAGATTATTTAACAATGAAATTAAAAAAGGTTCATGTAGGGGTTCAAAATTTTGAACCCCCTATTATAAATGAAATTCACCTAAAAATAATTCATAATGGCATTTGCCGAATTATCGTAAATTGGAATAAAACATTATTCATTTGTGCGAAATTATAAAAAATCCAAAATCATAATTTTTAATCCCTCTGCCATCTTCCGGCACAGTACCTCCCTGTTTTTGCCCTCGCTTGGGGATGCCGAAAAACATAGAGAACAGGCAAAACAAGGACAAAAACGACATCAAGGACACCAACGCAAGCCGTTACATTTATGTCGCTCGTGTCGTTTGTGTCCTTTTTAGGATTTAGTCAGGGGGTGAATCCCAATCACCCCCTGACTAATGATTTTTCGGCACGAAAAACCCATTCTTAATTTTTAATTTTTAATTTTTAATTTATTCCAAAAACACTACTTTCTTTGGACATATACCTGTTTCAAAGTTATATTTCAATTCACCCTTGGGAGTGAAAGCATACATATCGCCATTGGATTGATAATCCAATGCATCGCCAATATAAACATCTCCCGTATATGGATTAACCGATAAGCAATAAGGTGTTTGAAGCTTTTGATTTGAAGACGGAAAAGCGGCAACACTTATCTGTCCGCTCTGCGTATCCATTTGCTTAAAGACGGTCTTCCCGCTTTGGAAATCATAATGATAGAAATATAAGGTTGTACGATAGATATCAAAATTCGATACACTGAAATCATAGGTTTCTTCTACCGTATCGCTCAGGGTATTTATCCGTTGCAGGCGGGAAGGAATATCTTCGTAATTCCCCAGCGACATCAAAAAAACACGTCCGTAAGCATCGCTCATCAGTTTACCCGGATTGGGATGAACTGTAATTTTCTTTATTTCTTTTCCCGATGCTAAATCAAAAACAGAGACCGTATTTCCATAATCAGGGTAATTCAATCCACCTGAATTGCTGACATATAACTTATCATTAGCCACACAAATCCCGTCGGGATTATCGCCGGCTTTGAGGACGGAAACAAGATGGAGGGATGAAGTGTCGAACTGCAACACATACCCATCGAAACAGCAGACATACACATATTTGCGATAAGAAGTGATGCAACGCGGCTGACGGCCTTTCCCCTTTTCATTTATCAGACTGATTTGTTTTATCGACTTTCCGCTGTAAACATCCACCACTTCCAACACACTCGATTGATTGATTACCACATAAGCTTTGGAACCATATACCATTATATCATTACCCACATCGCCCAATACCCGTCCGTTTTCCTCGGAGAAGAAATCTGTAGTATGAGATTTACTTATTGTATGATAGCCCGTTATGCTACTATTATTCATATTCCATAAACCTTCGTTAAGCACCCACACATCGTAAGCAAACTCGGCAGCCGGTTTAGAGGGCTTTCCATCACAAGAAATGAGGTTTATGCACATCAAAATCAATGCTATATATACGTATATCTTTTTCATTTTATTTGGTGATTTTCATATATTCTCTTCGCTTTTTAGATTGTAAAACGATGATATACATCCCTTTGGATAAATGTTGAAGATTCAAATACAGGGATTCATCCGTTTTACGTGTCTGTACCATACAACGGCCTACATTATTATATATAAACACTTCGGCATTATCTTCACCTTCAATCTGAATCCTGTCATGAAACGGATTGGGATACACCTTAAAAGAAGTAGATTTATAATCTGCGACATACGTATACATATTATTAATAACCCCTACCCCGGCCAAATCGAAACCGCCGGAAGCAAAATCGGTGGGATAAGGGTCGTTTATAATTTGACCTTGTGTATCATGACTTGCATATAAGGTATCAATACTTCCCACCACGTCGATAATCTTCACATAACGAATGGCATTCACATCTACCTTATCATCACCTTCCACCTCACTCAAATCGAAAGGAGTTCCCCAACCAATTCGATACTTTCCGGCTAAATTATTGATTTTAGTGGGATCTAAACTTCCGAAACCGCCTATTTGTTTGTCGACAGGGGTATTGGAAGTAGCAGGAAATCGCACATAATGAATACCGTCGGAACTGACTTCTACCAATGCCAATTCGAGAAAATGATCGTTCAAGGAGTTTTCAAAAACCACAAAATCATAACCTTGATGATTCATTATCGGTGTTTCGAATTGCAGCACAGCCACTCCCCCATCTCCTAAACTAATCACACGGGTGGCATCACTGTCGTTTGCTGCACCTATGGCATCCGCTTCCTTTCCATAGCTAACCAAACCGTGGTCTTTAAGGGCTATGTCTTGATAACCGCGTATTACTTCGCAGGAAGTAGCCCAGGCGATGATACGTTTGTCTTTGCAATGTATGGCTTTGCAGTCGTCAGTCCCCACAGCACCGTCGAATTGCGCAACCAAATATGGAGACAAACAAAACATTTGCAGCAATATACAGAAAATCTTTTTCATATTTAATACACTATTAGCTTTTTCGTTACACGTCCTGCTTTCGATGTTATATACAGGAAATACATTCCTTTGGGAAAATCACCACAAGGAATTTTATAAAAGGCATTTTCATTACAATCTACCCTATCACTATATATTATTTTTCCATTCAAATCCACGACACTAAGATTTACGCTTTCATTCCATCCTTTGAGTTCACACACCACAAAATCGCTTGCAGGATTGGGATAAAGCAAGGCATCATATACATTAAAATTAATTGTAGAAATATGATTGGTATCGCCAAACGGATTAGAAACGGGAGTGATGGGAATATCCCACACATACACCCATTCGGTATCGGATTGGCCGCATGATTCATCGCCAAATTCGACCATGTCGTCGGGATGCACATATTGCGTACTTATTCCATTTACAGCTCCTTCGTTGATATTATACATCCAATAGCCGCCCTTTAAGGCCAGGGTGTAGGTGCTGTCTTGGTAGGTAATTTCGGTTATATAACCGCCGCCGTCTACATAGGCAAAACGCGGGTCGTCTTGAGCAATGTCGTCGAGCAGTTGGGAAACCAATAGGGAATCGCTTTCAAAACGATAGCCCCATGCAAAAGCAATTTGGGGTTCGCACCAATTGACAATCACAATGCAACGATTGCTACCACTTCCTACCCAATACTGTATGTCATCGAAAGTGATGTCGTTAGATTTTACGTTTCCCAATGATAACTCGGGACTTTGTGCCAATACATTTAGCATGACTCCCATTAAAAACAGACTTGTAATTGTTACTCTTTTCATTTCTTTTTGATTTAATATTACAAAATATATTTAAAATTTAAAACTTACTCTTATTTGAAAATGCCTACCGGGCATAGGATAGTTCTTGACTACTTCATATTGTTTATTACACATATTCAACATTTCGGCACCTAAGGTCAAGTGCGTTTCTTTTATGGTAAAGCCACGATATACCGCAATTCCCTGATCCAAATAAGGGAGCAAAGCATTGTCGTCGGTATTTTGTCCCAACATATAACGTTCACCTACATATAACAAAGAATAAGAAACATGTATCCATTTGGTTTTGAGAACCACCACCACCGAAACGCTGTGTTTAGGCGTATATGGAATTTGGTGTTTATAATTTTTAGCCTTTTCATCACTTATATCCACGACATATTGATAGGTGTAGTTTATCATATATTCCGTTTGAATGTGTCGATGATATTTCATTTCCACCATCGCTTGCACATTCACCCCTGTTACCAACACTTTGCCGAGATTGATCATCGACCAAACAAAGAGGTTCTTATTGGGAACGGCAATAATCTTATCATTTACCATATTATGATAAACATCAGCACTAAGTGAAACATAAGGCAAAAGGACGTTAATATATTCCACCCATTTAACACCCACATCGAATTGTTGCGTACGTTCGGGTTTTAAATTTGTATTCCCTACTAAACGGTAATACAAATCATTAAATGTAGGCATACGGAAAATATTCTTATAGAATGCTTCTATGTAAAACGATTTCTTTTCAATGGGTTGATAAGAGATATGGAAGGAAGGATTCAGTCTGTGTCTAAATGTTCCTTTATCTTCGCTTTTTACAATATCATATATATAAGAATGCAACAAAGTGGCCGAAAGCGAAAACTTTTTCAAACGAAACAAGGTCGAAGCTGCCGTTAAGGATGTGTAACGATACGGAAGAGGAAAATCCTCCATAGATGTATGCATGTCATTAAGAAATAAATCATTAGAAATGGATAACGACAATTTAGGAGTAGCCTCATACAAAACGGCATTGGAAACATAAAACTCACGCTGCCAATATTTATTATCTAATTTACCTTCCACATTGAGATAATCGGGATCAAGATAACGTAAATAGCTGTAATTCCATTTGGCATTCGATTGAAAGCGCAGTTTCTCTTTAATATTATATTGATAATGCAATTGAGCGAACAGATTTTCATCCCACAAACGTTGACGAGAAGGAAGGGAATAAAACACCACAGCACCCGGTAATCCTTGCTTGGCATAGTAATAAAACACTTTGGCGTTTAATTCCTGTTTAGGATTTATTTGTAAATACACATTGGCTTCGGTGCGATAGCATTGCATATCGGCATTCTCCCGACGAAAGCGCAGACTGCTGTCGGCGTTTTGGATGCTAAAGGGGTAGTTTCCTTTGTTATACATGTATTCTCCGTAAAAAGAAGTAATGATTCTTTTCCCTATTTTGTTTTCCAACAACACTGTCGGTTGATATAAATGGAAAGAGCCTGTTTTAAAGGAGACATTCACATTCCAGGGCTTATTTTCTTTAAAAACAGCTTTGCGAGTATTTAATTGCAATAAACTTGCTGAAGCAAAGGAACGCGCCGTTCGGAAAATATCAGTCCCCTCTCCTACATACAAAGTGATGCAATCTGTATTATCCAAAGAAAAGCGTCCGATGTTAATCTGACCGGTTTGATAGTCGGAAACGGTCAAGCCGTCGTAAGCCACCGCCGTATGATTGGCACCGAGGCTACGAACCGAAACGGTTTTCAATCCGCCCAAACCACCGTAATCCTTCACGATTACCCCCGAGAAGTATTTCATCACATCCGAGAGTTGAAGCGAGGGAATGGAACGTAGCGTTAAACTATCCATTATTTGTGTCGAAGCCGAATGAGTTTCCTTTTGAGCATTGCGTTTGTTATAAATGGTAACACCCTCTAAACTCTTCGTTTGCAGACTGTCCTTTTGCTGAGCACAGAGCGTAAGAGGAAATAATCCCGTACAAACGAGGACATTCAGTAAATAAACAAATATTTTATTCCGACTATACATATTTCAAGTTCTTCCGACTATCAAACATTTGTATTCGCCGGCTCGGAAAAAATTAAGATAAAATGATAAATCATTTGGTCTTCAGCCATTTCCTCGAAAGCTTGCGAACACTCATTTGGCAGGTCTTCTGACTTACTCCCGTTTTGATAGCCTTCCCATTTCTTTCAGATTGAAACAGTGGCAAAAGTTTTCAAAACGTTTAAAGAGCTTACAGCAGCGGGACTGTCAAGGATTTGCACCTTGTTCCCTTTTGATCGTACACCCTTGCGGACTTCCGAACCAAATGCGATGCAAAAGTATATCTTTTTTGGTATACTTGGATAAATAAAAGAAAAAAAAATGTTTTTTAATAAACAACTTATGGATAATAATCAAAGTAACAAAAACCAACGCAGTGGTAATTGAATGCAATTTTCCTTAAGCACAGGCGAGGCAATGCCCTGTGAAACTAGCAATCCATAACGACAATGTATATTTGAACATTTTATTTGTTTTGTTTTTGTTTTATTTGTTCCGACTTCCAATAAAACCGGTTTGTGTCGTGTTTCGATAACGAAATCAGGATTTGTTTCCTTACCGGTTGTTAAAAATGAAATTATTCCATCGGTTAAACATCTCCTAAGATACATTACAATTAAATCTTCCATTAATTTACTTTTGAATTGTTCGGGCAAATCTTGTCCGTATAAAGTGGATAACAATGCACTGCGTAAAGAAGGAGACATAAAAAAGGCTTTTTTATTCTTTACAATTTTAGCATCCAATCCGCCATAAGGAAGCAGAACATTTAAAAGTTCAGCTTTTGCTAAAATATCTATCAATTCATTAATTTCATTTTGTTTTACACCGATAATTCCGGCTAATTTTTCAGGATTTATTTCATCGGAACCGGCAAGACGCAAGATAAGCCGCTCGATTTTTGTGGAATCGGTAAAAGAGGAATTTAACTTCGGAATATCTTCCAGAATAACACGTTTAAATAAATCAAGAATACTATCATTAATACTTATATTATTTTCATAAAAAAGAAAATTCGGAATGTTTTGGTAAGCTATATATCTTTGCCAAAGCTTTTTTAAGTCTAATGTATTATAGTCATTAAAGCGTTGATAATAGTTGTTTACATCTTTTTCAAGTAAGTTGATTTTCGAGAAAGCATCTTGAATAGTTTCACTATAAAATATAGCTTCTTTCATATTAGCGGATAAACCCTTGACTGGTGTTAGCATACTCCCTTTAGTTTCCAAATAAGATTTTACGGCAACATACTCACTAAACTTAAAGGGGAATATTTTTTCAATATGCATCCTTCTTGCCAAATCGGCTGTTTGATTCAAAAGCAAAGCGGAAGAACCTGTACATAAGATACAAGCCGTTCTTGCTTCGTCATACAATATTTTTAATGTTTTACTCCAGTTTTCATCATCGTGGACTTCATCAAAAAGCAAGGTGATGGGTTCATTTAGTTGATTAAATCGTTTTTTTAAAACATGTCTTTGAAATTCTTCAAGGGCTGTATGTAAATCTACACCCAAGTTTTTAAGTATATTGACGTTGAAGAAATAAATCTGTTTGTTATTTTTTCCATAAATATAATCTGCCATCTGCCATAAGAGTGTCGTTTTCCCCACTCCACGTAATCCAGCCAAAGCAATAAACCTTGGTTCTGAACCGGATGTAAAGAAGTCATTTACATATTTTTGAAGAAGTATATACACCCAACGTTTCGGATAACGCAGTTTAATGATAGGATGAGTCAATCTGCTATCTATAACAACCTTTGTTACAAGTGTGTTTTCCAAGTAATACCTTAAATTGTCATCCACTTTGTTCATCCTTTATTATTTCTAATTTTTGATGCAAAAGTAATCATTTTTTTATTCCGTTATTGCCCGATATAAATTACGCTATTAGCAACAGTTTCCTCGCTTATATAAGTCTAAGCATATACCTTATAAAATTATGAAGCAAAGAATCTGTTGAATTTTATCAAAAAAAGGTAAAATCAATTATAAACAAATCAAAGACTATCGAATGCAATAACCTAAAACCGTTTCGTATACACATGACAATAAGGCAAAGCACCTTTTAGTTGATAATAGTCCTGGTGATAATCTTCGGCCGGATAGAAGGCTGATGCCTGTGTTAGTTTTGTTTTTACATCATAGCCTTTGTCTTTCAGTATTTGAATCAGTTTTTCGGCAATTTGTTTTTGTGCATCGTTCAGATAAAAGATTTCGGAACGGTATTGCAAACCTACATCCGGTCCTTGACGGTTTAGCTGAGTCGGGTCGTGGATTTCGAAAAATAGCTTTGCCAAAGTTTCATAATCGGTCAGTTGGGGGTCGTAAACCACACGTACTGCTTCGGCATGACCACCCACATTTCTACATACTTCCTCATAATTAGGATGTTGCGTTGTTCCTCCGGTATATCCGTTTTCGACCGAAATCACCCCTTTTTGTCGTTGCATCAGGTGTTCGACACCCCAAAAACAACCACCGGCAAAAACAGCTACCTCTTTCTCATTTAATTCTTTATATTGTGCCATAATATCAATTGATAATAGATTAAATAAACTAATACATAAAACAAAACGAAGCGTAGTAACACTTTGTATCATGTCTTGATTTTTTATTGATAACAAAAACAATGGAAATAAGTTTAAATTTCATTGTAAAACAACAATAAAATGTATGATTTATCGTAATACAATAAAAACTTTGATGTATGAGAATGGAAAAGAAAATAGTATGTTTTGTAGTTTTATGTTGTTTGTTTTCTTTGCATGCATGCAAGGACTTTATGCGAAAGGAGCAAGCGACAGCCATCACGGTCGAAGTAATGAAGGTAAACACCTATAGCGACACCTTATATCAAAACTATATCGGAAAAATAGAAGAAGAATTTTCTTCTTCCTTAAGCTTTTCCGTACCAGGCAATGTAGAACAAGTATATGTTCGTGAAGGTCAATATGTTGAAAAAGGTCAATTGTTGGCAAGCTTAAACCGTGAAAACTTACAAAGCACCTACGAGGCCGCTTTGGCTATGTTGAAACAAGCCGAGGATGCCTATCATCGGATGGAACAATTACATAAAAACGGAAGTGTTACCGAATTGCAATGGATGGATATGCTGACACAATTGGAAAAAGCCAAATCGTCGGCCAATATTGCGAAGAAAAATCTCTCAGCTGCCGATTTACATGCTCCTTTCAGTGGCATCATCGGTAAACGCAACATTGAGAAAGGTATGTACGTAATGCCTACAATGCAAGCCATCAGCCTTTTAAGCAATAAGAATGTAAACATTAAAGTAGCCATACCCGAAAACATCATCTCCTCTATTTATTCCGGACAAAAAGCCATCATACGTGTAGCAGCCTTAAACGACCGTCTTTATAAAGGGAAAGTAGAAAAAAAAGGAGTCGTTGCCAATCCCCTATCCCACAGTTATGAAATCATTATACCGGTATCTAACAAAGACAAACAATTGATGCCCGGCATGATATGTAACGTAAAAATACTAGTTAACGACACCATTCCTTATATTGTATTGCCCCTGCAAGCAGTAAAATTATCCCACACTGGCAAACATTATGTCTGGCTGGCAAAAGATAGCACGGCACATAAACAATATGTTGTTACCGGACCTCTGCAAAAAAACGGCATTGTCATTCTCGACGGATTGGAGTTAAATGATTTGGTCATTACAAAAGGACAGCAAAAAGTAAGTGAGGGTTCTAAAATCATGATTCAATGAATAGCAGAATAGAACGTCTCGTTGCTTTTTCGATGAAAAACAAACAGATTGTTTTTCTGTTTGTGGTGATGTTAATGCTTTTCGGCATGTATTCCCTGTTTATTATGCCTAAACAGGAATTTCCGGTATTTACCATTCGTCAGGGATTGGTAATTGGAGTTTATCCCGGTGCTACTTCGGCCGAAGTTGAAAAACAACTCACTAAACCCTTGGAAAAATATCTCTTTAGTTATAAAGAAATAAAAAAAGACAGAACCTTTTCCATTTCCAAAGACGGCTTGGCCATCATAGTGGTCGAACTGAACGATAAAATCAAAAACAACGATGAGTTTTGGTCGAAATTCCGTCATGGACTGACCGAATTCAAGCTAAAGCTCCCTTCGGGAGTATTGGCATTAACCGCCAACAATGATTTCGGCGAAACATCGGCCTTACTTATTTCCATTGAATCAAAAGATAAAACCTACCGTGAACTCGAACAGCACCTTGAAGATTTGGAAAACCGTCTCCGACAAATCAAATCGGTATCTAACTTACGTCACTACGGTTTACAACATGAACAAATATCGGTTTATATCGACAAAGAGAAATTAGCCGCATACGGCATTAACAGCTCTACTTTATTTGCCACTTTATTTGCCCAAGGATTTAGTACGGTCAGCGGGAAGGTAAGAAACGAAGATATAGCCGCCCCTATATATATTTCCGAAACCTATCAAAACGAAAACGATGTTGCCGAACAAATCATCTATGCCGACCCCAAAGGCAATATGATACGCTTGAAAGACATCGCCACCATCAAACGGGAATATCCTCATCCTGATAACTACATCAAAAACAATGGAAATAAATGCTTATTGCTTTCTTTGGAAATGCAAGAGGGAAAGAATATCGTAAAATACGGTAAAGATGTGGATAAAGTGTTAAAGGAATTTCAAGAAGAACTTCCTCCCGACGTCCATCTTTTCAAAGTCGCCGACCAACCCGATGTGGTAAACAAAGCGGTGAATACTTTCTTGAAAGAAATGATTATCGCTATTTGTACCGTATTATTGGTTATTATGTTGTTGCAACCCTTACGAGTTGCATCCATCGCTGCCATGACCATTCCTATCACCATTTTCATATCCATTGGTATTCTTTTCGCCTTAGGATTTGAACTCAACACAGTTACTTTAGCCGGTTTGATTGTAGTCTTAGGTATTATCGTGGATGATTCGGTGGTTATTATCGACAATTATCTGGAAAAACTCGACCATCAGATACCGGCATGGGAAGCGTCTGTATCGAGTGCCAAAGAATTATTCAAATCCATTTTATCGGCTACGTTAGCCATCAGTATTACCTTTTATCCTTTCCTGTTTACCACTACAGGTATTTTCCATGATTTTATGTTGGCATTTCCGTGGACGGTTACCATTACCTTGTTTATCTCTCTTATAGTAGCCATGCTGTTTATTCCTATCATACAATTTACATTCATAAAAAAAGGACTAAGAACACACGGCAAACAAAAAAACAACCTGAGTTTTAAAATAGCCGAATTCATTCAAAAACAATATAATAAAATCATACATTTGGCATTCAGGTTTCCACGTACGGTCATCTTAATTGCTATAGGTGCCATTATAACCGGAGTGTTGGTATTTCTGAATCTGCCTCAAAAAATGATGCCGGTAACCGAAAGAAATCAGTTTGCCGTTGAAATGTATTTACCCACCGGCACTCCTATCACCACAACGGCACGTATCGCCGATTCGCTTGAATCCATGCTAAATAAAGACAAAAGAATCACCTCGATAACCTCTTTTATCGGAACCTCTTCGCCTCGTTTTCATACCTGCTATGCCCCTAATATGCCCGACCCCAGTTATGCCCAATTCATCGTAAGTACTTCCGATTTCCAAACTACCAACGAAGTATTGAATGATTATAGCGAGTCTTATGCCGATTATTTTCCCGAAGCAAACATCCGCTTCAAACAATTGGATTTTGTATTTGCCTCCTATCCCATTGAAATTCGCTTAACAAGTAATGATTTAAACGATCTGTTAGAAGCCGAATCCATCGTAAAAAAGGAAATCAAACAAATGAAAGAACTGATTAACCTGCGCAGCGATTATGGAGAACAACAAGCGGGCGTATATGTTAACATCAACAACATCGAAGCCAATAATTTGGGAATTAGCAAAGTGGATGTTTCCAACAACCTTGCATTGCGTTTCAGTAACGGCATTCCCATCACTTCCGTTTGGGAAGGCGACTATGCTGTTGATATAGTGTTGAAAGCCGATAACAACACTTCAAATACTTTTGAAGATATCCCGAATGAATATATTTCTACCTTATTAGGCAATGCCGTCCCTTTACGACAAATTGCCACCGTAGAAGCCGACTTTAATCCCGGACAGATAGTAAGGCGTAACGGCTTGTATTGCATCAGTTTGTTATCTGATGTGAAACGGGATTACAATGTAGTGAATACGACCGATAAAGTAGAAAAACTGATAAAAAACAAGTGTACACTTCCGGAAACAGTCGAAGTACAATGGGGGGGAGTGAGAGAACAGGATCTAATCCTAATGCCTATGATTGTTTACGGGCTGATAATAGCCGTTGCCATTATATTCATGATATTGGTTTTTCATTTCCGTAAAATCAACCTGGCATTATTGATATTAGGAGCTGCTTTACTCTCTGTATTTGGTGGTTCGGTAGGCATTTTAATTATGGGTATGGAATACTCTCTTACTTCCGTTTTGGGATTGGTAGCATTGATGGGTATTATCGTCCGTAACGGTATCATCATGTATGATTATGCCGAGGAACAAAGATTACATTATAACAAAAGCGCCTACGAAGCGGCCATAGAAGCAGGCAAACGACGGATGAGACCCATTTTCCTTACATCGGCGGCAGCATCTATGGGCGTTATCCCTATGATTATCAGCGGAAGCTCCTTGTGGGCTCCTATGGGTGTTGTGGTTTGTTTCGGCACCTGGTTGTCGATGTTGTTTGTGGTTACCGTACTCCCTGTTAGTTATTGGATTGTTTTTCAGAAATTAGACCCTAAAAAAATATTTGTGGTCAGAAATAAAAGAAACAAATTATGAAAAAGATATTTTTAATATGTTTATGTGTGATATGTAGTCGCTTGCTACCGGCTCAACCTACGTATACATTAGATTCCTGCCTCTCACTCGCTTTGCAACAGAATGTAAAAATCAAAAACAAACTGCTTCAAATCGACATGGCACGACAAACCAAAAAGGAAGCTTTTACCAATTATTTTCCCAAAGTATCCGCTTCGCTTTTGGGTCTTTACGGTTCCACGAAAGGAACGGTAAACCTCAACATGGAATTAAGCGTCGATCCCATGAACATCCCCCTATTAAACATCACCACACCCGCTTTCACTTTTCCTTCTTTCAACACAAGCATTGATTATTCCTTTCTCCAATACGGTTATTCGGCTGGTATAAAAGCCATACAGCCTTTGTTTGTGGGAGGACAGATATATTACGGCAATCGTTTGGCTAAAATCGGTGTCAAAGCCGAAGAGCTGCAATTGACGTTAACACAATATGAAATCAAACAAAAAGTAGAAGAATATTTCTGGCAAATCGTATATTTGAAAGAACAACAAAAAACCATTCGTATCATACAAGAGCAACTAAGCCAAATCAGTAAAGATGCCGGAGTAGCCGTACAAGCAGGAGTAGTTCATACGAATGATTTACTTAAAATTCAACTCAAAGAAAAGGAATTGGAAGCTGCACGCCTTAAAGTCGAAAACGGCATTCGCATGCTTAGCCTCAGTTTGCGACAATATACCGGCATCAAAGAAAGGGATTTTAACATTATTTACGACAGTTTAACTATGCCCGAACATCCTTCCATCTATTATGTAAATCCCGAAGAAGCTGTCAGCAAACGCATTGAAAACAAACTATTATCCTATCAAGTGGAAGCCTCCAAATTACAAACAAAAATGGAAATCGGAAAGAAGCTGCCTACCATTGCCGTCGGGTCAACTTATATGTATACCGATTTAAGCAATATCGACAATCAATCGGGCGTAATTTTCGGCACCTTGTCGGTACCTCTTAGCGACTGGTGGGGAGGTGCTCATACCATTAAAAAAATGAAATTGCAAGAACAAATCAACCGCAATGAATATCAAAACACCCTTGAATTGATGTATCTGCAAACCGAACAAGCATGGAATGAATTAAATGAAAGTTATTTGCAAATAGAAATAGCTGAAACGGCCATTGCTGCCGCCCAAGAAAATCTGAAAACAACCGGCGACTGTTACCAAGCCGGCACTGCCACCCTATCCACCCTGCTCGAAGCACAAACTTTGCTTCAACAAGCTCATACACAATTCTTAGAAGCCTATACGAACTATTATAAAAAGAGAACCGTTTATTGGCAACTAACAGGAAGATAAATTTAATTTATAGGTTAACTCTTACCCCCACTGATACATCGATTCGTGATAAATTCTCATAAGTACCTTTAGAAAGAGTAACATGTTGGGTATACCCTCCGGAAGTAATATCACAAACGATAACTCCACCCTCCGGATAAAGCTATCTTAAAACGAGAAAAGCTTGCATGTTTACGCAAAATATCGGGCGATAATTCCGGCTGATAATAATAATTATATTGATAATACGTAATTTTATCCAAAGGAAGTAAGGTCTTCCGATGGCTATTATCGTAGGTAAATATAAAATAGACAAAATTGTCTTTTATTTTTGTTATTTTACAATTAAGGGAATCCCCCTCGTAGGTTACTATCAAATCCTGTGCATGAGCAGTGCTTAGGATAAAAGCTGTTGCTACCATAAGAAAATAGCGTAACTGTACTTTATAATTCATCTTACAAAATATTTTTTACTTACTCTGTTCCATCCATTTGACTTCTGTTTTTTTTATCTTAGCTTATACTTCTTTTTTATTTTCAAGGAAAGTATAATAAATGTATTCAGCATCTTCGCCATCAATGATACAATCAATCATACGCCCGTCACTTGTAGCTATGATGTCAACACAATCTACTTTTCGTAAGTGTATCGAACTGAATTCATCTTTCCCTATGGCATTTTCAACAAGGTCTAAAACGGGGCGCCCCACAAAAACGCCCATGCTAACACCACATCGAATATAGTAAACCTTCCCCAATTCAATATCGATAGGCAATTCCTCCTTGACTTCGGTTCTAGCCCAAAGCACATAAGAACCGGCCTTCTTAATGTGTATTTCTTTTTTTGTTCTGTTGTCCACCCCACACAACAAACTATCACCTAAGTAGAGCTTATAGCTAACTAAGGCTCCCAGGCTACTGTTCCTATAGCACTTAACACCAACAAGACAGGTAAGAAGACTAAACCTATAACATTTCTTAATAATTTTATTCGTCTCATTTTATCTATATTAAAACGTAATATACTTAAACATTAGCATTCAGTATTTATTTTCAACACCTTGTTTCAGATTGCTGCTATCATCATTCCTGATTTCTGTTATCATTATTTTCTTGGCATGCGTTGAGATAGTCCATAATTATTACGGAAGCGGAGCGTGCATCGGCCAATGTTTCGTTGATTCCCATCGGACGTTTGCAACTGCCGGCTATAAACAAACCTTGCTGTGTGGTTTCGTTATCTTGTAAATGACAATTCAAACTTTGCGCAAAGCCGTACTCTCCTTTTATCTGTAATACATCGGCCAATGCTTTTGTGCCACACGAAGCTTCCATACCGACCATCAACACCAATAAATCGGTAGTCATTTTCATAGGAAGGCCTACCAAGGTATCTTCGGCTTTGATTTGTATCTTTTTATCGAAGGTAGATGCAGCTTCGGAGATACGACCTCTTACATAGGAAACATCGTATTTCTCTTGTGATTCACGATACATTTCTTCAAAAGACTGTCCCCACATCCGTAAATCCATATAAAAGATATATACATCGGTATCAGGCATGAGTTTTTTTACTTCAATAGCTTGTTTAACGGCCGTTACACAACATATCTTCGAACAATAATTATTACCCGATTTCTCATCGCGCGATCCTACACATTGTAAAAAAACAATGCGTTTGGGTGGCTCACCCATAGCATTTTCTATTTGATTATATTTAATCATTTTCTCCAAATCAACGGATGTAATCACACCATTGTAAATTCCATATCCCAATTCTTCTTTGCGTTTGGCATCGAAAACCGAATAACCTGTTGTTAATAATACGGCCGATGTTAGATATGATGTGTTCTTAGAGTCAACCACTTTCCATTCATCCCCGTCTTTTTTAATATCGACAATTTCCGTATCGCAGCATAGTTTGATATTGGGATGGAGTAATTTTTTATTTAGTTTATCCACCCTATCACTTGCCAACGAAAAGTCGGGAAATAAATACGCTTTATCCAAGAGATTGCTCAAGGTATTCAATGATTTTTCAAACAAAAGCACTTCCATGTTTTGATTGGCTAAAACAGCGGCGGCTTCAATGCCGGCCGGTCCTGCTCCTATGATAGCTACTCGTTTCATATATTATTATTTTTTATATTCTATACCAATAAATTATTCGGTCGTTCCGGCTTTGGCAATATCTGACCGGAAGCGCCTTTGTATTTTTCATTCGGATCGTAAGGAATTCCGATTTTATTTAATAAGACTTCCGATTGAACCTGATGTAATTGTAATCCTAAATTCCAAGGATTATAGCCCAATAAAAGACCGGCCATTTCTTCATACGTCAAAACAGGAATACCGTAACCGTCTTTATCGTAGGTTTTATGTTCCATTTCGGCGATGGTATATTGCCATTTATCCATAAACATGGTGCAGCCCGGACAATTGGCTACGATAAAATCGGGTTCATAAGGCTCCATTGATTCAAATTTCTTTTTGGTATTGGCGATGGAATAGCCCCTGTTTTCCTGCAATAAATAATGACGAAACCCGAACCCGCAACAATGACGACGTTCTGGATAATCCACCACTTCCCCACCCCATGCTTCGATCATGCCGGCCAACACATGGGGGAACTCGGCTTTGCCCACTCCTTTTTCGGGAAATATCTTGGCATAATGACAACCTATGTGTTCAACCACATGCAAAGGTTTGCCCGTAAATCGATTCACCAAGGAATATTTCATCTTTTCTTTTAAATCAAAACGGAATTTATAGATAATATCCGAAGGATGTACTAAATTCAGCGGAATATCAAATTCTCTGCCGGTAGCTTTATATAAATACTCCCGTGTCTTTGCCAATGTTTCAGGTTGACGGTTCCAGATTTCTATCATTTCGGAAAACACCCCGAAAGAGGTTACACACGAAGGCACGTAGTTCGTATATCCAGCATCTTTCATCAAGGAAAACAAACGCGCCACTATCGTCATGGTTGTTTCCAAGGGGACTACATCGGCATGATAGCCTATACCTGTACAGGTATGTTGATTTGCTTCATCGTAAATATCTTTTCCTAACTCTTCGCGCAGTATGCGTAAAAAGGCCGTTTCAGAACCCGGGAAAAAGGTCTGACGTATGCAACTCCTTTCGTAGAAATACATATCGTCGGCTATGGTCTTTTGGTATTCGTTCCAATAATATTTTGCCATATTGTTTAATGTTTATATATACATTAATATTAATGTAGTCTTTATTTATAAAATCATGTTTTCTTTCACCAGTTCGGCAATATCTTTTACGTTACAATCGGTAGCTCTTTTAAATGCTTTTTTGCACATGGGACAAGCTGTAACGATGAGATCGGGATGTTTGGATAGTAGGCTATCCATGGCTGCATTGCGGATTTTAGTTTGCTGTTCGAGCGATATGACGGTATTCCCTAAATTATATCCACAACACAGACTTTTATCTTTCTCGTTTTTGGTTTTTAATAAAGTAGTTATGCTTTTAAGTATCTGGCGAGGGGCTTGATATATACCGCATCCTCTGCCCAATTCACAAGGATCGTGATACACTACTTTTAAATCGTCTTTTCTGACTTTTAGTTGACCGCTTTTTATCAAGCCATGAATATATTCGGTATGATGCATGACTTGTATAGGTAGATTATATTCTTTTTTAAAGGATTGATAGCATATCGGACAAGAAGTAACGAGCATATTTGCTCCAGATTGTTTGATTAGCTGTGTGTTTTTACGTCTTAATTCCGATGCTTGTATACTAAAGCCTTGCTGCCATAAGGGGCGTCCGCAGCAAATGGTTTTATCCTTATCCATAAACCAATACTTTTGATTCACTTTATCAAAGATATTCAGCATGGCATCCACAATGCCGGGCGTAAGATGCGACATGCATCCGGCAAAATAAACCACCCGACCAATAGAGTTAAATGCTTGTAAATTATCAATATATTTATAATTGCTTTCGGTATCCAGTTCTTTTTTATTCCGCATTTGCCTACGTATGGTCATCAAATCCAAGCCTACGGGACATTCGGCCATGCAACGATTACACATCAAGCAATTATCGGCAATCTCCTCTTTGGGACGTTTATACCGCAAATCGCGAAGAAAATAAATGGATTGGACGCCTTGCAATTGTAAATCTTTATACAAAGGGCAATTGTCAATACAAATGCCGCATCGAGAGCAGGCACTCAGCTCATACATGGTAAATCCCGACACTTGTTCGTTTTCGCTCAGCCCCCATTTTCTCAAAAAAATTAAAATCACTTCCGTGAATATATGCATATAACGGGAAAAGGGCATGGCCACAAAAAAAGTTCCTAAGGCAAAAGAATATAAGGTCCAAGCCGGAATTTCCAACACATCGGCTACCGTATAATTTATCATATCACCTAAGCCCTGAGTCAAAAAACCACCGTTATTGTATAAGGTAGCGGTAAAACTTTCCGACAACAATCGCAAAGGAAAAATCAACCACAAAGAAAATTTCGTAAAACGATCAAAAACAACATGTTTGCTTGTTTTTTTCATCCCGAACAGGCGGGAATATATCGATTTAATATAAGCCAATATGACTCCTGAAAGCACATAAAGGAGGATAAAATCCATCAGATGTGCAAAGAAGGCTGCATGTTTGAAAGCTTGAGGGTCGTGAATGAAATAACGGTAGAAAATCCCTGTCCAAAAAGGTTTCGGACCATTCACAGCCAATTCGGTTTCAACCGCTCCTACCAGTATCAATAAGAACCATCCCAAGGCGATGCTGGAATGCATATACCCTAATAAAAAATTACGTTTAAAGACTTTACGATGAAATAAGGCTTCCCATACCGTTTCCCATATAGCCGATAAAAACTTCCAGGATAGGATATTTTTCAATAGCAGGGTTTTTTGTACGCGGTTAAATTGCTTATACCATCGTATGTATTTAATTATACAGATTGTAATTAAAGCAATTACGCCTATGAGGAAGGGAAGTACAAACGGACTGAAATAATTACTCATCTTTATTTCTTATTAGCTTCAAACAATATTTTTCGCATATGTATAATCAAAGAACGTAGGTTTACGCCTCTGGGACACACCAGTGTACATTTTCCACAGAGCATACAAGCCTTCAAGGCTTGTTGTACCCCCTCATATTGAGCTCGTCGAAACAGGGTATGTAGTTTACGAATATTAAAATCCGTAAACTGACGCGCCGAACAAGTAGCGGCACAGGCACCACAGGAAATGCATCGCTTAAAGGAAGGCTCTTCTTTATAAAGTTTTCGGACAAGTTCCATTTTACATTCATCCAAATGAATCACCCGTGTGTTTGATATCTTAAATCCAAAATTCGTCATAGTTGATTATTCTTTATTTTCCATCACTTTATTTCTCAAGTCTATTCCCCCGCTTATCTCGAAAATCTTTCGGATTTCGTCCAGGTTTTCTTGACGTATTTTCCGTAAGGCTCCGGGACCATCGCCTTGATAATTGGCGCCAAAACGAGGGGCTACTTCTTTGATATGTTCCACATACCACGCCCAAATAGGCCCTTGTTCGGGATGTAATTTGGGGTCAACGGTATCAGGATGTACGCAATACCCTATCTTTAATATATTGGCACCTACCCCACGCATGATGTCCTGTTGTTTACGTCCTTCGACACTTTCGGTATGATAACCCAGTTCTTGGGATATTTTTCGTAACACATTGATGACTTCTCCGGGAACATTGCCTCTCGGACAGCGTGTTTTACACGACATACATTGTCCGCAATACCATATGGTATCCGAACGCAACAATTGCTCTATGGCTTCCTCATCGTCCCGTTGCACGATATCGCATATGCTGCGCGGATCATAGGGAAAAAATTCCGCCGCCGGACAGATAGCCGTACATATGCCACAGTTCATACAGGCTTTTAAGGCTTCTTCAAAACGAATATCTTGCTTAAATAATTCACTTAAATTTCCCATCACTCATTGATTGTTACTTTATTGATACCCATCAAACGAAACAGAAACTTCGGCAATACCTTTTCCCTGTTGCGTTTCATTAAATTAATATGTAAACCCAAGACTTTGATCAAAGGAATTTTATGGGTTTCGACAAATTCTATCAAAGTGCCGTCAGGGTCTTCTATATAGGTGAAATGACCGGTGGCTTCGCCCATATCAAAACTGCTTTGACTAGCACAACTATCTACGGTAAAGGGAAATCCTTTTTCACGACAATAGTCTTTCAAGGCTTGCATATGGGTTACATCATAACAAATTTGGATAAAACCCGGGTCTCCCCAAAAACGTCCTTCGTAGATTTTCTTTGGCTCACGCTCCAAGGCTACTACCAGCTCCAGATGGCTGGGACCAAACATAGCGGCAAAAGCTCCTTTGCGCTTTTGACTGTGTTCGAGCAATACCCGGCGATAGCGTTGACTGCCACCCCGTAAAAATTGCCAATCTTCAAACACACCGATCTGATCATACACTATCGTATCATAACCCAAAATATCTTGATAGACCGGCAAGGCCTTTTCGATATTCCGAACGCCTATCATAGCCCCGACTACCCCTCCTGCCTGACGCTTACGGTCCACAAAGACATAGGCATCTTCTACAATTTGAAAATAATTTCCAAAGGGATCTAAGATGTAAAAACAAGGAATGCCGTCAGGCGTAATTAGAATATCGCTTATATGGCTGTATTTAGCTTTTATTTCCTGATGAAAAGTCTTGACATTCCTTGCTTTGATCTTAGCCAGAAAAACTCCCAAATCGGCAATCTGAATATCAAAATCCCGTGTTTTAGGCTTGCGTTCGGAATATTGCCAAATCTCCAAACCACCCCCGCCTTGTAAATTAACGGCTATACAAGCATGACGCTTTTGCGCTTGATTGCCGGTATAAGGCAACATCAACTCGGCGACACTATCATCTTCTAAAATCCTGATATCGGTTTGAAACATATCGATATACCATTTCCACGAGCGCTTCAAATTCTCCGTTCCTATACCCACTTGCTGTATGCCCGAAATAAAATATGAAGACATAAATATGTATTTAATGCGTAAATTTTATATGCAAAAGTAGCAAAAATATATTACATACCGATAGGATGATATAAATTCATACAATTAAGCGGAAAGCAAATGATAAACTGAGAACTTTCCACTCACATCGCTTTCAGACTCAAATCCAAGCTTTTCACACTATTTGTCAAGGCGCCGACAGAAATAAAATCTACTCCGGTTTTGGCATAGGCTCTGATGGTTTGTTGGTTGATATTCCCCGATGCTTCGGTTTCATAACAATGATTTACAATCTGCACGGCTTTAGCCACAGCTTCGGGGGTGAAATTATCGAACATAATGCGGTGAAATCCGCCCAAACGCATGGCTTCTTCCACCTCTTGCAGGGAACGGGTTTCTATTTCAATTTTCAGATCAAGCTTTTTGGCTTTTAGGTAGGCTGTTGTTTTTTCAAGAGCATTTTTCAAGCCACCGGCAAAATCGATATGATTGTCTTTAAGCATAATCATATCATATAATCCCATGCGGTGATTGCATCCCCCTCCTATCCTCACGGCCATTTTTTCGAGAACACGCAGATTGGGTGTTGTTTTGCGGGTATCTAATAAACGTACCGAAGTACCTTCCAACAAATGCACATAGGCTCGGGTTGTGGTAGCTATCCCGCTCATACGCTGCATGATATTCAACACCAAGCGTTCCGCTTTTAAGATAGAACGTACACTCCCTTCCACCTTCAGCACTATATCGCCCGGCTGCACCGAACGTCCGTCAGGAATATACACTTCGATTTGCATATCAGGGTCTACAGTCTTGAAAACACGCTCTGCTATCTCCACCCCGGCAATGATGCCCGCTTCTTTGACCCATAATTTGGATTTACCTCGACTGTCGGCCGAAATGGATACCAACGATGAATGATCTCCATCGCCTACATCTTCCCGTAAAGCATAGGTGATTATTTCCTCAATTGACATTGCTTGTTTTTTGTGATGCTTAATTCATATATTTGTAGCTTTTCGGTCTTTTTTGTTCTTTTTATGACATAATACACGCGAAACAAACAATTCGCCGAGGTAGTATAAGTGGCTATGGTATAGGTAACACATTCGGATGTATTGCCTTCTTGTTCAATTTGAAAAGTTTTGGGAGGATTTTTATCGAAGAAATCACTCACGATAAGTTCGGCTTGATAGCGGCTATAGGTCGCATCAATCCCGTTTATCTTTACATCGACCACTTCGTTGAAACAAAGCGATAATTGTTGTGCATTCCCTCTGATAAAAGCATCTTTGATTTGTTTTTGTATATTGATTTGTGTAAGTGATGAGTCTTTGGTTCCAAAAGAAAAAAGGGGAAAAGATATCAAAAACAGAAAAAATGGAAAGCTTCTACGCATATACAAAGCATTAATGGTTCAAACATTTCCTAACAACACAAAAACCAAACCAAAAAAAATTATTTCACCGAAAATATTTCTTCAACCGTCCAGTTGGGATTGACTTCAATCACTTTATCGAAATAAATTATTTTTTCGGCTTGTTTTTTTTCGCGGTAATTTCCGCTATCCCATTTTCCATTTCCATTGGCATCGTAGATAATTCTCAGGCTGTATTTCCCGGGCACCAACAGGTCATAGGCAATGCTTTTATCGAAAGTCAGGCTTTGTTCGTTCATAACTTCCTTTTTTTCGTTCAACAATTGTACAATATAAGGCTGTTCTTCGGTAAATTGATAGTAAATATGTATATTTCCATAATCTTTGAGCGATTTCGTCGTAAACGCCAAGCGAATGCTGTCGGTATAATGTCCGAGTGCCGAAGCAAAGATGGAATCGCCGACACATAAAATATAGTCTCTTTTACTTTTCCAGGCATAATCAACCATCAGTCTACGTTGCAGACTATCTTCGAAGTTGAGTTGTGGAATAAGGGTATCATAACACAACACTTCCACCAGAGAATCTTCGCCCGATTCTTTGACCAAGGTATCGATTTTTTTTTCTTTTTTCAATTCCAAGAGGAAGCATTTCGACAAATCGGCTGTATGTACGGGGTAATCAAAGACAAGACATAGCTTCCTGTTCCTTTCGCCGGCATATAAAGCCGTATAGCTTAATACTTTTTTTTCTTCTATACTATCTTTTACGCTTTTTTTCATCTTCATCAAACTCCCTTTGTCGGCGGGATTGATATCGAGGGTGTCAAACACGCAGTCATCGGCGATTACCTGAAAACGAATGTCTTTATCTACTAAATAATTGAAAAATAAAACTACGGTATCTTTTTTTGCCCCAAAATCCCATACATACAAATCATCGATCAGGGTATCCAAGGATATCAATTGAAAGTCTTTTACTTCATTAGAAAATACAAATTGATAATGCGCTTGTTTGATTAAATTACGCCGCAAAAACTTAAGCGTAGTATCTTTTTCTTGAAAAAAGGAAAGGGCTATGCGCATGGAATCCATGGCATCATGGTCTATGCTTTGTGAACTATCGGTATGTAAAAGAGGAAGTGCATAGGTTTGTATATAGGTGTCGGCAAAGGCGATTTTTTCGTCCGGCAAATCATACATTCTATTGAAATTCTTATCTTCCAAGGCAAATAACAGATAGGACCTATTCGGAAGGTTGTTAAACACAAAATTCCCTTTGCTATCGGTATAGGTAACATAATCGGGTTCTTGGCTCAGAGGTGCCGAATCGTTTAGATTTTCATACAGAAAAACGCTTGTTTTGGGACAGGCTTCGCCGGTAAAGGCATCGTGCAGACTGCCGCTAATCATCATGGAATCTATATGTTCGCCGGTGGAGAAAACAAGGTGTTTCGAAGCCAATGTATTTCCCTCCGTAATATCTTTGACCGCTTCCAAAAGTTGAATCGTATAAGTAGTGTTTGGCTGTAAGTCTTCCTTCCACTTAATCACGAGCGATTTTCCTTTGAGGACAAAATCCGGACTTTTTTCTAAACGAGGTGAAACAATAATGTTTTCCGATGGAGAAGCTAATTGGATGTATTCATTGAATGTCAGCTTGATTTGTTTGCCTTTAAATTGCATGGCTTCATGAGTCGGATATTGTGCGATGATATCGGGAGGAGCCACGTCCTTTGCGCCTCCACCTAAAGAGGCTTGACTGGCACAGGCATATAGCATATACGAAAGGACAACATATATATATACAATGGCATAGCTTCGTTTTGAACTCTTTGTTGATTTCATGCTGCAAAATTAGTTAATTTCACTTCTCATTCGAAGACATATATGCATTTTATAGGAATAATTTCCTGTTTTAATTCCACCTTGGATGCTTATTTATCTTTGCGCAACAAAGCCAATCCGCCGCTGCCGGTTTCTTTGTAGAGGCTGGGGAGGTCTTTTCCAGTTAGGTTCATTGTTTTCACCACCTTATCAAAACTAACGATGTGTTTCCCGTCCGACATCATGGCATATAAATTGGCATCCAAAGCTCGAAGTGCCGCAAAGGCATTGCGTTCGATGCAGGGTATCTGTACCAAACCGCAAATGGGGTCACAGGTTAATCCCAGGTGATGTTCCAAAGCCATTTCGGCTGCATATTCAATTTGTTGAGGACTACCTCCAAAAAGCTGATTGGCTGCCGCTGCCGCCATGGAACAGGCCGTACCGACTTCCCCTTGACAACCGACTTCGGCACCGGAAATAGAAGCGTTGGTTTTGACAATATTGCCAAATAAAGCGGCCGTAGCCAAGGCTTTGAGTATGGATTTATCGCCAAAATCATGATTGGTTTTCAAATGAAATAAAACGGCAGGCAGAATGCCGGCCGAGCCGCAGGTAGGAGCCGTAACTATCAAGGAGCCCGAAGCATTTTCTTCGGCGGTAGCCAAGGCATAGGCTGTTACCAAGCATCGTCCTTGCAAGGAGGCTTTGTAGCTTGAAGCTTTGACAAAGTAAGAGGCCGCTTTGCGCCGCAGCTTCAGTCCTCCCGGTATCACCCCTTCGTTTTGTAAACCCCTGAGTGTGGCGGCTTGCATTACTTCCCAAACCACAGACAGGTATTCCCATATTGCTTCGCCTTCATGTTGAATGACATATTCCCAATAAGTCATTCCATTCGCTTCGATATAGGTCAATATATCGGATATGGAGGTATGTTCATACATGCTATGTTCCACGAGTCGGGTGTTCTCATCGGCCAGCTTCCCCCCTCCTATACTGTAAATCGTCCAACTATCCTTCACCTGCTGTTGTTCATCCAAGGCTTCAAAAAGCATGGCATTGTTATGAAACGGTAAAAATACATCCGGTTTCCAAAGCATATCGACCGGAGTAGGATGCATTACATCGATGATGGCTTTATCGGTAAAATGTCCTTTCCCCGTAGCCGCTAAACTGCCGTAGAGTGTAACTCGGAAGGAATTTGCTGTGGGATGCTTCGCTTTAAACTGCTCGGCCGCTTTACGAGGGGCCATGGTATGGCTGCTCGAAGGACCGTTTCCTATACGATAGATATGTTTGATGCTTTCCATCGGTTCTTGGTATTAAGTTAAATCATAGTGAATTTGATATAATATATTGTATGCCCCTGCTCCAACCACATTTTTTCGTAATAGGTCTGTATGGCCAAGATAGAATTTTGAATTTCCGACTGATACACATCCTCTTGTATTTCCAATATCGTATAATCAAGCTTATGGATGACCTCTTTGGTATAATGAAACAAGAGTTCGGAATCGGTTTTCAGGTGTATGCAGCCGCCGGGCGTTAACACTTGTTTGTAAATATCCAAATAATAGGATGACGTTAAACGTTTGGCCACTTTGGAACGTTTGGGTTGAGGGTCGGGAAAGGTAAGCCAGATTTCGTTGACTTCGCCTTCGGCAAACATACGGGGCAAAAACTGTATTTGCGAGCGGATAAAGGCTACATTCTGCATATTATTTTCAGCAGCATACTTACAACCCTTCCATAAACGGGCTCCTTTACGATCCATGCCTATATAATTCCGATGCGGAAACATAGCCGCCAAAGCCAGGGTATACTCTCCCCTGCCACAGCCAAGCTCCAAGGTAACAGGTTCATCTTGCTTGAAATATTCAGCCTTCCAGCGTCCTTTCATCGATGCATCTTGTTGCAATATTTCCTCGTAAGGAAAGGAAAAGTAATTTCTAAATGTCAGATTTTCTGCGAACTTCTCTAGCTTATTCTTACTCACGGCTCTTTTTTTTGAGCTGCAAAAGTACAAAAAAATACGGCATCATGGAACATGATTTCATAAGACTTCCCACACATCGGCTTTTTTCTACCATAAAAACACCAATCACCTGTTACAAACCAAGCGCAATATCGTCCATATTTTTATGTCAAAATGTAACATTAATGTTACATTAAACACCACTCGATTTTCATCCAAAGACATACAATGAGAGCTGACAGGGGTGTAATGTCCCCTGATTTTTTATTTATAAATCTAACAAACAATGAGTTATTTTTATATATTTTAACCTTTTTTAATGACAAAATGACGGTTAGAAGGCCGCTTTTTTCATGGCATGATTTTTGCTATTGCTTATCTCTGTTTGTTTTACGGAGGAAAAATTATCAATAAAATTTTATTTACTTTTGCACTTATTTCCAAAGGAACAAAAACAACATCATAGAAATTAATATTTTAATAACAACTAAAATCGCGCACGTAGGAGAAAAAAATGAAAAAGAAAGAAAAAGAAATGAGAGATTTTAAAGCAAAAGAAAACTACATTCAACCCATCCTCGAAGTCATAGAAGTGAAAGTGGAAAAAGGCTATGCTGCCAGTCTAGATGGAAGCCACAGTCAAGCAGGTCAATACGATTCCAAGGAAAGCATCAGTAATTGGGATTTTTAACACAGAATACAAACGCAACATTATTAAATTTATAGTAATAGCTAAGAAAATGAAGAAAATAATCATAGCTGGGTTCATTGTCCTTATAGGGGTAGCAGTCACTTCTTGTAAAGAAGAAAATACCGACAACCGCATCAAGGTACGCATAGCCGGAGCTACCGACGCAGAGAATAAATCACAAAAGCTGTACGTAGATTCCGTTTCAGCAAAAATCTATTGGACTGTGAACAGTCATATCAAATTAGTTAGCCAAAACTACCATCCGTCCCGACTTCGTTATGTAGGCAAATCGGGGCAAATCGCAAACTTTGAACTCATGGAGGGCGAATTGCAACCCATAAATTACATGGGATTTTATCCCGAAAATATTGAGATGAATACCGACCGCACCCTCATTTACAATGCTCCCTCCGTATTTACCATCAATCCCTCCAATCTGAGTGCTTACATTTCGGATTATTTGCTTATGTATGCTAAAACACCCTATAATCACGCCAATCCCAACGACACCCTGCTATTTTATCCGGGCATGACGATATTGGAACTGCCTTTGCGGGTAGATAGCGGCAGTTTGCTCATCCAATCGATTACCCTAAGTGCCAACGGAGTGAATCCGGGAAAAGGAGCCTTTGTTACCAAAGCCCGACTCCCCAATGTATTTAACGGAGAAACCGATCCCGTTGCCTTAAACGTTTGCAATAGCCTCATCTACCAATTCTCAGGCAATGGCTTATCTATAGGCACAACTCCCATTACAATTAAACTCTTGGTGTGGTCGGCCGATACGGCACCCGGATTAAGCAGCTATACCATTAACATCAATAACGATTATTTTAGCAAAAACCTCAGCCGAACGGCTACCTTTGCCAACAATACCTATTACAATCTCCCCGCTTTCATTCCACCCACACCCCAAATAGGCGATTTCTACCAAGGAGGAATCGTGTGCTCTACCTATATTGAAAACGGTCAAACCCATGGTTATGTATGTGCACCGCAAGATCTGACTGTTAAATTGCCTTGGTCTTTAACCGAAACAAATATCTCAACCCTTGCAACCATAGGCAGTGGAACAAATAACACCGTGCAGATTATCAACGATCAAGGTCCTGGTTACTATGCCGCTTATGTTTGCGATACACTAAGCATAAACGGATATACCGATTGGTTCCTGCCCTCAAGAGATGAATTAAATATGATTTACCAAAATCTCTTTATTCCCCGTTTACTTGATTTTCATAGTCAATCCAACGACTTATACTGGACTTCTACGCAAAACATCCAAAATCCGTCCAAACAAGCCATGGCCTTTAAATATAATACAGGACATGCCAATTTTGTAGTTTCGACTAAGAAAGATCAAGCATGTTATGTCCGCCCCATGCGTAACTTCTAAAAACAAGGCCTCGCACGGAATATTTCTTAACACACACAAAAGAAGGATACCTACTCCTTCTTTTTTTCATCCTAAAACATAGCTC